>Ga0316217_10003498_pt1 | contig 17826 bp, 13 predicted proteins | sample 1anoAmetaG_FD_203633 | JGI IMG/M metagenome (GOLD analysis project Ga0316217, IMG submission 203633) | Freshwater microbial communities from Trout Bog Lake, Wisconsin, USA - 1anoA | ecosystem: Environmental > Aquatic > Freshwater > Lake > Hypolimnion/Profundal zone | place: USA: Wisconsin...
CAAATCTCAGTTCAATTAAATATCTCGAAGAATCATATTTTGAGCATTTTTGTGATATGTGGAGATTTAAATCAACTTAAAGATGATTCGATCTTACAAACAAACAAAATATCATTATTGTATCCCTTCATTTTGTTCGAAGTATGGTAGGAAGGAGAATTTCAAAGAGAGCATAAAAATGAAAGTTCTCAGGCTTTATGATATATTATATTTAATCTGCAATTTCTGTTTTTTCACTGTAAATTCAAGATACATTAACCTTGCTTTGCAGCTTAAGTTAAGTTATATAAATCGTCCATGAAAAAAAAACTTGCCCAGCTTTAACCTATCCCGACAATTACGAAATCTTAGGCCTCTTATGAGAAGCTGATGCTTTAGCTCATGTCTAAGCTTGTGCATTAAACTAAATAGAATAATCAGCTCATCAGAGATCATTATGGCGGAGGAATCAAGAGCAGAATGATGATCACTGATGGTAATTTTAAAGATAAAAACCGGGCTAACAACACTAGAGAATCTCCAGACACAAATTAACAATATCATTCGCCAAGCAAACTCAATAAGCCCTCCACAGTTACATAACAAAGATAGGCAAAATCAAATATCAACACTAGAAATGTGATCTATGAAAGCCTAAAATAGTCTCCAAGTGCTGAAGGGCTGCATCATGAAAGAAGATACACGGAAGAAGCTGAAAATTCAGATTCAAGGTTATAAAGAGTGCTAGTTAATCTTTAAAGACGACTGTAATTGAGTGAATAACTTAATAAAAAGTTATTAGATAAGATATAAAGGCTGTAGGCACAAAGCAATAACAAAGACTAGAAACATCCAAAGCGATTTATTTAACATTCTGAGTCCAAGTAAGTCTAGATGAATTTGATTGAAAAAGCTTTAGGAGATAAGCTGAAATCTAATACAACTGCGCCCAACGATAAGAAAAACTATGTCATCTTATCATAGATCTTGCCATACAGTGATAGGCGTGAGATGAAGGTTAAGTTCAAAATATCGGATGTCATTGCCTCAGAAGACCAAGGCAGCAATGAAGATTTGAAAACCTAAACTGCCTAATGGCTTGGTATGGTTTATAGAGCTACTGCTTCGATTTGCTGGAACATGCTCCTTAACAATTACCTTAACTTCGACGAAGTAAAAATACTATTCACTGAAAATATTGTCTTCAACTTTATTGAGTTTATGAAGGATATCACTAGAATTGGGAAGGCTAGCATGTTTCCAGAGCTGACCAGCATTATAAACAAAAAATCAGTGGATATCTTAGAGTTTTTGTGTAGGCAATACCCTCAGACAAAAATTTAAGCTCCAAATGTATCTTTGAGAAGCATTCTTCCCCAAATCGATAACCAAGGCAGAATAAAGTATGACTTAGTCAGTAGGTCAGGTCTTGACTTTTCTTACAGAGAAGATGGAGATTATACAACTCAAATCATGAAAATGGTCAACTTTATGATAGATAGAACAAATGAAGAGTTTGACGAGTTTCTAAAATTCATGAAAGACACTTTTGAAGAAATATTTTTACCAATAAATAGAAGGAGAAAGTTTGGAATAGTAAGCCAACAAACTATTGACATTCATGATTTATCTCGTGATGATGTGATGTACAGAGATAAAGTAAAAGCCTACACAAAGTACTTAATCGGAAGAAAAGTATCTAAAAATACTGCTAAATTTAGTGACTAAGAAATATAGGATGGCATCTTTTTTGTCAAATCAAGCGCTATTCTCAGAATTATCACTAAATGGGTCGAATAACTTGTCTAATACTTTTAAAAATCAGAGGAAAAAATCAAAAACAGCTATAATTAAAACAAAGATCACAGTGGAAAGCTAATTTATATATCAACTTTACTCAAAAACGGTATTCATAAGCAAATGCTTAGCCAAAAAAAAGATTTAATGGAGAAAATCAACAGAATTCGTCAATAATGCCAAAAAATGTAATACCTCTTGGCTGGTTAGTAATTCACTAATGACCAATCTCAAGTCCATCTAAGCTAATAGCAAATTACTGTAGGTATGTACTGCAGCAATTTGAAAAGTGCGATTTCTACTTACATTTGCTCGGAATTGAACCAACTAATTCATTTCTTGCTGAAGGTCCCAAAAGAAGTTTCTTAAGATACATTAGGAAATGATCTAGATTAATTCAAATCTCAAGCACGAAAAGATCTAGACTCAGTAAATTTAGTGACCTTAAAACTTTTCGACCTTCTCAGATGTAAAATTCATTCCAACTAATAAGAAATTATTTGGATCGTTCAGTATTTACTAGATCAAAACGAAATTAACAAAGATAGATTTAATATTGTCAGAATTAAAGATCGCCTTAATCTAGGAACAAGAGACATCATGATTAATGCTCAAATAAACAGAGGCATTGTTTGTGAGATTCAACTAGCTGTGACTAGTAATAGTGACAAAAAGCAGGAACTTTTAGATCAATATAATCACTTTCTTTATGAATTAAAAAGGTCTGAACTAGGACCTGTAACAGAAAATGTGTCTATTTGGTCCAATCTTTAACAAAGATTTATGTATTTCTAACAGTTGATGAAAGGCAAAAATAAGGACAGAAAATACAAACAAATTTAGAAGCCCTAGAAACATGCTTGCGGAGGTCTATAGCAGTTTGAAATCTTCAAAAGGCCTATCATATGCAAATGCTGTAACCTATTTTTCGCGATTCCTCAAACTTGCCTTCTTAATGTCAAATGTATACAGTGCAGCACAACTTACTGCGGATAATGTTACTACTTTAACTATCTGGACCAAGACGAAAGGAAATAGTTTATTTTTGATAAGCATAGATTAATAAAGGCAGATGTCATGAGCAAATTAGTTTAATACTCTGATTATTCAAAGCCGCTGCCTCCAACTGGTTTTTTCATTAAAAAGAAATTCTTGAAGAAGGAACTTTCCTTTTATATGGCTATATAGAAAAACAAAAATGAAAAAGTCAAAGACGCTCCAAGCATTGAATTAATAGTTGTACAAACTATTGTGAGAGATGGCGCTATATTAAATAGACAGGTTAGTAAAAACTAGATCTAAGCGCGCCTGGAAAAGGGTGAGTTTTATGTCAAGAACTATCAAAAGACTTAGCTAAATAACTTTATCATTTTCTATTTTGAAAAGAAGTAAACCAAAAAACTCCTGACCTTAAAAGATATCCAAGCTGAAATGTAAAAACCATAGAATAGGAATACTAGAATTTTAAGCATTGTTTAGGAGCCATCTTATATATCTGACCTAAAAATATTGAGAAAGTAATCTTAAAAAATAAGACTAATGGTTAATCTGTCGAAAGCAATGAAAGACTAAAAGGTAGTTGTTTATATGTTTAATAACTTCTTGTTTCTGGCCCAAGCTTGTGTAAAAGGGTCAGTCTTGAGAGCAGAAATAACTAAAAAAGTTAATCTCAGTGCAATAAAAAGTTTTATTTAGAAAGAAAGTGACGTTGTTAATATGTAGTTTAAAGGCATAACAAATGAGTTTGAAGAAATTTCAACTAAGTTGAAGCCGAAATTGTACACTAGCTTCTGCAAATCCATTAAAAAACTCTTCATTTCAAACGGAAACATTGAATCAATAAAATGCTTTTCTAATTTTGTCAGCCTTTAAGCAGTTTTTATTTGTAAGATTTTATTAATTTAGCTGAGAATAAGCTAACCTCTTTGTAGGGAATTGAGAATTTGAAGCATCTTTTGTCCTTCAAATTCGATGGGAATAACGTTTAGAGTTTGGTGCCGTTTACTAATTGCTCTTCAATGAGATATATCTATGGAAACACTAACAAGCTGACAAATGTAAAGGGGTTAGAGAATTTAAAAGATCTTAAGTGCTTATCTGTTTGTACATATATGTCTAGATAGACTAAAACCAAATTACAAGCATTTAGGAAATCAAGGATGCTGTTAATTTAGAGGAGCTGTATATCAGCTAGAACCCTATCACTGATATAAAGATTGTTCAAGATTTAACAAGCTTGATCAAATTGTTCATAGGCAATATTAAGATAACTAACTTGCCCGATCTCTCTATGCTTGAGAAGCTAAAGTCACTGTCTTTAGATTTCCTAAATCTAACTAGTGTTCCTCCCATCTTTAAAAACTTAAGTTTGAAAGAGCTTTGGCTATGTAATTTTAGTTTTATATAGCAAACAATAAAATAGACAAGATCACCAATCTTTAAAATCAAGTAGAGTTAGTTTTCTTGACATTGTCCCATAACAATATCTCAAAAATGGAAAATTTGCAAACCTTATAAAGTCTATAAATTTTGAGGCTCAATTCAAACCAAATAACTGTGATTTAGTGTATAAAAGACTTAGACTCTCTTAAGAGCCTTTCTCTAGGTAATTTTGATGTAATGAAGAGCAAAACCCAATAGACGATATCAAGGAAATCTACCACTATGAAATTACCTTCACTTACAAATTAACAAGAGAGTTTCTCACTGAAAAAGCAATTCAACAGCTCTTAGATTTATAGATTAGTAGAGCAGCTATCAGCTCTAATGAGGATTGATTCATTTAAACTCTTTTTCAAGTATCTTGTTTATTCATTTATCATTATCTCTTTGTGGTGGGTTACCATTCTTTAGAGTATCTATCCTTGCGGTATTGGTAATAGTCCAGGGCTTGAGGGTTTGAAATAGTCTGTCGTGGTGTGTAGCGCTTGAACGCAGAATAAGAATAGTTCCAATCATGAGATTTTTCGAAGAATGGATCTTGAAAAGATTGGCTTTCAGGAGTGGGAACTTCATCGTACTGATGAGATAACCAACCATGCCATTTTGGAGGGATCATATCTCCGTTGGGACTTCTGACTGACAAATAGTCATTAAACTCCACCCATCTGCGTTGATTTCTATCTGAATCAAAAGTATGTTACAAAGAGGGTCGAAGTCTTAATAGTACTTATTTCCATATTGGTCCATGCCAACATACTTGGTTCTGTCAGAATTGCCACCAACATTATGAGTATTCATCACCATTTTATGTCCTCTTTGATAGGTCTGAATCAGCCCGTCAGTTCTAAGCGATTTCCAAAACTTGGGGGTGAAGATTTGACTGAAGAAAGCCCACGGCCATAAACCCTAAATCGAGAATTTGCTACCATGTTTCCTTATCAATGATAATTTTTTAATATTACAAAATGTAAAAGCTAAAATTTTTTCTTGAAGACTTCTTTTAGTTTTTTGGCAATAATTTTTTTATCGATTTTTTAAGCTATTACGTCAAACTAGGTCTATAATATTATTAGCCTATTATCAAAGAGTAAGGAAAATGAACTTCTTAAACTTTTTAACTCAGAGCACCTCTCGTACTTTCTAATTCACTCAGTGTTGAACTTTAATCTCAACAATTTTGTTAACGGTTTTGGGTTGGCCAACTCGAGTAGCTAAATAACTAATGTGAAGAGAATCAGCCCAGAACAAATCATTAAATAGCCAGTGCTTGCAGAACAATGCCTTCCATAGCAAGTGAGTAAGACTGAAAAAGTGTAAGTCGGTAACAAATAAACTAAAGTTGAGCTTTTCACACAGCAGCAGCAACTTATAAACCAGTACATGCACTTGAATATTCAACTTCTCTCAAAAAAACTTTAAAACCTTGAACAAATTGAAAAGATCCCAAAGAAAGAAGAATCTATTGACCATTCAGAAGTAAAATCGAACAAAAAAAAGATGTAATTTGATATTTTATGAAGAAAAAAGATAAACAGTTGTGGCCACCAAGATAAAGAACACTACGCTAAGGGAATGTGTAGTAATTGCTATCACAAACACGGAAGGACTAAAAAACCTTGGAACTGTCATCATGAAAAGCTTTACGCTAACGGAATGTGCCAAAATTGCTATATCAATACTTATAACCGAAAGAGAAGAGAATAAAAGTCTGAGGAAAAAAATGATTAAATCTAGTGCCAAAGCTCATTGAAAATCGAGTAGTTTATAGATGAATGATTTTGATATGCAATGACATCAATTTTTTCTATATTTACAGTTATCTCTTTTGAAGTTCTCCTTTTGATAAAATGTATTTCTAGAGATAGATGTTGCCTGCCTAGACGTCTAGAATTAATGTTATTTCGTGGATCGAGGAAGGGAAATTACATGTATAATATGGATCTTTGAAAATATTAAAATATCAATTAGAACGAGTATGCTAGACTATTGATCTACTTCCGAACCTCTTGGTTAGTTATTTGAGGTTATACGCCAAGTTGGCTTTGCTTGATTTAGCCGTTGATTCAATGCCATTTAAGTAATACACCTATATTTCCTCGCCGTTTTTCTCTATTTTCTTTCCAGCACCATGTTTTTTATCGTTTTTCCATGTAATTTAGAATCTCACACCATCTTCGCTCAGAATTCCGAATCCTTACTTCTTATCTCCAACAAAGTTTCCCTAATATAATGTTGTTAAAGTTTATTATCTTCCAAAACCATTTTTTTTGTCTTATTTCCAACAGCCTGCATACTTATAACCAATTCCTTTGTTTTACAAAATACCCCATCCGTTTTTAGCGTTTATTCTCCATTCCCCATAATAAATGTACCCAGTTTTGGGATACTTTCTCATTCCGATCAGCGTTCTGACTCCTTTTTAATAGAAGCCAGTGTATTCTGAACCATCTTCAATGATCTTTTTCTAAAAGGTTAAAGGATAATGACCCTAGGCAGATTTATCCAGGTAAGCTAAAGTTTGAGGAAGTATCTTTTAAATCCCGATTTCAGCCTAATCTACAACTACATCAGTTTCTCTCAAAGTTTTCTTTTGCTCCTAGATTTGTTCAATGATCCAGTTCTACTTTTTGAGGAAAAACATTTTATCAAAAAGCATATCAGTTCCTTTTTATGCTTTAATAAAATAGTCATAGAACATTTCTCTATTTCTCTGTAACTATTGGTTGTTCAATGCTTCATTCATATTCTCCAGAAATACCTCATGTTTAACTTCCTTGTTGAAAAGACTTTTAACAATCTACCTAATCTTTTTTAGCTCGAAACATTTTTATAGCTCTGATTTGCTTTTTTCGCAAAACTACTTTTTCACACTTTCTTTTAAATAAAACGAATCAATTTTCTTTAGTAAGTTTAATCTGATTTTATCTATACTACTAATTATGCGAACTGCCATTCCCTAAATACTTTATTAGCTACATGGAAAGTTGCATTTACATCCTGGATCATGTTACTTATGTAACTTTCATGCTTAGTTACGAACTCGAAAATCTTTCTATATTTTGGTTCAAAAGGCCAAAATCTGAGTTTTTAGATTTAACCATTTTTTATTTCATCTATTGCCAAAAATTACTAATTATGCTATTTGTGTTCTTTAAAGAAGCATGTTTCGCAAATTAGGCGAGTAGGATGCTCACACTTTGGATGTATGCAGACATACATAATATCTCTTCCCTCATGACCTTCTACAAGGCATTTAGGCGCCATTGACCATTTAGTTTTGTGAATTCCTTTGTTTATCTTTTTGTTGGGAGATGAAGGTTTTTCTTCTTATGGTTATTTGGATTCTTTGTTGAGCTTGGGCAGCGAAAAAGACTTTTGAGTCATATTTTATTTATCTATTATTCATAGTGTATATTAAATAAATGATTTGTTTATCCATAATCAAATTACTAATCTGTAATGTTTTCCCTACTACAGCACCAATTATTTGTTGTCTAGCGTAATCTTGAATGATTTCTAGGTCTTGACTAAGCTGTAAGGGAAACTCAATAGAGCTTTTGCTAGTACTAAACCGTGATCACCAAAGGAGCTCTTAATAAGCATAAATTTACTTTGAGCTATTCTTGGGAGAAGATGGGGCCGGGTGAGCAGATTTTAAGATGATATTCTTACTCATCAATTGTTCCATTTTCAATTTTGAGGTCGATTAAGCCAAATGATTCGTTGTAATGCAAGAAAGGCTTCTTAATTGAGTTTAGAATAGTTTTACTTTACTTTATTACGGCTTCATTCAAATATTTGGCTGTTTCTCCGAACTTGTAGAATACGATGATTTAGTCCTAAACGTTTATCTTGAGCTTCTTCTTCAATTTTTGAACTCTTGTGACTATTTATCTTGCGAAACCTCTAATTTTAAGCTCTTAGTTTTGGCGAGTATCAAGGAGAATTCTATATAATCGATGGCTTACATAAGTTTATCACCTCCTATGGCTTCATATTATTGAACGTTATTGACTATGAATTTTTCTTGGATGATTAAATCGGACTTTGTTATAAAATATTTACTAATTCGAGCTTGTTGTTTGCAATCTCTACACTGCCGTTTTCTTTGATTTTCTCCAATTCTTAAGTTGTCAGCTTAGAGATACCAGTCTTCACATCATTGAAAGATTTATTTCCTTTAAATTTAGGCCCTAAAACTGGTAAATTAGGTAAAGCTTCTAGTTTTAAGTACTTCTCGACTGAGGATTCGTGTTTAATATCTTCAACGTTAATTTATTCTTGAATATAATTAAGAAAAGGAGCTAGATTATCGAAAACAGCTTTATTCCTATTCACAATAGTCAGTGACATTATAGGCTGCTTCAACGATACTTTTTTCTGCTCTCTTAGCTTACGAGCTGTTTCGATGATGTTCATCACTTGAGTCATTTATTAAATTATTTTTTCGTTTAGCAGATTCTGGTTAACTTCAGCGATGAAAAGGAGATGAATTGAGCTTTCATATAATTTGCTTTCTTTATTGATGACAAGGCGTAAGTTTTGATACATATGCTCGGTGAAGAAAGGAACAACGGGGCTTAACAAAACATTAACGTTCAGTAAAACATCAAAGAGAACATTAAGACTTATCTACATATTTAAATCATCAACATCTCCTTTTAATCTTTGCCTATTTAGTCTAACATACCAGTTAGTGAGATTTTCAAGGAATTTGATGAGCTGAGGTACTACATTGTAGAGTTTATATTATCCCATCTCTTTCCTTACGTTTTTAATCAGAAGCTGTAGGGCTGATAGAATCCATGTATCAGTAACGTTGAAATTAGCAGCTAAAGACTCAATTTTTTACACAAACACAAAATTTTTACTTGCTCTTGTTTACCACTTAGAAATGTTTTGGATCAAAAATCTATAAGCATTGTACCAAGGTAAGAAGATTTCTCTCACGACTGCCTACATTCCTTTTTTGGAGCAGTTGAGGTTATCTGCTCTTACAAGTGGCGAATTGATGAGATAAAGCCTCACTGCATCAGCACCGAATTCAGAACAGACCTCAAGAGGATCTGGATAATTTTTCAATCTTTTTGACATTTTTTTGCCGTCTTAGGTCAGCACAAGCCCATTTACGATTAAATTTTTGTAAGGATGACTATTTTTTATTCCTGTTGAGATTACGTTTAAGGTATAGAACCATCCACGGGTTTGATCAATTCCTTCTCCGATGAAGTCGGCTGGGAAAATTTTGCTGAATTCTTCCTCGTTAGTAGTAAAAGGATAATGAACTTGAGCATATGGCATAGAACCACTTTCAAACCAGCAGTCAAAGACTTATTAAATTCTTCTAAGCTTTCCTTTTCCTTGCTTACTTTCAATTGTCAAATGGTCGATATTTTCGCGATGAAGATCAGTAACTTTGACTCCTGTTAACTCTTATAGTTCTTTGAGTGATTCAACACAAACAACTTCTTGTCCATCTTCAGAAACCCAAAGAGGGATTGGGTTTCCCCAAAATCTGTTTCTTGAGAAACACCAATCTTTGGCATCACTCAACCAGTTATGGAATTTTCCATCCTGAATGTTTTTAGGCACCCAAGTGGCTTTCTGGTTATTTTTGACCAAATCTTCTTTGAAATCTGTAACTCGAATAAACCAAGTGGAGACGGCTTTATAAATAAGAGGAGTATCACTTCTCCAGCAGAAAGGATAATTATGTCTGAAAACGTTTTTCTTGACAAGCCTACCTCTTTCTTTTAAATCTTTCATAATAAACTAATCTGCGTCTTTTACGTATTTTCCTTCATAAGTTGGAACCTGTTTAGTAAAGACTCCATTTTAATCGAGAGGAACAGGAGGATTATCAGGGGTAATGATTTTGTGTTAAACACACATTTTGTAATCATCTTAACCAAATCCTGGTGAACAATGAACAATACCAGTACCATCAGAATCGGTGACAAAGTTTGCAGTATACACTCTAAAGCAGCCGTCTTTCGCTCTTTCAAGGAAGAAATCAAAAATAGGTTCATACTATAGTCCCTCAAGATCTTTTCCTTTGATTTTTTCGATCACCTAGTATTTTTCTTTTCCGAAAAAGTCTTTGAGTCTGCACTCAGCGAAGATGAAAGTTTCATTTCTTTTCAAGTCTTTAACCTTAGCATAAACAAACTAAGGGTTGACAGCAAGTGCAAGGTTTGAAGGTAGTGTCCAAGGGGTTGTGGTCCATGCTAAAAATTTGACAGTTGGATCTTTCTTCAAAGGAAAAGTAATATGGACTGAAGGATCATCTACTTATTTATAGTTTTGCTGAACTTCAAAATTAGAAAGCACTGTATTACATTTGTTAGAGTATGGCATAATCTTTCTACCTCTGTAAACGTATCCTTTATTGAAAAGTTGCTTAAATACATACCAGACTGATTCCATGAAGTTAAGATCCATTGTCTTATAGTCATTTTGGAAGTCAATCCACCTCCCGAATCTGTTTACGACGAATTCCCATTCTTTTGAGTATTTCATGACAATGCTTCTACATTTTTCGTTATATTGTTTGATTCCCATTTCTTCAACTTGCTTTTTGTTGGTGATGTTCAGAAGTTTGTCAATTTCATATTAAACAGGAAGTCCGTGGCAATCCCACCCAAACCTTCGGGAGACGAAATGACCTGTTTGAGTGGCATAACGGCAAACCACGTCCTTGATTGTTCCTGCAGCAATGTGTCCATAATGGGGTGTTCCAGTGGCAAAGGGAGGTCCATCATAAAAAGTATAAGGTGGAAGGTTTTTAGTCTTCTCAAGCTGCTGCTTAAAAGCATTAATCTCTTCCCAATACTTGAGGATGGCTTCTTCAGCTGTAGGGAAATTGAATCTTTCAGGAGCTGCATAAAAACAGAAATACTTTCCTTGAACTCAGTGCGAGAAAACATTAAGTTTAGCGATGATTAAATTATAATGTTGAAAATATTGAGATTTAAGATTTTAATATAATTTCTTTTATACTTTCAGTTGTTTTTGCTGAATATTCTAATTAGAAGACTTTAGTTCAAGTTTGAATAATTTGATATTTCGCAGAGAAAATTCAAAAGATAAAGTTAGCATCACCTAGATGAGACAACTAAATTGTGTTTTTGGAGAATTTTTGGATGGTTGTTTAATTTGTCTTTAATCTCTTTTCTGACCCTCATTTCGCCTTCATATGTATTGAACAAATGCTCAATTTCATGTTTTTCATTCTTACATTTCGCGTCTCTAAACACAATCGCAGCCAACTTTAGCCTATTTGCTATCTCTAAATCTTAATTATTTTACTTCTTAAGCCACGGCTATGCAAAGATTAGTTTAAGAACACTTTACTTTCCGATTTGTTTTTAGCTCTCCTACTTTTACTCCTGTTGAAATATTTTGATTTTTTGAAGGGGTTTTTACTATTTCTTATCAGAGACTTATTTTTGTTTACTTCTCTAGAACTGTAATACCCTTTATTGTAACTTTCTTTAAGAGGGTATTTTCCTTTTAACTTTGATTACCTATTCGCATCCAAAGTGCTAAATTTTTTTGATTATTATCCTTCGTTTATTGTAGATTTATTAATTTGGTTCATAATGACTGGGTTTGAGAAGCTAATTGACTTCCCACGATGTTTTTTTGTAGTTAGCTGTTCATGAGCTTAATCCTTTTTAAAAATATCTTTCATGTGCTATTTTCGGTCAGTGTTAAAACCATTGTGAGGTTTTCCTGCTTGATTTTGGTTTTTGGCGAGGTTTTATTTGTTACTTTGCAACTTTCTCAACAGTTCTTGCTGATATTATTGAATGACTCTTTGATTTATTCTTTCATCCTAAGACTTTGAATTCCTGTCGGTATATCCTTGTGTTGCAGTTTTTTATTTCTACAGCCGACTCCTTTAAGTGTTCAGTTTGTTCAAATTTCTCAAGTGCTGTTAGTGTTTGATTTTGTTCAGTTCCTGTTAGTAGGCATGCTGCCTCTATTTCGAAGCATCAACTTCGGCCTTTATCTGTTCCTGCTCCCATAGATCATTCAAGTTTTGTTTGGCTCTCAATTCTTCTTCATACTGCCTGATTCTCATGTTATTAAGTTGTTATTATTTTTTGATGAGGGCAAGCTAGATTTAGGCGTGCTCATGCACCATTGAAGACCTTCTTAAAGCAGATATTTCGGATTACAATTTCGATATTGAAGATGTTTCTACATTTCGGGCTGAAAAGTAAGGGTAATAGTAAGGATATGGCATTGAACTGTCGGTTTGTAACTTAATAATGATAGTTATTCAGAATAATATCTAAATTCAAGTGATTCTTCACTTAAATAAAATATAGATGATTAAGCATCGCTCTCTAACTTTATGATCTAGATGTTATTAGATTGTAGCTGTAAACAATCACACTATGAGTTTAGATAAAGTAAGGAGGTCTTGTTCCAACGCTACCTGTCTTACTTTACTTCCCCTCAGCTACTGCCTGACTCTGAATATCTGTTGATCTAAAATCTATAATTACTCAAGCTATTTCTTCTTTCTTTCATCTCTTGCATCGTGAATACTTCCGATTTAAAGGTCGATTTCTCTGAGCTACTTTTCTAAGTTTTGCTGAGCTTTTTGCTCTTACAGAACATAGCTATTCTATCTTTCTTTCTCCTCATTCAATCTTATTTTGGCATCGAACTAAGCTCTGCGAGAAGCAACCAAAGTTTCCTGCTTTTTCTTTTGTTCCTAATATAAAATTCTCTCTTGGACTTAAAGCTCTTCTTACCTGGCCATCCTTGAAAGTTTCTCAGCTTATACGATATTCTCATATTGTTTTTATTTTTGAGCTCGAAGCAGTTTTTGGTAAGCTAGCTATTCTTAAGCTTGCAGAGCTTCTTGAGCTTAGGCTACTTTATGTATCTATAGTGCTTTGGCATACTCGTACTAGCGCCGAGACAATTATAGCTCATAGGCTAACCTAGATACTTGATTATTTACCTGTTGCTGTTATAGTAGTCCATTTTATGATTAAAATAATAAAGTTTATTATAAGAGGAGAGTAAATGCTCTTTAGGTAAGAATTAGTAAGAAAAAATTAGATGTTGAGGTGCAAAACATACCGAAAATAGAAATGGTGAAGATTGACAATCAAAAATGGCATCAAACTTTATCTATAGGTTTTTATGCCACTAGCAAGCAAACAAGTCAATCTTAGTAGATAGTTTCTACTGTTTCATGATTTTTTACTGGCTTTATATGATCCTGGTATAATAGACATAATTGTATACTAATAACTCAGTCATCTTCAAAATCAAATCGGCTCTAATCACAAAACCGAAATTCATCTTAGAGAAAGCTCGGGATATCTAAAATTTTGCAAGATAAGTCAAATGGCTTACTTAATTCTTTCCTTTCGTTGTGTTGAAAAATCAAATCATAAAGGTTCTGATTTTGGCAAAATTCTGGAGTCTTTTATTACTAAGACAGCTCCTATTCAACTACGTTTGAGAGGACATGATCATTTGGGCTTCTAGAGCTTGATGTTTGCTAGTTGTTCTCTAAGGCTAATTCTAACTGAAGGGAATTTATGACTTACTATATTGATGTAAATTTGTCCATCAGCTTCTGGTGATGGCTTTTCACCTGTTTAGATGTCCTGGTTTTGATTAGATTCGCCAATTTTATAAAAACTTTATTGCGCTTTCTCATGAGAAAAGAGGAGAATAAAGTCTTGTATTAGATTAAAAACTAGAGATACTGAGCCTTTTCGATTGCGGACCAACGTTTTCTGGTTAACTTTATTTTATTTTCACTCATCAAAATGATAAAATAAATATTATAACAAAAAATCATCAATGCTTTATAATAATCATGGATCAAATATTAAGAAAACTCCATAACTGGAGCAAAAGCCAAATATTTCCTTCCAAACCATTAGTTTGAAAATCCAAGTATAAAGATGAATTATTCCCTAAACTGTTATTTTCATCAACATATTCGCTTTATTTGCCTACATATCACAAGTTAATGAGCAGAAAAGCCAAAAATATGTAGTTTATTAGCCTTCATAATATTTATTATTATTTTTAGTAAGTATAACAATGTGGGCACCAAAGCCAAGGAAATAAAGTGAATCTGCAAAGAAACAGCTTATTTAAAGCACACATATCATCTACACTCCTAAAATCATCAAATTCATCTATGCAAGGACTGAAAAGACGCTTAACTAACATTAATATCTAAGCAAGTAGATCCGAACTGAAAATAGTAACAGCAAAAACATCAACCTTCAAACAAGTAATTACTCTGTGGTCAGTAAAAAATCAATGATGTCATAGCGAAAAGGGAAAATACAGTTGGTAAGCAGTAGGAAGCCGATTATCTATTTAAAAGGCAAAAAGAAGACTAAAAAAGCTAACACTGAGCATTCGTTTCAGCAAAGTAACGTGGGTCAAAACAAAACTTTAGCTCTTAACTTTCCAATCAGAAAAAACCACATCACGTCGACAAGTGTTATTCCTAACTTTTCTTGCGACTTCTTCTCTGAGTGTAATGAAGATTCTTATGTTGATGTAGGCTAAAGGAAACCTTTACCTTTCAACGATAGTCGCAAAACTATCACAAAGAATCATTTATCAAAAGTATAAGCTAAAACAATTATCCATTCAGAAAAGAAAGAAAGTGGGGATTGTGAAATAGATGGTAAGTCTTTGTATGATTTCCGTAAAAGAAAAAACATATTTGCCGAATAAAATCTCAGTCGTACCTTTGACTTTGGCTCCATCAGAGAAAAATCTCGCTCAAGGAAATCTATCTTTGAACAGAGAACCAAACTCTGTGACCTCAGCTTTTCTAAAGATAGTAAAAATAGATCAACTTCTAAGCGTAAGAGAATATTCTAAGGTTATACTTTACAAAAGTCTACGGTTACTGTGAAAAGTTCTCAATAGTAGCTGCCATAGTGCTAAATCCCACGCCAAATTTTCGAAGGATGGTAGCAATTTTCACCTGAAAGCCAAAAAGAAGAAACCATGAGCAAAGGTGTTCTCTAAACAGTTGAAGAACTAAGAATCTAATAATCCCAGGTGAGACTGATAGGTTGATATTGAATTGTTTGATAATTTAAGTGATAAGAAGAGAGGTTTTTTGTTTCAGGGCAGAAGATATGAATATAGATGAGCTAATCCAGATCATAATGCGCAGCCGAAGACGTTTACTATGCAGATGAGGGTTGGGGCATCCCATTTGATGGTTACAGTTCCGTCAACTTCATTATCCCAGAAGCAAGATCCTGAGATGTTGAGCCCACAGTCCGCTTTTTGCATGATGATGCAGTTAGCAATGAATTTGAAGTTTTTGTTGACGGCTGTGATGTTTTTGAGGATCTAAATAAAGTTGGTTTTACGTCGTCACAAATTTGGTTGGTCCAGATTTGCGCATCATTGACGTTATAGTTTTTGTTGGTGAGGTGGTTGTTAATGACACTGTTGACTTCCTTCTGCACAAAAGAGCGGATGTTGTTAAATACTGTCTCCTTCTCTTCAGCCATACTGCTACTAATCAATTATAAATCTGGAATCGAATTGCCACTCTTACTATTAATTTCATCAGCAAAATCAAAATCATTTTAAAAGCTGTCTCTATCTTTGTTCTAGCTGCTATCGCATGTAGTTTAGCTCTTCTTCGCGAGCTTTCATAGTTTACATGTCTTTAAGGACCCTTTGCCTAGCTTGGTAATTGTAAGTTTCAATTTATTTCATTTTAGAAGTTACCCTTTGCACCACTTCTGCTTCTCTTTCGCGCAGCTTTTACATTTTTAATCGATAGTTAGCTTCAAGTTCTTCTTAAAAGTCTCTCATTTTCAGCTTGGCTTTTTCCTGTTACTCCATTCGAATGTTTGCGAATTCAAAGTTTCTAATTCTGTTAATTTCTGCGTCCAATTCCTACTTATATCTCTTGTTTAGCTCATTTTTGTATTTCAGAAAGCGTACTTCTGAATCTTCTACACTCTTCAGACCTTCCACCATCTTTTGCTTATAGCTAAAGTCTACAGCACTTAACTTGTTTTCTAAATTTTGAATGGTTTGTCGGTCGTCAGTTTGCACAGATGTTTCTACTCTTTTTTGTACCATCCTTCCTCTAGGCATGGCTTGCTTAACCAATCCTTAAAGCATCGACTCCTCCTGTTCTTTTTGTACATTGAACATTCCTTGTAATTATTCAATAGAAAAGTGATGTTTGGTATAGTTGGCTTCTGGCGAGAATACGGTTAAAGTATGAAAATACCTTTGATTTTCCAGGTAATCCATGAACAGAGTGTTGCATATTTTTTTGAGCAAGGATTATTCTGTTTTCGGAGTTGTAACTGATTTGGTAGATTTGAGCTTATTGATGATCTTTTAACGTAGTTGAAGCTTGACATTATCAACTAGTTAATTATCCTTGCCGAAGGTATTCAGTAGCTCTTATTTATAGAGGTACTATTCGTACATGTGCTGTTATTTATATATAATTAACTTCAAAAATCAAACTGAGCATTTTTTGACATTAATGAAAAACATGTCTTGTAATCTTTACTTTCACTCATCTTTGAGTTATAAAGAGCTGAAACCTTGGCTTAGCAAATATTTTTTTTAACAAGAGTATAACTTAACTTTACTGCTTTCAAACAATTAAGAGAAGCTTAGTTAGAAGTAAAATTTTAGACATTTAGTCATTTTGAATAATTATCTCTGTAAATAAATAATATAATTTATTACTAAAATGTAGATCCTATCCAGCAGCAAAAGGCTCACCAACAAATAGAATGGTGTTGCTTCTCCAAGCAAATAGCTTCTAAAAATGAAAGTTTAGCTCAACGATCGCATATTTGAGTACCATAAGCTTGAAGAAGACTATGCTTAGGAAAAGGCTAAAGTGATGATGTAGTTCCAAAAAGAACGTAAAACTTTAATTCGCGCCATCAAATAGCTAAAGGAGAAGAATATTGTAGATAATTAGGAATGGGTTAAGAAAATTGATGAGATAAGAAAGGACAGAGACTAATCACTTGCATTTTTGACTTACTTTTTTTAACAACAAATACAATAAAAAACTGTTATCATCAGAAAAGATGCTGAAGTCTAGTTTCAAAAAGAGCTCTAAAAGCTGAAAAAAGAAATTCAGAGATTAAAATGCTAAAATTCAATTAATTAAAATCAATTTTATCAATAAAAATAATTTTTAGTCAAAAATTTTACTCTAAGTCTCAAAAAAAAGTAAGATGAAAAAGATAATCATTATAAGGTCATAATTGAGGGGCTACAAAAATAAACTTAAAAAAGTTTGCTGCAACTACAATTGCTTTATCTTAAGGAGTAAAAACGTTCAAAAAAACTATAGTATTAGGGCTAATAAAAGAATAAGGCCCATGAAAAAGAGAAATCCATTTTGGAAGCAACAAATAGATAGATATCTATGCAAAATTAGCAATTATTATAGAGTATCGCCATTTTACAGTAAAGCCTGAATATTGAGAAAAAGAATAATAATCTCCATTTGGAAAAACAGGAATAATAAAAGAACAAATATGCTGTCATGATAGAAAATTAGGTCATTAGAGTCACATAAGAATACTAATTCAAGCT
>Ga0316217_10003500_pt1 | contig 17819 bp, 14 predicted proteins | sample 1anoAmetaG_FD_203633 | JGI IMG/M metagenome (GOLD analysis project Ga0316217, IMG submission 203633) | Freshwater microbial communities from Trout Bog Lake, Wisconsin, USA - 1anoA | ecosystem: Environmental > Aquatic > Freshwater > Lake > Hypolimnion/Profundal zone | place: USA: Wisconsin...
ATACCCAACTTGTCCAAATCCTTCTGTGCCTTAGGCTCAATAGCCAAAGAGATAACCGGCTCAGGGAATTTCATACTTTCAAGCACCACAGGGTAGTTTTCAGCGCATAGGGTATCACCGGTGCGTATGTCCTTAAAACCTACGGCCGCAGCAATATCACCGGCTTCAACGCGCGGAACCATGTTCTGCTTGTTGGCGTGCATCTGGAACAAACGTGAAATACGTTCTTTCTTGCCTGTGCGGGTATTCAAAATGTAAGAACCTGCATCCAAAGCGCCCTGATACACCCGGAAATATGCCAAACGACCTACGAAAGGATCGGTAGCAATTTTGAACGCCAATGCACAGAAAGGAGCATCGGTATCAGGGTGGATAGTAACTACTTCTTCAGTATCAGGATTAGTTCCGTTAATGTTCGGTTTATCTTGTGGTGAAGGAAGAATTGCGCAAACAGCATCCAATACCGCCTGAACTCCCTTGTTTTTGAAAGAAGAACCGCAATACATAGGCACTACCTTTTGGGCAATAACCGCTTTACGAACCGCTGCACGGATTTCATCAGCCGAAATTGAATTCGGATCTGCGAAAAACTTCTCCATCAATGTATCATCAAACTCAGCAACCTGCTCAAGCATTTTCTCCCGGTATTCCTTCACCTCGTCTACTAACTCAGCAGGTGTATCAATCACCTTATAAGTCATACCTTTGTCGTCTTCGTTCCAGATAACCGCTTCATTGGTAACCAGGTCAACAACACCTTTAAAGTTTTCTTCAGTACCCAATGGTATTTGCATAACCATAGGTGTTGAACCTAACATAGTATTAACCTGCTTAACCACGTTAAAGAAGTCAGCACCACTGCGGTCCATTTTATTTACAAATCCAAGGCGGGCAACACCGTAGTTATCTGCCAAACGCCAGTTAGTTTCCGACTGAGGCTCAACACCGTCAACAGCTGAAAACAGGAACACCAGTCCGTCCAATACGCGCAGTGAACGATTCACTTCTACGGTAAAGTCAACGTGTCCCGGAGTATCAATAATGTTAATATCGTATTTCTGGTCTTTCCAGGTCCAGTTGCAACGGGTAGCAGCCGAGGTAATGGTAATACCACGCTCCTGCTCTTGCTCCATCCAGTCCATGGTAGCAGCACCTTCGTGCACCTCACCAATTTTGTAGTTAACACCGGTGTAATACAAGATACGCTCAGTAGTTGTAGTTTTACCTGCATCAATGTGAGCCGCGATACCAATATTTCTCGTAAAACTTAAATCTTTTCCCATATCAGCCCCTCCTAACCTCCCCCAAGGGAAGGAACCAGAGTCTCTTTTTTTTATTGATTAAATCGTCAACAATTATCTTTTAAAATGCCTTTAAGCCCCTTTCGGGGGTTTGGGGTCTGGTTCTTAGAACTTAAAGTGAGCAAAAGCCTTGTTAGCTTCAGCCATTTTGTGGGTATCTTCTTTCTTTTTGAAAGCACCACCCTCACCTTTGCTCGCAGCTACAATCTCCATAGCCAGCTTGTCGGCCATGCTCTTACCGTTTCTGTCGCGGCTGTACTGGATAAGCCATTTCATAGCAACCGATACTTTTCTTTCACCACGAACTTCAGTTGGTATCTGGAAGTTAGCGCCACCAATACGACGGGTCTTTACTTCTACCGAAGGACCTACGTTTTGAATAGCCTTTTTCCAAATGTCCAAACCGTTTTCTTTGGTTCTTTCGCCAACCAGGTCAAGTGCTCCGTAGAAAACTCCGTAAGCTACAGACTTCTTTCCTTCGTACATTAAACGGTTAACAAACTGAGTGATCATTACATCTCCGAATTTCGGATCTGGCTGAACGTATCTCTTGGGTGCTTTTTTCTTTCTCATCTTTATTATCAGTTAACGGTGATCTGATTTTTTATTTATTTCTTCTTTTTTGCTCCGGCAGCGGCGGCAGCAGCAGCGGCAGCACCAGCCTTAGGACGTTTAGTACCGTATTTAGAACGGCTCTTTTTACGGTTTTCAACGCCCGCTGTATCTAACGAACCGCGAACGATGTGGTAACGAACACCCGGAAGATCCTTTACCCTGCCACCGCGTATCAACACGATAGAGTGCTCCTGCAGGTTGTGACCCTCACCCGGAATGTAGGCGATGATTTCAACAGCGTTAGTTAAGCGCACCTTGGCCACCTTGCGCAAAGCCGAGTTTGGTTTCTTTGGCGTAGTTGTGTAAACACGGGTACAAACACCTCTCTTTTGAGGACATGAATCCAGTGCACGGCTCTTCGATTTTGCACGTATAATAGTGCGCGCTTTTCTAACTAATTGCTGTATTGTAGGCATCCGCTATTTATTTTAAGGACGGCAAAAGTAGACTTATTATTTGAATTTCAAAAAAGAAAAAAAGAAAAAAGGCTGGTGAAGAGCCTTTCAGGTCTTAGTTTAATGAACGGATAGCGAACCCGGAAGATTTAGACCGGGTGAATCAGTCAATCCGAAGCTAAGGTGGGGGTTACACTGGGGTTACACTTTTTTTACCCCATAAAGGTTATAACTTTCATAGAACCAATAAATTAAGGGGTTGCATTGTCCGAATTTTAGGTCAAAAAGTGTAACCCACCTCTCAAGGATGTAAGGGCGAATAATTATTCGCCCTTACATCTGCCCACGCATTAGCCCAGGGGTTTACACTTTTCAAAAGCAACCATTGACAATCAAATAGTTACGGGCATTTCTTTCAAAAAGTGTAAATAGGTGGGTGGTTTTAGAGATGTGTAAATAATTGGAAATAAAGTTTATATAAACTGCGCATCACAAGGCGCATCAGCTTATTAAATCAGCCATGTGCGAAGGCCGGAGAAAATTATTTCGAGGCGGTTAGATTTGCCAACTTTTAAAAAGTTGTCAAATCTGTTCACCGCGCTCAGGCATGTAATTCCCGGTTATTACTAAAACGAATAAAGCATTTAGATAGTTTTATCGCCCACCTCCTCGTTATTGTAGCCCATTACAACAATTGCTAAAACTTGGCCAACCAACGCATTTTTAACGCAAGAAACCAAACAATTTATTATATAATGCGTACGTTTAATTATTATGAAAACTACAGCCATAGACCCCGCTACTGAAAAGCGTTTGGCGCAACTGGAAACAGAGAGCCAAAGCATTATTGATGCCTACCTGAAATTAATAACCACGGATGTTCACTCACCGGTTATTAAAGATTTGCAAAACAAGCTAATAGATGTGCGCAACGAGCAATGGAAAATATTTGAGCGCACCAGTAACATTAAGCTGCCGGCCCAGGCAGCTTCGGTTGCAGCCTGAAATAAAGGAGCTTCGGTCTATTCTTTCACAAACTTAACCGTTCCGGTACCGGTGTGGGTTACCACATTAATAAAATACATGCCCGGTGCCAGGTTGCCGGTGTTAAACTGCATTTTATCCCCGGTTATCGTATTTGTAACAGAAATAAGCTGACCGGCTACATCATAAACCGATGCCGACACCCCGGCATTCTTAAAATCTGCCGATTCCACCTGCAGTAAATTATGCGCTGGGTTAGGATAGCTGCTTAACCGAATATCACCAGCCAATGGTTGAACAGCGCTTATATTATCAGACAAAATAATTCGCCTAACCTTCAGGTTTTCAGATTCGGCCAAATAAAGGTCGCCGTCCTTATCAAACGCAATACCCTCAGGATTTCGTAAAAAATCGAGTGTCGCTGGCACTCCGTCGCTATCCATTCTTTGTAAACCATTATCCTGGCGTCCCGCTATCGTGGTAATTATGCCGGAGGTACTTATTTTACGGACAGCCCCATTCATATTGTCGCATACAAATAAATTGCCAGCGCCGTCAAAGGTAAGCCCGTCGGGCCCCTGTAGCATAGCCTGCTTGGCAGGCCCGCCATCACCGCTGTATCCTCCGTCAATACCGGCCGGGTCGCCACAAATAGTGGTTATTATCTGGGTTTGGGCATCTACCCTACGTATGTTGTTACTTTGAAAATCAGCTATAAACAGGTTGCCCGCTTTATCAATAGCCAAACCCTGGGGCATACGCAGCTCAGCCGAAGTAGCAAGGCCAAAATCGCCACTGCAACCCTGGGTGCCATTGCCTGCAACCGTTGTAATAATACCGGTAACCGCATCCACCCTGCGTATACTGGCATGCAAAGCATCTGTAATAAAAAGGTTGCCGGCAGTATCAAAAGCAAACTGGTGCCCGCTTTCAAGTATGGCATTGGTTGCCGGTCCTCCGTCGCCGGGGTCGCTGCTGCCGTTACCGGCAATATTGGTAATAATACCTGTGGCAATGTCTATTTTTCTGATTCCCTCATCTTCCACATAAACGTTTCCCGCTTTATCAACAGCAATTCCATAAGGAGCCGAAAACTCTGCGTTAAGAGCAGGTCCGCCATTCCCCGATATACCTGCGAAACCATTACCGGCAAACGTGCTGATGTTTTGGTTGATGTCTACCTTGCGGATAACGTGGTTATCGCGGTCGCAGATGTAAACATTAAATGCGGTATCAATCGCTACGGCGGTAGGAAAGTTCAGGGTAGCATCTATTGCAGGTCCCCCATCGCCGGTATAACCGTTAATACCATCACCGGCCACCGTAAAAATAAGGCCGGTTTGAGCGTTTACTATATCCATTAAAAACAATCCGCATAAAACGAGTAACAGATTTTTCATAACAGCAGTTTAATTATTGAAAGGTACACAAGTCGAACAAGAATATCAATAATTTAACATTTTTGTTGGTCATCCGTAAATCGCTGAAACCCGGAATAGAACCGGGGCTACATGCAAACATTTAAATATCAACCCTCTACCGGTAAAAACAAAAAAGACCGTCCACAGACAGTCTTTCTTTTATATCAAATGATAAGTTAAATTAAGCAGCTACACCGCCTTCGGCGCAAATAATTACTTTGTTGTTCAGGCATTCCACAAACCCACCCGTAATCTTTATTTTTTGCTCCCCCTGAGCAGTTTTAAATTTAACAGTGCCGTTGCCCAAAGCCGAAATAATGGGTGCGTGGTTGTTTAAAATTTCGAACGAACCATCTACTCCGGGAAGCTGCACTAAAGAGGCCTCTCCGCTATAAAGATTTTTTTCGGGTGTTAATATATCTAGTTTCATGCAAGTATTAAGTATATGGTATTTAGATTGAATCAGTACGTTCGTAAGCTTATGCTAAGTAAAAGATGGCGACCAATTCTGTCTTTATCTTAATACTTTATACTTACTACTAAATACTACTTCGCCTCAGCAATCAGTTTCTCTCCCTTCTCAATAGCATCATCAATAGTTCCTACCAGGTTAAATGCCGCTTCAGGGTATTTATCAACCTCACCGTTCATAATCATGTTAAAGCCGCGGATGGTTTCTTCAATCGGCACCAACACACCTTTCAAACCGGTAAACTGCTCAGCAACGTGGAATGGCTGCGACAAGAAACGCTGAACACGGCGTGCACGCGATACTACCAGTTTATCTTCTTCACTCAATTCATCCATACCCAAAATGGCAATGATATCCTGTAACTCTTTATAACGCTGTAAAATTTCTTTTACACGCATTGCGCAACCATAGTGCGTATCGCCCAGTACAGCCGCCGAAAGAATTCTTGAAGTTGAATCCAAAGGATCCACCGCAGGATAGATACCCAACTCGGCAATTTTACGGTTCAATACCGTAGTAGCATCTAAGTGGGCGAAAGTAGTCGCCGGAGCAGGGTCAGTCAAGTCATCCGCAGGCACGTAAACCGCCTGAACAGAGGTGATAGATCCTCTCTTGGTTGATGTAATACGTTCCTGCATTAAACCCATCTCAGTGGCCAGCGTAGGCTGGTAACCCACCGCTGAAGGCATACGGCCTAACAAGGCTGATACTTCAGAACCTGCCTGCGTGAAACGGAAGATATTATCAATAAAGAAGAGGATATCTCTTCCGCCTTTTGCATCATTCTTGTCTCCATCGCGGAAATACTCGGCAATGGTTAATCCTGAAAGCGCCACACGTGCACGTGCACCCGGTGGCTCGTTCATTTGCCCAAACACCAGGGTAGCCTGAGATTGAGCCAAAGCCGCGCCGTCAACTTTTGATAAGTCCCAGCCGCCTTTTTCCATACTGTGCTTAAACTCCTCGCCGTATTTAACAACGTTACTTTCAATCATTTCGCGCAACAGGTCATTTCCTTCGCGGGTTCTTTCACCCACACCGGCAAATACCGATAAACCAGCATAAGCCTTAGCGATATTGTTAATCAACTCCATGATTAACACCGTTTTACCCACACCTGCACCACCAAACAAACCAATTTTACCACCCTTGCTGTATGGTTCCAAAAGGTCAATTACTTTAATACCTGTATAAAGCACCTGCGACTCAGTAGCCAGGTCTTCATAGGCAGGCGGCATACGGTGAATAGGGTATCCGCCAACTTTGCTCACCGGTATATTAATACCGTCAATGGCCTCGCCAATAACGTTAAAAAGCCTTCCTTTAATCGACTCGCCCACTGGCATGGTAATAGGAGCACCGCTGTCAATAGCATCCATGCCTCTTCTTAAACCATCGGTGCTGTCCATGGCAACCGTTCTTACTGAATCTTCGCCTAAGTGCTGCTGTACTTCAAGCACAACTTTTTGCCCGTTATCGCGGGTAACTTCAAGCGCACTTAAAATGCTTGGCAAAACTGAACCGGCAGCATCAAAACTGATGTCAACTACTGGTCCGATAATTTGTTTGATTTTTCCTACGTTAGCCATGTATATATTTTGTCGGTTTTCTAAAACGCGGTGCGAAAATAGGGCTAAAAAGGATTTTTCAAAATGATTATCTCAAAATGTGAATAGATAATTGAGGAAAATGCCGCAAAGGCATTGGGAGATGGAGAAATAAATGAACCATTGGCTTATTAGACAATTTCTATTCGTGGCACTGTAACCCTAAGCAGGTATTTTTAACATGTAAAGCGCTCATTACCGAATCTTTAAGGATGACATAAAGGACAATAAATAAATTGCCTCTGTTAGAACAATAGTTAAATTAGCCCATCCATAAAAATCAATATGCCCCAAATTGATGAACTGTTCAGGCTGGTTAAATCGTTAGAGCCGAATGAAAAGCGATATTTTAAGCTGCACGCCGATAAACACGTAGTTTCAGGTAAATACAAAGGCAATGCCGAAAAGCTGTTTGACGCCCTGAACCACTGGCGCGAAGAAACCTACGACGAAAAACTGTTTAAGCAGAAAAACAAGGGCAAGGCTTTTATTAAAAACCTGGCTTTCGAAAAAAACTACCTGTACGGCAAAATAATGGAGGTGCTGCGCAGCTATCACGCCGAAAACACCGCCGAAGGAAAATTGAACAACATATTATCCGATATCCGCCTGCTTTACAACAAAGGCCTGCACGATGCCGCCCTGAAAATGCTGGAGAAAGGCTTTGAACTGGCTGAACGTACGGAGAATTTGCCGGCCATGTTGTTGTTGTTTCAGTTTAAGCACAGGCTTAAAAGGCATGCATTAAGTGAGGAGGATGCTAAAATTACAGAGGCGGATTTTGAAAGAGAAAAGGGCATTCTGAAAATGTTCGAAGATGAGAGAACCATTCTTTATCACTATGATACTGTTTACAATCTATATACTACCGGAAAACTAAAAGAGCGGCTCAATACCATTAAAACAAAAATTGATGAATACGCTCAACGCAACGTACTTGCTACTTTAAGCTTTTATGCCAGATATTATTTCTTTGCCACCAAAGCTTTTATTGCAAAAGCAGAGGATAATTATCCAGAAGCAATGAATCTATATGAGGAAGTGTTTGCCTTGTGGGAAAAAGAAGGCTCCACTTTAAAAGAATCTTCGGCACACAATCGCACTAATTTGGGCAATTATCTTTTATGCGCTTATCATACTGAACGATTCGAAGTATTTCCTGAAATAATTGACAAAATAGAAAGCTTACCAATAGAAAATTCAACAGATGAAGCCGAAGCTTTTCATATTGCGCAGAGGTACCGCTTGATATACTATCTCAATTCAGATTCAAAAATTGATTTAAATAAATTAATCAGACAAATTGAATCGGGATTAAAAAAACACGGGGACCTGGTCTCCAAAAAAATAAGAATTGCGCTATATATTAATATGTGCCTGCTTGCTTTGCAGGAACGAAAATTTGAAAATCTAGTTGATTTAATTGGCAAAACGTTTACCCTCATAGGCAGAAGTAACGATTGGCGCAACGAAATGCGTCATTTAAAGTTTTTTGAAATGATGGCGCAATGCAGCCTGGAAAACTATGAACTCCTGGATTATTTAGTAAGAAATAATGAGCGTTGGCTGATTAAAAATAATATGAACAACCAATTCACAAGTACAGTTTTAAATATATTTCGAGCAGCACTTCGAAATGAAGAAAATATAGAAGGTGGGCAGCTTACAACTGTAAGTTGCCCACCTGATACGCAAATGTTAAGAGAACTAACCTTAAGGTGGATTAAACAAAATATTAAACCCGTTGGCGCTTAGTCCAGGTCGATATCAATTTTGTCAGCATAGACAAAACCAATAGCTATATACGGACTTCCAGAATTTTGATTAATATACACAACATCGGTAATTGGACATATCTGGTTGCCTAAACTGCTTGGGGTTGTAGTATTCCAGCAGAGCCAGCCATTTACAGTTGTAAGATAGACCGTAGTGTTATTAGCACTTAAAGTGTATGTGTTTACCTGTGCGTGGGCCGGAGCTGCAGAAGTTCCGCTGTATTGATTAATGGTATTGGCAGTAACAATGGTTTCTGTAAGCGCACTATTTCTCGATATAGTTATAGTATTTACATTATCAAATGTTGCCACCTGTCCACTGATAGTACCGGAAGTATTGTAAGATTTTGAATTCCACATAGTCAATAAACCGGCACCAGTTCCACCCGCTGGCGGGATTATAGTCAATTGCGAGATAGTGGTATCGGTATCAGGGATATTAACAGAGGCAAAAGGAGTCACTTTTTGGGGATGCTTGCGAGGCTTCTTAGCAACCTTTTTCGGTGCTACTTTTTTCACCACTTTCTTAGCTGCCACTTTTTTCGCAACTTTCTTAGGCGCCGCTTTTTTAGCTGCCTTCTTTGGTGCAGCCTTTTTCGCTACTTTTTTTACCGCTTTTTTCTGAGGGGCTGCTTTCTTCTTAGCAGCGGTTTTTTTCTTTGCCATAGTGGGTTTATTTTTTTTTGTTGGTAAACTTATAAAGCAATTATCATAGTGTCAAGTTTTTTAATAAAAATACCCGGAAATGGGGAGAGGTAAGTTTCCAACCTAAACCTTGCCCGGTAGAGAAGACTTTGAATTTTACCCAATAAATACAAACACGTAAGTAAGGAGGGCAGCCAGAACCCTCTCCTTCGGAGAGGGCAGGGTGAGGATGCATTTGCAATTACCTGTTCCAACGTATAAGGTGTTTTTTTATGTAATCCTCCCCCCGCCTTCCCCTACTCTGAAACCTTGTACCAATCAGGGTTTTGATAAATTATTTCTATCCGAATTTCTCGCCGGAAATCTAATAATGACACATAAAATGGTTTGCGTGGCCCTTGCAGGCCGAATAAGTTTACAACGTAAATTTTTCAATAACTCTTAAAACATATGCTATGATTCCACAAATCCAGGAAAACGAACCTGAAAAGCGTGAGTACACCATTTTCACGAAACGCGAAAAAGAGGTAATTGCTATGATAGCCGATGGCCTAAGCACCAAGGTTATAGCCCAAAAGTGTTTTTTAAGTTCTGAAACGGTTTCAACTCACCGGAAAAACATTATCCGGAAAATTAAAGCCAGCAATGCGGTTGAAGCGGTAGCCCGGGCTTTCAGAATGGGTTTGATTAGCTGAATTAAATAAACAGCGTATGCCGAAAAGCTATAAAAGAGTAGGCTCATTTTAAAAAGAAACGACATGAACAAAGTAAGCGGATTTAACGATTTCAAGTCTCAACTATTAAGCAACGCTAACCTCCAGAGAGAGTTTACCGAAAACCCGGTAGAGGCCATTAAAAAATTTGAGCATAGCAACGAGCCAGTGCCCAGCACGCCGGTGTATATCATTGTAGTTAGCGCCTTAGCTGCTGCCTTAGTAATTGTCATCATCGGCACCATTATACTTTTATGCGGCAGAACTATCGATGGAACCAGTGATGTAAATAAGTTTATACCTACCTTGTTTACTTCGGTTACTTCGGGTGCCATCGGCGCGCTGGCTGGCTTACTGGCCCCATCGCCGGTTTCAAAGCCGGCTGATAAGTAGTAACCCGAGCGTCTCCTTATTCAAATCGAACCTCAATGGCCGGGTTTATTTCGTCCGCATTTCCCCGGCCATTTTTTACTTTGTAAATGGATTGTATTCCGTTTTGCAGAGTTTCATTACTCATCGTGTCCAGGCAGTTAAGCATTGAGCCCGCACCCCTGCAACCAAATACTGTACGAAAATCAAATTCATCTGCACCCCAACCCGTTACTTTTTTTGCAGGATAGAAGTTTTCGAAAAGCGTGGTAAAATTGAGTAAAGCATAGCTATCAGGATTGTAGCTAACCATTTTAATTCCGGGATTATTTCCATGCCCCGGGGTAATACCCGGTACTGAAATATCAACGGCAATCAACTTTCCGCCCTTACTATATATTTTGCGCAGCCCGTCCATGTGAGTGTGGCTGCTTAACAAGCCAATAACCCGGTCTTGGTACTTATCCAGTAAACCAATAAATGCATTTTGAACATAAGTGCCATTACTGAGCATAGTTTTATGCCAAAAATCCTTTTTCTTATATCCATCCAAACCCGGGGGAACATGCATAGTAATCAATACGCGCTCATTATTACTTTTTGCCTGTTCCAATTGCGCACTCAACCAGTTTATCTGGGCAGTTGCATCGGCCTGTTGGTGAGCCTCGTCAGTATATTTATGCGAAAAGATAGTGCTGTTTAAAGCTATTACCCGCAGATTTCCTGCCTTACCCAATGGATACGCCGAGTAGTACCCCATATCTATTTTGCTGCCATCAATCAAGCTTGCTTCTGAAGTTCCATTTAAAGCATTTGGATGTATCAGGGGCCATGTTCCTGTAGCATCGTTATTAAATATTTTGGTAGAAAATGGATGATAATCGCCTTCCCAGGGATCGTTATTCCCCGGCACATAAACCAATGGAATATGGGCATTTTCGGCAAGCGTGCGCAGGTCTCGTAAAACCTGGCCGCTATTAGCCCGGGCGCTTTCAAGTTCTTCTGGAAATGCAGCCTTGGCATGCCATGGAAGATCTCCCAACACGACTATAAATTTAGGTGGAGCAAAGCCGTCGGTTCCGGCCAAAACTTTGCGGATTTTATTTTGCGTGCTATCCCATAAATCATGACCGGTATCTGCCGCCCCTTCCGCTATGGCATCCTGCACCAGCGAGCTATGTAAATGAATATCTGAAAGAACTAGGAAGCAGGTTTCATTTTTATGAGCAGGCCCGGCATTGTTCGATTGCACCTGCGTTCCTCCCCGGTGAAAAGACATAACACCCGAAACCGCGAATGACAGAGCAATAAAAACCAAAAGAGCCTTAATACGATGGATTGGATGCATGTTACCGGATATAAAGATTTAATCAAAACTATAATTTGCACCGCATTTTAAGCAATAAACCGAAACCTATTTTATTTTAGCCCTGCAATGTATAGCGTGGTTGAAGTTACCGATAGTGTTGGCAAAGCCGAATTTATCCGGCTCCCATTTTCTATTTACGCCAATGACCCCAATTGGATTTCTCCTTTAAAACAGGATATTGAGAAAGTATTTGACCCGGTCAAAAACAAATTTTTTGAAGATGGTGAATGCATTCGCTGGTTATTAAAGGAAAATGGAAAAACTATTGGCAGAATAGCCGCCTTTATTAACCGCCGTACCGCTTTTACCGAAGACCAGCCCACCGGTGGTTGTGGGTTTTTTGAGTGCATAAATAACCAGCAAGCCGCCAACCTGTTGTTCGACACAGCCAAAAACTGGCTGCAGCAACGTAAAATGGAAGCCATGGATGGCCCCATAAATTTTGGAGAGCGCAACGCCTGGTGGGGACTTTTGGTAGATGGCTTCACCCCTGCTACCTACGAAATGAATTATAACCCGCCCTATTACCAATCGCTTTTCGAAAATTACGGTTTCAGAGATTATTTTCAGCAATACTCCTACGCCTTAAAAGTAAACGACGCACGGCCGGACCGGTACATGGCCATAACCGAAAGACTAAAGCGCAGCGGTGAATATACTTTCCGGCATATTGAAAAAGACAAGTTACCTAAATACGCTGCCGATTTTCGCAGCATCTACAACCGAACCTGGAAGTTTTTACCCAACTTTAAAGAGATGAGTGAAGACCAGACCTGGAAGCTCTTCAAAACTTTCAAACCGGTAATGGTAGACTACCTGGTTTGGTTTGCATATCATAATGAAGAACCGGTGGCCTTGTTTATTATGTTGCCTGAACTAAATGGGTGGTTTAAGCACGTGCATGGCAACTTAAATGCATGGGGCCTGCTAAAGTTTTTGTGGCTCAAAACCTTCGATACTTCCAACCGAAAAATTTTTGGGTTGATATTTGGCGTAGTGCCCGAATATCAGAAAAAAGGTTTGGAAGGCGCTATAGTAATGGCTGCTGATGAGGTAGTTCGGCAAAAAAAGCGCTGGGACGAAATTGAATTAGTATGGGTAGGCGATTTTAATCTGCGCATGATGCGCACATGTGAAGTGCTGGGCGGTAAAGTTGTAAAAACCCACATCACTTATCGCAAGTTGTTTGATGAAACAAAAGCATTTAAGCGGCACCCGGCTATTGAATAAACACACGGCAATAATCTCACCGTTCATCCTTTTCCTTACAGTCCCTTTCAAACAAATCATCTATTTGTTCGTCGGTTAGCTGAACTACCGAACTATACCTCATCCCCACTGCCAATTGATTAAAAGTGCTCCAGTATTTTTTCACAAATTCGGATGAATGGCTATACTGAATGCAATACATATTAATAGCAAACGGATGAACTTCATTTCTGAAATAAATACCATATACATACCTTAAAAGATTATCCACTGTGGTTGTGTCTCCGGCGCCAACATCTGCCCTTTGCATATCATACAAAAGCTTTAAATAGTGCATGTAAGCTTTAAAGTCAGTCAGCCTTTCCTTTTGTTCGGGGTCAGGCTTTACCCTGCCGGTAGCTGCTTTAAATGTGCTCATTACGTGCTTCAGCGTTTTCGATTTTTCCAATGAATCATCAGCCAGGGTAAGCTGGGCCTGCCAAACAGCCTCATAGGCGCCGCCGTAACATTGATGGTAATACTCTTTTAAAATCTGCCACTGGTCGGCACTTGCATCCCAGCCCAGGCGGGCGTAAAGATAAAGTCCCACACCGGTGCAGCCAATGCTGTACGAACTCTCAAGAGTTAATCCTTTAATATTTTGCTGGTGCCAGTACTTAACCCGGTCGGCATAGCGCCACGGGGCTAAAACATTGTGCAGTGGCATATCTACATTAAGCAGTGGTAAACCGTAATAGTCGTAAATAAAAAGGTTCTTACACTTTTTTGACCAAACGTTTATCATGGCTTCGGGTGTAAATAGATCCTGGTATTTATATGGAATAATCTGCACAATAACGTTGGGTTCCAGTTCCAAATCCGGCACGGCTGCATGAGTATTATATGCATATAAGTTAACATAAGCCCTGGGCGAAATCTTCTGAAATGCTTTCGCCACCAGGTTAGCCATGTTAAAAACCCGGGTGCTGTTGTTGCCCATCTTTTTGCAAGCCTCGCATTCGCAATCGCCTTCTCCATCCGAAGGCTCTACCGAAACGCAGTATCTGGGCGCGTCTGGATTGTCCTTAATCATTTGGTTCAACTGCCGCGTCATGTGAAATACAAAAACCTTCTGAAAATCCTCATTGCTCAGGCAAAATTTTGCATCTGAGTTATCCGGGCTGGTGCGTTTACCATTCACCAGCGCCATTTCCTCAGGCCGTTCTTTCAGGTAATCATGCCATTTCCCTACAACATCTCCCCACGCGTGTCCTTTCAGGTTATAAGCCCCACCCAGCCGGTTGCGCATGCTCCATATATTCCAGTCCCTGTCCAACGAAAAATTTTTATCAATGGGCCTGTTGCGCGGTGTTCCCCAGGTACCAAAAAAACTTCTTAACGCAAAATCAGGTTTATACACCTTGTCAATCTTTATCGAAACATACTTCAAGGCCGGTACGATAGCCCATTTATCGCCCGGATGGTACCACCTGAAACCCAGTGTATCAAGATAGGTGTAAATACCATTGATAAGCCCTTGTTTTGAATACGCAATAATTTTTAGGCTCTGACCGCCTTCCGATTGAATAAGCACGGCATCGTCATTATCCGGATCAAGCCGCTTATCAAAGTTGCGGTTGGTATTTGGATTCAGTTTTATCAATTGAATGCCGGTTGTGCGGGTAGTATCTTTGTTATCAATAGTAAAGTCTTTACCCGTGGCCTTGCTTAGCTGGTATTGAAAATCGAGTACTGCATCTTTAATTAAACCATAGGTGCCCGCATCCACCTTTATAACATTACCATAGGTACTCTGGCTAAATGATTGTTGCTGATTCATGCAACCCGTAAGAAGAAAAACAACCAGGTATCTAAGTTTCATGCCGGTACATAATTTTTGCTGATTTAAAGGTGCAAAATTATGTCGGGGGAGTCATATTAAAACTAGTTAAAAGCCTTAACCGGTTTCTGCCCAGACACAAAACCCGAAGTTAGTTGCATATCTAAACGTTCGGAATCTGTCAGAAATCGCCATTCTTGCTTCTTGCTTCTAACTTCCGTTAATTTGTCCTGTGTCTTCCCTTGTAACATACGTTGATGTAATTCTTCCTTTAGCCCTACCGCGCCTTTACACGTACGCTGTACCTATTGACTGGGTAGACTTTATAAAAACAGGCCAGCGGGTAATTGTGCAGTTTGGGAAAAATAAATTCTACTCCGCCATTGTTCAGCGTATTCATCATCAAAAGCCTGCCGTTGAAGCCAAGTTAATAGAATCAATTGCTGAGGAAGATGCCATTGTTACTGAAACGCAATTAAAGTTTTGGAAGTGGATGAGCGATTACTACATGTGCACCGAAGGCGAAGTAATGAATGCCGCGCTTCCTTCCGGACTAAAACTTTCCAGCGAAACTAAAATCCGTTACAACGAAAACTACGACGGCGATTTTGAAACCCTGACCGAGGAAGAGTTTTTAATTGTACAGGCTCTCCGCGCGCAGGATACCATTGATATTTCGCAAGTGCAGGATTTGCTCAAAAAACGAAATGTTTACCCCTTGCTGAAAACGCTGTTCAACCTGGGCATCGCCATTTCATCAGAAGAAATTATTGAGAAGTTTAAAATTAAAACCGAGAGCCATATTAAGCTGCATGAAGATTATGAGGATGAAGAAAAACTGAAGCTGCTTTTTGATGAAATGGGCCGGGCCCCCAAACAAGTAGAATTATTACTGGCGTTTACCCAACTTGAAAAGAAAGCCAAGTTTATTAAGAAGAGTGAGTTGCTGGCATTGAGTAAAGCAGATGCCAGCGTTTTGAAGCGGTTGGTTGACAAAAAAATATTTATAGAGTTTAGGGTTGAGGTTTCACGGCTGGGCTCTTTCCAAACAGCGGAAGTTGAAACCTCTGAATTGAGTGAGGACCAAAAACGTGCACTGGATGAAATGAATGATTTGTTTCACCCAAAGCAACCAGACCAAGCAGGGGTCAATGTTGTATTACTCCATGGCGTAACCAGCAGCGGTAAAACCAATGTTTACATTGAGAAAATAAAGGAGTTATTGCGCCAGGATAAACAGGTGTTGTACCTGTTGCCCGAAATTGCTTTAACGGCCCAAATTATTAACCGTTTGCGAAAGGTATTTGGTAGTCTGGTTGGTATTTATCATTCCAAATTCAATCCAAACGAGAGGGTGGAGATTTGGAATAAAGTATTGCGCAACGAATACAAAATATTAATTGGAGCACGCTCTGGCTTGTTTCTTCCTTTTAAGGATTTAGGGTTAATAATTGTAGACGAAGAGCATGATAACTCGCTTAAACAAATAGACCCTGCTCCCCGCTATAATGCCCGCGACTCGGCCATTATGCTGGCCCGCTTGTTTGATGCAAAAGTAATTTTAGGCACCGCCACCCCGGCTATCGAAACTTACTACAATACCGAAAATGGCAAATTTGGCCTGGTGAAAATGGAAACCCGGTATGGGGGCATTGAAATGCCCGAAATAGAAATAGCTAACATTCGTGAGCAGCGCAGGCGCAAAAACATGAATGGAAATTTTACGGAGGCGCTTACTTCATCAGTCAATAAGGCGCTGAATAATAAGGAGCAGGTAATTTTATTTATCAACCGCAGGGGGTTTGCCAATTACCAGGTTTGTAAAACCTGCAACTACGTTTACAAATGCAAAAATTGCGACGTAAGTCTTACCTATCATAAGTTTCAACACAAGCTCATTTGCCATTATTGCGGATACAGTGAAAAGATGAACGACAAGTGCCGCTCCTGCGGTGCCATTGATTTAGACATTGTAGGCATGGGCACCGAAAAAATTGAAGACGAAATAGCCACCGCGTTCCCGAATGCTAAAATCAGCCGGTTAGATTATGATTCCACAAGAACGAAACACGGTCATGCCACAGTGATATCTCAATTCGAAAACCGGGAAGTAGACATTTTAGTAGGAACGCAAATGGTTACCAAGGGGCTTGATTTTGACAATGTAAGTTTAGTGGGCATCATCAATGCAGACCAGCTCATCAATCACCCCGGGTATCGTTCGCACGAGCGGGCTTACCAGTTAATGATGCAGGTTGCCGGCCGGGCTGGTAGAAAAAATAAAAAAGGTGAGGTCATAATTCAGGCTTCTGACCCCGATAATCCCGTAATTCAAAATGTAGTGCGCGGAGATTTTAAACGGATGTATGAAACCGAGCTACTCGAACGCAGGCAGTTTGGTTACCCTCCTTTTACCCGGATGATTGAATTAGAACTTCGCCACAAAAAAGTATTGAATGTTGAGCAAGCGGCTTTATTCCTTGCCAATGAAGCTCGTAAAACCAAACTTGGGTTAGTATTGGGGCCGGCCATTCCATTTATTTCTAAAGTCAATAATTACTACATCCGCGAAGTGCTGATTAAGAGCGGTAAACAATCGAAAGACCTTACACCCATGAAACACGCGCTTCGGGAAATTCTGGATAAAATGAAAACAATACCCGAGTTGAAGGGGGTGGATGTTAGCGTAGATGTGGACCCTTGAAAAAAAGGGATGACCCATGGCTGAATCATCCCTTACACCAAAACCTATTCTTTTAACTAATTAGCCGACAAATATTCTGCTACACCTTCGTGGTTCGCTTTCATACCTTTTTTGCCTACGGCCCAGTTGGCAGGGCAAACCTCACCAACTTCTTCAAAAAAGCGCAAAGCCTCCACTACTCTTAAAGCCTCTCCAATATTTCTTCCAAGTGGCAAATTGTTAACCAACTGGTGTTGTACAATTCCTTTTTTGTCAATTAAAAACAATCCGCGGTAAGCAATCATCTCTGCTGTAGACTGGCGGTTATTGTTTTCGTCGTAAAAGTACTCTCCATTCAACACATCGTAATTAGCCGAAATGGACTTGCTGGTATCAGCTACTATGGGATAGGTTATCCCTTTAATACCACCTTTATTTTTAT
>Ga0316217_10003501_pt1 | contig 17813 bp, 14 predicted proteins | sample 1anoAmetaG_FD_203633 | JGI IMG/M metagenome (GOLD analysis project Ga0316217, IMG submission 203633) | Freshwater microbial communities from Trout Bog Lake, Wisconsin, USA - 1anoA | ecosystem: Environmental > Aquatic > Freshwater > Lake > Hypolimnion/Profundal zone | place: USA: Wisconsin...
ACGTAGAGGCTGGTGATGAAGCCGGCGTTGCCGGCGGTGGTGGTCACCAGCCCGATCTGCTGGAGGTTGGCGGCGGTGAACAGCACCGCCCCGGCCAGGGCGGCCCAGGCGGCCTTGCGGCCGGGGCCCAGGTGCAGGGGGTTGCTGGCCTCCGGGCCCTTGCGGGCGGCGCGCCTGCGGGTCAGGATCAGCAGGGGCAGCAGCGACAGGGTGCCCAGGGTGAAGCGCGCGGCGCTGTAGGCGAACGGGCCGATCACCCGCATGCCGCTGCGCTGGGCCACGAAGGCGGAACCCCAGATCAGCGCCGTGAGCAGCAGCAGGCCGTCGGCTTTGAGCATGCGCTTCGCTTGTTCCAACTCGACCTCGCCCGGGATCACAACTGTTCAACAGCCATTAATGTAGCATGCGGGCTCAGACCTCCGCCGCCACCGCCTCGTCGAACGCCGCGCCCGGGCCTTCCCGCGGGGTTCCCTTCTGGGCCCAGGCCAGGGTGCCCAGCACGGCCAGCAGCACCAGGGCGCTGGAGAGCAGCAGGGCGGCGTGGAAGCCGCGCAGGAAGTGGGCCTCGGACCCCAGGAAGGAGCCCAGCACCGCCACCCCCAGCAGCGACCCCACCTGGCGGCCGGTGTTGAACAGCCCGGAGGCGACCCCGGAATGCTCCCGCGGGGTGGCCCGGAGCAGCGACACCAGGGCCGGGGACACGCCCAGGGACGAGCCCAGGCCGATGGGCAGCATCATCACGGCCAGCCATGGCCGCGGGGTGTCCGGGCCCATGAAGCTGGCCAGGAACAGGCCCAGGGAGGCCAGGAGCAGGGCCAGGGTCATGGGCGTGCGCGGGCCGCTGCGGGCCACCCAGCGGCCCACGAACGGGTGCAGGAACGGCTGCAGCACGGTCATGGGCAGGAAGGTCAGCCCGGTGAGCATGGGCGAGAAGTGCCGGAAGTTCTGGAAGTAGAGGCTGGCCATGAACACGAAGGCGTAGTAGACGAAGCAGATCAGGAAGGCCACCAGGTTGGCGTTGAGCCAGGCCGGGATCCGCGCCAGCTCCGGCGGCAGCATGGGGCAGGCGCTGCGCCGCTGGCGCGATGCGAACAGCAGCCCGGAGCCCGCCAGCAGCGCCAGCGGCGTGGCCGCCGCGCCCAGGCCCCTCGCCCGGCCCTCGATCAGGGCGTAGGTGAGGCTGGCCAGGGCGGTGACCGCCAGGGCCTGGCTGGTCCAGTCGAAGGGCCGCGAGCTGGGCTCGGTCCGGCGCTCCGGCCCCGAGACCTTCAGCAGGACGAAGGCCAGGAGGGCCACCGGCACATTGACGAAGAAGATGCTGCGCCAGCCGAAGGCGCCCACCAGGAAGCCGCCCACCACCGGCCCGGCCGAGGCGCCGGCCGAGCTGCAGCAGGCCCAGACGCCCACCGCCCGGGCCTTGGCGGCCGGGTCCTGGTAGCTGCGGTTGAGCAGCGACAGGGCGTTGGGCAGCAGCAGGGCGGCGCCCACGCCCTGGACGGCCCGGGCCGCCACCAGGCAGCCCAGGCTGGGTGCGAGGCCGCAGGCCACCGAGGCCAGGGTGAACAGCCAGAGCCCGCCGCTGAACATGCGCCGGCAGCCCAGGCGGTCGCCCAGGGTGCCGGCCACCAGCAGGCAGCTGGCGAAGCTCAGGGTGTAGGCGTCCACCACCCACTGCAGCCGCGACAGGTCAGCGCCCAGGGCGCGCTGCATGGACTCCAGGGCCACGTTGACGATCAGGCAGTCCATGACCGTCATGAACACGGCGCAGCAGTTGGCCAGCAGGCCCAGCTGGGCGCGGTGTCGCGGGTGCAGGGGAGCCATGGGCATCGGCCTCCGGAAGGTTGAGCCTTCCATGATCCCGTCCGGCTGCCAGAACGTCCAAAACTGATTTGTGGTCAATTCCATCACTTTTTGATATGAATGACGGCGGGGGATGGCCATGGAACTCCGGCACCTGCGCTACTTCGTGGCCATCGCCGAGGCCGAGAACTTCTCCAAGGCCGCCCGGCTGCTGCGCATCGCCCAGCCGGCCCTGTCCCAGCGCATGCGCGACCTGGAGGCCGAGCTGGGCCTGGCCTTGTTCGAGCGCCAGGGCCGCGGGATCCGCCTCACCCAGGCCGGCCGCTACTACCTGGAGGAGATCCGCCAGGTGCTGGGCCGGATCGAGGCGGCCGGCCGCCAGGCCAGCCAGATCGAGCGGGGCGAGGTGGGCTCGCTGCGCCTGGCGATCCTGGAGACCCTGGCCCTGGCCGTGCCGATCCCCCGGCTGCTGCGGGAACTGCGGGCCCGGCACCCGGGCCTGCGGCTGAAGATGGTGGGCATGCCGTCCCTGGTGCAGTACGAGGCGATCCGCACCCGAAGCCTCGACGCCGGGTTCATCGCCCACCGGCCGTTCCAGGACCCGGATATCCTCGGCCTGCCGGTGATGGAGATCCCGATCCACGCCATGGTGCCCGCCCGGCATCCCCTGGCCGGCCGGCCGACCCTCCAGCTCAAGGACCTTGAAGGGCTCGACTTCATCTGGCCGGAGCTGGAGGCCAGCACCTCATACTCGACTCTGTTCCGGGAGGCGTTCGAAGGGAGCGCCTGGCGGCCGCGGGTGGTGCAGGAGGCCAGCAGCTACGTCACCACCACCAGCCTGGTGGCCGCGGGCTACGGCTGCGCACTGGGGATCGCGGTGCCCGGCGTGCCGGCGGTGGGGGGCATCGTCCAGATCCCGATCCTGGACCTGGACCTGCGGCTGCGGATCGAACTGGTCTGGCACAAGGACAATCCGTCCCCGGCCCTGCAGCGGTTCCTGGAACTCGCCCGCCTGGTCTTGGCCGCCGGGACCGGGGCGTGACGCCGGGCCTTCAGCCTTCGGAGGTCTCCCGCTGGGCGGAGAAGTCCATGAAGTTCACCGCCCGGCAGCGCGGGCAGAAGCCCGATGCCACCGTGCGATCGGCGCCCTGCCTGCGCTCCGGGATCCAGGCCGAGCCGACCTTGACCTGCCCGCACCACTCGCACTTCTGCGGCTTCACTGACCGTTTCACGGCTTTGTGTCTCTCGCCCATGGTCGCCCCCCGTGAAAAATCGAGGCCATCAGTCGTGAGGCCGAAGCCACGCAGGACATAGCCCGCCTCTTATTGGGCAAGTGAAGTATCGGGCCGGCATCGCGGCCGTCAAGGGCGCCGGGGAGCCCCGGAGACGCTATCTTTGATTGAAAATGCGACTCAGCCGCGGCTACTGCGCGGCTGGCTCGTCCACGAAGTCTTCGTCCCGGGGCCCATGCTCGGCCGGGAGCTTGGCCAGTTCCGCATGCACCAGCGCCTCGTGCTGGACCTCCTCGCCCAGCAGCTCACTGAACAGGTCGTGGACCAGAGGATCCTGGATGGCGGGCAGGGCCCCCTTGAAGAAGACCTGGGCCTTGCGCTCCGAGTCCAGGGCGGCCTCCATGGCCCGGCGCGGGCTCATGAAGGCCCGGGCGGCGTCGTAGTCCGGCGCCTCCACGTCGAAGATCATGGCCCGGGCGACGCTGCGCGGCTCGGCCCCGAAGCGCTGGGTCCGGCGTTCCGACAACTCCTCGCCGTGCTTGGCCTCGTTCCCGGCCATGAGCCGGAAGAATTTCGCCGCCTCCGGGGTATGGTGCTGCTCCATCTGTTCCGCGAACTCGATGTAGCGCTCCTCGGCCTCTTCTTCCACCAGGATCGCCAGATCGAGGGCGTCCATAAGGGAGAGCCGGGTGAAATCAATGCTGCGTACCGCCATGGGGCCTCCGGTTCACTTCTTGATGAAGAGATCGAGGATGCGTTCCCTGGGGATCGCCTCCTTGACCTGGAATTCCTGCCGCTCCTTGACCAGGTCGCCGTAGGTGGGCGGCGGCTCGGGGTTGCGGTAGAACACCCCCAGGTGCAGCTTGGTGCCATAGTCCTGGGCCAGGTCCATGGCAGCCAGACGGTCGGCCGGATTGTGGCCCAGGTCCTCCAGGTTCTGGCTGATCGCCTTGAGGCCCTTGATCTGCTGCGACTCCTCGCCGTAGGTGACGCAGGGGGACTGGATGTTGACGAAGGCGAAGCCCGGGTAGCGGATCGCCTCCTCGATGATCCCGGCCATGCCCGGGAGGTCGGTGGGGGCGGCCTGGGCCACGAAGCCCGCGCCGTAGGCCAGCACGTAGAGCAGCGGGTTCACCGGCGCCTCCAGGCTGCCCAGGCGGGAGGTGCTGGTGACCCGGCCCTTCTGGGAGGTGGGCGAGAGCTGGCCCTTGGTCAGGCCGTAGATCTGGTTGTCCATGACGATGTAGGCGATGTCCATGTTGCGCCGGATCATGTGGGCGATGTGGCCGCCGCCGATGGAGAAGCCGTCCCCGTCGCCGCCCGCGGCCAGCACCAGCAGGTCCGGATTGGCCAGCTTGATGCCCTGGGCGATGGGCAGGGCCCGGCCGTGCACGCTGTTGAAGCCGTAGGCGGTGGTGTAGCCGGGAATGCGGCTGGAGCAGCCGATGCCGGAGACGAAGGCGATCTCGTGCGGCGGCCGGCCGATGGCGGCCAGGGCCCGGTAGATCGCCTGGACCACCGAGTAGTCGCCGCATCCGGGGCACCAGATGGGCTTGAGGTCGCTCTTGTAGTCCTTGGGCGTGTATTCGTGGGTCAGGGTTGCGCTCATGGTCGACCTCACTCCTGGGGCTGAAGGTTGCCCTCGTGGCTGCGCTGCAGCTCCGAGACCAGATTGTGCAGGGCCGCGACGATCTCGCCGGGCAGGAAGGGGTTGGCCCCGCTGCGGGCCAGGGGCTTGACTCCCTTGGGCAGGTCCAGGTGCATGCGCAGCAGCTTGTGGAACTGGGCCAGGTGGGTCTGCTCGATGATCAGGCCCTTCTGCACGCCGGCGAAGAAGCTCTTGTAGGTGCCCTCGGCCACCGGGTAGAGCAGGTAGGGCACCAGCAGCTTGACGTTCAGGCCTTCGGCCAGGGCCACCTCCAGCGCCTCCCGGCACACCCCGGCCACGCTGCCCCAGGCCACCAGGGCCAGGGGGGCGTTGTCGTTGCCGGTGATCTCGAACAGGTCCTTGCGCGCCTTCAGGGGGTCCAGCTTGCGGATGCGCTTGTCGTTCATGCGGGCGTGCACGGTGCCGCTGTTGGTGGGCGCGCCGGTCTCGTTGTGCTCGATGCCGGAGGCCAGGTAGGTGCCGCCGGCCATGCCCGGGTGGCTGATCGGGCTGATCCGGTTCTCGGTGTACTTGAACCGCTTGTAGTCCTGCATCTGCACTTCGGTGGGGACCAGCCGCTCGAGGATCTCGAACTGGCTGACGTCGATGGGGTCCATGGTCTCCTTGCGCTGGGAGATCTCCTGGTCGCTGAGCAGGATCACCGGGGTCTGGTAGTACTCGGCGATGTTGAAGGCCTCGATGGTCATGCGGAAGCTGTCGGCCACCGAGGTGGGCGCCAGCACCGGGCGGATCACGTCGCCGTGGGCGGAGAACACCGCGGCGAACAGGTCGGACTGCTCGGACTTGGTGGGCAGGCCGGTGGAGGGGCCGCCCCGCTGCACGTCCACGATCACCAGGGGCAGCTCGGCGATGCTGGCCAGGCCCATCATCTCGGTCTTCAGGGACAGCCCCGGGCCGCTGGTGGCGGTCATGGCCTTCTTGCCGGCGAAGGAGGCGCCCAGGGCCGCCCCGATCCCGGCGATCTCGTCCTCGGCCTGGAGCACGGCGCCGCCGTAGCCCCACACCCGGTCGGTGAAGAACTGCATGATCTCGGTGGAGGGGGTGATGGGGTAGCCGCCGAAGAACTGGCAGCCGGCGAAGATGGCCCCGGCCGCGCACATCTCGTTGCCGTCGGCGATCATCTTGACCGAGCCCTTGGCGGTGGAGGTCACGATGGCCATGCTCACCCGCAGCGGGTTGGCCAGGGCGAAGGCCAGCCCGGCGTCGAAGGCGCGCTGGTTGGCCTCCACCAGTTCGGCGCCCTTCTTGGCCAGCTTCTTGCGGATGCCCTTCATCACGGCCACGGCGCCGATGCCGAACCAGCCGGCGATGAGCCCGAGCACCACGGTGTTCTTGGCCCGCTCGGTGCCGGCGGTGGCCTTGGCCATCTCGGCGATGGGCACGGCGATCACCTGGCGCGGGGTGACCCCCACCAGCGGGATCCGGTCCGGCTGGATGTTGGTGGCGGCCTCGTAGATCACCACGGTGGTGCCGCTCACCGGCAGCTCGGCGCCGAACTTGAGGAAGTCCTCCCAGTTCAGGGCCACGGCCACGTCCAGGCTGCCGCCGGGGTTCAGGATCGGTTCGGTGCTGATGCGCACCCGGCAGGAGGATTCGCCGCCGCGGATCTGCGAGCCGAAGCTCTTGGTCATGACGCCGTGGTAGCCCTCGGCGGCCGCGGCCTGGAGCAGCGAGTCGCCGGCGGAGACAATGCCGTCCCCTCCCGAGCCGGCCATTCCGAAGACGATGTTCTTGTACATGGGCTCTCCCGTTCCAGAAACCGTGTCCGCGCCCTCGCGTGCCGGACCGAATGTCGATCATCGTGCCTGTCGATGGTATATGAAGTTCGGGCTTTGCAGGAGCACAACCTCCAGGAGGCGCCCGGCAGGGAGGACGGCAGGCTCGGAAGGGCCCTGGAGCGGTTATACTGTCGGAACGAACCATGAAATTTGCGCCGCAGCCGTCCTGCAGGAGTGGAGGATCACCATGAACCAGGCCGTCCAGTTCGACGAAGACCTGAACAGGCTCGTCGCGGCAAGGCACCACGACCCGTTCGCGGTCCTGGGCCGGCACGAGCGGGGCGAGGAATCGGTGGTGCGGGCCTTCATCCCCGGGGCCGGGGAGGTGGCCATCGTCGAGGGCGGCCATCGCCTGGAGCGGCTGGCCGGCAGCGACCTGTTCGAGTGGTCCGGGCCTTCCGCCGGCCTGCCGGCGCACTACCGCCTGGCCTGGCGGGATTCCTTCCGGCACGAGCACATCGCCCACGATCCGTACAGCTATCCGCCGCAGCTGGCCGACTTCGACCTGCACCTGTTCAGCGAGGGCCGGCACTGGAACGCCTACCGGTTCCTGGGGGCGCACGAGCACGAGGTGGACGGGGTGGCGGGCGTCCTGTTCGCGGTCTGGGCGCCCAACGCCGAGCGGGTGAGCGTGGTCGGCGACTTCAACGGCTGGGACGGCCGCCGGCACCCCATGCGGGTGCGCCACGGGTTCGGGGTCTGGGAGCTGTTCATCCCCGACCTGGAGCCGGGGACCCTCTACAAGTTCGAACTGCGCAACCGGGACACCGGCCAGGTGTTCCTCAAGGCCGACCCCTACGGCCAGCGCTTCGAGCTCCGGCCCCGCACCGCCGCGGTGGTGCCCCGGGCCCGGCCGTTCCCGTGGTCCGACGCGGGCTGGATGGAGGCGCGCGCACGCCGGGACTGGCAGCACCTGCCCATGTCGATCTACGAGGTTCACCTGGGCTCCTGGCAGCGCGATGACGAGGGGGAATTCCTGAACTACCGGGAACTGGCCCGCCGGCTGGTGGCCTACGCCCTGGACCTGGGCTTCACCCACATCGAGCTGCTGCCGGTGGCGGAATACCCCTACGATCCCTCCTGGGGCTACCAGGCCACGGGGTACTACGCCCCCACCAGCCGGTTCGGCGACCCGGACGATTTCCGCTTCCTGGTGGACCACTGCCACGCCAACGGCCTCGGGGTGCTGGTGGACTGGGTGCCGGCCCATTTCCCCAAGGACGCCTTCGCCCTGGCCAAGTTCGACGGCTCGGCCCTGTACGAGCACGAGGATCCCCGGCTGGGCGAGCACCAGGACTGGTCCACCCTGATCTTCAACCTGGGCCGGCACGAGGTGAAGAACTTCCTGCTCTCCAGCGTCATGTACTGGCTGGAGGAACTGCACGTGGACGGGCTGCGGGTGGACGCGGTGGCCTCCATGCTCTACCTGGACTACTCGCGCCGCGAGGGGGAGTGGCTGCCCAACCGCTACGGCGGCCGGGAGAACCTGGACGCCATCGACTTCCTGCGCCAGCTGAACGTGGTGGTGCACGGCCAGTGCCCCGGCGCGCTGATGATCGCCGAGGAGTCCACCTCCTGGCCGCAGGTGAGCCGGCCGGCGCACCTGGGCGGGCTGGGCTTCGACCTGAAGTGGAACATGGGCTGGATGAACGACACCCTGGCCTACATGAGCCACGAGCCGGTGCACCGGTCGTTCCACCAGGACCTGCTCACCTTCAGCATGCTCTACGCCTTCACCGAGAACTTCGTGCTGCCCTTTTCCCACGACGAGGTGGTGCACGGCAAGGGCTCGATGCTCAACAAGATGCCCGGGGACGAGTGGCAGCGCTTCGCCAACCTGCGGGCGCTCTACGCCTACCAGTTCACCCACCCGGGCAAGAAGCTCCTGTTCATGGGCACCGAGTTCGGCCAGGGCCTGGAATGGAACAGCCAGGGCGTGCTGGACTGGTACGTGCTGCAGTTCCCGCTCCACCAGGGGATGCAGCGGCTGGTGCGGGACCTGAACCGGCTCTACCGGGAGCGGCCCGAACTGCACAGTTCCGAGTTCGACTGGCAGGGCTTCGAGTGGATCGACTGCCACGATTCCCAGCAGTCAGTGCTGAGCTTCCTGCGCTGGGCCGGGGAGGCCTGCCTGCTGGTGGTGGTCAATCTCACCCCGGTGCCCCGGCACGGCTACCGCATCGGCGTGCCCTTCAACTGCCGCTACCAGGAGATCCTCAACACCGACGCAGGGATCTACGGCGGCAGCAACGTCGGCAACGGCGACCGGGACCTGCAGGCCCAGGAGATCCCCTGGATGAACCGGCCGTGGTCGCTGGAACTGACCCTGCCGCCGCTGGGGGTGCTGGTGCTGCGGCCGGCCGGGGAGGAGTGAGCCGGGGTTTTCCGATGTGAAGGCATGGGGCATTGGACAGCGCTGCGAAGATCGTTGCTTTGCAGTCTTTTTATCCCCTTTTCATCCCCGTTCATCCCCGTTCATCCCCGGCTGATTCTTTTTGCTGGGATACAACGAGCGCTTGGCACTCGTCACAAATCCATAGTCCACGGCTTCATTAAACGATTGAATTTTCCGGGGATGAACGGGGATGAAAGGGGATTCAATAAATGCATTCACTGACTATCTTTGGCCACAAAAACCAGGCTCACACCTTGAATCCCTGCACCACCTCCCGCAGTCCCTGCGCCACCCGGGCCAGGTCCTCCGAAGTACGCGCCACTTCCTCCAGGCTCGCCGCCAGGCGCTGGGTGGCGCGGGCGTTGTCGGCCAGCCTGCCCGCGGCGGTCTCCATGCTGGCGTGGACCCGGGCGCCGGTGCCGGCCTCGTGGGCGCTGAGCGAGCCGATGGTGCCCAGATGGCCGGCGATGTGGTGGATGGCGCCGCGGATGTGGCCGAGGTGGTCCAGGGTGGCGCCCAGGCCGCGGTCGCCTGCGGCGACGGCCTCCTGGGTGCGCTGGATGAAGCCCTCGACTTCCACCGCCGAATGGTGGGAACGCTCGGCCAGCTTGCGGACCTCGTCGGCCACCACCGCGAACCCCTTGCCCAGGCTGCCGGCCTTGGCGGCTTCGATCGCCGCGTTGAGCGAGAGCAGGTTGGTCTGGCGGGCGATGTCCTGGATCACCTGGACCGCGGCCACGATCCGGGTGGTGGCTTCGCGGATCTCCACCATGCCCCGGGCGGCTTCCTGCCCCGCGCCGGCGCCCTGGTCGGTGCCGGCCACGGCCTGGGCGCTCTCGTGCTCGGTCTCCCGCACCTGGGCGGCCATGCGCTCGACGTCCTGCAGCAGGCTCCCCAGGGCGGCGAAGACCTCTTCGGTGGCGCTTTGCAGGGCCTGGCCCACGGTGGCCACCTCGTCCACCGCGGTGCGCATCCCCTCGGCGGAGGCGGACAGTTCCAGGCTGCCCGAAGCCACCCGGTCGGCGAAGGCGCCCAGGGTCTGCACCGTCTCCCGCATCCGGGCGTTGTAGCCGTTGAAGGCCTGGGCCGCGTCGGCGATCTCGTCCCGGCCCTCCACCTGGATCAGGCTGGACAGATCGCTCCGGCGCAGCCCTTCCACCAGGCGGCCCAGGGATCCGGCCATGCGCCGGCTGAACCGGACGCCGACCCCCATCAGCAGGAGGCTGGCCAGGAGCGTGGAACCGGTGAGCAGCAGGTTGGTCTTACGGAGGACCGCGTCCACATCGTCCGTGTAGACCCCGGCGCCCAGGATCCAGCCCCATGGCTCGAAGGTCTGGACGAAGGTGACCTTCGGATGCAGGCCCTGGGCCCCCGGCTTGGCGAAGTCGTAGGCGAAGAACCCGCCTCCGGGCTGCCGCCCGGTGCGTTCCAGGTCCCGGAACAGCCGGGCCAGGCGGGGCTCCATGCCGTCGGTGGGCTTGCCGACCAGGGCCGGGTTGGGATGGACCAGCACCGTCGGGCCCGGGCCCTGCACGTAGACGTAGTTGGCGCCCTCGAAGCGCAGACCGCCGATGAGCTCCCGGGCCCGCTGCTGGGCGAACTCCCGGGTCCTGCGCCCGGCCTGGACTTCCGCTTCCTGGTTGGCCAGGATGCCGGAGGCCAGTTCCACCACCCCCTTGACTCCGGCCCGCTTGCTGTCCATGATCCGGCTGCGGAACTCGGGCAGGACGAATCCCTGCAGGAAGACCAGGAAGCCCAGGACCGGGACCAGGCAGAACAGCACGATCTTGCCGGACAGCGTCGAGAAGTAGCGTCCCGCACCGGATGGCGCCATCGATTCCTCCGTGGCTCACCCGCTGGGAGCATCCCCCTGCTCATCGGCCGGCCGCTGCATGCGGTTGAATAATTCAGGATGTCGGCGCGCCCCGTCGCGCCAGGTCCCGGAGGACCTCCCGGAACGGGCCCCGGGGTTCGGAGGCCAGGGCCCGCTCGAGCGCCACCCGGGCTTCGGGCGCGCGGAGCTCGGCCAAAGCCTTGGCCGCGGCCAGCCGCACTTCGGGCGGGGCCACCTTCCTGGAAAACAGCCCGCTGCGCTTGAGGTGGGCCCAGAGCGCGGGCACGGCCGAAGCCTGGCCGATCTGCCCCAGCGCCTCGAGCGCCTTGATCCGCAGCGGCTCCGGGGCGGTGGAGGCAAGTGCGCCCACCACCGGGACCGCCGCCGCGGACTGGATCCGGGCCAGCCCGGCCAGGACCTCGCCCTGGGTCTCCGGGTCCGAACGCTGCAGCAGGTCCAGCAGGCCGATCTCGGCCCAGGCTCCGCCGGTCTTCCAGAAGGCGCGCACCGCGGCCCGGCGCACCCGCAGGTCGGGATGCACCAGGCACGGGCCGATGGCGTCGAAAGCCTGGTGGTCCTCCAGTTCGCCCAGCAGGATGAGCACATTGCGCACCAGGTACCAGGGACCGCCGGCCAGGGCCGCGCGCAGGGCGGGCAGGCTTCCGGGGGCCAGTTCCCGGAGCAGGGCCAGGATCTGGCTGCGCTGCTGCCGGCCGGGCTCCTCCCCCAGCAGGGCGGTCAGGGCCATGGCGCCCTCGTCCCCGGCCTGGCGGAAGAACCGCATGATCTCGTCCCGGGGCGCGCCTTCCCGGGCATGGGCCTGGACCAGCGGCCTGGCGAGGCTGGCCGAAGCCAGCAGCGGGTCCGGGCGGCCGGTCCGGAGCTGGTCCAGGAACGTCCACAGCGTCTCCCATTCGCCGGCCACGCCCAGGCACCCCAGCAGGTGGGCCAGGATCGAGCGGGTGGATTCCCGGGTGGCCTCGGGCTGCTCCGGTCCCAGGAACGGCACCAGGCTCTGGACGACCCGCACCAGCACCGGCGCCGGCATGGCCAGGGCCATCCGGTCGTAGGCCAGCAGCCGGAGGGTCTCCAGGGCCTTGGCCCGGCCCGCGGCGTCGCCGCCGCTCAGGGTCAGGAAGACCTGCTCGGCGGCGCGGAAGAAGGCTTCCAGCAGGTTGCCCTCCAGAGTCCTGCGCATGAGCTCGATCCACTCCTTCGGGTCCTGGCTCTGGAAGCCGCGGCCGAGCGCGGTCTCAAGGTACATCTCCAGGGTGGGGGCCGGGCGCTGGGCCGGGCGCCGCGCCGCGGCCGGAGCCCCGGCTCCGCTCCAGGCTTCTGACCGGCCCTGGAGCCGGATGCGTTGGACGCCCCGGCCCCGGAACGCCACCAGCGGCCCCCCCTGGGCCCCCAGGCTGGCGCCGGTCTCGTTGAGCACCAGCATCAGCTCCTGCAGCTCCCGGACCGTGACCTCCGGCTCGAGGATGATCTCGACCAGACCCAGGCGGGTCATCTCCAGGCAGAAGCCCCGGGCCGCGCCCTGGTCCTCCGGCTCGGGCGCGCCGTCCACCCACAGCCGTCCGCCGCCCTGGGAGAGCCGGAGTTCGGGCCGGCCGGCGAACCGCTCCCGCAGGGCCTGGGCCAGGGCCTCCAGGGCCCCGTCGGGGCGCAACCGGGAGCTGCGCACCCGGACCGCGTCCAGGGCGGCCTGGAGGTGCCCGGACAGCTCAGTCATGGCCCGACCGGCCCAGCAGGCGCCGCAACCCGGCGAAGGGACCGGACCTGGATTCCCGCAGCAGCCTGACCTCCGGCGGCGCTCCAGACAGCGGCAGGGCCGGGTCGTCCAGGGCCAGGACCATGGCGGTGAGGTTGTCGGGGGCGCCCAGGGCCAGGGCCGCCTCGAACAGCTTGTCCGTGGTCCAGCGGGGGGCGTGGCCCAGGGCCAGGATGTCGCGGATCCCGGCTTCCCCCAGCACCCGGTGCAGTCCGTCGCTGCACAGCAGCAGCCGGTCGCCGCGGCAGAGCGCGACCTTGGAGAGGACCGGGTCGGGCTCCAGGGGGATGCCCAGGGCCTGGTTGATCAGGCCCTTGCGGAACCCGCCCTCCGTCGCCGCGGCTTCGCCCGGATCGGGGGTCAGCAGGGCCAGGGCACGGTTCCGGTACAGGTAGGCCCGGCAGTCGCCGATCCGCAGCAGGAAGGCGTCGGCGCCCCAGAGCAGCGCGGCGGCCAGGGTGGCGCTCATGCCCCGGGACGGCGGATCGTCGTCGGCATAGCGGAGCACGGCCGCGCCGGCCTCCCGGGCAGCGGCCCGGAAGGCCTCGAGCAGGCCGGCCTCGCTGGCGCCCGCGGCCGGGAACCGGCCCCACCGGCCGAACAGGCCGAGTTCCAGGCACACCAGGGCTTCCCGGCTGGCCACCTCCCCCGAGGCGCCCCCGCCCAGCCCGTCGGCCACCGCCGCGAGCAGGCCGCCGGGGCCCACCCGCTGCTCCTGCTCCAGGACGTTGATCCGGGGTTCACGCCCGGCCAGCCGGCTGAGCAGGAACGCATCCTCGTTGGTGCGCCGGACCCCGCCCGGGTGCGTGATGGCGTCGCACTGGACGATCATGGCGCCACCGGGACCTTGCCCGCCCCGATCCGGCGCATGCGGCCCCAGGCGCGCCGGCCCAGGAGGAAATCGAAGGTGCCGCGCAGGCGCCACCAGAGGGTGAGCTGCCGGTAGCCGAAGTTGTCCAGCACCGAGGTGGCCATGAGCACCATGAATGCCTTCATGCCCTTGTAGCGGTGGCCGCCGTTCACCCCCAGCAGGACCGCGAACACCGAGTTCAGGATGCCCATGAACACAGCCAGGACCAGGAACAGCGCCACGAAGGGGGTCGACAGGGTGCCCCGCCAGCAGTCGTAGGCGAACAGCAGGTAGCCGGAGAGCTCCACCAGGGGCGCCAGGGCCTCGAAGACCAGGAAGTAGGGCATGGATACCAGGCCGAGGCTGCCGTAGCGCGGATTGAGCATCATCCCCCGGTGGTTCCAGAGCGTCTCCAGGAGCCCACGCTGCCAGCGGTTGCGCTGGCGGCCCAGGGTGCGCAGATCCTCCGGAACCTCGGTCCAGCAGATGGGATCCGGCACCATGGCGATGGTGTACCGCGCCTTGCGGTCCCGCAGCAGCCGGTGCAGCCGCACCACGGCCTCGAAGTCCTCGCCGATGCAGTCCACCTCGAAGCCGCCCGCCTCCAGCAGGGCGCTCCGGCGGTAGATGCCCAGGGCTCCCGAGACGATGAACAGCATGTTGAAGGATGCCAGGCCCATCCGGCCGTACAGGTAGGCACGGAGATACTCCAGGATCTGGAACCGGGCGATCCAGCGCTCGGGCATGAAGATGCCGCGGATCCCCTGGGTGGTCACTTTGCAGCCGTTGAGCGGCCGGATCACGCCGCCGCAGGCCACCACGTGCGGGCTGTCCAGGAACGGCCTGGAGATCCGCAGCAGTGCGTCGTTCTCCAGCAGGCTGTCGCCGTCCATGCAGCACACCAGCGGGAACCGGGTGAGGTTGAGCCCGCAGTTGAGGGCGTCGGCCTTGCCGCCCTGCTCCTTGTCCACCACCACGAGGTTGGGCAGGTAGAGGCTCTCGTACACCCCGCGCACCGGCCGGGAGCCGACCCGGGCGCGGATCACGCGGCTGGAGGGCTTGAGCCGGAACGCCTTGACCAGCAGCGCCAGCGTGTCGTCGGTGCTGCCGTCGTTGACCACGATCACTTCCCGCTCGGGGTAGCGCAGGGCCAGCAGGCTGCCTACGCTGGCCACAACGCCCGCGGCCTCGTTGTGCACCGGGCAGATCACGCTGATGGGCAGGTAGTGCGAGGTCCCGAAGATCCCGTCCAGCTGGACCGAGGCCAGGGAGGCCTGGTAGTCCCGCATGGAAAGGAACGCCCGGACCAGGAACACCAGCAGGAACCCGTTCATGGCCAGGAAGTAGGCCAGGATCCCGAAGCGGTACCATGTCATCGCCGTGCTCATAGGCGCCCCCGGTGCTCGACCCATTCCAGGCGTTCCCGGGCCATGTCGCGGGCGAAGGGATCCGCCGCGGGGTCCGCGGCGACCGCCTCCAGCGCCTGGACGCCCGGGACGCCCAGGTTGGTCAGGCTGTGCGAGGCGTGGCGGCGCACGTCGTAGGCCGGGTCGGCCAGCAGCCTGAGCAGTTCGGGGATGGCCCCGGGCCCGCCCAGGACGCCCAGGGACTGGGCCGCCTGCATGCGCAGCACCGGGTTGCCGTCGTCCTTGAAGCGGAGGACGGCCGGGTAGGTCTGGGGATCGCCCAGGGCGTGGAGCCCGCGCAGGGCCGCGCACAGCACCTCGGGTTCCGGGGAATCCAGAAGCTCAAGCAGCACCGGCAGGCTCTCATGGTGCCGGTGGAACGCCACCAGCAGGGCGAACAGCCGCCAGCCGTCATGGAGCAGTGGCCGGTCCCGGAGCAGCGCCTCAAGCCAGGGCAGCAGCGCCGGCCCGAAGCCTTCCAGCAGCGCGATCAGGCGCTCCTGCTGGTACTGGTCCTGGGTGAACACCCACTCCACCACCGGGCCGGCGTAGGTCAGGTCCCGGCTCTGGGCCAAGGTGCGGGCCGCGGCGTAGGCCACGAACGGGACCGGGTCGGCCAGCACCGGCACCAGCTCCCTGAGGTGGCCGTCCAGGCCATAGGCGCCCACTTCCAGGGCGGCCAGGGCCCGCACCCGGGGCGAACCCTCGCGCAGGCGCGAGCCGATGTTGCCGTCCAGGCCCGCGGCGAAATAGACCCGCTTGAGGTTTCCGGCCTCGGTTCCGGCGATGGTGGGCAGGTACCGGCTCAGCAGGTCCCGGAGCAGCTCGGCCAGGTCCGGCTCCACCCGGGTGAACAGGGCGGGCACTTCGCCTCCGTCGAACATGAAGGCCGGCAGCGCGGCCTCCCAGCACTGGAAGGCTTCGATCCGGCGGGCGTTGCGCCGGTCAGCCCGGACCTGGAGCAGCAGCGCGGCCAGCACCATGGCGGCCAGGACGCAGGCCGCGGCGACCGTGCTCCACAGCAGGATGGTCAGGGCAGTTGCGGGGTCGACATTCCAGGGCAGCAACGGGGTCACTCCAGGGCAGGGCCGCGCTTGAAGAGGCGCCAGAGGCGCTCGAGCATGAGCGGGATGATCAGGGGCTTGCTCATGAAGTAGTCCGCCCCGGCTGAGAAGCAGGAGATGATCTCCGCCTCGGTCTGCATGACCGAGATGACGAAGATCGGCACCTTGCCCTGGGGGCCGGGCATCTGGCGGATTTCCTGGATCAGCCGGAACCCGTTCATGGCCGGCATCAGCAGATCGGTGACCACCAGGTCCACCGGGGTCATTTCCAGCAGGGCCAGGGCCTCGATCCCGTTGGAGACGCAGTGCACCGTGAGGCCTTCCATTTCCAGCCGGGTGCGGATCAGGTTGGCAGTGAGACGGTCATCCTCGGCCAGCAGCACCGCGGTGGATTCGGGCCAGGCTCGAGTCACAGCGGCCGCTCCGGACAAGGGCCGCCGGCCTGCCAGGGGCTGCCGGGCCCTGTGGACTGGGGGGCCCTGCAGCCTTGGGGGTGGAACGTCATTCCGAACGCCATAGCGGTATCCATATAAACGGTTGCATTTCTGGTTACCTACCGAGGATAACACCCTACCGTCCGGGCCTCTCCGGCAATGTTGGGCCGGGTCCATCCATTCCCTTGACCCGTCGGACGGATCCCTATCTAATGGGAAAATTCACAGATATGAAGGTTGCCAATCCCTTGAGCGATACCGCAGCAACATCGAACGGTTCCCGGCCCTCCTGGGCGGGCCAGGCTTTCCGGGTGGCCGGCGCGGTGGCCGCCCTGGCGTTGTGCTACCGGGGCGTCTACCAGGTCCCCCGGGCCCGGGCGGCCGGGCCGGAGACCGCCGCGGACCGGCTCACGCCCGAAGCCGCGGCCGGGCTCCAGGAACAGATCAACCAGTTGCTCCGCCAGGGCAAGGCCCGCGAGGCGCTGCCGCTGGCCCAGCGGATCCTCCGGGAGTTCCCGGAAAACCCCAGCTACCTGCGCCGGCTGGCCGAACTGCAGGACCAGCTGGGCGACTTCAATGCCGAGACGGAACTGTGGGAGCGCTTCATGCTGGTGGCGCCCAGCCCCGGGGAGTCCTGCCCGATGCTCGGCGAGGCCTACCGGAAGCTGGGGCGGCTGGACGCCGCCGTCGACGCCTGCCGGCGGTCGGTGGCCCTGGAGCCCCGGAACAGCGAGTATCTCTACTACCTGGGCCGGTCCCTGGAGTGGGCCGGTCAGTATCCCGAGGCCCGGAAGACTTACCAGAAGGTGTGCGCCCTCAATCCTGGCAACACCGACGGGCAGCTGGGCTGGGCGCGCATGGAGGTGTTCGGCGGCGACCCGGCCCAGGCCGCGCGGCTGGCCGGGCAAGTGCTGGCCCGGAGCCCGGAGAACACTGATGCCCTGCTGGTGCAGGGCATGGCGCTGCGCCAGCAGGGACGCTATCCCGAGGCCAGGGCCGCCCTGGAACACGGCCTGCGGGTGCATCCCAACGGCGATCTGATGCTGGTGCTGGCCGGGGTATCGGCCTCCCAGAACCGGATTCCCGAAGCCATCTCCTGGTATGACAAATACCTCGCCGCCAACCCCGGGGATGCCGAGGCCGCCCGGCAACGGGCCCGGCTGGCGGGCCCGGACCGGAAGCCGACACCATGAAGCATGCCATCCGGACCCTGGTCCGCTCCGCGTTCGTCCTGTTCGCCGCCCTCACCGGGATCTACGGGCTGCTGGCCTACATCCCGTTCACTTTCGAAGCGGTGATCCGGTTCCCCATGGTGAGCTGGCTGCCCGGGTTCGTGCGGGTCCACCCCTGGCTGTTCCTGATCTGTCTCGCCGGCAACCTCTGGATCGACCGGGGCAGTCTGGCCCGGCCGGGGGTGAGGGCCTTCTACCTGGTCTCCGGCCTGGCGGCCGCGGGCCTGCTGGCGCATCCGCTGCTGGCCGGCATCCGCAACGACGGGACCAGCTACGGCATCGCCCTGGCCGGCTTCCTGGCACCCTGCTGGCTCCTGGGGCTGGATCTGTGGGCCGGGGCCCGGGCCC
>Ga0316217_10003502_pt1 | contig 17808 bp, 15 predicted proteins | sample 1anoAmetaG_FD_203633 | JGI IMG/M metagenome (GOLD analysis project Ga0316217, IMG submission 203633) | Freshwater microbial communities from Trout Bog Lake, Wisconsin, USA - 1anoA | ecosystem: Environmental > Aquatic > Freshwater > Lake > Hypolimnion/Profundal zone | place: USA: Wisconsin...
CACAAAGAGATTCTATTAAACATCTTAACGCTCAAATTTAGCAAATGAGTCTCAAAATTTTGAGGCAGGAGCAGGAAACACGTGAGATACTGGGGCACCAAAGAATGTAAATGTAGCATCGTTTGACCGGGCAAGGGGATGAACTAAGAGAAATGTAGGGTCTAAAGCAGAAAAAAATATAGCAGCAGTACTAGCTGATGAAAGGAGTGATAGCCAATGCTGAAAGAAAGATCTTTGAAGAACTAGAAAGAAAGATAAGAAACTAGACTGTGGTGAAAGATTTTATGTAAAACAAGATAGCCTAGTTGAAAGAACAATTGAGTATGGAACATAGACAAACTTTAGTCTCAGAAACTAAATTTATAAAAGAGACAAAGCAATCTCTCTAAAATTTGTTTGCTCTTGTAAACTCTTTCAAGAGGGAGCTCTCTTAAGAACTAGCCGAAACGCAGAAGCTAACTACATCTAGCATCAAAAGTAATGCTTATATCATTTAGAGCTTTCGATGACCTTAGACATTGCGAGGGAAAAGTCCAATGATGAAATCAAGAATGCTGTTTAAATGCATTAGCAGGTATCCAATGAACTAGTCTAATTGAAAAATTTTGTTACTACAAGGCTTTAGGAAAACAGACAGTCGATAAATTAGTTTTAAGAGCATACAATGTAACGTATGGAGCAAGGAGGAGGGAACTCTTCTGTATCCTCATCGGGTGTTGATAGTGAACGATTCTCACAATTCCAGAAAGAAATGAGCAATTGGAAAAGCATTACATAGCAAAAGAATTTGAATGTTTTCAAGGAGATATCAAACACTTTGAAGGCCATGAAGATATAATGGCGCAAATAAAACGATGATTTGGTCAGTTAAGTAGCTGCTCTCAATTAGAGCCTGAAAGCACTCAAAAAATCAGGGCCGAGTGATTTGAAAAAAAGTGTCCAGGCTTTGGTTTCCATTTTTAATAACTAATTTGACGTGCTTGCTGAGGAGTTATAGACAATGAGTGATATGATCTCCTTGGCGAAAAAAGAGAACGAAAAAGCATTCAAATAAAGTCTAAATAAGATGAGGGCATAATTGAACTAGGAAATCAAAAACCTAGTGAATCAAAAAAGTAAAGAGAGTAATCAATATACTGATAAATCAGTGAGTCGCAGTGAATAAAATATGAAAGCCCATATCCAAAAGTAATTGAAGTTCGTTAACGATGGATTATCCCAAAGAATCGAGAAATCTGACAGCTTGCTGGGGCAATTGGAATCAGCGATGAAGAAAGCCAATTTGATGACTGCTGCTCAGCTCTAAGAGTACAGTTTGAAGTTGAAAAGCTTCAACGATAATTACAAACAGTATTTAGAGTAGCAGAGAAAAGACGATGTGAAAAAAAGGATGGAGCTTTAAGAGACGATGCGTAAGAATGCGAACAATTTGATGGATATTTGCTACAAGAAAAGCTAGTTTTTGATTGAAGGGTTGAAGAAAAACATTGAGATGTCACAAATGAAGTAAAAAGTGGAAGCAGCCCAAGCTCTAGATAGTGCCAAGGACGAGCTAAAAGTAAGCATTACATAAGATAGAAATAAATCCAGGGTACTCGACTGTAATGGCAAAAATAGTTTAGCCAGGGACTGTAGAAACTAACAAAATAAAGATAGAACAGCGAATAGATTCTGCATTAAGCCGTCGAGCAGTCGATAAATAATACCAAAAGAAACCTTAGTAACGAAATCGGTAATAATAAGTTGTAAATTGAATAAAAAATCAACTAGATGAAAGTGAAATAGGTACAGAAATAGGCTGAACAAGAGCAGAAGCAGCTATAGCTCAAAAATGCTCTTTTCTAGATGTTAAGGGATGAAAAGAAGCTCAACGAATAAAATGCCCAGAAAACACGACAGTAGATATAATCCAAAATGGCTGCTTTGTAAAAAACACAAGCAGACAAAGATTCTGAAATTAGGATTAAGCTCTAGGCTCAAAAGAAATAGATATAGCTTTTGCTTTCAGGTTAAATCAAAAAGATACAAACTGATCAAAAATAATAGAGCAGTAAGGCGAAATCTAACTTCGAACAAGATCTTACAGGAATTAATAAACTAACCAAAGATATGTCTGAATAAATTGAGGACTTAAAGAAAACTAGAAATGCCTTACAGCAAGAATTAGCTCAGTATAAATAGGAAACTAAGGGTGAACTCGCTAAACTGGAAGAGGAATATAAGAAAAATGCTGATGAGAAAGCAAAAGATGGTCAAAGTTCTAAAGCTAAGTAAACCGAATTAGATAAAAAAATAACTACTTTGACACAAAATGTATAAAACAACTACAAAACCCTTAACTAAAAACTTGCTGAAGTCAATAGCAAACTCGGAGAAAACCTTTCAAAAATCGAAAAAGAAAAGAGTGCAAATATAAACGAGGAGAAAAGTAAATAAGCAGAGATTTTGAAGAAGATAGCATCTATGAATGAAGATATAGTCACAAGAAATAAAGCTACAGATGCCAAAATAGAATAGATCAACAAAAAAGTGGGCTAAATCAAAGTAAGTTCATAGAAGAAAGACGGAGAGGGCAAAAAAGTAGGATAGCAAAGTCTCAATCAGTTAAAAACTGAACTTGAAAAATCAATCAGCCAACTTTAGGCGAGAATATAGGAACTGCACTCCAAAGATAAAGGCTAGGAGAATGAGGAGTCGATTAATGCTATTCGCAAGTCAGTCAACAAACTAGAAGCCATGACTTTTTCTGAGCAAGCCAAAAACAAGGCGATGTTTGATCGGCTGACTGAGGATGTCAATAAGTTAAGCTAAAATTTGGCACTTATAACCAACTAAATAAGAGAATGATCTTTCCATTAATATATGAAGCTATTGAATATAAACCGATTTTAGATATATTTTAGCTGGTCTTGAACTTAGAAATGACCTTTTCCCACATATTGACTGGGCTATTTAACCTCAATTATAAACAGGTTGATAAGCATAGTACTAATTTATATGATATTGGATAGATTCAAAATTATCAGAGTTTCTAAATTCTTATTTTTTGGTTGTTGAACATTTTTTTAATATTTTTCAGCTAAGCGAGTCTTTATCTCAAATTTTAAATATCGTTTTCAGCTAATAAATTAATGCTTTTGACCAACCTCTGCTCTTCTATGACCACACCTATTTTTCCTCTCAAATAGCCTCTTTCTCCTTCAGCCTTTTTCAGCTGGTTCGAGATATGCTAGCATTTCTAGTTGTTGCCCTTAATATTGGCTTTGGCCTGCTAAATAAAGCTGTTATAGTTTTGGAGCTGGTTGGACTGCAGCTTGATAGTGAGTTTGTGGTGCTTGGCGAGTATCTAATCGTCTTCGAATTTCTTCCTCAGGGTGTAAAATAGGTTCATCATCTATGCGTTTTTCTAGCGGATTATCTGGATTTTGGTTGAGAAATCTTAGATCCTCTGTTTTTCACGACCTATCCACATTGCAGTTTCACTCATACCCAGGCTGTTATCAGAGATGATTTCTCTCTCGACTTCGCATAGGTTCTAATCGTCTCTCGACTGAGTCAAGGAAAGCTAGAAATCATTTGAGCGGCATTAGTTGGTGAGATTGCTGATTGCGAAGCGTATTTTTCTGATTTAATCTCTGATTTTGCGTTTCTAAAAGTTGAACATTTCCTTCTTCTTCACACTCTCCTACAAATTGTATAACTATTCACTTACCTTATCCTCCTAGGCTGCAACATCATTCAAAATTCTTTTTTCCAGCTCTATCAAAGATTTCGCTTTTCTTTTTTCCTACTCAATCTCGTGGTTTATATTCTAAACTAGACTTTACAGTTTGCTATGGTTCTCTTTGGTTTGCTAGAGAAAACTCTTCTTCTCAATCTGCTATCCGATTAGTTTGTCTAACTTTTTCCGCAAATCATAGATTTTTATTTTTTTGTTCGTAGTTCTGCGCGGGTTTTGAACTTGCTTCGACTATGCTTCTGATATTTTTCCGTTTTTGGACTACTTGGGATGTGAGTTTTGGCTACTTTTGGGTTCATTGACTATCATCGAGATTTAGTTGATTTAGCGTTAGAGTTGCTCGTAGTCTGCTATTTTCAGCTTAAATTATTCTATTTTTTGTTATAGTTATAAGCGTAAATGACTCTATCCTTAATCAGCTACACTCCCATCAATCTAACTATTATTCATTTAATCAATATTTTTATGCCGTGCCAAAGGTATAACCACCCAGCATCAAAATTATTTTAGCTGACAGCTGACCTATCTGATAGATTTGACTCCTACTCCAACATCTAAATTATTAATTTTGGCGAAAATGACCCAAAGTAGATTATCCCTAAATTGCCTACTTCACTACAATCAGCATAAGTTAGGTTCATTCTAAGAAAAAGGGCATCTTTATGTTTGTGTTTGGGTGATTGCTAGGTTGAAGTAAAGATTAAATGTTGATTTATACATCATTCCTCGGCAGGCTTCTTTCCTTTGTTTTTCTTTCTACTGGTTCGGCTGGGCTTCTTGGTCTCGAAGGGAGAAAGAGGTGCCAAGTTGATTTTCTTCTCAGAAGAGGTCCTGACCAAAAATTGGTTGGCGTTGACCAAATTTTTGCCAACTTTGATGTGCCTTTGGTGGATCAAGACTCTGGCCTGATGCACTGATTTTGCTTGGAAACCCTCTTGATAAATTCTAGTCTGCAATCTCTTGTCCAAAAACTTGTTCAAGGTGAGACCCAAAACGTAATCGAGCTTGAGTTCCTCATTGGAAAGCAGGCCATATCGATGCATTCTGTTGAGGAGAGCAGCGCCTTCGAACAATCTTCTGGGATCCTTTTCTTCGAGAGTAAGCAACTCTCTGGCTGCTTTTCTGAAGCGAGAGAGGAGGAGATGGACTCTCCAGACTTATCTCTTGTTCTTGAGGCCGTATTTGCCGACCAGTTGCAATTCGTGATCGATTCTTTCCTTCTAGAAAGGTCTCCTGGGGGTGTTGAAGGTCGAGGAGTCTGAATACAAAGATAAGTACGGTTCCTGTAATTCTTGCCCATGGATGGTGATTTATATAGTTAATATTTAATAAACAAAAAATAATAATGGGAATAAAAGTTGGAGGGTCGGGCGGCTGTCTTCTTTTTACGATTTGTGTTGTTATTGCATTTTTCAGTATAAAACGATAGTATTATTAAATGGAAGATTAAAGAAAGAAGTACCTTCTAAATAGAATCAAGAAAGAATAGCTGGTTTTGCATTCTGACTTTGACAATTTCAAGCGTGTTTTCCAGAGCCGCTCGATACCAGATGAAAGGAACGACTCCTACATCTAGCTTATCACCGGTTTGGTCGATCATAATAATCAGTTTGCGCTTAATTTGATTGAGTACTTGGAAAAAAATCAAATCAGGGATGTTTTCGAGAGGAGTTCCGCCATTTTCACTGATCTTCTGACCAAATACAAAAAGGTTTACCAGGATTGGAGATATTTGGAAGACGGCAAAGATGTGAAATAAATCAGATAAATATGCCAAATTTGTCAGTAGAAGCTTTAGGGCAACCACATCGAAAATATCAAGGCCGTGCTTGATCGCGAGGCAGAGGCCAGATCCAACCTGATCCAAAAGCTCATTGAATAGACAGAGAAGTAGAGAGTTAAGCCATTGTTCACCCAACAGGAAGACGATGTATTCAAGCAGGAACTGGATGTACATTACTTCATATCTAGAAAGTACTCAAGAGAAAAGAACTTTCGCTTTAAAGCAACTTGCAGGAGAGCAATATCTTTTTAGAAACTGTGACCAAGGAAATGAGTGATTTTATGATTTCGTTCAGGAACGATTTCGCGACGTGGGAACATAGTTCGGTTTAGGAAAACAACAATTGGGCCAACACTATGAAAGGATATCTGAACAAGAAACTGACCAACTCTTTCCAATAAAAGATGCCTAGATGGATTAAGAAAATGCATGACGTTTTTGTTGTGAGTCAGCCGCCCAAGCCTAAGATCTTTTATGCGAATCGTGAGATTCAGACTATGCCTAATTAGAGTCCTGAGTAAGTGCTGTTAAAGAAAGAAATATAATAATTGAAATGTAAGTTGTAACTGAAGCGGGAAAAGATGCAAGAGCTATTTACAAAGATAGAATTAGAGAAAATGAAGAATTAGGGGCTATAAAAATAGCTAGGCCGGGCGTAGAAGTATATGGTCTAAAAAGTGTATGAGGCAAGGTCAGAGAAAAAACACGATAGCAAGGCCTAGAGCAAGCCATCGACAAAGATTCTCATCACGAATGAGTAGAAAGAAATATTGAATGTCAATACCTCAACTTTGAAAGAGGTGAGAGAGATACAAAAAGGGGTCATAATCCCAAATAAATCCAAGAAGATGGTAGAAAAGCTGATAAAAACTCCACTCAACAGCAAATATAGCAAAAACACGATGTTTGAGGAGACTTAGAAACAGAACGCAAACAAAGAAAATCATCACCTGAACTCACCCACTCACGACAAGAAAGAAATGTCGAATTCCTAGATTAAATAGTAAAACAAATCAAGCTTAGCCACAAGTCCCAAACATTCATAAGTAGGCTCTTATCGTAACAAAAATACTGGTGTTATCAATACTCCTTTGACTGAAGGCTAGAATGTTGCTCAATTAAAGAAGAAGGGATTCAATAGAGAAAAGAGGGAAGAACTGATTAATGAAAAGAAAGCTGATTTAGCCACAGGAAAGGAATCCAATTCTATCCAAAGTATGTTAGCTAACGGTAATTTAGCGAAAATACCCACAATTAAGCTAAAGGAAGAAGTTAAAAACATTGGCTAAATTTTGAAAAAAAGCCGCACTCAAAAAAACTTACTCTATTCCCAGCTAAAAACAACTGATATAGATAATAAATTAGGTGAACAGTCAAATAGGTCAGCCAATGAAAGAGCAAGCTCTTCTGTTGAGTAGAACAAACCGATGCTTAAAAAAGTAGCTAATAGAGCATCTGCGATTGAATAAGTCAGTGTTGAAGAGCTAATAGAGTAGAAGATGAAAAGCTACTTGTAGAATAGGAAGAGAAATAGGGGCAGTGGTGAATTGAAAGAACTTGCCAATTTGCTAAAGAGCTATTTGAACAGTCACATGGTCTAAATGAGCAGCAAAGCTGAAAAAAGTGGGTTAGTGTCTGTTGAAAAAGGGGAATCAGTGGCAATCGAAAAAGCAGAATTAGCTTTACTCGAAAAAGCTGGATTATTAAGTGCAGTCGAAAAAAGTGGAATGTTTCCTGCGCTTTCTTTAAATTAATAGCTCAAAAGAAGTAAGCTGGTTGAGAACAACTCAGTACTAAAAGCCAAGCACAAACTGTAGTCAAAGGAAGATAGATACTGCAAATCACTTCACGTAGATCGAAATATCTAGATAAAGAACAAATCTCTGAAATTGCCTCGACTGGCGCCCAAAAACGAGCATGGAAAGTGTGATGATTAGAGCGAGAGGAAACGCACTATGGATGATTCATGTTTGAATCTCTTCATTGATTCTGAAACTGCTTTCCTATATGAGCAGTCTGTTAATTAGTCCTCGAAAAGCAAGCAGATAGTCAAACCCAAGCCTGGCCAGCTGCAGGCGATAGAGTAGCTGTTTAGCGAACTGGAAGCACTCAAGAAGACAAATAATGCAACTTATACTCAGGTTGTTTCATTTTTGAAGCATCCTTATACCGCAATAAAATGCCAGTTCCTAACTTTGGATGTTGTGAATGAGATGAGCTTCCCTTCATTCTGCAACTACTTCTTAAAGATACTATGGGTTCATAGGAAGTGTAGCTAGAGGTAGGGCGAAAACTTTTGCCCTCACATCAACATGTTCGCCAAGCAAATCAAAACCTTTAAGCTTAAATGATGTTTTTTATATCTATTTTTTGCTAACATTCTGCAGACTAGTATTGTTTACTTCATCAAGCCCTTAAAACCCAAAGCTAACGTGCCCCACACAATGAGGAAGCCGTTTAGATCTTTTTCAATAAACCTGAAGCTTGGATTGTGAGGACAGCCTAGAAATATCATTCGAATGTTCATTATAATTGAATAATGAAAAACACCGAGCTGAATTCATCCATGATGAACGACTAGATCGAGCTATCGAGCAAGCAAGCCAAGAACAAGATTCCAGTCTACCTCAACATCTATAATTTCAGTTCGTTCTTCAACCGCTGCTGCAGCTGCCTCAACTTGGGTGTCTACCATACCGGTATCGAAGTTTAGTAAGCATAAAAACACGCAGCGGCGAGTAGTACATCTACTACGGCTTCGATGGGGACTAAACCGGAGTCGGCTACCTCTAGCCTCGATCGGCTGCCTATGAGTTCAAGGAGCAGATGCTGCTGGGGCATACTGAGTACTCACTGTACTAAATCGACGAGCATGTGATTGAGCCATTGAGTATGGAGTTCATCGGTAGGTATGAATGCGCTAATAAAAGTAAGCTGGCTATTTAGGGAGCAGGTACGACCTCCTGAACTTCAATTGCAATCACTTTTCTCGCAGATTCGCGGAGATGCTGCAGGTGGGGGTACCAGTCCCACAGTACATCTTCACAATAACTGATTTTTTCAATAGCTGCCGTTGCTGCATCCCAAATTGCATCCTAAACGGAAGGCTGGACTGGTTCGGCAAAAAGAAGTAAGACCACTAATCTCTATCTCAAAGTTTGCATGTCTCCTTTGTACCAGACCACCCCACCAAATGATTTTTCATTGATTAAGTAGTAATACACGGGGATCAAGTCTGGATGACTGTACAAAGTGATGAGTAGTTATAATTAAATATCAAGGCTAAAGGCTGCCCCGTTCTGACTGGTTTATCAGGCCTTCGGCTAGTCTTTCGGTTATCTCGTAGGTTTAGTCTACTTTTTACTTGTCTTATTACTCCAACTGTGCCTATTCTGCCCGCTCATTCTATAATAACTCAACCAGTTTCATTCTCTTCTTCACTTTGCGCACCAACCCTCGGCCAAGTACGATCAATAGTATCCCCACAACTATTGAGCCGATTACGATTAAGGCTATCTATAGATCGCTTAGTTATACTATATCTATCGCATTGAGTTGGATTGTGGCTGATTTTGAGTCTATGGGATTATTGTAGTAAATCACCATTTTTTGTGTGTAGAGAGGTAATTAGGGGTCGGACAAGTTGTCAGGCTAAAGTCCAGAAATATGACCAGTCAGAGTGTTGTTGAATATCAGATATTAGATTGCATCTTCAAGGATGTATACTATTTTATTATTGGGAGTCAGATACCAATTGGACCTTCCGAAATCCAGACCCTTATTAGTAGGTGGAAGTGTATAGGCGGCAAAGGTATAATGTTCTCTTATTTGCTCCGAATTAAGTGTATAGTAGTTGAGATCAAAACAGCCAAAGACTTAACTGATTGTGCTCTCGGTCTCAACGAAATATTTGATGACAAGATACTCAGCTAACGAGGCTGAAATGGCAACGTTTGAGCCAAATTTGTAGTACACAGCTTCAAGAGTTGTTCCTTTGGTTATTTTGCTGATTTTGCTGAGGATTATGCGAAATCTGTAGGTATGGAATTTATCGAAAACCACGGTTAGAGACAGTACTTCTTCTTAGTCGAATGATGACGGCTACTTGCGAGTGATGGTCTGCATAATCTTGGCATCCGAGGGGATTTGGATGTGCCTTTGGGTCCACACTTTCATCAGGCTGATAATCTGTGGGGTTGCGTGGATGTTAGGGAACCTTATGATGCTTATATCTCCAGATTCGTCGATAATTTGCTGCTACTAGAGATAAATAGAGAACGGGCTGTAGTAGATCTATGAGTTGCATTGGGTCAGTACCACAGTATACATTAGTTTAGTGATATCGATAATGGGAGAGGAGCTGTTTGAGGTGAGCTAAAGTGTGCAGATAGTTGAAGCAATGTCCTGGCTGTCGATTCTATCCAACTCTACAAAGCGGGTAGAGTGTTCCACGTCCCAAACAGTGTAAATGATTGCGATTTTGATGCTATAAACGATGATGATGTTATCTACAAGTAGGAGTTTGGGTATGGAGTTGGGCTCGAACTGCATTGTGATTTAGTCCAGAATGAAGCTTTTGAAGGAAATAGTTGATACAAGGGATAGGTAGTATTATTTTTCATCGTTCTCTGTTGGTCTCCAGCAGAGGGAAAGGATGGCGTTGAACACAGTTTTGGAGTCAATACACTCTTTAGGGTTTAGGCTGATTGTAAAGATCTATTTTAGCTGAAAACCTGTAGCGTTTTATTCTAGACGGACGATGAATTGTCCATCCAGAAATGAAATTGTGTTTCCTTACTGTTCCATGAAATATTTGGAACTGTAGGGTAAAGACTAATGTTTGTCAACTGCGGCTTTTTGGGTAAAGATGATTCTGTTGTTGCAGTCTTTACAATCAACTGTGTAGTTATAGACACTGCCACTAAACCAGTATTTGTCATCGATTACCAATTCAGTTGCTGGCTGGATGCTAGTTCCTCGGCCAGGGAAGCGGGAGCCCTTGGAAATGCCAGAGCCGATGTTGGACAATCCGATGCGAAAATGATGGGCGTGTAGATCTTAAGCCGTTTACAGTAAAATGGTCAAATTTTAGAGATAGTTTTCGACTGGGTAGTAAGCTTTACGGAAGTTGAATTTGATTGAAGGAGATAGGTGCATTTTGTTGCTCCTGCAGTAGAAGTAGCTCACTGCTGGACCATTTAGCAATTGTAAACGCACTAGGAATCTACTTTAGGGAGACTACCCCTTCAAAAAAACTATCAACTGTTAATCCTTCTATAGGGTTGCATAGAGGTAGTCAACAACTGAGGAGATGATTTCAGTAAAGGCGAACACCTTCACGACAATAGTTTTTGTTACATTATCCATCAAATAAATGGCCAGATGTATAGGATCCAACAACTTGTAATAATTTTCAGGCTCTTTGTTTATTTGAAACAACCTCATCCCTTCAAGATCAAGTTCTCGCAAATACTGCAACTGCCCGCTGTCATCGAATTTATAGCAGTAAACTTTATTATTCGTCAGTGAAAGGTAGACCAAATAGGGTTCACTTATAACAATTGAGCCATTCGTTGTTTCAGGCAAAACTGTACGACTCATTATAAGTGGCTAGTTTAGGTTTCTTCCTCTCAGCCTTATGTTAAGCAATTAGTTCCATTGTCGAATCCTCAGTATCTAGTGCCTGTTAGCGTCAAGCGAACTGAGATAGATCCGATTGGGAGCAAAGTATTCCCCAGGAAACGAAAAGATCGTGATATTTGAGATGCTGCTGCAGCTGGAATCGCTCAGACTATAGATTTTTATCTACTTCCTGTAACGCAGTAGAACAATCAGTCTTCCGTTAGATATTTACATTTGTGTTACGTTGTAGTATTCCTAGGTTCTGTTGGGAAGTACAATCGTGCAGTACTTAGAAACCGCTAATTGGTTACTAGCTTCAATGACAATCAGCTTGCGCACAAGGATTTCCATATTTCCTTTATTCTAAAATGCAAAAACTTCAAAGCTAACACTGTAATCCTCTGTTTTTTCAATAAGATCGTAGGCGAAGCTGGATATGGGCTGCAAAGAAAGCTACTCGTAAGCTAGAGCACAGGTAACTTTTGTGTCATACTTACAGATAAAGTATTTCAGCGAAGAATCCAGCGTGAGTTGGGATATGATTAGCTGTTGCCAGGCCGTGGAGAAGTAGATTGTGCCACCTATAGGTACAGGTTTGCTGGTTATCGAGCAGTTGTAGTTCTAGAGTTTATTGATATTGCTCTAGTACTATATTTTGCTATTTGGAGACTGCAGCACCTGGTAACTCATATTTTTACCAATTCCGTATTTGGACAAAGCAAGGATGCTTTCGCCTGGGAGGTTGGCAAAAATGATCTCGTTATCTGCCACATAGCCGTTATCATAGATTAGAGCCCGCTACTATTGGAGCTTCTCTACTCTGAAGCTTTGCCGGCAGAAGGCAGAGTCTCCGTTGATTGTGGATTGCCCTGTTACAGTAATAAGTTGTGATTAGTCTGGAGCCGTTAAATGCAAAAAGGGAGTTTTGACTACACAGCTGGAATAGGAGACTAGATCTTTTTTGTTGTAGAGTCTGAGCAAGGATAGTGGCTGGTTGTTGAGTGCCCTCACGAACAGGTTGATGGTGTTCTGGGTGTAGTAGATGTTGTAGTCTAGTTCATAGCTATCGTCTGTTTGAATGAAAATATGAATGAAGTTCTAGCTCAAAGCGACTATCTTGTTTTCTGCTGAGATTATCTTCGAAATGGACTCATATTGCTCGAGATTGTAGCTTTTGCCAACGATAAGATCTCGGCTTTGGATGTTTTAGATGATGATGGAATCTACTTTGCCTTTTTTATAGAGAAGCAGCAGTCCAGTGACTTCATTGTATTCAAAGCCACTGTAGAAGGGCTGCTAGAAATGTGCGCCCAGTTCAAATAACCTGGAGTTGCCAAAACGCACAACATACAATCCATGCGTGAAGTCCAATATAAGTAGACTCTTGCCATAATACTTCATCTGCTTCATATTGAACATCTCGAGCTGCAGATAAGTTTTATCAATCAACCCTATAAGCATAGGCTAGTTATCGTCCCAAGTCCAGACCTAGATATAGCTATTCGAAGAAGAGTATACCCCCCGGAATAGTAGATCTTTGGATAGTTAAAGCTGTATACCTAAAATGTTGGTGTATGAGAAGAGAGGGATTAGACTTACCTCCCAATGAGGCTCGTAGGTGCTTAATTGGGCGATGGTCGATACCAAAGCGTGAGTAAGTGACTGAGCAGTATACTTGCAGTTGATAGTGATTTCAAAATGCGTCTAGTTGATGAAATCTAAAAGAAAGGCGTTGCAGTTGGTGAGCTCTGTGACTGTAAGGTTGAAGGTGGTGATTGCCATTTTGTCAACTTCAAGGTAGTGGAATGCGAATTTGTTGAGTTAGTTGGGTAACTAGGTGATAACCTATGTAATTGCTGGATTACGGCCAGGATTTATGAGTTATTTCGTTTGTAGTATTAGCTGGCGAGGACTTTGCCGAGGTTGTAATAGGCCAGATCTTTGCATTGGAAACTTTCATCCACGAAGTATTTGCTGCTACTTGGGAGTACTGTGAAAGACATATTGTTGCCTTAGAAGTATTCATTCAAGTTTATGGATAGGCTTTAATTTGCCCTTATCGGCACTTTCTCAGGAAAGGTCTTGGCTGAGCAATCCGGTTGACTGTGAGTTAGCTGCATCAGAAGTGCCACAGCACAAGCCAACTGTAGTAAGTTGATGGTCGATTGTATGGTAGATTTAGTTCGGATTCGCATTTATTATAATAAGCATGAAACGAAAGTAGTTTGACTCGATGGCCAAAGTAGCGGTGATTGGGGACTCAGCGGTAGGAAAGACGAATTTGCTGCTGCGTTACGTTAACGCCGAGTACTCGCAGACGCACATCGCTACAATTGGTATCGATTTCAAATTGAAAACAGTGGACGTGGGCGGGTACAAAATAAAGCTGCAGATTTGGGACACTGCAGGCCAGTAGAGGTTTCGTAACCTCACGGGTACGATCTACCAAGGAGCTGAAGCTGTGCTCTTAGTAAGCCATCAAACACATAGACATATTCAATCAATAACAGGCGTTCTTTTGAGAGTGTCAGCAGATGGCTGGATGATGTCAGGAACTATGCCAAGCAAGAGGTGACGATTGCGCTTGCGGCTACTAAATGCGATTTGGAGGAAGAGAGGGTGGTATCAAAGGAGGAAGGACAGATGTTGGCCAATAAAATCAATGCTGTGTTTTACTAGACCAGCGCCAAGAATAATATCAATGTCGAGCAGGTGTTTAATAAGATGGCAGAGAACCTGCGGGACAAAGTATTGGCTAAATCGCATGATTTTACAGGAAAGCCACTGAAAATGAGCAAGTAGGAATAGAAATCAGCCAAAAAAATGCATTAGTCTGACACCAAATCACAATCTAGGTAGAGCGATACGCCTGCCAACAAGTAGAAAATAGTACTGAGTAAGGAAAAGAGCAAGTAGTAGCCCAAACGCAAGAAATGTTGCTGAAACGATTTTATTGCCTTATATGCTGTTAACTCATAATAAGATTGATCAATAAAGAGATTAGGCAACATCATTTAGGGTTGTACTGGATCAGGTACTTCTAGAGGTTTAGTATGGCGTTGCGTAGGCCGTCATTGTTGCGGATATTATACGAACATAAAATGTTCAAACTTTTTGTGTACTAGGTGAAAGGGCGTGGATGGTATTGAACTTATCGAGCTTAGTAGCACATGCTGCAGAGATTGATGCAGAAGCCAGCCACGAAGTTGTAGATCACAAGTTCAGCCACGACCAAAACTGAGATTCCCAAATAAAAAGGCAAGTACAGTTACAAATCTAGTTAGTTTATATAGCCTATAAGAAAGCTGGGAGTGAAACTCATTGGGAGTCCATAAGGGTAGATGTAGGAACTAGCCACCAGCATCCACTAGGCGATTGGAGGAAAGCCAACTAAGATCATTGGTATAAAGACAAGCGTAAAGGAGTTGAACTATTCTCCCAGGCCAGCTATCCTTGTCGAGTGGGTTTGCAGCAAACTTCTGTTTACGATATATCTAGACAAAATATTGAGGAAAGCCAAAGGGACGAGGACTGGGATACCTGACCAGAATATCGAAGTCATGATAATGATGAGGTAGAGACTGGCTGCTTCTTTTTATATTTCGAGGGTGAAGTCTGTAATCTTCTTGTTCATTGTTTTTTGAAGGATTTGGTTCTCTTGGTCTTTGAGTGAATCTTTGCTACTGCAGCAGCATTTGAAGAAGATAAATGAGCCCCAGACTGCTATAATGTTGAACAGGATGTAGTTGGTGAAGATCGGGGAGACGTTACGATACCAGATCGGCGTAAAGTTAGGATAGAATGATAGACTGTCAACTTTAAAGAAATTTCTAACTCCTGATGAAATAATGGTTAAGAAAGATACGTAACTTGCGGGTGCGAAGCCAAAGATATTGGCATAGATGAGAACAGGTATAAATATAGAGTTGAGAGTAAAAAAGAGAGTCAGGATAGCTGTTTTATATTTGAGAGTGGCTGAGTAAGAAGAAGGCCTGATGAAATTCACCAAGCGGTCAGAAATAAGTCCAAATAGAATGTTAGTGACTGTTGAAGTGATGATGACCGCGTACTGGATAGCTTGCTAGACGTAGATATCTTGGAGATAGTCGTTGCAGGCGGTTTTTATGGTAGCGTCGGTAAAGGAAGCCACAATTTTGGCGTTGCAATAGCAGCGAATAAGAGTATTGTTGGCTGTAATGATGGTGGTGGGAGTATAGGTGGAGGTATCAATTCCATCGCAGTCACTAGAATGAGTCTCTATGTAGATACTGCACAAGCCTATGATGGTGCAGCTGATTGCTAGAAAGATGAGGATGATGAGAAAAGAGAAGATGACTCTGAGTATTTTGTTGCAGATTCCGATTTCAAAGCTGATCCAGTTGATGTCTTCGGGTGGGGGAGGATGGGCTCTGCTGACTAACAGGACGTTATTGTTGAATGTGACCTTGCTGTCAGGGGTTTTGATGCAGCAGCAACATAAATTTCGGGCGCAGCTGTGGCAGCAGTTTTGGAAGAGATAGTGATCATTGAAGTAGTTGAGGCACTAAAGTTTGGATTTTTCGAACTGAAAATGGACGAATACTGACACTGTGTATGGTCTTATAGAAAGTTCTTTCAACTTTTTCTCCAACTATTGGAGTTTTTGCTTCTTTTATTCAATCGATTTGCGATTGCTCAGGTCTCCTCCAAGAGCTAGCTCTAGTTCTTACTCCTTAATGTCTTCATGGAGCTAATCTATTTCTTCAAAGTATGACAGTTTATTATCATAGTTTCGAGCTAAGCTGACCTAATAAACTGGTCCAAAAGATGTAAAAAACTTTTGTAACTAGTCTTAACTGATGTAACTTTCAGGTAGACCTACGATTTACACACAAAATTTCTAAGGCTTTACGTCTTTATTGTCCTATTCCTGCGTTGAAATGGTTCTCAAGAAATGAACCTTCCAAATCCAGTAAAAAATCAGCAATCCTAAGAAGCTTAAAGCTGGAGCAAAGGCTACCGCATAGATGTCGTAACCTGCAGTCAACACTGACCCCGAATAGTTGCCTAGATATTTCAATTTTTACCTAGAGTTGTTTTGATGAGATAGGAAGAGAACGAGATACTATAATTGCTGAGTCCTGACCCTTGGAAGTTGATATAAATACTGGCTCCATTTATTAAGGTTAAAACAAAAAACAACCACATTACTCTTCTGAAGAACTCAATGTAAAAATATGTTCCAAGTCCGAAGTATCTTAGCTCATCAGTATCGCAAAACAGGTCCAACTATTTCTAAATTGTAAACAATTTACATATTGGTTATCTATCTTCTTCATGTAAGACCGCTCATTTCTGTAGACTACAGCCTTTGAGTATTTAGCACGTTGATAGTCCTAATTGGCAAGTCTTTCCAGTGCGTTGGTTTTCTATTAGTTGTAGACGTGCCTTTGCTGCTAAAGGATCTCATCGGTTGAGGTCTCTAAAGTTCGCATGGGCATGTATTGAGAAGAACCTGGGTTGCCAGTCGGGTAAGGACGGGCATAGTTTGGAGGAGGCTGCTGATAAGCGGGAACTGGAGGTTGAGCTGGTATTTTTTTCCTCATCTACAAGCAAGTATAAAATGTAATAAATTGCAATTAAATCTAGGCTGTGAAAAAGTTAATTTTATTTAAGATATCAACCGATCTCCTTGAAGGGAGTTCATTTAACCCAAATAATTTGTAAATAACTTTGATTGTTGAAGGCCTTAAAGACGAATAATTCAACCAAATTCTCCACCATCTTATTTATGAAAAGAGTTCTAAAGATTCTTTGTTTCCTAAATAAACAAATTCAACTGACTAGTTCTCATCATTTATAAATATTTTATTTGTTTCAGTCTTGGATTTAAATAAACGATAAAATCCCATATTGTCAATTATTTTTATTCTAATCAGATTTCGATGAGTCATTCTTCCTTAGTTTTTGCTTAATTTCTCCCAATTTATGCCTCAGAGTGATTATGGATGGAAAAAAAGTCGAATTACTGCATTTTGGATTATATACTTTATAAATTATTCATAGTAACGATGACTGAAGGTCTACGATAAATTACAAACATCGTCCTCAACGAACAAACCATCGCCAAAAACTAAAAAACAAGACAGACACTCAGAATCCAGGACCTGATAGCCCTCAACTGCCAGGCAATAGACTTTGGCTAATGCGTAGCAGGCAGCATACACGATAGAAAACTGACCGTAACTTTGAAAGAGAATTGCAGTGAGGCCAGAATCATAAGCATTGCCATAGTCTGCGAAGACTAGCGACTGAATTAGCTCTCGGAGTATATTTTTGGGGTAAGGAGGGAAAACAACTTTGAGTACTTTGATGAGTTTAAGTTCAAAGCCACACAAAAAGGGACCTATAACTTCGTTGTGGGAGTGAAGACTCCGCATTTGGCAGACTATAGAATCAGTGCTAGACTGACAGTCGCTGTCGAAGGCATCAGTGATTTGGTGTGCATTGAGCTAAAGCAAACCGCAAAGATTCCTTTTGTAAGAACTACTAAGGAACTGGTTGCCGAGGACGGTTTTCGGGTACTCAAATTGGCGGTAATAAAAAATAAGAGCAGAAGGGAGACCAAAGTTGCCTTCAAATGCTCTTAGAACCTAAACCTCACATTCTTCGCTTAGCTGCTGGG
>Ga0316217_10003503_pt1 | contig 17807 bp, 15 predicted proteins | sample 1anoAmetaG_FD_203633 | JGI IMG/M metagenome (GOLD analysis project Ga0316217, IMG submission 203633) | Freshwater microbial communities from Trout Bog Lake, Wisconsin, USA - 1anoA | ecosystem: Environmental > Aquatic > Freshwater > Lake > Hypolimnion/Profundal zone | place: USA: Wisconsin...
GTCATAGCGCTACTGCGACTGACCTGAGTGCAGGACTGAAATTTGACGGCGATTCGGATGCAGTATACCAGCAGATATTCAACAAGCCATCGCAGCTTTCGGCAAGTTCGGTTGCCAAGTTTGAAGAACTTGTTTATCCTCAACAGCCTTACCAAAGCTATTTGCTGAGAAAAATTGCCGGCGCGCAGTTTGATACTGACCTGGCGCTGGACTCGACTGGAGAAGGTGCGTTAATGACGGCCATACCGGGTGCTGATACCATAAGCAAGGCAGAGATTGAATTTGTAAGGCAATGGATAAGATTTGGGGCCAAGGAAGTTTACGCCAGCACCGACCCACAACCTGATTATGCCACCTACGCACAGTATTACAGTGATGGCGAGATCATACCATTCTTTACCAAACCGCCGGCCCCACCGGCAGGCAGAGGTATGAGATTAAGAATGGGACCTGTGTTTTTACCTACTACCGGACCTTATATTGAGCAAGAATGGTTAGAGCAGCAGGTTGTACATTTTCCATACCTGCCTGAAGTTACCCGTATAGATGGTTCGATGAATAATCAGAGCCACCACTTTTTGTTATTCCAATTTCCTGATTCAGCCGCTGCCCGCGATGCTTCAGGAAGTAATGCTGCACCTGATATCAATAATTTGGGCCAGGTTACACCATCTTTAAGCGGTTTGGGCATTTTGGGAACTAACTCATTTGAAGGAAATAAGAACTTAACGGGAGCATGGCAGGAGAATGAAAATCTTGTTTTGCCAGCAGGAACGGGCCTGATGTGGGATCAGAAAACTTACCTGGACCTGAATTTCCACGTAAAGAATTATAATGCAACTTCGGTATTACCTTGTGATTTTTACTTCAATGTTTATTACGAACCACGTCAGCAAACTACGATACCAATGGTTTCCGGGCTTGTAAACAATGCATTAAGCCTTGGTGAATCTATATCTTCATGCTTGGGAAGTTTTCCCCCGTTAAGTTTGCCCGATTCGGCTGAATGGAGACAAAACTATGCTGATACACATAATGGTTCTGATGGCATGCGTTATTTGTGGATGACTGCGGGCCATACCCACCAGTGGGGCACCAGTTTTTACATTCTGGTACAGGATACTTCAGGTGCACTTACGGACACTATATACAGTGGCCAATACGATTATACGAATCAGGCCCCGATTGGATATTGGGACCATACCCATCCGCCGCTTGAATACTGGAACAATGGTCTTTTGCCTGTTTATTACGGTAAAAATGCGGCTGGAAACGTTAAAGGTGGTTTAGTAGCTAATACATCATACTACGCTACTGAGCCTTGCATTAAATTCGGGTATACTACGGCCAATGAAATGCAGTTGTTCTATTACATGTATACCACCGAATTGCCAGCGGCACCAAGTTCGGTGAATACAGTTGACGAGAACCCGTTTTCGCTGACGGTTATACCTAACCCTATGAACAACGGTAATGGTAAGCTGGTGTATGTGCTGGATGAGACTTCGAAGGTATCGTCGGTTATTGTAGATTTAACTGGTAAAGTTATTACCCAACTGAACGAAGAAACAGAAGTACCGGGCGCACATGAAATAACTATTAACAGCAACCAGAAACTGGCAGCAGGCATTTACTTTGCCCGCCTGGTAGTTAACGGCAGCGCCTATACCAAAAAGTTTGTAGTAACTAACTAATAGCTGTTTAGCCAAAATTGAAAAAGGATGAACCGGGTTGGTTCATCCTTTTTTTTTACGGGTGGTTTCAGCTTATGGAAAAAAGAGTATTAGTTTTAAGTGATACTTTAATGTGGGAGAAATTGATGAGGTTGAAAAATGTAAGGCCAATAATTTTGAGTCGGTTTTTTTACCGTTGTTGCGAGTGTGTCACAGACCAACCGGGAACTTGAAATAAGATGTTTGAATAGCGAACCCCGACCATGTGCTTTTTAAGTAAACTGAATGATTGAGCACCGGCTTTAGCAACAGGTTGCCAATGGATTTTGGAGTTAGCGATATGGCAAGTTGTTTGGATCGGGAGACCCAAACAATCATTTTACCTTTCCTGTCATCGCTGCGCTTGGCATCTCTCTAAATTGAAAGCGTTTGCGAGGGATATGGCCAGTTGGATTATATTTTCTTTAATTTTTAAAGTGTTGATTATTAAGGTTTAATAAAGAAAGCCACCCTTTACACTTTTAAGGTAAAAGTAGTCGCACTTTAAATCTAATTATCTGATTTTTAAGTAGTTACTATTTTTTGTGACTCTAAAAGTGTAAAAGCGTGTCAAACCTCGCTTGTTTATGATCTTAAAGGGACTGACCGCTAAGGAAATGAAGTTTGCAATACACAATTATTGTGTAGCAGGTTGTAGAACCTGGTCGGGTTTGGCACCCCATTTAACGCGCATCCAGATACGTTCATGCATCCAGAACAGGGCAATTTTGGTTATTACTTCGGTAGCTGCGATGTAAAAGGCGGTTTGGGTAGGGTGGGCAGAGTCGCTGTTAACGAAGAGGGCTATCCAGAAGGTGTCTAACGAGCCTATGACCCGCCAGCTTGCGCCTTTTATTATGCTACGGTAGTGCTTATCCTGAATGATGATCTCGTTTCCTTTACGAACCTCTTCGGTGCCGAAGGTAAGACGCATCCATACGCGCTCATGCAGGTAAAAGAGGAATATTTTAGTAAACAACTCAACACCGCCAATCTTTAAAGCTTTGGTTATTTGCCCGGTATAAATGAACGACAGGAAGATAGTGTCGATGGTGCCCAGCATGCGCCAACTTGCTCCCTTAATTACACTACGCACATGATTCTCCTGCATAAGTTGATTACTCTATCTATTTTGTAGAATAAGCGAAAATAAGATAGTTTTTTAAAACAGGGTAATAGTTTGGGTGGTTGGTGGTTTATTTCCGATAAACCAAGGTTATGTTAAGGCGGGCACCTGATTTTAGGTTTATACTACAATGATGAAACTCAGGTTGTCGTTTGATGGCAATCAGTGCATCAGGGTTACCGGGCGCTCTACATTTGCGTATCAATTAGAAAACAAAAAAAACTAAACCATGGAAAACAATCTAGGCGCGTTTGATGGCTACTTCAGAAGTCTTCTTTTCATTCTGGCTGTAATTTTTGCAGTAATGACCAACCAATGGGTATGGCTTATACCTACGGGTGTTCTGTTTGCAACAGCAATTTTATCATGGTGCCCTATATATGCCATAACAGGTATTAATACAAATAAAGCTGCCTAGGGGCGGCAAAGATATCCTCTTCCGGCGGAACCTGCTTCATGACAATCGCTGAATCTAAACAATAAACTTCCTACCTGGAAACATGAAAAGGACTAAAGAAGAGGAAATTACAAAATGCTACCATTGTGGGGAAAACTGCAATGGTAGCATTGTTTTTAACCAGCACCCTTTTTGCTGTGATGGCTGCAAAACCGTTTACGAAATACTGGATGAGAATAAGCTGTGCGATTATTATGCCTTGAATGGCCAGCCCGGTTCATCATTAAAAGATATTACCACTACCAAACGTTTTGCTTACCTGGATGATGAACAAGTTAAAAGCAAGCTTATTAACTTTAACGATGGGGATGTTGCCACCGCCTTGTTTTACATCCCTAAAATTCATTGCAGCTCGTGTATTTACCTGCTTGAAAACCTGTATAAACTGAATGGCGGCATTAAACGTTCAACCATTCATTTTACCAACCGAACGGCCAATATCACCTTCGATCTGCAAAACATAAGTTTAAGAGGTGTTGTTGAGTTGCTGACCTCATTAGGCTACGAACCTCAGATAAATCTGAATGACCTGGAAGGCAATTATAAGAAGGGCAACCTGCATGTTTACTACATTAAAATAGGGATTGCCTTTTTTGCCTTTGGCAATATTATGTTGCTCACCTTTCCCGAATACCTGGGCATAGGACTATCGGCTGAATCGCCCATGAGGCGCTTTTTTAATTATTTGAACTTTCTACTCTCGTTGCCGGTGATGTTTTACTGTGCACAGGAGTTTTTTATATCGGCCTGGAATGCAGTGCGTCGCCGCACTTTGAATATGGATACGCCCATTGCGCTGGGTCTGATAGCGATGTTTATACGCAGCAGTTACGAAGTTTTTTCGCATACCGGCTCGGGTTACTTTGATACGCTTGCAAGTCTTATACTGCTAATGCTGGTGGGCAGGTTCTTTCAAAACAAAACATACGATACTCTTTCTTTTGACCGCGATTATAAATCTTATTTTCCGGTAGCGGTTAACGTGTTGCTGGATGGCCTTGAAAACTCGGTGCCTTTATCTAAACTGAAATTAAGAAGCAGGCTATTGGTGCGTAACCAGGAGTTGATACCGGCTGATGCGATACTACTTTCAGCCACAGGCAATATTGATTATAGTTTTGTAACCGGTGAGGCTACCCCGGTGGCTAAGAAGTCCGGCGATTTGATATATGCCGGTGGAAAGAACAGTGGCAACTCTATTGAAGTAGAGACCGTAAAAGACGTGTCGCAATCGTATCTGACCCGGTTGTGGAATGATGCCGTATTTGACAAGGACCGGGTGGAACATATATCCACGCTGGCTACTAAAATCAGCAAATGGTTTACTCCACTTATAATTGCTATTGCGGTTATTGCTACAGCATTTTGGTGGAATAAGGATTTACATAAAGCGCTGAATGCCTTTACCTCTGTGCTTATCATTTCCTGCCCTTGTGCTTTGGCACTGTCGTCGCCGTTTACTTATGGAAATATTATCCGCAGGCTAAGCAGGCACAAAATATATTTAAAAAACACTGCTGTTATTGAGCAGATAAATAAAATAGATGCCATTGTATTTGATAAAACCGGAACACTTACCAATACCCAGAATGCATCGGTTAAGTTTGAAGGAACCGCTTTAACTGATTATGAATTACAATTGGTAAAATCGCTGGCATATCACTCATCGCATCCTTTAAGTAAAAAGATATGCGCATTATTAACCGGAACGGAAATTATTGCAACAACTGACTTTACTGAAAAGGAGGGGAGTGGCATTGAAGGCTGGGTAGATGAAAACTGTGTGCGGCTTGGTTCGCGGACTTACCTGCTGGGAGAAAATGATGCAGCTACAGAATTTAACGCAGGTTTCAGGAGTGCATCGAGGGTATATGTAGGTATTAACGCCCGGGTAAAAGGCTATTTTGAAATTAAAAATGCTTACCGGGAGGGCCTTGCAGAATTGATAGGCGCATTAAAGCCCAAGGCCCGCTTGTTTGTAGTGAGTGGAGATAACGACGGAGAAAAGGACTTTTTGAAACAGTATGTGGATGAAAACAGTCTGGTATTTCATCAGCAACCGGCCGATAAGTTGAATTTTATTCAAAAGTTGCAGGAGCGTGATAACGTGGTAATGATGGTGGGCGACGGGTTGAATGATGCGGGCGCTTTAAAGCAAGCTAATGTAGGCATTGCTATTAGTGATAACGTAAATAACTTCTCGCCAGCCTGCGATGCTATTATTGAAGCTTCGCAGTTTTCAAAACTTGGCTCTTTGATAGATTATTGCCGTAGTGGCGTAAATATTATTAAGATCAGCTTTACCATTTCACTACTCTATAACGTGTTGGGCATATCGTTAGCGGTGCAAGGCACAATGAGTCCCATTATTGCGGCTATATTAATGCCTATCAGCTCTACCACAATCATTGTATTTACTACGTTGGCATCTAACTGGGCGGGTAAACGAAATGGGTTATAATGCCGGGTTACGTTGAGTTATATGGGGTAAAATCATATTTACGATTAGCTTTGCTACAAGCGAAGAATTGAACATGCGTAATCTCTAATACTTGCAATTCCACATGAATGATTTAAGTGAAGCGAGGCATATGGCCGACATAAGAAAGAAGAAACGTTGGATCAATTTTTCAATACTCGGACTTTGCATTGTAGCTACCCTGGGTGTCTTATTAAGAAGTAAGATATTATTCTCCATCCCATTTTTTGATTACAACCGTTTACTTGATGCTCATTTTCATTTTGCTTTTAGTGGTTGGGTAACGCTGGCGCTGGTAACGCTGATGATATATGATATACTGCCTGAAGAAATTCACGACAAGCCTGTATACCAGCGATTATTGTGGGGTATCCTGCTTACAGCATGGTTGCAATTGCTATCATCACCTCTGCCTCCCAATAACCCTCTAACCAGCTTGTTTTCGGCCATATTCATTTTGTCTACTTATATTTTTGCCTGGGTATTTGTCAAAGACCTGGGTAAAATCACTGTAAGTAAATCTGTTTGGCTGCTTACGGTAGGCGCAATTGTTTTCCTTGTATTGGCTTCAATTGGTATTTTTTGGCTGGCATACCTGTTCGCGGCCAAGTCGCTAAATACTTTTGCCTACCGAAATGCGCTGTACATTTATTTACATTTCGAATACAATGGTTTCTTCTCGTTAGGAGTTTTGGCCATTGTGTTTAATAAATTGCAAAAAAGTTTTACTACCGCTACGGCAGGCAAGGTTTACCTTTTTTCCAAACTGCTGCTTATTTCGGTTGTGCTATCGTTGTTTCTTACCCTTCTTTGGCAAGACCCTGGTATTTACTATAAAATACTTGCACTGGCCGGTAGCATAAGTTTGTTATTGGCCTTAGGTCAGTTTTTGCTTACAACCAAAGGGCTAAAAGAGGCTTGTGGCAATTTATTTCCTATTGTAAGAGCTATTGGCTATCTGGCGGTTATTGCTTTTCTATTGAAAACGCTGCTTCAAGCGTTTACTATTTTCCCAACTATAAGCGATGCCGTGTTTGGTGACAGGCCGGTTATTATAGGTTTCCTGCATCTTGTGTTCCTGGGTTTTGTATCACTATTGCTGCTGGCTTATTTTGCCCAGTACAACTTGTTAAATCTTAAACACCCGATTACCAAATTGGCGCTGGTAACTTTTACTACCGCTGTAATCATTAACGAAGCTGTTCTAATGATTCAAGGCCTGGGTGCTATGTTTATTAAAAGCAGTTACATTTTTCCCTGGTTATTATGGGGCATAAGCATATTGTTGTTACTGGGGGCATTGCTAATTGGTGCAGCAAGAATGAGAGCTATCCGTTCTTAGTTGTGATATTTCCCACTTTGCAGAAACTAAAAAAGGACTCCTGTTGCCAGAGGTCCTTTTTTGGGTCTGTGTTAAAACCTCAACTTCAGGTTAATTCTTGCCGTCGTTCTGCAGCATATATTCAAGCATTTGTCTTGCCTGTGCATCAGTAAGATCTTGTTTTGGCATTCTTATTACGCACGTTACAACTTCGGCTTGCGCAGCAAGGTCTTTATCAAGCATTACTTCGGTATTGGTAATAAAGTTCATGATCCATTCAGGCGAATGTCTGTCAGTAACTCCTTTCCAACCTGGGCCCACCAGCTTTTCTCCGGTAAGTTTATGGCAAGCCATGCATTTAGCATCAAAAATAGCTTTGCCTTGTGATGCCATGACAGAATCGAGCGGGTGATTCAGTGGCACATCCTTAAAGCGGCCAATCCCTTTTGAATTAATTCCCTGCGAAACAACAGCAGTATCAGTTTTGCTGGTTGTTTTCTGGCTTTCATCTGCAGGCTTATTACTATTACAACCTGCTAAGGCAAGGCCAATCATTACCGTGGTAGAGTAAAATAATTTTTTAGTCATAAATAGGTTGGTTTTAATCAAAAATGATTGCAATGCCAGTTACAGGGTATTGCTTAATGCAGGTAAATCTAAGTATCGACAATTACGGCACATCTGACAAACATCAGATATCGTATTGAGTTTCATCAACAAGTTGCCATTTAGATACGCAGGTAAGTTGAAGATAATCAATCGCTTGGCTGACCTTGCTCACGTAATCCCTTACATTATCAGCTCATCTTTATGCTATTACTTAATCAAAAACAAAGCGTTATGAAGCAAAAAAAATATTTAAAACTGGTTTCGGTTCCGCTATCGGCAGTTTTGATATTGTCGTTGATGTCCTTTATCTGGATGTCAAAGCCATATCAGATGGCCAAGTTTGTCGCCCCGGCATCAGCCGATGCACAGGTCAACCCTTTAAAAGGAAATGCTACGGCAACAGCAGAAGGTAAGAAAATATATGTTGCTAATTGTGTAATCTGTCATGGCGATAAAGGCCAGGGCGACGGTGCAGCTGCAGCCGGGCTTGCCAAGTCACCAGCGGACCACAGTTCAGCGGTAGTACAAAAACAAAGCGACGGTGCATTATTCTGGAAACTTTCAGAAGGTAACACGCCAATGCCCGCTTATAAGGCGGTGTTTAACGAAACACAAAGATGGCAGCTAGTAAATTATATCCGCACATTATCTAAAGTAAAAAAATAGCTATGAAAAAGAATTTAACCCTGGTTATTATGCTGCTGTTTGCATCTGCGATGCTGAACGCGCAAACCAAAGACACCTTGGAGGTGCAGAAAATAGGCGATAAATATTATGTTATCGTAGACCATCCTAAAGCAGACACTGCTAAACCGGTAGCGGCTCTTCCACCCGCTACTCCACCTATTATCAGAACATTCGATTCGCACTTTATGGTTGTAGGGCTTGCAACCATAGGTTTTTTAAATACCTGGTCAGTGAATAAGGTAAATACACCAACCGGTGTAGTTACAACCAAATTACCTACAACAAACAGTTTCGGTGATGTTGCTCATTACGAATTCAGCCCAATGTTTTTGTGGAGGCACAGTGACAATATTTTGATAGAGTTTGAACCGTCTTTCAGCGATGGTAGCCTGGGCGTAAACTGGGCTGATATTTCCTACTTCGCTTATCCCGGGGTAATACTGCGTGCGGGTTATATAGTACTGCCTTTTGGAACATATAATAAGCGCCTTGCCGCAGGTTGGATATGTAAACTTCCAACCGATCCGGTGAGTATTACAAGCAGCCCGGTGGGTAGCGATTGGGGTATTGAATTGGAAGGAGGCCAACAGGTTGGAAAAATGAAAATAAGTTACGATGTGGCGCTTACCAATGGTTTTACTCTGAGTGCCGTGGATGGATCAATTGCTAATCCTGATGTAAATGCTTTGGATAATAACCTTGGCAAAACCATAACCGGGCGCTTTGGATGGCTTCCGCTTTTAAATTCAAGCGTTGAGATAGGGGCCTCGGGTTTATGGGGCAAGGCCGGAGATGCCAATACGCAATACAAAAATGTATCTACCGCCATGGGTGCCTTTGATTTTCAATGGGTTTATGCCAGAAAACCAGTGTCCATAAATATTAAGGCTGAAGCCGACTTTCAATATGTAACCAACGCCTCTTATACAAATCCTAATCCGCCAAGCGCCACTGATACAACATACACCTATCGTAATTTTTCAATGGGGTATTACGGACTGTTCAGCATAAGGCCAATTGTGCCCGATAAATTTTTACGTAACCTGGAGTTGGCGGTCAGATACTCAGATTACCAGGCACCCAAAGGCTCTGCTTTTGAAAGCCATCAGCGCCAAATCAGCGCCGGTGTTTGTTACTGGATCAACTGGAGAACGGTCTTCAAAATCGGATACGAAAACCTGATAACCACTAACCCTGATAATGCAGAATTGGCTATCACCAATTTAAAGAATGCGCAAAACATATTGTATGCACAATTTTCAGTTCAATTCTAAAACATAAGATCATGAAAGCAATATTCAATAAAAAAATAACTTTTATAATTATAGGACTGCTGGGAATTGCCTTTGCCGTAACAGTTAGTGGCTGCAAGGCAAGCGAGGCTGTAACTTCAAAGACCGGCGCCCAGTTGTGGGGAGAAAATTGCCGCAGGTGTCACAATGCACCCGATCCTAACACATTTTCGGCTGAACAGTGGAAAACGGTAGGTATGCACATGCAAACCCGTGCATTGCTTACTAATGCTGAGCGTGATAAAATAATTGCATTTCTGCAACAATAAACAAAGGGCCGCTGATAAAGCGGCCCTTGCTGTTTTATCCCTAAATGGCTAATCGGACTTTGAAATCACGCTAAAACAAATGGCAGAATGATTAGATGTTAGAACTTATAATTGATTTAAATCAGCCTCACCTGCTGTTTAACGTCATAAGAAACGGGTAGCCACCAGCATATTTTTGTCGTAAGAATTTAATCATGAGTGTACTGTTTATATTAATCGGAGCCAGTTTATTGTTGGCAATTTGTTTCCTCGCCGGATTTATCCTGAGCGTCCGTAATGGGCAGTATGATGATGATTACACCCCCTCGGTTAGAATTCTATTTGACGATTTTAAGGAACCTTCTTCAAACAAAAAGCAAAATTAACTTTTATGGAAGTAGAAAAATTTAACTATGACAACAAAATTGTGCGGGACTTCGCTTTCGCATCATTTATTTGGGGGGTAGTAGGTATGTTAGTGGGGTTGTATGTTGCGCTGGAATTGATTTTTCCGCAGATGAATTTTTGCCAATATGCAACCTTTGGCAGATTGAGACCCCTGCATACAAATGCAGTGATTTTTGCATTTGTGGGTAACGGGATTTTTATGGGAGTTTACTACTCCTTGCAGCGTTTGTGTAAAACGCCAATGTGGAGCAAAGCGCTCAGTCGAATCCACTTCTGGGGCTGGCAGCTTATTATACTTTGTGCTGCCCTTACCTTTATACAAGGTATAACCTTCGGTAAGGAGTATGCCGAGTTAGAATGGCCAATCAAAATAATGATCGCCCTTGTTTGGATCGTGTTTGGCATAAACATGTTCGGTACGATTCTGACACGCCGCGAGAAACACTTATATGTAGCCATTTGGTTTTATATAGCTACCTGGGTAACGGTAACAATGCTGCACGTGGTTAACTCCATGTGTATTCCGGTAAGCCTTTTTAAAAGTTACTCGGCTTATGCCGGTGTGCAGGATGCCTTGGTGCAGTGGTGGTACGGGCACAACGCAGTTGCGTTCTTTCTTACTACACCTTACCTGGGTATGATGTATTACTTTTTGCCCAAAGCGGCTAACCGTCCGGTTTATTCTTACCGGTTGTCCATTATACACTTCTGGGCGCTCATATTTATCTACATCTGGGCAGGTCCTCACCACTTGCTTTATACAGCCTTACCTGATTGGGCGCAATCATTGGGTACCGTTTTCTCCATCATGTTGATAATGCCTAGCTGGGGGGGTATGATAAATGGGTTATTAACCTTACGTGGGGCATGGGATAAGGTTAGAGACGATGTTGTTTTAAAATTCTTTGTTGTTGCAGTTACCGCCTATGGTATGGCAACTTTCGAAGGCCCCATGCTGGCAATCAAGAGCGTAAACGCTATCTCTCACTATACCGACTGGACCATTGCACACGTGCATATCGGTGCCTTGGGATGGAATGGTTTCCTGACCTTTGGTGTTCTATTCTGGTTAATACCAAGACTATACCGTACCGAGCTTTACAGCCGCAAACTTGCCAATGTGCATTTCTGGTTAGGTACATTAGGTATCCTGTTTTACGCAATTCCGATGTATTGGAGCGCGCTTACACAATGGTCTATGCTACGCCAGTTTACTGAAGAAGGTATTTTGAAATACCCTAATTTCCTTGAAACAGTTAAAGCCATTATGCCCATGTATTACATGCGTGCATTTGGTGGTTTACTTTACATTACGGGAACCTGCACCGGTGTTTATGTTTTGATAAGAACCGCTATGCAGGGCTCATTCCAGGCTGAAGAAGCTGCTGAGGCTCCGGCACTTGAAAAAGCTTATCACCCACATGCTTCTGAACACTGGCACAGATGGATTGAACGTCGCCCGATTCAAATGCTGGTATTGGCGCTTGTGCTGGTAGCTATAGGCGGTTTGGCTGAGTTTTTACCAACCTTCCTGATTCAATCTAATATCCCAACAATTTCGAGTGTAAAACCTTACACTCCGCTCGAATTGGAAGGAAGAGACCTTTATATCCGTGAAGGTTGCTACTTATGTCACTCTCAAATGGTTCGCCCTTTCCGCGAAGAAGTAGCCCGTTATGGCGAATACTCAAAAGCAGGAGAGTTTGTTTACGACCACCCGTTCCAGTGGGGTTCAAAAAGAATTGGTCCGGATCTGGCTCGTGAAGGAGGAAAATATCCTGATAGCTGGCACTATAATCACATGGACGATCCGCGTAGTATGAGTCCGGGTTCAATTATGCCATCATACGCACACATACTTGATCAGGAATTGAATACTTCATTAACCGAGCGCAAAATAAGGGCTATGCAAATGTTGGGTGTTCCTTACCCTGCAGGTTATGATAAGGTTGCTGTAGCCGACCTTAAAAAGCAAGCTAAAGAAATTCAGGCCAGCCTGAAGAAGGACGGAATCCAGACTTCAGACAGTAAAGAAATTATTGCGCTGATAGCCTACCTGCAACGAATAGGAAAGGATATTAAAGGTGAAAAGCAAACTACCGAACAGGCTGAGATAAAATAATCTATCACTTTAAACACTAAAACTATGTTCTCATTTATTAAAAAATATGCCGAAAGTTTAGACGGGGTAGGCATTTACGGCGATATAGGCCTTGTTCTTTTTGTGATAGTATTTGTAGGTGTACTTTTTGTAACGCTTACAGCCAATAAAGAATATATAGCTGAGCTAGCTCAGATTCCGTTGACTGATTCAAAAAACGATTAACCTGTAAAACAAAAAGCCATGCTTCGAAATATAAAAACAAAAACAATAGGTAAAGCAATTGCATTGGTTACAGCATTGCTTCCCCTGGCTCTGGTTGCCCAAAACGCGGCAAATCAACCGGCACCAGCCGCTGGTAGCAGCGACGATATGATGTGGTACTCATTATATTCAATTATGGGTGTGCTGCTCCTGGTTATACTTATACTGGGTGGTGTTCTGATTAACGTAGTAAAGCTTACTATTGAAAAGCATAAAGTAACGGCGGTAACATTGTTATTGCTGCTTATGTCAGGTGTTGCATTTTCTCAGGCTAACCCCGCCCCAGCAGCGCCAGCTACTAATTCGATGATTACCAACTGGAATATGATAATGGCTGTAAGTGTACTTATGACCGAGTTGTTTGTAATAGTTGTGTTAATGCTAAGAATCAGGCGAATGTTGAATGAACTGCTTCCGCAAAAAGAAAAAGCGGCTGTAGGTTTTGTATTCCCTAAACTGATGGATAACATCAATGCTTCAGTAGCTATTGAGCACGAAAAGGATATTCTGCTCGACCATAATTATGATGGAATTAAAGAATTGAATAACGACCTGCCACCTTGGTGGAAATACAGTTTTATCATTTCCATTTTCTGGGCAATCGGTTATCTGAGCTACTATCATGTTATGGGAGGACCTTCAAGTAAGGACGAATATGATACTGCCATGAAGCAGGCGAAAGAACAACAAGAGGCATTTGCCCGTGCTAATGCAGGTAAAGTTGATGAGAACAGCGTAACCCTGGCAGATGCTGCTGGTATAGCCGATGGGAAAGAAATATTTACTACCAGCTGTAGCCCATGCCATGGTAAGAACGGAGAAGGTGTTGTTGGCCCGAACCTGACCGATGATTACTGGTTGCACGGCGGTGGAATCAAAGACATTTTTAAGACTATTAAGTTCGGCTGGCCTGCAAAGGGTATGAAATCATGGCAGGCAGATCTGAGTCCCGTTCAGATAAGAAATGTGGCCAGTTACATCAAATCAATACACGGCACCAATCCTCCTAATGCCAAGGCACCACAAGGTGATTTGTATAATGAAGGAGGCGCAGTAAAATCGGATTCAACTAACCAGGTGACTACAAAGGACACCACCGCAGCTAAAGGTATTTAAGTAAATGTATTATGAGCGTAAAGAGCGAAGTTTTTCGGGATTCAATTGGCACTATCAATGATAAAGGTAAGCGCAATTGGATATTTGCCCGCCAACCCAAGGGAAAGCTGTATAACTGGCGCAGTTTAGTAAGCGTTATTTATCTGCTGGTGTTTTTTATACTACCCTGGATTAAGGTAAACGAACAGCCGCTCTTTATGCTCAATTTTATAGACCGGAAGTTTATTTTATTCGGCGTTATATTCTGGCCCCAGGACTTCTTCCTGTTCGTTATTGCAATGCTTACATTTTTGGTATTTATCGTTCTTTTTACTGTTGTATTTGGCCGTATTTTTTGCGGCTGGGTTTGCCCTCAAACCATTTTTATGGAAATGATATTCCGTAAAATAGAATACTGGATAGATGGCGATTCAAGTAAACAAAAGGCACTTGATAAGGCCCCATGGAATAAGGACAAGATATTAAAACGCAGTGGCAAGTTTATAGCGTTCTTTCTCATGTCATTTATTATAGCCAACTACTTTCTTGCATATCTGATAGGTATGGAGCATGTAGTGGTTTACTTTAAAGAAGGCATAGCAAAGCATTTGGCTGTTTTTCTGCCCTTGCTGACCTTTACCAGTGTATTCTTTTTCATTTACTGGTGGTTCCGCGAGCAGGCCTGCATTATTGTTTGTCCTTACGGAAGATTACAAGGTGTAATGCTTGATCCCAATACTGTTGTGGTAGCCTACGATTATGTACGAGGCGAGCCCAGGGGTAAGATAAAGAAAGGAGAGGAGAAGAAAACCGGTGATTGCGTTGATTGTGCTATGTGCGTTCATGTTTGCCCTACCGGTATTGATATCAGGAATGGTACTCAACTTGAATGTGTCAATTGCACCGCGTGCATTGATGCCTGCGATGAAGTAATGGAGCATGTAAACAGGCCCACAGGGTTAATTAGATATGCTTCAGAAAATAATATTGCGAAAGGCGAAAAATTGAAACCTACCGCACGTTCAATTGCATACTCCGTTGTGTTGGTAATATTACTTATAGTCCTTACCGCACTCCTTTCAACGCGTAAAGATGTTCAGGCAACAGTTTTAAGAGTGCAGGGCATGACCTACCAGGAACAGGCCGATAACAAGATCAGCAATTTGTACAATATTCAACTTTTGAATAAAACTCGGAAGGTTTTGCCTATAACGCTGAGGTTGGAAGACAATGACCTAAAAGGGGTAATTAAAGTGGTAGGTAGTGATATGGAGGCTGAAAAGGAATCAGTACAGGATGGCGTATTCTTTGTTTTCATTGACAAGAACAATCTGCATCATCGTAAAAACAACATTCATATAGGGGTGTATGCCAATGATAAAAAGGTAGACGAAGTAACTACCAATTTCATGGCACCTGGTAACCGTTAAAATCGAATATTATGTTTAAGAAATTCAATTGGGGTTGGGGTTTGGCTATTTTTTATAGCTGTTTTGTGGCTTTTATGCTTTTTATGGTTTGGCAATCAACTGTTATGAAAACTGAGTTGGTAACTGCCGATTACTATGGCAAAGAACTGAAATACCAGGAGCAGCTGAACAAAATGCAACGTGCCAGCGGCTTAGGCGATACCATAAGCTGGACAGTTAACAGCCATCAGGTATTATTGAATTTTCCTAAAGCAGTGGCTGGTAAGACCGTAAAGGCAGATATACTGTTTTACAAGCCTGATAACAGCCTGCGCGACTTTAATATAAGCTGCCACCCTGATTCAACCGGCAGTTGTTTAATAGCATCAGAGAAGTTTCATCACGGTGTTTACAAAATGGAAATTGACTGGAGTGCAGGAAATCAAACATATTATACTGAAGGAGTAATCAATATCAACTAATGGAATTTTTAATCACAGCCTTAACCCTTGGTTTCCTGGGTAGTTTACACTGCGTAGGCATGTGTGGGCCCATTGCCCTTGCGTTACCTGTGGTTAATAACACCCGCATATCCCGCATTATGGGTATTGGCTTTTACAACTTTGGCAGAGTAATTACCTATGCTTCATTCGGTGTAGTATTTGGGCTGTTGGGTAAATCGTTCGTAATTGCCGGGTATCAACAGGCATTATCAATAACGCTTGGGGTTATCATACTTGTTCTTTTATTTATACCTGGGCGATATTTATCGAACATTCCGGGTTCTGGTCGGTTTTTAAAACCAGCTTCAGAAATAAAAGGTGCGCTGGCCAGGTTATTTAAAACACGCAGTTATAGTTCACTGTTTACTATAGGCGTTTTAAATGGACTTTTACCTTGTGGTTTGGTTTACACCGGTGTTGCAGGAGCCATTGCTATGGCTGACCCTGTAAAAGGCAGCCTGTTTATGTTAGCCTTCGGGTTGGGAACCATACCGGCCATGCTTGGGCTTACCCTTGCAGGGCAAAGAATTAGTATGGATTTAAGAAACAGTTTTAGAAAAGTAGTGCCCGTTTTTGTATCGCTGATGGCCGTGCTGCTTATACTGCGCGGATTGAACCTTGGTATACCTTATGTTAGTCCCGAATTAAGTAAAACTGATTGTACAAAACATGTTTGTTGTCATCACAAGTAAACAAACCTATTTTATATGGAGCTCACAATAAAAAATAAAACAACTATAAGCGAACTGCAAAAGCAATTCAGCCTGGAGTTTCCGTATCTGAAAATTGAATTTTTCGATATTCCGCATACCTCTCCTAATAAATTAACCAAGGCACACCAGTATCCGCCCAACCGGCTTTTAGGGGTATGTGGTAAAATAAGGAACGAAGGTGTAATTACCATTAATGCCGATGATACAGTAGAGAAACTGGAGAGTATTTTCTGGAATGAATTTGGCTTATCGGCAGAAGTGTTCAGGCGCTCAGGTAATTTGTGGATAGAAACGAGTTTATCAAACTCCTGGACATTACGGCTTCAAAACGATGAAGGAAAAGCGTTAAGCGAAACAAAAACAAACATATTGCTTGACAAAGAAGATAGTGTTGACAGAGATAACTGGCAGTAAACGAATTTACGTTCAGGCACGCCAACCGGTCAGGCGTTAGTTTAGTATATTTCTCAGCTTTGCTTCTTCAAGAACCACTATTTTGCCATCGCGGTTTTCAATCAGCTTTTCTTCCTTAAAATCACTTAATACTCTTATCAGCGATTCAGTAGCAGTTCCTACCACCTGTGCAAGATCCTCACGCGATACCTCCAGTTTAGGCTTGTCGCTGGCATTCTTCTTGAATTTATTGTTAACGTGCAGTAAGCCGTCGGCCACGCGCTTGCGTAACGAATTATAAGCCAGCTTTAAAAGATGATCCTCTTTCTCGGCCAGGTTGCTGGAAAGCAGTTTTATGAATTTATTGCTAACTGCAGCGTTAGTATTAATAAGATTAAAGAAGTCAGATTTAGGAATGATCATAACCTCCGAATCTTCTAAGGCCTCGGCATTATCTTTATAAAGAGTTTCCTCTAAAAGGGAAATATACCCCAGAAAATCGCCCTCCTTACAAATGGACATGATGAGTTCCTTTCCTTCTTCGCTGGTTTGATAGGTCTTTATTTTGCCTTTGCATACAAAGTATAAGCCTACAGGCCGCTGGCCATGCGAATAAAGCATTTGCTTTTTCTTAATAAGCCTTATTTCCCGGTCGCCATCTGTAATACTGACATTGGCCGAATCTTTAGCTTCTTTTAAAAAGCTGTTTACACCATCGGTATTAGAAGCAAACTCGGTCCTTAGTATCTCAGTTTTTTTCAACCGCATCTCTACTGCGTTTAAAAGCTCAACACCTTCAAACGGCTTGGTGATATAATCATCAGCACCCATTTCCATGCCTTTTCTGAAATCAACTCTGTCAGCTTTCGCAGTTAAAAATATAAAGGGTATAGAGGCTGTTTTGGAATTCTTTGATAGCATGTGTAACACACCATAACCATCAAGCTCGGGCATCATTATATCGCATATAATCAGATCCGGCGATTGTTT
>Ga0316217_10003505_pt1 | contig 17803 bp, 11 predicted proteins | sample 1anoAmetaG_FD_203633 | JGI IMG/M metagenome (GOLD analysis project Ga0316217, IMG submission 203633) | Freshwater microbial communities from Trout Bog Lake, Wisconsin, USA - 1anoA | ecosystem: Environmental > Aquatic > Freshwater > Lake > Hypolimnion/Profundal zone | place: USA: Wisconsin...
ACCGATGCAGTTTCCCGCGCCCAAGCGGTTGCCGCTCGGCCCGCTGATGGACTTCGGCTACGAGGACGAAGTGCTGTTCCCGATCAGGCTGGAGGTAGCGCAGGGAGCGAAGCCTGGGCCGGTCGTGCTGCACGCCAAGGTGGATTGGCTGGTCTGTCAGGAGCGCTGCATCCCCGGCAAGGCGGAGCTGGAGTTGAACCGGAATCTCCTGGATCGTCCTGGCAAGGCCGTTTCGCTTTCCTCCGATGCAGCCCTCTTCAAGCGGCTGGCCGGCCGTCTTCCCAAGAGCTTGCCGGCGGCCTTCAGAATCGGCTTCCAGCCGGCCGGCGCGGGCTTCCGCCTCACGGTTGAAACTGGGCAGAGGGAAACGGAGGCCGTGTTCTTCCCGGCCGAGCAATATATTCTCGAAAACCCCGCGCCGCAGAAGCTCACGCCGACGGCGAAAGGGCTAACTCTGGACCTCAAGAAGGACGCGAGCCTGACTGCCAATCCGGCTGAATTGAAAGGGGTTCTGGAGTTATCGGGTGGGAGGGCGTTTGAGGTCTTGGCGTTGCCGGGCGCGGCTCAGCAAGCGGCGGCGGGCAGTGGAGTTCCTGAAAAGCAGGCCGCAGGGCCTGGAGGACCGACTGATTCCAGTGCTAAAGCTCCGGCCTACCAGGCCCCGGCGGCGCCGGCCGGAAGCATTGGCCAAGCAACCAACTCTGTACCCCGAGAAGAGGGATCTAGTTCCTTGGGGGCGCTGCTGCGGGCGACGGGGCTGGCGTTTCTCGGTGGGCTTTTGCTCAACCTGATGCCCTGCGTCTTCCCGGTGCTCTTTCTGAAAGGGCTGGCGCTGGTCAACAGTGGCAACGAGGAGCGCGGCAAGCTGCGCGCGCATGGGCTGGTCTATGCCGTCGGGATTCTGGTTTCGTTCTGGGTGCTGGTCGGCGTGCTGCTGGGGCTGCGCGCCGCGGGCGCCACGCTGGGCTGGGGATTCCAGTTCCAGTCGCCGGTGTTCTTGTCGCTCATGGCCGGGCTGCTCTTCTTCCTGGGCTTGTCGCTGGCCGGCCAATTCGAAATCGGATTGACGCTGACCAGCGCGGGCGGCTCGCTTGCCCAAAAGCAGGGCTACACCGGCAGTTTCTTTACCGGCGTGCTGGCGGTGGTGGTGGCTACGCCCTGCACCGCGCCCTTTATGGGAGCGGCCATCGGCTACGCGCTGGCTCAATCGCCGGCGGTCACGTTTGCTGTCTTCACGGCGCTGGCGCTGGGCCTGGCCGTGCCCTACGTCGCACTGACCATGCAGCCGGCCTGGACGCGCTGGCTGCCTCGCCCGGGCGCGTGGATGGAAGTGCTGCGTCAGGCCGTGGCCGTGCCCATCTTCGCCACCGTCATCTGGCTGGCCTGGGTGCTGGCGCAGGCCTACGGCGCGGGCGTGGTGGCTGCACTGCTGGCCAGCTTCCTGCTGCTGGCCATTGCGGGGTGGTTCCTGGGCCGCTGGCCGGCCAAACGCTGGGCTGCGGCAGTTGCCGGGCTGATTCTGCTCGCCGTAATAGGGTTGGCTTTTGTCGCTGCGAACACGCTGGTGACCGCCTCGGAGGCTCTTTCTCCGCCAGAGATGCAGGGAGTCTGGCAGCCGTGGTCGGAGGCGGCGGTGAGCCGTTCCCTCGCTGCCGGTCAGCCGGTCTTTGTGGATTTCACTGCAAGCTGGTGCCTGAGCTGCCAGGTCAACGAGCGGGTCGCGCTCACCCGGCCCGAAGTTTTGCAAGCCTTTGCGGCCAAAAACGTCGTCCTCATGAAAGCCGACTGGACGCGCCACGACGAGGCGATTACTCAAGCTCTCACGGCCCTGGGCCGCAGCGGCGTACCTGCGTATGCGCTTTATACTCCGGGAGAAAAGAGCCCACGGCTCCTTCCGGAAGTGCTCACGCCGGGGATTGTGACCGATGCGCTGGAAACGCTGCCAAAGGCGGCACGTTGAGGGGTGCGTACCAGTTCACTTGAAGGAACTGGTACGCCGAGCGCATACAAAGCAGCAAGTAAAGCGCTACCGCACCTTCCACTTCGTCGAGAGCGCGGCCAGCTTGTCGTTCATCGAGGGCTGCGGCTTGGCGGCGGGCGGGGCGTTCTTGACAACCGGACGCAGCGACGCCGCCGACAGCGCCTTGATGGAAAGCGCGATGCGCTTGGCCTTGGCATCCACGGCCAGCACCTTCACCTTGACGATCTGCCCCGTCTTGACGGCCTCCGACGGGTCCTTGATATAGCGATTCGATAGTTCGCTGATGTGCACCAGGCCGTCCTGGTGGACGCCGACATCGACGAATGCGCCGAACTTGGTCACGTTGGTCACCACGCCTTCGAGCGTCATGCCCACCTGCACGTCCGAGAGTTCGCGCACCTCGTCGCGGAAGACCGGCGCAACAAAGCTCTCGCGCGGATCGCGGCCAGGTTTGCGCAACTCGGCCAGAATGTCGTTGACCGTGTACGCGCCGGCGGATAACTTCTTGGGGTCAACCTTTTCCAGCAACTGCGGCTGGCGGATGATCTGTTCGACGGTGGCATCGAGCAAGCCGGCAATCTGTTCGACCACCGGGTACGACTCCGGGTGCACGCCGGTCATGTCCAGCGGGTTGTCGCCGTTGCGGATGCGCAAAAAACCCGCCGCCTGTTCGAAGGTCTTGGGGCCGATGCCGGGAACCTCCAGCACCTGTGCGCGCGAGCGGAAGCTACCCTTCTCGTTGCGATGGCTGACGATGTTCAACGCGGTGCGCTCGGTGATTCCGGCCACGAAGCGCAGCAGCGTCCACGAGGAGGTGTTCAGGTCCACGCCCACCTTGTTGACGCAGCTTTCGATGGTGGTCTCGAGCGACTCCTGCAACTGGCGCTGATCGACGTCGTGCTGATATTGGCCGACGCCGATCGATTTCGGATCGACCTTGACCAGTTCGGAAAGCGGGTCCTGCAAGCGCCGCGCGATGGAGATCGCGCCGCGCACCGTCAGGTCGAGATCGGGGAACTCCTGGCGGGCGACGGCGGACGCCGAATACACGCTGGCGCCGGATTCGCTCACCGTCACGGAAAAGATTTCTGCTAACTTTCTTTCGCGCAGGAAGTCGCGCACAAAGGCGTCGGTCTCGCGGCCTGCCGTGCCGTTGCCGATGGCGATGGCGCGCACGTTGTGCTTGCGCAGCAGGCCTTCGAGCTTGGGGCCGGATTCGTCGTTGCCGTGCTTCGAGGTGTGCAGATAAAGCACGTCGTGCGCCAGCAACTTGCCGGTGTTATCGACCACCGCGACCTTGCAGCCGGTGCGCAAGCCGGGATCGATGCCCAGCACGGAGATGGGCCCGGCCGGCGGAGCGAGCAGAAGATTGTAGAGATTGTCGCGGAAGACCTTGATGGCTTCGGTGTCGGAACGTTTCTTCAACTCCAGGCGGATCTCGCCTTGAATCGAGGAGTTCAGCAGGCGCTTCCAGGCGTCGTCGATGGCCAGCTCTAGCTGGTGTGTCCAGTCGCCCGCCAGTTTGAGCACATGCTTCTGGATGATGGCGATGGCGCGCGGCGTTTCCACTTCGATGAGGAAGTAGAGGATGCCTTCACCCTCGCCGCGCCGTATGGCCAACATGCGATGCGAGGGGATGGTCTTCACCGGCTCGCTGTACTCGTAGTACATCTTGAACTTGTCCTGCTCGTCGACCGCGTCCATGGCCTTGCGGCTCACGACGACACCTTCATCGAACACAAAAGTGCGGAGCACCTTGCGCAGATCGGCGTCTTCGCTGATCCACTCGGCGACGATGTGGCGCGCGCCCTCGAGCGCTTCGTCCACCGTGGCCACGCCCAGCTCGGCGTTGACGAACGCAGCGGCAAACTGCTCCAGCGGCTCGGCGGTGTTCTGCTGCGCCCAGAGATAGGCGGCCAGCGGCTCCAGGCCTTTTTCGCGCGCGATGGTGGCCTTGGTGCGGCGCTTGGGCTTGTAGGGCAGGTACAGGTCTTCCAGCTCGCTCTTGTCGAGCGTGGCTTCGATGCGGGCCTTCAACTCGTCGGTCAGCTTGCCCTGCTCGGCGATGGAGGCCAGGATGGTCTCGCGGCGATCCATCAGCTCGCGGAAGTAGGCCAGCTTGTCTTCGATGTCGAGGATCTGGACTTCGTCCAGGTTGCCGGTGGCTTCCTTGCGGTAGCGGGCGATGAAGGGCACGGTGCCGCCGTCGTCGAGCAGCTCGATGACCGAGACAATGCCCTTGAGGGGAAGGTTCAGTACCTTTGCGACATGAAGCAGGATTTCCGGGGAGAGGTTTTTTGTTTCTTTCATAATCAGTCTGTGTTCATGGTACATGCCGCCGGTGCGCCGATTTCGCCATTCGAAATTGTGCAAAAGCGGGCCGCGACCGGCGACGGATTCTTGCGGGGGCAGAAGTTGTTCCAGAGCATCGGTTTGCGCCCGCGGAAGCGCGCATTCCGAGCGAAGAGAAGTCTCAGGGCTCGATTTTGGCCTGCATTTCTCACGGCCAGCTCGAAGCTCTGGAGCGCCGACCTCCTGGCCGGCTGTACTGGCACAGCCTGCCCTGAGCGCAGTCGAAGGGTCCTGGCCGCCAGAGCAAAGCCTCGTCCGTCAATACCGTCTGCAAACACTGTGACGGAGCAAACAGTGTCCGGCGTGGGTCGGGAGACCCACGCTACAGCCGGCCAGGAGGCCGGCGCTACACACTGGTTGACGTTCTTGTGAAAAATGCGGGTTCGTCGTGGCGCAAACGCACTTGAATGAGCGCGGACTTCAGCCCCTGGGGCTTCGCACGAAGAGCGGCAAGAACGGCCTTCTTGCCCAAGAACCCTTCGCCTTGCACACAAAGCCGGAATCCGCCCAAGAATGCCTACGGTCGGGCCCTCTGGCACTGGCTCGATGTTTGAGTAAATGTTGTTGAAAAGGTAACTGCCGAGTGGCCGAGCGTCCGGTTGCCGAGCAACCGGTGATACGACCGCAGTTACGGCCCATGGCCGGTCATACGCCAACCGGCACAAATAGAGATGTCATCCTGCGCGCAGCGAAGGACCTGCGGTTGCTTCTTGTTATTTCCGAGTAGCCGGTTATTCGGGACCTATGATGGAGGGGTGATTAGTTGGGACTGGAGTACAGGCGCGACCGATCCAATCGATGCTGAGTGGAATGAACTGCCCAAATGCATCATTGTGTCCCCGTCCTTGAAGTGAAAGAAATTCCTTCGGCTGGTTTGCAAGTGCGAACAGATTCGTCCCTTGGGCCGGAGGAACGACTTGGTCCAAATCCCCATTAACAATCAGGACCGGAAGATGGATTTTGCCGATTTTCTTTTCGTTGTCAAAGCGGTCCAGCGCAATGAACGACGAGGGGAAGAACGGGAAGCTGATTCTCGCTAGCTTCGGAATCGAGAGGTAGGGGGCCAGCAACATCAATCCACCGACATGGAATTCTTCGGCCATCTGGACTGCGATCCCAGTTCCCAGAGAGTGCCCGAAGAGAATTATGTTTCTGCTTGGTATACCTCGATGTCTCAGTTCGAGTAGAAAAGCACGCCCGTCGTTGTACAGACCAGTTTCCGTTGGGTTGCCCGGCAGTCCGCTGTATCCTCGATATTCCGTTAGGAGGATCCCGTACCCAGCCGCGATAAATGGTTCAGCAATCTGTGCCGTTGCGCTCAAATAATCCGCATTGCCATGGAAGAAAACAATTGTGAATGGTTTGGTGGTTGCAGGAGCATACCAAGCTCTTAGTTCGAGGCCATCGCTCGTTCTTACGGAGATCTCGTGCAGAGCCTTATCCGCCCGGGCGTCTGCTAATGGCGTATATGAATGATTAGGGTAGTACAGCAGGCTTCGTTGCGTCACGAAGAAGATCGCCAAGAACAACAAATACACGGCGAATGCAAAGGCAACGAATATCTTGAATACCCGCACGTAGCGCACCTAGAAATGGGATTTGCAATGTTTCCCAATTGTACGCGCTCAGTTCATTTCGCCCGAGTGGTCGCCTACTCGGAAGCAACGGCGCCTAGAACCCCCAAAGGAAGCCGCAGATCCTTCACTGCGTTCAGGATGACACTGCTGTGGGGAGAGGAGATGGTGCCGAGCGGGCATCCTGGCTGTATCCTCGCCGATTCGGAGATTGCGCAGCCTTTGCGTAGAATCACTCCCTTTTGCGGCACAATGGTTCTGGGTCGCACTGCAGGCAGAATCCAATGCACACGGGCATCAAGGGGGCATCGGATTTTTCCAGCGGGAAAGACCGGCGCTAACTCCTTTGCTGTGAGGAATCTGTCGATAAGCCATTCAAAGTGAGTCGGTTACAGGGATACGCTTAGTGCATCCCCTTTTGAATGAGCAATTTATCGAAAAACACCCAGGGGGGGAGGGGAACGGGAGGAAGGGTACAGACCGGCCACATCGTTGACATATTGAACCAGGGCCATCCCTGACACTGCACAGGCGCACGAGCGTGTGCCGGCAACATCGAGTTGCTCGCATCGTCGCCAACGGGTTTGCCGCGAGCGGCTTAGCCGGTGGCGCGCACCAGCAGGCAGGTGATGTTGTCGTGGCCGCCGGCTTTCTTGGCGGCGTTCACCAGGCGGGCGCATTGGTCTTCGAGGGGATGATCGGCGTTCAGCAAGGCCTCGATCTGCGCGTCGGAGAGTTCGCGGGTGAGCCCGTCGGAGCAGAGCAGAAACAGGTCGCCGGGCTCGGCTTCCATCTCGAAGAGGTCCGGCGTCACCTGGGCCTGAGTGCCCAGCGCGCGGGTAATGACGTTGCGCAGCGGCGAGCGCAGGGCCTCGGAGGGCGTCATGCGGCCCATGCGGACCTGCTCCTCGACCAGCGAGTGGTCCAGGGTAATCTGCTCGAAGAGGGAATTGCGCAGCCGGTAGCAGCGGCTGTCGCCCACGTTGAGAACCAACACATGGCTTTCTTCGGCCACCAGGCCCACCAGCGTGGTGCCCATGCCGCTGAGCTTGTAATTGCGCTCGGAGCGGGAGAAGATGGCCTGATTGGCGGCGGCGATCGCCTGTTCGGCGGCCTCGGGCAGGGGCATATCCGCGGCGCGGGCGGTGAGCAGGCGGAGCGCCTCGTCCCTGGCCAGGGAGCTGGCGATTTCTCCGGCGGCGGCCCCGCCCATGCCGTCGCAGACAACATAGACGCCATGTTCGACGGAGAATCCGAAGGCATCTTCGTTGGATGGGCGCTTGCGGCCGCGGTCGGTGAGTGCGGCCGCCGCGTAATGGACTAAAACCGTGGTCAAGGAAACTCCCCCGCAGCCAAGTTTACACGGGATGGCGGCCGGTGAATACGGCGAGAGCGGTGCGCCTCAGCGCGCGGGCGGATTGGCGGGAGCGTCGGAGAGCGGCGGCGGGGCAGGGAGTTCGAAGATCTGGATTGCGCCGGCATTGACCACCGCGACGCGCCGACCGGAGGGGGAGATGGCAACGTTGCCGCCGGCATCGAGCACCGGGCTGGCCATGGTCTTCAGCGCCAACTGGCCGTCGGCGGCATCCAGCACCTCGACCAACTGCCCTTTGATGTCCTCGCCGTAAAGCGGCGAAGAGGCGCTGATGGCATGGTTGGCGGTCAACGTCTCGCGGATCAGCCGCGAACCGTCGGGCGCCATCGTCACCAGCGGCCATATGGGCATGGCGGAGGGGGAATCTTCCCACAGGCGGCGTCCGCTGGTGGCCATGGCCACCAGTTTGCGCCCGCCCGCCGGGTTGCAGGCGTCCACCAGCAGTTCCTTCTGGGAGATGAAGTCGAAGGTGGGCGAGCAGGTGGAGTCCACGCGCCCCAGGACGGTGCTGCCCCCGCCGAAGTAGTTCAAATTCACCAGCCATTGCACGCCGTTGGCCCGCAGGCTCTCCAGGTAGCCGTCGGAGTTGATGGGCAGGTGCACGGTGGAGCGGGAGCGGCTGACCAGCATCACTTTGCCGGAATCGCGGCGCAAGATGCGCACCACGGTGTCCTGCTGGGCCGCGGCCGGTTGCCCGTCCACCGTCAAGTCCGCGGCGGCGGTGGCCGGGCTTTGGACCTGACCGGGCTTGGGCGGGGCGGCGGAGGGCTCGTGGGAGTCGGTAACCAGGAATTGCTGGGTCGGGTCCAGTTCCAGCCACAGCACCGGTCCGGGAAAACGCAGGAAGGGCTTCAGCTCCAGCGAGGCGTCGCCCAGAGAGAGATCGTCGCGGTCGCGCAGCAGAAAGTGACCGTCCTTGAGCATCCACAGGTAGCGGCCGCGGTCGTGCACCGACCACAGGGCCTCGGCCTCGATGGTTCCGGCAGGCAAGCGGAGCACCACGGCGCGAATCTGGCGCTCTTCGCCGTCGCCGCCAGAGGCGTCGCGATGCATCAGTCCCGGCACGCGGAAGGTGAACAGCAGCCGGTTCTCGTCGAGAAAATCGAGCGAGGCGAGGGCGTTGCGCTGGCCCAGGTAGAGGGCGCCGGGAGCGGTGAAGCCCAGCGGCGCAACCGGCACGGTGAAGGCGGGCGGCTGGGAAGGCTTGTCGGTGGGACGCTCGGCAAGCGCGTGTTTCTTGGGCTTGGCCGGCTGGCTCTGGGGGAAGGAGCCGTTGTCCTGCGCCCGAGCCGCCAGGGCGGCGCACAGCGGCAAGGAAGCCAGCAAGAGAGCCAGGCCCGCGCGCCGACCACTACGTGCCTGAAGGAGCCGTTTCATCATCGAACTGTATTTTCGCCGATGCGGGCTGTTTTGGGCAGTGATACGTGCAACTACTTGCGTGTGCGACAGTAAAGGGAGGATGGAACAGAACTCGACAATCGGCCCGAGGCTCACGTTTCTGGGCTACGGCGCGTGCGCATTGGCCGGCTGCCTGTGGGGCACGGGCTTTTATTTCGGCCGCCTGGCGCTGAACGAGATGAGCGTCGAGCACATGGTGCTCTACCGCTTCCTGTTTGCCTGCCTTGGTATGTTGCCGGTGATGCTGTTGAACCGCGTGCGGCTGACCGGCGGGGAGATCCGCCTGCTGCTGGTCTCCGCGGCGCTGGGCGTGCCGATCCAGTTTCTGATTCAGTTTCATGGGCTGGCGCGCACCACGGTGAGCCACGCTTCGCTGATGGTGGGGGCCATGCCGGTTCTGCTGGCCGCGGCGGCGGCGCTATTTGCCGGCGAGCGGCTGGACTGGATCGGCTGGCTGGCCCTGTGCGGTTCAACCGTCGGAGCGGCGCTGATTGTTCTGGGCGGCAGCCACGGCCCGGCCGGGCATGGCGAGCCTTCGCTGGTGGGCGATCTGATGGTAGTGGCCTCGCTGTGCACCGCCCTGGCCTGGATTCTGCTCAGCAAGAAGCTGATGGAGACGCACAGCCCGCCGGTGGTGACGGCCTACACGATTCTCTCCGGCACCGTCATGCTGGCCGCGTGGATATTGGGTCCGTCGCTGCTGAATCCCTGGCTCCTGCACAAGGTGCAGCCGCCGCCTTTCGCCCATGTGAGCCTAACGGCCTGGGTCGCGCTGGCCATCAGCGGCCTGGCGTGCACGGCCACCACTACGCTGCTGTGGAATTGGGGCATCCATCACGTGCCCGCTTCGCGCGCCGGGGTCTTTCTGAACGTCGAGCCGGCGCTGGGCTCCTGGCTGGGGGTGCAGTTGCTCGGCGAACACCTGGGTCCGTATGCCTGGGCGGGCGGAGCGCTGATTCTGGTTGCGGCCATCACCCTGACCACCCGCGGTCACGAGCCGGAGCCTGCCGTCATTCTGGAATAGGGCGCGGGGCGGGGAATCGCAGGCTGCGGAGATGCCCCAGCGCAAGGTGGAAATCGCGAGAAACGACCTGGATGGGCGCCAGGAAATGGCCCGAGACCGCCGATTTGCGACCAAGGCGTGCCAAGCACGCACCAAGAGCGGCACGAAATTCAGACAGCTTGTCCTTCCGCCGCCCGCTGCTCCTTGCTTGCCCGCTTCTTCTCATACATCAGGACGTCTGCTTGCAACAGCAAATCGCCGATTTTGAGCGATGCCATCGTACGGTTGCACCGCAGCACTCCAACGCTCAACTTCAGTTGGGCCAGTGGATTCTCGGTCCGGTTATGTTCGTCGATCGCGGCCTGGAGTCTGGCCTCCAGAATCGCTTGCGATTCCAGAGGCGCCATGCAGGCCGCGGCGAACTCGTCGCCCCCCATGCGCCCCAGGATGTCGGTATCGCGGAAGCTCTCGTGCATGATCCGCGCAAATGCCTGCAGCGCACGATCCACGGCCTTGTGCCCCAGCGTATCGTTTATCGCCTTGAAGTCGTCGATGTCCAGATAGAACAGCAGGAGCGTAGCTTCCTGGCGTAGCGTCATTTGCCACAACTGCTCCGATTGGAGAAAAAAACCGCGCCGGTTGCAAAGGCCGGTCAGCGGGTCGGTCATGGCCATCGCACGCAGGTTGGAGTGGTAGCGGGCAAACGCGATGAACGAGATCGGCAAGAGAGGCGCGACAACCAGCAGAGCCACCACCCAGCCGGCATGGGCGCTGTTCCACCACGGAACTGCGCGCACCACGACAATGTCGGCTGCGCTGCGCAGCATCAATTCGAAGGAGCGTACATCGTGCTGCTCATCGACCCCGGCAACCGAGATCCCGGTCAGGCGCACAATCGTTCCTGCCGGCAGTGGAACGCGGCCAGGCTCGGGTAACAACAGGTGCGCCGAATAGGTCCGGTCGCCTTCTTTCACAATCAACTGATCTTCCCGTGGTCCGGGAATCTCTTCCAGCAGTTCGCCGGTCATCTCAACCAGTTCCGCATCGTGCGGGGTGATCACGAATCCAAATTGCGTGGTGGTCGACATTCCCGCTGCGCTCACTGCGGCGGGAGTCACTGGAGCCGCCCAACCGGTCGCTCGATAGGTGGCGTCCACAAGAATCGGCGCATATCGACCGGCTTCCGGATATCCCATGACTTCCACAACCTGCCCAGGAACCAGCGCATCGGTTTGATCCGTGTGTATGCTCAGTCCGCGCTGCCCGTCTTGGATGAAGAGTGCCAGCCCCGGCTTGAACAGGGTCACTACGCCGCGCACTTTGACCCGCTCGACCACTTGCCGGCGATCGCCAAAGACCATGAAACTATCCAGCGGCCGAACGGGCGCTGCAAAGGGGTCGGCCGGCGCGGGCTTCTCGACGGCGACATCGTCCAGGCCGGGCGTTAACAGCCGCAGGCCCATGAATTGCCTGCGGTCGTTGAACACGCTCCCGCAGACTCCCCGGATGGTGACCGTTTCGCCTACCAGCCGTTTCCAGTCGCGGCCCGCATAGTCGTCGACGCTGACTACCACCAGGTATCCGCCCCCGATGTCCATGTTCATCAGTAGCAGCGGCGGCGTCCATCGCTTCTCGATCGCGGCCGACCGGATCAGTCCGCGCATGGCGATCCAGTTTCCGTCCTGCTGCCCGCCCGATAATTCTTCCCAGCCGTAGACGCGGACGCGCGGCAGCGTTCCGCTTCCCAGCCGTTTCACATTCTCACTCTTTACCACAGGGGCAAACAAGCTGGCGTCGGTCACGCCGGACAACTCGACTCTGTCGCCGGAACGCAACTGCGGGAGTGGACTCTCCCGCTCCACCGAAATCCCGCCGGTATTGTCCTTGAAGAAAAAGGACGATTTGTAGCTCGAGAGAAACGTGACCTGGCCGCGCAGATGGGCTGCCAGATGCTGATTGGCCGCGCCAGGCGTGAGTGCGTGGATCTGCTTCACCGTCGTCAGTTCCCGAGGTGTTGCTGCTGCGCAAACGCCGCTTGCGCAAGGAAGGAGCGCGAGGAGGGCAGCAATCCTGCTCAAGCGTCTCAGCACGCCTGCGCCTGTGTGACGGTTCATCGTCACATTCTACAAAACCCACCGCAGAATTGGCCGGCATTCCAGGGCTTCGCCACGGAGTCGATTGCGAAGCAGACGCCTCGGCCCAAAAAAATCCGGCGTACTCAAGAATCACTCCCGTATTGTCGCCAAACGAGCAGTCCCGCCGGGCGTGCCTCGAGATTCGGGCAGGTTGCCAGGGTCTGAAGGGCTGGGATTCCATGGGATGTGCCAGACTCTGCACGCCGGAGGGATGCTGGGCGTTCGCTCTGAGGTAAGGCCGTGGCGATCTTGCGACCCTTTCCGTTCCCTTCGGCTCCGTTCAGGGCAGGCTTTGAAGTGATGGCTTCAGCGGACGCGGAGGACGATGATGGTTTCGTCGTCGAAGCGGTCGCGGCCGCCCTGGAAGCGGGTGACGTCGTCGAGGATGGCGTCGGCGATCTCCTGGGCGGGCAGGCCGCGATGGCTGCACAGCAGATCGTTCAAGCGCTCCTGACCGTACATCTCGCCCTGAGCGTCTTCCGCGTCCAGAATCCCATCGGAGACGAAGACGACGGAGTCGCCGGGCTGGGTGGCGACGTTGAATTCCTCGTAGGTAACATTGGGAAACAGGCCCAGCGGGAAGCCCTCGGCGCGAATGGTGTTGGAGTCGCCGGCGCGGCAGAAGACGGGCTGCACGGCTCCCGAGTTGGCCACCTGGAGAGTGCGGTTCTGGTCGTTCCAGATGGCGAAGAGCATGGTGACGTACTGCGATTCGAGCTTGCGCTCCTGAAGGGCGTCGTTGAGCAGGGCGAGCATCTGGGCGGGTTCGGGCTGCTGGGCGGCGGCGGCGCGCATGATGCCGCTGACCAGCGCGGCAAACAGCGCGGCCGGGGCGGCCTTGCCGCTGACATCGCCCATGACGATGGCAGTGCGGCCGGGTCCGTAGTCGAGAAAGTCGTAGAGGTCGCCGCCGATGGCGCGGGCGGGCAGGAAGCGCACGGCCATCTCCGCATGGGGGTGCACGGGCGCGCAGGGCGGCAGCAGGCGGAGTTGCACCTCGCGGGCCATGGCGATATCCCGCTCCAACTGGGCCTCCTGGCGGCGGACCGCCTGATAGAGACGGGCATTTTCGATGGAGATGGCCACCTGCGCGGCCAGGGTGGTGAGGATGCGCTCGTGCTCCTCGTTGAAGAAGCCGGTGCGAGTGTGTTCCAGATCGAGCACGCCGATGACACGGCCCTTGTAGAAGAGGGGCACGATCAGCTCGGAGCGGGTCTCCGGGTTCATGGGCAGGTAGCGCTGGTCCTTGCGCACATCGGGCACGTTGATCAGACGCCACTCGCGCACCGCGACGCCCACCAGGCCGGTGCTGGTGGAAAAGCGGCGCAGGGGAGGGTGCGCCGAGCCGAAGCGCCAGGAGTAGCGGGTGATGAGCGTCTCGCCCTTTTCGTCCAGCAGCATGACGGTGAACATCTGGAAATCGATGAGCCGGCGGAGGAGCTGGCCGACGCGTTCGAAGAGAAGATCGAGCTCCAGGATCGAGGCCAATTCGGTGGCGATCTCGTTGAGGACTTCCAGGGTCTGCGCCTGGCGGGAGACGCGGGCGTAGAGGCGGGCGTTCTCGATGGCCTGGGCGATGCGCGAGGCGGTGAGGGTAAGCAGGCGCACGTGCTCGGGGCGGAAGTAGCCGCTCTGCTCGCTTTCCAGGTCCATGACGCCGATGAGGCGGTTCTTGGCGATCAGAGGCACCGCCAGCTCGGAGCGCACGCAGTCGTAGGCGGAGATGTAGTTTTCGTCGGCAGAGACGTCGTTGAGCAGGATGGGCAGACGAGTCAGAGCCACCTGGCCAATGGTGCCCTTGCCGACGGGAATGCGTGTGCGCTCGACCTCGGCGGTGTGCCCGATCTGGAACCTCATGCGCAACTCGTGGGTGCGGTCGTTGAGCAGGAGAATGGCGAAGATGCGGTAGTTGATGACCTTGCGCACCAGCTCGGAGGTGCGGGTGAGCAGCGTTTGCAGGTCGAGCGTGGTGTTCAGGGCGTCGGCCAACTGCATCAAGTAGGCCACATCCGCCGGTTCCACGCGGATATTGGCCGGATCGAGGTGGGCGAGCGGATGGGTGGAGTCCGCGGGGCGATAGTCGCCTTCGAAGTCGGGAATAGCGGGCGGAGATGGGGGATTGGAGGCCATGGGTATTGATGGGATGATAACGCAGTTGTCAGTGGACAGTTGTCAGTTGTGGGTCAGCAGGCGGTTGCGGCTGGGCGTTGGGCGTTCATCTGGCAGGCATGGTGCCGTGGGGGCATTTGGCTTCGCCCACGCTCAGAATACCGGCCATTGGCTGCCGATCACTGGGCACGGTTCACTGAGAACTGAAAACTGACAACTGACAACTGAAAACTGTCTTCATTCGGCTCCCAGCTCGCGCACGATGGCCACGGAGGCGGAGGCGCCGATGCGGTTGGCGCCGGCTTCCAGCAGGGCGCGGACGTCGGCCAGGGTGCGGATGCCGCCGGCGGCCTTGACGCCGCAGCGCGCGCCGGCCACGCCGCGCATCAGGGCCACGTCGGCCGGAGTGGCCCCCGCGGAGGCGAAGCCGGTGGAGGTCTTGATGAAATCCGCGCCGGCCTGGATGGAGATTTCCGCGGCGCGCAGCTTTTCTTCCACGCTCAACAGGGCGGTCTCGAGAATCACCTTGAGCAGCGCGCCGTGATGGTGGGCCACCATGGCCACGGCATGGACGGTGTGCTGCACGGCGTGATGGTTGCCGCTCTTGAGCTGTCCGATGGGGATCACCATGTCCAACTCGCGCGCGCCCAGGCGGGTGAGGGCAGTTGCTTCCTGGCGCAGGGTGGAGACCAGCGAGGCGCCCAGGGGAAAGCCGATGACCACGCCGACGGGCAGGCCGGTGCCGGAGAGCATGCCGACCGCCGTGGAGGCCCACACGGGGTTCACCATGGCGCAGGCGAAGCGGTAGCGGACGACTTCGTCGCAGAGGTTCTCAACCTGCTCGCGAGTGGCGTCGGGCTTGAGCAGGGTGTGGTCGACGATCCCTGCCACCGCTTGCCAACTGGCGAGTGTTTGCGCGGCAAAAGCGGCGGAATCGAAGGTCCCATTGTCGAAGTCCAGCTCTGCTTCCGGGGTAGGCGTCATGACGGTCATTGGGGGGATGCTCCTTCCAAGGTGGAACGCCGTTCTCGGTTGGCGGCTCACGGGGCGCCGATGGGAGATGAGGGCCTCCGGGAGATGAGTATAGTGCCTGCCGGAGGGCGGAACCAAATGAAAGCAACCGCCGTTCCACATTCTGCATTACGATAGGAACAAAAGGAAGCCCTGAATGAAACGAGCCGGTTCCACCATGCAACTGACGCGCGCGGCCGACTACGCCGTTCGGGTAACGATTCACTTTGCGACTCTTCCGGTCAAGGAGCGCGTGCTGCTTCCCGCGCTGGCCAAGGCCACGGGAGCCCCCGCGAGCTTCCTCTCCAAGGTCCTGCAATCGCTGACCAAGGCCGGATTGATCGCCTCGCGGCGTGGCCAGTCGGGCGGTTTCGAACTGCTGGATCGCGGCCGCAAGGCCTCGATGCGCAAGGTGATCGAGGCCATTGACGGCCCCATCTATCTGAATGTGTGCCTGATGTCGGGGAAATCCTGCAAGCGCAAAGCGTGGTGCCCGGCTCACCCGGCCTGGCGCAATGCTCAGGAGGCGATGATGGGGGTGCTGGACACCACGATGATCGCCGATTTGGCTGCCGAGGCGGTTCGAGCGGCTCCGCAGCCCATCGCGGCCAACCCTGAGCCGGATGCCAGCTTGGAGGGCGCTTCGACGGGTTTGAAGGTCGCCGCCAAGAAGAAAAGCAAACGGCCGGCGCGGGCCGCGAAAGCGAAGTAGCCGGACCCGAAGTCTTTTCCCCAAGAATTATTTCGCGGAGGGCAAGGCCTGGCGCCTGGTCAGCGCCCGGATGCGCTCGGCTTCGGCGGGCCATTTTTCCGCCAGTTCGGCGTAGCTGGCGTTGCGGTAGCCGGCCGGGTCGAAGCCGGGCGTGACGGTGCAGCCGAGCAGGGCAACCTGGCCGTCGCCGATCAGCCGTGTCCCTTGCCAGACGCCGGCGGGCACGACGAGCTGGACGTGGTGCCCGGCTGGCAGATCGGGGCCGAGAGTGAAAAGCGCGGAGCGCCCGTCGGGGAGAAGTTGCAGCATCTCCACCGGGTCGCCGAGGTAAAAGTGGTAGATCTCGTCGCAGTCGAGGACATGCATCTCGGAGAAAGCGCCTGATTCCAACAGGTAGTAGATGGCCGTGCTCAGGGGGCGCGGACCGCGCGGCAGATCGATGCCGGATTGGCTGGCGTAGGTGCGGCGGAAGTATCCGCCCTCGACGGGGAGCGGTTCCAGCTTCAGCAATGTCTTGATCTCATCTGCCGTCATGGTCACCGATCATAGCAGCGCCGGAACAGTACAATGGGCCTATGAACGTTCAGGTGTATGCCACCGCGTGGTGCCGGGATTGCCGCATGGCGAAGAAGTTTCTCGACGACAATGGGATCGCCTACACGGAGATCGACGTGGACGCCGATCCGGCAGCCTCGGCCGAGGTGCTGCTGCGGGTGGGCAAGCGGGCGGTTCCGCAGTTTGTGATCGATGGGGAGTGGTTTCAGCCCTACAAGCCGGGCCAGGGGCTGCTCTACGACGAGTTGCGGCAGCGGTTCGGGATTGCCAAGGCCTGATTCGCCGGATGCGGGATCGGGGCTTCCCACCCTAGCCGCAAAAACAAGAACGCGCGAGGGTGGGGCACCCGGCGCCCCTCTGCAAAAGGAGTTTTCCCGTGATCGAACGCTATACCCGCCCGGCGATGGGCAACATCTGGACCGAAGAGAGCAAATACCGCTGCTGGCTCGAAGTGGAGTCGGCGGCTAGCACCGTGCTGGCCGAGGACGGGGTGATTCCGACCGCTGCCGCCGAGGCCATTGCCGCCAAGGCCAGCTTCTCCGTGGCGCGCATCCAGGAGATCGAGGCCGAGGTAAAGCACGACGTGATCGCCTTCACCACGGCCGTATCCGAGACGCTGAAAGCGCAGGGCCTGGACGCAGAATCGCGCTGGCTGCACTACGGGCTGACCTCGAACGACATTGTCGATACGGCGCAGGCGCTGCAAGTGAAAGAAGCATCTGGGATCCTTCGGGCGGGGCTGGTGGGCTTCATGGCCGTGCTCAAGCGGCGGGCTTTGGAGTTCAAGCACACGCCGACCATCGGGCGCACGCATGGCATCCACGCCGAGCCGACCACCTTTGGCCTCAAGCTGCTGAACTGGTACGCGGAGATGGAGCGGAATCTCGTCCGCTTCGACGCGGCTGCAGAAGACATGCGCGTGGGCAAGCTCTCGGGCGCCGTGGGCACCTTTGGGCACCTGAAGCCGGAGCACGAGGAAGAAATCTGCGCGCGGCTGGGATTGAAGCCCGCGCCGGTGGCTACACAGGTCATCCAGAGGGACCGGCACGCCGCATATATTTCCACGCTGGCGATTGTCGGCAGCACGCTGGACAAGATCGCCGTCGAGGTCCGCCACTTGCAGCGCACCGAGGTGCGCGAGGCGCAGGAATACTTCAGCGAAAAGCAAAAAGGCTCCTCGGCCATGCCGCACAAGAAGAACCCGATTACTTCGGAACAGATCAGCGGGCTGGCGCGCGTGCTCAGGGGCAATGCGCAGGCGGCCTTCGAAGACATCGCGCTGTGGCACGAGCGGGACATCTCGCATTCCTCCGTCGAGCGCGTCATCTTCCCGGATTCGACGATTCTGGTGGACTACCTGCTGGCCAAGACCACGGACCTGATCGACCGTCTGCTGGTCTATCCCGAGCGGATGAAGAAGAACCTCGAAAGCACCGGCGGGCTGATCTTCAGCGGGCAATTGCTGCTCGATCTCTCCGAAGCCGGGATGATGCGCGAGGACGCCTACCGGCTGGTGCAGTCGCACGCCATGCGCTCGTGGAAAGAGGATCTTGTGTTTCGCGACGAGGTGGCCAAGGACGCGTCGATCGCCGCGCTGC
>Ga0316217_10003506_pt1 | contig 17797 bp, 14 predicted proteins | sample 1anoAmetaG_FD_203633 | JGI IMG/M metagenome (GOLD analysis project Ga0316217, IMG submission 203633) | Freshwater microbial communities from Trout Bog Lake, Wisconsin, USA - 1anoA | ecosystem: Environmental > Aquatic > Freshwater > Lake > Hypolimnion/Profundal zone | place: USA: Wisconsin...
TAACCAATCTATTGAGATTCAATCCAATCATCGAAATCAGCTTGTGCTCGCGGAATTATCTATCTAGACGAATCCTTTGGCATAGCCGATGGGAAACCAATTCAACTCTGCATCAAGGATGATCTTCTGCTCCCATCGGTTTCTATCAATACTTGCCTTTTTGCTGAGGTAGTAATAGTAGTAAAGATAGTTGTGTAGGTTGTGCTGAGACGATATGTGGGTTTTGAAGCTGAAAGTTGAAGATTTGTTGAAAGTGATACCTGAAAGGCCACAGATTAAGCAATTGAACTGCATGTTTTCACGACGAGCTGCCTGTTCTTTCTCCAGCTTCGATAGCTCGTAGACTATGATCGTTAAAATCACAGACTCAAAGATGAGGTAGTTGACGATGAGATAAAAGTCCGCGACTAGGTCTTATGCCCGGAAAGTAGCTGTTATGCCAAGTATACGCTAGATTTAATAGAGGAGTCCTACAAAGCCACCGATTATTCTGTAGTAGAAGTAAATCACTAAGTTATAGCAGGTGCCAATATTTTCGCAGTACCCGCCGAAAGTAGCATCGGGGTCATAGTAGAACACAAGGTACACGATTATTGAAAAGTAATAGCCGAAAAGTGAGAAAGCGACGATGGCCAGTAAGATCTGGTTGACTGCTCTCCACAGTGTTTTGAATATGCCACCTAAATAGGCTAAAGAGTACTCATTTACGGTATTTAAATCATGAAGCAGATTATGAGGATTGCGATAACCTAACCTTTCAAGAACACTAGTAGTAGAATCGCAAGCACAACGATGCAGTAAATGAAATAGCGGTCCTTGAACAGCTACTTAACGACCAGAAGATGATGTTTTGGTTTGTTTATTTTAGGAAGCTGCTAGTCTTTGGACTGCTTGTTCTTGATTTTCGCCAGAATTATCGGAATGACCTTGAAGGTATAGATGACAAAGTAAACGATTTCAACAATCAAGTTGATGCCAACGGTGATTCTGAAAAACTGCTAGCTGTGGAAGTAATCTCCGTCAGTAACTTGCCCTGTTACGGTCATTTTTATGATGTTTTCAAGGACGATCAAGGCAAGGCTAACTATTTTCAGGACTATTAAATACTTATCTATGTATCTCATGATGCGGATATTGCAATATTTTTTAGCGTATTTCTAGTAAACTGTGAATAGGGTGCTGAAGTTGAGAGAATTCTGCTTTAGCGAATCAATTTTGAGCTGGGTAGAGACAAAATTGATGGACTTTAGTAGCTGTTTATTGGTTTAGTGGTTGATGATACACTCAGGATACACAATAAAATCGACACTATAGAGCTTTTGGTCGTATAGTATCTCCACTCTCCCCATCTTGGTATAGAAAAACTCTAATATTTTGGGCCAGCCCTCAGGATTGTCCTTGTTCTTGACAAATATTATCTTTTTGAGGAGTTGGATGTTGTCCTTTTTCTTGTATTCGCAGTATCTAATGTATTTTCTTTACAGCGAGCCATCTCCTCTCAGTTGCTGAATATACATCATCAGAGAAGTAAAGTCGACTCCGTTTTAAAAACTAGCTGCTTCTGTGAAACCCTAACGGATTCCTTTTGAATTCATCAATGAATTGCCGAAGATTGTGGTGTCATAGACACAATTGTAGTATTTATTATATACAATTATGATGTTTCGCATGAGTATTTCTTGATTGATGTGCAGCAAAAACTCATTGGAAGATTTGGTGTTCAAGTGTTTCAGTTCCTTCATAACTGAAATAATGCTGGTTTTTAGAGATGTGTAATGAGGTGGCATGTTCTGGAGTGGAAAGTTGCTCCATTCCAGGGTTATTTTCTCTCCATAAAACGCACAGCTATCAACATAAATTTGGTAGATAGTTCCCAGCTTGTTTTCAAGAAAGCCTTCCATCCTGGCTAAGCTCTGAAGTGGAGTGAGTTGGTTGGCTTAATAGCTGCTTTCTAACGAGTCATCTAACATCAGTAGTACATTGAACTCATTGTAAAAGAAGTTATCAAGCAGCACCTTGATGTTCTAGTTGCTTTAACAACCCAGTAATACTTTCACTACTTTGAAGCAAAGCTATAACTTGCCGAATAATTCGATGGGAAAGTACTTGAAGGCACAATTTTTGAGGAATTTAGTGTATGATTTGATCAGCTGCAATATGTTTGTCATTATACGGACTACGTCCTCTTTGTTGCTCTGCTGAGTCAAAGCGTATTTGTACATGATGTATTTAAGTATTTCCTAGGTCGAGGGTATTCCAGGAACTTACTCAAAGTTTAACAGACAGTTGGTTTATTGGTATCTTTAGACCTGGCCTAGCAGGTCTAGCTGATCGTATAGGCGCTTCTATTCTAGCAGTGTTTATTCGATTTATTGTAGCAGAATACTGCCTTTTTCAATGATCTTGGTACGTTATTTGGAGGATGTGGTTGCTAAAGAACTGAAAATATGTGTTTTGAGTATACAGTTCGATTATATTAAAGTCCTGATCAGATAGTTGGAGATGAAGAAGTAAATGGAGAGGAACTCTTTACCGATACTGACAGAGTTAATATCAAAGTTAAAGATACACAATGCGATGTATTTGAATATTTCAGGATCAAATTTCAGCATGAATTAGATGATTTTAGGATGCTAGTGGAGGAATATAACAAAGTGTTTCATAGTTTGTTAGAATGTGATTTTGTTTTACTTAAAAGATCGGTAGATGTTGCCAAAGAAGCGTTATAACTGTGCTAGTTCGGTTAGTGCATGTATTTTTTTGGGTATTTTCTGCAAAATTTTCTTGATTTGCGGTGAAAATACAATCACTAAGACTGCAGCATATATCTGCTCATTTATAACTTTATTATCTTGTTTAGATGCCTGCATATTGATTATAAGTGTGTCCAATCGCCTATTCCTAAAAATGATAGTCTGCTTCTATTTCTCCTAGCTTTTCTACTTTAAATTCTCATCAACTTTGAAGGTCAATTTGACTTTTAACATCTATTCCAAATTATTGATTGCATTTTTATACTTTTATTTCATCTTGTTGTACTCCTTGGGAATGGTGCTGATTAGTTCCACAAGTTCCTGTATTTTGTAGGTACAGTTTGAGATGAGGTCTAGAGTCTATTCTCGTGACTCTTGAAGCATTTAGTTGGCTAGGCTTAGTAAAAACGGGTAAAATACTGCTAGTAAGGTGTAATGGATATGAATGGTAGATTCAGAGTCTGGCTGTTTGAAACCGTCTCTAGTTTTTATTGCTTGAGTTACCAAAGGATATATCTCTGAGCTACCCATTTCTGACAGTTTTGGTTCACCATAATATTGATAATTTTACAAAATTTAGCCAAAGCTGCTAAAAAAATTTCTTAAAATCTATCGATCTTACTTTTGAGCAGAAGTGAACAGTTCATTTTCGTAGTACTTCAAGAAATAGTTTATGATCTACTACTTTAGCATGAAATCAGCAATCTCTATTTGAGGGGAAGTAAATGGAGTGTTAGGAGTGAACCAATTCAGCAGCAGACGCATCGTCAAGTGCTGTTTCAAGATTTCCCTTATAGTATCAGCCTCGTTGCAATGCTCAGAGACGGTAACGAATAGTCTGATCACCAAAAACCAGTAATAAAGCACTTATTCGTAATTATAGCTTTGATTCTAGTTTTATGCTTTTATCTTAGTATTTTCATCTGTTTTGCATATTTTGGCGACTAGAGAAGGATTAGCAATCAATTCTCTCTAGATCAAAGAAGCAGTGCTTTCTTATCGTTTGCCATCATCAATAGCAAGCTTGATAAGGGTCATTACGCCATAGCAGTTGAAAAAACCTGAATTACGAAAAGACTACAATGTTACTGTAACTAACTCTGCTTTAAGCTAGGAAGATAGGTCTTAGTGGAATATCAAAATATAAATAAGCTTGTGCTGCCCAAAGCTTTATTTCAAAAACAGCCATTTGAATCTATGATAGTTTTCGATGAGTTGCTTAAAGTTCTTCTGGTTCTTATAGGTATAGAAGGTCAAATAATCGATTATTACGAGTATGAGTTCATTCATAGCTTACTTGTAGGTGAGTTCGCTGTTTTACACAAACATCATTATTTGTTCGAAAAATGAGTTCTAGCGAATGATATTCTGCATCATCGCAGAGATCTCGTTTTTGGATTTCAGGTCTTTGGCGAAAAAGTAGTTGTTTATGTCTCTAATTGCTTTGAAAAGTCTACTCGACAATCCAACATCTTTTTCTTTCTAGCTTTTTGAGTATTAATCGAAAAGAGAGTTCAGGTCAAGGTGCAATTGATTCAATTATTTTAACAGTTATTCTTCTTAAGGACCTATCAGCACTAGCTATTTTAGCCTTTATACAATTCCATATTGACTTTTATTGATGAGGTTCATAACTTAGCTGGCTCTCTGCAAAATATTCAGATTTTGCTAAATCGAGGTCGCAATAAGCTGCTGAATGTATTAGTAATTGAGTGCACATATACTGTAAGTATGATACTCCTCTAAAATAGTTTAAATAATGCCCTGAATCGTACCTTATTCAAGTTTTTGTTTTTTTTTGCTTATTTATTGATGTATTTTCTTCACAATTTGACTGCTGGCTTGTTGAATCTTAAAAGATTAATGCTAAACATACAGTTATAATACGACAGCCGATAGCTCTTCAAATTACTCTGCATTTTTGATGAATTAGTACTTGCGGCACAGGTAACTCTCTAGTTTGCTCAGGATTTCCCATTATTTGCCTGAGATTTATCCAAATTTAGAAAGATGACAAATGATCTTTACATACATGTAAAGATATCTGTCTTCAAGGTCATTTCCAAAAATATGATTGAGTCCTTAGAAAACAATACTTTTTAAGTTAGTTAGTGTGTCTCTATCAATAAAACTCATATTTTTGATACTTTCACCATTCAAATGCAGCAGCTTCGAAGATTTGGGATTGAATCTACATAAATAAACTTGGTCCATCACCTTCAAAAATATTTTCTTATAGTCTGTTTGCATTTTGGATTTAATGTAGTTCAGAGCTACCTGCTAAGGTATGATTCTTTGAAAGGACTAGAGATTCTTACTGCTTGTGTGAGTGAACAAACTGCAGAGAAAACCTAATTGCGCATTGATGAGAGTTATGGACTGCCTATACTTTGCTTTTTTCTGATAGATGTCACTCAATTCAATCTACTAGCCTTCAATCTAAACAGTAATTTCATCATCAATGATCTTGGTTTGGTAAAACAGCTTTGAAAGTCGGCTTGAATTGAATGCCTTCATAATCTAGTATTCATGGATCAAGTATTTTTGGTTGTCTTTGGAAATCAGCAGTTTCTAGATGAGTTTGAAGATGTTGAGCTGTTCATTTGGCGACCAAAAACGCTTTTTTTCTATTTAGTCCAAGATTATGTTTACGAGCCGAACTTTTTTATTGCTTATTATTAGCTCATTCGTCTGGATTCGCGAAATTATGCTTTCAGAAAAAAGGTAGGTTATCACTTCGATCATATTTGGAACATTGAATATAGCTTTGAAAAAGTAAACAAAGTATTTGATGAGCAATTACCCGTTTTTTTAGTTTTTATGGCATATTCCTGCAACAACTATCATCATATTGACGATGGCTTATTGGTAAAACTTCTTGACTTCAGAGCCACTTTTTGTTATTGTCTCTAGATAGGTGACAGCTTTGTCTAGAATCAGCTCCAAAAAGCCTATCTCAACTAGCAGATTTTGCTCAGAACTCTGTATCTTTAACTCCATCTTCATATTCATCTTTAAAAACTACTCATGGTTAAAAGAAGACCCGTAAATGACCCGAATCAACTATTCTAGTAAGCCTTGTAGTCGATTTTTGAACTGAAGCATGTTCTTCTATTGAAATATGTTGAAAAGCTACGTATAAATGTTGTTTATGATGATGGCGACTTTTAGCTTCTCAAAATCAACTCTTTTCACATAAAATAGATTTTTGAGTTTACTCTACTATAAAACTAGCTCCTCACGTTCCCAGCCTACGTATAAGCCACTGGACTTGTGCTTGAGCTTTAGAACTGCTAGCTCTTTCAGATTTGAGCCTTCGTAGCTTTCCAAGGAGAAGATGCATTCCTCACATGGGTTATTGAAGAGCTTGGGTTTGAAGTGTGAATCGAAACCAAAGTAGAGAGCGTGGGTGAAGAACCTAATGATTACTGGTTGATTGTAGTTGATAATCTATTCCTGCCTGATTCCTTCATTCATTAGGCCTTAAAAGACCAGGAAGCTTCCGTAAGGGTTGATGTAGTCTACAAAACCAATTTTGGCCTGGTTTTATGAAGCTATACTAGCAAACAGCTTCATGTCGTTTTCAACCAATAGCAGCTGATAGATACTTATGCTGGTTAGCTGCCCTTTTTATTTTGCTAAATTGCTGAATCGGCTTACGAAGATCTCGCTTTTTTAGTATTTGCTTAAACTCAGCATGCATTCTGCCCAGCTTTAGTCTCGCGCCCCGATCTCTATATAAAGACTTAGTTTCTATGGAGACTGAATTTAAATTTGGTCGCCTATTCTTATTTTCCTTCCATATTCTGACTGAAATTTGAGCAAAGGTTTCAAAATAAAAATGCAATTTGTTGATTTCGTACTCTTAAGATAAATATCATCCCTATTGCTATGAATGGAATAGGAAAGATATTTCTTCGTTAGTAAATGTCTGAGATATATCTTCTGTCCGAACATTATAAAAGTGCCTGTTTGGGACATTTTGTCCTAATTCTTGGCAGTTTCCAGAACAAAAATTGATTCGATTATGTTTTTCTTGCTATTCCTGAGGCAGAGACTTTACTATTTGAACCCTTAGCTGCACAGTAAATAGTTGCGATGTTGGAGCGTAACATAGTCTCCTTCGCGAAGATACTATTCAACCAAAACTATCTCATCACTCTGCATCTTTAATAAATTAATGATCTATCATCTATCTTATCATATTTCTATCAAGTGGGTGAGTTTCAGGGGAATCAAAAGATCTACTAGAGAATTGATAGTTTATTAAGGTAGAGATTATAGCTTGGTTTATTACTTTAATTTCTGATAAAAGTTAAATTTATGATGGGCGACAATAATAATAAGCTGATGAGCGATAAGCAAGGAAGGCCAAATAAATTGAACTTCATCATCAACAACTCACTAGATGAATCTCTTATTCAGCTGGCTTCTAAAGATATTTTCTAAAATACGCCTAGCTATGCTCCCAATTCTCAAGAAAAATCGAGAATCAGAATCAGCAGAATGAACAGCAAAGAGAAAGAGGAGTCTTTTTAGGGGAGTCCTAGGTATGAAAAGACAAGGTCTCGATGCACTAATGATTAGTAAATAGCCAGGGTGAACAGAGTCTCTAAATTCAGTTCAAATTATAATCTGCAACTCGATCCCAGAGACTAAAAAATCAATTTGCCATTCGAGAGTGCTTACTACCCATTAATGTAAAAAAACAACTTCTAGATTTCTTTTGAGCCTTTTGAGAACGAGCTCAGAGATTGGTTGGTAGACCTCATAGAGATAAGCACCTCGATCGGATTCAATCATCTGCAGAGAGAAACACTAATTTAGAAGTAGGCAAAGGCTTTCATTTCAAAAAATATACTGGAAAATATCAAAAGTGCCTTTTAACGCTACGACAAAATACCCTTGGAAAATAGGTATAATCTAATCAAATTTGTCAATCTTGAGACCTACCAGATATTTGACCACATTGCCAAGAAGTATCCTCTTACCTCCAGCAAAGGAGTCAGCAAAAGGATCAAATCTAAGATTCAAACAATTGATAATCGCTAAAGCTAAGAATTCGACTTTTTGATGAGAAATAACATCCAAATACGATACAGGTAAGATGCTGATTACTCTTAAGATATCATGAAGATAGTAAACAAGCTGATTAGCTTTACAAATGAAGTTTATGACAATAGAATGGAGCTGCAATAAACCAACTACGAAATTTTTACTGAGGTTATGGAATATATTTTCGATACTGCGAATTACCAGCCAGTAACAAAAACAGCGCATGATGTGGTTCAGATTCTATGCAAGAAAAAGCATAAAATTGATCACTAGATGAATGAGTAACAAAAAGAGGCTTGCCTGAAAGGAGATACATAAGAAACTCTTTCTTAGGACACAAGGAAAAGTTTAAAAGACTCTCATAAGCAGGTCTTGATTGGCCATAAAATACCGATTGGTATTCCTCTATTTACTGAGGAAGACATTTAGTCTTCGAACTTTAAAGTTTATGACTCATCTATACTTCGTCTACTGACCAAATGGGCTGAGTAGTTGAGAAACAAAATTACAAATTCCTAATAGACCATAATGAGAAGAATGTTCAAGTTCAAAAGTTTGAATGGTAGACTTGTCAACCTTTAGCCAACATTGAAGTAGCTTCTCTACAAGGAGGCGATTAAATATGGCTAAAAAATTGATGAGTTTTTGAAAAACCTGAAAAATTAGAACTATTTCCTTCAAACTATGTTTGCAGAGTAAAAGATTTTCGGTAAATATTCGAAGCACGATACGAAGGTAGGTGTGTTTGCCGCCAAGCTTAATGAAATTGCTAGTCAATACATTTTCAAATACATAAACCAACTTATCCATTGCCTCCTTAGTATTCCTAGGAAGGCAGCATAAAGTATAAATAATGATAGAGAAAAAGCCCTAATAAGTTCAATCGACTTGCTGACTTTTAAAATCGGAGATATGATGAGATGTAAATGTTCTTGCTCTGAGCAAGAGTTTATAAAAATACTGCAAGTTTTAGACGAGCTACATACGAATGCTCCATATATTTTGAAGATGGTTAGAATTAAGAATAGGCTTTAAACTTAAAACAATGACATCTTGATAAATTTCTTCTTTGGAAACAAGGCAGAATGCTAGCTCCAACTGTCTGTTTTAAGCAGTGAGAAAAAGCATTAAAAGAATAGCAGTATCTTTAGTCATTTTGTCTATGAAATCATAAGAGCTTAGTTAGGTCCTTTATCGTAGATGGCTAATATTCTTGTACAATATGATCCTTTAGCTTACTACTATTCTAAAAAGAAAAGCTTTGGTCCTGAGCTACTAGAGAATCATAAAAATTAAGCTTTCTACAAGAAGCAATCTGACTAAAACAGACGGGAGAGAGTGAATTTTCGGAAAAAAATCGGCTTGAATTTAAATATTGAGTTTCCATTCGTTTGCTGTATTTGTGGCCAATTATCAATAGTTCATAATCCTTCCTTCCATTATCGAGATCTTTCAGGATACAAACGTTAGTGTAATTAATGTATAAGTAAAACTTATAGAAGTTAGTGCACAAAAAAGTAGAATTTGAAATAGAAAGTACAAGGAAACGTGTTGAATCAAAACTTCCAAGATGAGTAAACGCGGACTTTTTTTGCCCGTCACCTTTAATATTGGGACTCAAGGGTGTTTGTTTAGGGGCTTAAAGCCTAGACAGAGGAATCTGTAAGTAATATGTGGTTTCCTCCTCAAGGGTACATGATTCGTCAGAATCAAAAAAAGCCAATCTTATAATTGTTTACTTGTATTTACGAGTAGCATTTGTCTTACGTAATTTTTGCCAAAATTGATGCAAAGGGGGAAGCGAAAATGCTTGCGTCAATAAAAATTCATGCCCAGAAAGACAAAAAAATCAAAACCATTGAAAAGGAATTAAAAAACTTTATACTTTTTACTATCAAGGAGACAGAAACTTTAATTGAAAATGGTAAAAAGTTTTTTAAATGCAAGAGAGAGGGATGTTGTGGCTTAACGATAAATCCAGGTCCAATCTTTTAAAGATAGACAATGATTTCTTACAAAAACCAAAGGCGAGTAAGTAAATCTATTTAATTCCAACAAGCCCACCTGAATTTAAACTACATTCCTAAATCTTTGTAGCTGCTTTAGAACCAAATCAGTAAAATCACTTAAAAGAATAGACTATGGAAAATAAGGAGTACAGTACAAGTTATTGAAGCCTTTAATTGCCGGCTCTAGAACATTAATGTTGTGCATCTGTTTTTCCAGCTGACTGATCTTAACATTGGAGAGAATAAGCAATTGAAAAGTCTAAAAGGAATATAAAAATGTGTTAACTTAAGGTATCTGGATTGCAAAAACTGCGATTTATAAAATATCAATTAGTTGGCCGTTCTAAAGAAGCTATAAGAGATTAATCTTACTAATAATACCAAATTGACCTCAATCTAAAGCCTTTCTGGCCATAGAGAACTTATCAACGTCTATTTACGTATTTGTTAAAATATTTAGGAAATACTCCGATTTAAAGCTTGGCTCCTTTGCAAGATTCTCTAAAACTTGAAGCAGTAGATATTGAAGGCTGCATGTACATAAGCACGTTAAAAGATATCAAGTCGAATCAGCTGAATTACATTTCGATTAGTAAAATTGTAGTAATCTAGTAAATTGTTTGGCAGTGATTGAATTTGATCTTCCACCCCCAGCCTTGAAGTCACTGAAGAATGTCGAGCTTTGTATGTTTTTGCTTATTAAGACAAGACAGACGTGGAGATAATGATGGCTGGATTCATAGCAGATTTCTCCATGTCTGCTCTTCAGCACTCCAAAAGTTCGATCAATAACAGTAATTCAACACTGGATGAATAGGCCATCATGAAAATCAACTAAATCCTCAAAATAAGAAGATCTGCGAGTGTCTGACCTGATCCTTTATTTATAATTTGGCATCCAGCTGTTCAATTCGAGTATTCTTACTATTTTTAGTCTTCATTTTACGAAAATTGTTTGTTGAACTTTAGAAAATCTCATAGGAACTTCCTTTGACTTTTCTGTATTAGACTGCACTCAATAATATGAGTTATTAATCTATTTATTTCCGATCTTCGTTGATTCTTTAATGAGCTCAAGTTTTCGAATATCTTTATCAAAAACTCTAGAAAAACATAATAAAAGAAGGGAAGATTAAAGGATGCAGCTTTGAAACCAATAATTGTGTGATTTTTATTTTCAATTTGCTTTGAATTTTCAAAACACTTTGAATTTTTTAATTAAGAAGAGATATAGATGAGGTTTAAACCTTTTTTCGTCCTATTGTTCATGGCACTTAGCCTCAGTTATGTTTTGGCTGATAATTACACCAAGAATTAGTCAACATCTATAGTTTTGGACCAAAGCTACGAGGTAAGGCTGAAGCCCAATTAAACTAAGACATGGATGCTGACTTTGGAAGACCAGCCAGACCCTAGCAATGATCTATTCATCACAGTGCAATCACCTCCAAACGATCCTCTCCAGCAACCTTTCCTTACTATCTATACGGAATCCTAGCATTTGCAGGAATGTTATTCAGCTGCTAACTAATTTAGCGGAATATGTCGTTTAGATGGATCTAAGCTGATGTCAAATATGAGTATCTATATTTAAGCGAAGTGCTTAGTTAAGTGCGATCTCGATCTTCATGCGACGCTCAACCAAAGATATGTGTTAAGTTTAGATACTACTCTTTATTTAAGGGCAACTCAATCTACTACAGCTTAATATTAATTCCAGCTTGTAGTTCCTTCTAGCTTGAATTTCACACAAATAGCTATCTTTGCTCAAATTACTGATTTCTCCTAAGTAGAAGGAGGATTGCAATTTTACGCGAATTTAGGAGATAAAACAATAGATTATCCTACGTAAAAGAGTTTCAGTGTGAGGAGTTAGCCTATTTTTTGGGGAGGAGAAGGTCTCTACTTTTCGAAAGAAGACTTCAAGAACGGAAGTTATATCAAAATCTATTTGATTCTTTCGGCAGGAACATAAATTAAACTTTACTCTCAAGTAAAAAATGGGAATGACGTTACCATAGATCTTGAGAAATCTTACTTCGACTACGCCTCTGTGAAACAACCCAAAAAGTATTACTTAGATCTAAGCAAAAAACTTTAGGAAATAAAAGGAAAGAATATTATTATTTTGTTTGTGGTTTATGGAGGTAATCCAACAATACAGGTAGCATTCGATAAGGACTTCAAAAATACTCTCTAAGGAATATAAAACTACGGCACAATGAATTTCATTTTGACGTAATCTCTAAGAAAGTCACTCAAATTTTAAGGCACAATATTCATAAGTGTGAGCTCTTCAATATGGAACTCTGACTACTTCCTCTCAAGCACTCTCTTTGACAATAATTATATCAGCATTATACCTGAAATCTCTTATTATACTGAAGTTCTCAGCAAATAAGTGTTCAACTACTTCTATGATTAAAGCTACTACTTTGACCCTAATGAACAAAACCTATTAACCAATAGAACTTATAGTATCAAAATTGCTTTGATGAAAGGCCAAGGAACCTTTGGAGTGAGAAGGTGCAAGGCTGCAGAGAAAAATGATTCTCCTCTCTCCTGTATCATGACTTCAGTCGACGACCTGACTAACCAGACCATTTTGCAAGATTTCTACTAGATACCTATAATGATTAAGAAAACTGAGGAGTTTTACCAGTTGCTTTTTGATTACGATCTAAGTAAATGCTCTTTAACGCAAATCAATAATAAAACATCAGCCTATTACTGTTTCTTTCATATTGTAGCTGTAGCCAAATATAATGATTTGGAGTATACTTTGGGCTTGACTTAAAGAGGATATGCCTCTGTGCTTAAGGAAGGACAGTTAATTAGAGATACCATTTACAAAAATCAATACGTTTACTACCGATTTTCACTTTCCTCTCTCTAGGATATTAAAGAGATTGCTTTCTACATTACGCTAATTGAAGGAGAAGCGGCGCTACTGGCATCCACAGTCGATAGCTACCCTGAATTCTATTCTGATGACCCCGATCTAAAATCTAGCAACTCTAAGAGAATCATCTACCAAGGGAAGGAGCTGGCTAAAAATATCTATATATCAGTGTTTGGTTTATAACTTTCGCAGTTCACAATAGGTGTTGTTGTAAAGAGAGAGAAAAAGCCATAACCCGGCGATTAAACCAAAAATAACACAATCGATGTCTCAAAGATAAAGTTGCATTTAGGTATTACTCAATAATTCGTATTAAAGAGAGATTAAAAAGCTTGGTTTTAGGTTAGTTCTATACAATCAAGTAAAGTGATCATTGAAATCGTTTAACTTGTTGGTAACGTAGAAATGACTGTATATTCAGAAGATCAAGTGCCATCAAGCTGCTTGTAAACGGCAAAAACATCAACAAAAATTGCCTGCACTTTGAATATAACAGGAGGGTAGTCTTATACTGTGGCTATCTCAGGAGTGCAAGGAGATCAACAAAAAATTGTGATTGTTTACTATAAAGCTGGTAACTGTGTTCCCTACAGCTTAAATCTACCCTTTTATAGGGAGCTATCTGAGACAAATACCTAATGCATATCTTATGACATTAGCAAACCTAGTGACTTGGAGTTAACAGTAGCGGCTTCTATAGCCCAACTATTGCATGGAGACATTAGTCTATAGATTTGCATTAAAGAAAAATGTAGATAAGCTTCTAGCAAGAGGCATCATTAAATATTGAAAGCTTAGTTTGATGGGGTGTGCAATTTCACCAAGGGTGTTTCGTAAAGCTGTTTTGTTCAATTAAATTTCAATAACATTTCACCTGATACCATCTTTTTCAATCTGATTCTGGCGTAAAAAACCGTAGATATCGCTCTTTTTGACGGAATCGCAGAGACTGTCTCATCCTAATAGCTTTCTGAATTCAAGGCCAAAAATTTCTATTTTGAAGTTAATAGCAACACAACAATCAGAATTTTCTTCACCTCTTTCATTTCAAATACTTACTGCATACTGGCTCATTTCATTCAGGAGAAGTAATTCGTTTCCTCTAACAAAAGTATCTACATCAGCTACCAGGATAAGTAAAATCTCAACAAAAGTAGCTACTATTAATTTTATAAGTAGGGCGCAGGTACATAGCTTTATCCGATCCTAGCTGACAAAGATTTCTGCAAAAATTGTATGCTTACTCTTTCGGTGTATAAGCTAGATAGCAACACCAACAGCCATAATTTCTCTGCTTTTGAGGTGGAGGTTAGCCAGGAAGAAACAGCTTTGGTCATAGGACAGTCGAAAACTGGATTCATCGAGCAAGATGAAATTTATGTTTACCAACTCTAACAACCTACATCCCAAGATGCAATAATAATTGTCAGGGATTTGAATAAAGAGTCTTCTGCTCAAAAAAACTGTTTTAAGCTGAGCATTGAAGATGCTGATTCTTTTACTTAGGTTTACTTATTGACTATACCAAAAAATACTAAAAAGCTGACTGTTTTTGTCACAACTTTATCTGAATTCTGCCAATTTTAAATAAGCTACTCTTTTTCAGGAGGAAGTATCCTTGAAGTAAGCTAAGGAATCAAATACAACTTTTAAATAGATGCAAAAGAAACAGCTTTTTTCATTTTCAACCATCTAACCAAAAGCCCGTTCAAGATAATAAGTATACTAAACACAGGAGAGGTTCAAATATCTGTTGCTACTTTGGGTCAAAACCAAACTTGGAATGAGTTGTTAATCATTGACCCCTTAACTTATCCATTAGTAGGAGATGCAAGTTAAGGTGAAATAATGGTAAATACAACAAGTTCTGTTTTTTGTGAAAACTGCAGCTATTCGATAGCTGTGACGAGTCAAAAGGGAGCCAAAGGAGAACTATTGGTTACAAAGATCAATGACACCATTCCTCTGAGCATCAATGGTTTAATTAGGTAAAAAATTAAGGTTATTCAAAGTAAAGTGAGGAATTATACATTTTTTTCTATTAGCACCTTCAACATTTCAATCAATGTTATTTATGGAAAAGTTCGTGTTATAGTGTTAAATCCATAAAATGAAGAAATCCAAAATCTGCTAATTAACACATGCCAAGTGATAAGAGTTTATCACAACAAAGCAACTGAGAATCTAACGTTTGAATCCGATTCTATTTATGGAACTTATAAAATCAATGTTGACACAGTTTTGGACAGTTACTTTACAATCAAGGCTTCTAAGATGGCTATCTCAGAAAGAATTTTCTAAGGAATCATTAGTTATTTTGATCTGCAAAAGAACCAGCCTTTTGTCATGGAGTTCCTAAACTTGAATAAGCCTCAAAACGATCCACCCATCTTTAACGTGCTAATTGAAACCATTAAAGTTCAAGATAAATCCAACTAAGGATAACCTACTCTCAACCTCACCGCTCTATACTCCGAATAAGATACTAATTAACTCAAAATAGTTTGGCCGGTTAAAAAGATAAGCTCCGAAGGAACAACTAATGTGCAGTTTCCACTTCAAAAAGGTGATTATTACCTAAACCTAACCTCAGACATATAAGCAACTGTTAGTGTGTTATTAGTCAAGGAGTCTCTCATTCATTTGAAGGCTGAATCTAGTGTGCTTATGCCTTCACCTGGTGTTTTCTAGCTTTACTCTCCATTCAAATCAGTAATGATTGAGATTTTCAGCTGTATGGGAGATTTAACGATTTAAGCAACAAATGACTACTCGAGTTTCTCTTCGAAAAAGAGCAGTAATGAGATTGTACTCTAACGCAGCAATTACGGAGGTCATTATGTTATCAGCAATTCCAATGCCTTTGGCTAGTACTTTATTAAAGTGAAAAGCAGAGGAAAACAAAGTAATCCTATCCTTTATCTGATGAACTATTACTATTACGGCTAGAATGATATCCTTCCCTACAAAATAGTTGACCAGGGAAGTACTTCACTTAGTTATTCTTTGAATGCTGACTCAATTCTGTTCTCTATAGACACTATCTAAATCAAAAGCTAGTTTAAAGGCTATATTACGAATGCTTAGGTTGTTTATTACCTTTATATTGATACTTAGAGGTCGAAAGTGAGTAAATATGCTAATTGCAGGATGCAAGAAACTATAAAAATTTTTATCGCAACTAAAGTCACATTTGAATCAGCGTAATTCAAAATCAATGTAATTTGTTAGTAACTTAGTTCAGTGATTTGTAGGGATTGGGTAAAGTATACTTTGTGGGAGCCGAAGCAGTTGTTACAATAGTTCCTAGTCCTTCAATGAATGAGCATTATCCTAAGCAATTAAACTTTATTTATGATGTCGTAGAAATAACCAATTCGAAGCTGCCGGAAATAAAAGCATAAGAGTCAACTGGGTATTCGCTAAAGGCTATCGTTTTATGGAGCATACTGCCATTTGGTTTAGCTGGCTTACTTTTGTATTTTGCGACGAAGTTCTTCATTAAGAGGTATCGTATGGTTCCTGACCACTTTATAGAGGAGAAATAAGAAGAGAAATAAAATGGATAGTCAAAATAATATAATCCAGCTTCTTCTAAAACTAAGAGTGCGAAATCTGCGCCTGGAAGTGAGAACTTTAATTAAGAAATCTAGTGATAATGCTTATAAATCATTCATTGATTGGTTTAATACCTTTATTGCTTTATTAAATATTTTAGATAAGGCAATTTGATCCACAAAAACAAAAAAGCCAGAATTCTCATCTTACCTAGCTACAAAAATGGTATAGGCACTTTTCTAATTTACTGATAAGTGTTGCTGAGTTGGATGCTGACCAACCTCTTCAGAATATCGACATTAGAATTAGGAATAATAATCGAATGAGTACTTGATACAATCAGGATGGAAGCTGCAATCCCATAACGATTTGTATGAATTACATTAGCAAAACAATGTCTAAGCCTAAGAAAAAAGATTATCGACATAAAGCAGTCCATCATCATATTTATTTTTAATTCAAATCTTAATTAGAATTGAGGTGTAATTGGTATGCAATTAAGATTAGTCAAGATTTAAGAAAAGATTGGACAATATAAGAGAAAATGACAATTTATCTACTTCGAAATGTGCTGCTTTGCACTAGGATTGTTGTATTGCTTCATGGCATTAGATGATAATTTTTTTATTATAATTAATAATTGATTTATTGTTGATGGAGGGAAAAGGTTGGGTTAGAGAGCTAAAAAAGACCACTGATGCCTATAAAGGCTTGCACATTACAGTCACTTGTAACCCGCCTGCAGCTTAGTTTAAAGAATATCTGCTATATTTGGAAAGCTCTGGAAATTTTAAATCTATTTGGGTGTAGTTGACTTCCAAGAGACTTGCCTTGCTTGATCTCTGCGTAAATGACCTTGACTACTAAATACACTCAGGACTTGGCAAGTAAATCGTAGTTTACAAGTGGCTTTCGACTCTTTCAGATTTAGTTGTTCCTTATTCAATTTTCTGGGTTGCAGCTGCTGCAGTGGTGATTGATAAAGGAAAAGTTTTGCTTGTGCAGTAGAAAAATGTATTTAGTTGGTGATTTAGGGAAAAAGGCGGGGACATTACGGTTTACCTGGCGGGAGAGCTGACAGAAGATAATTGATTGGTGATTGTGCTGAGAGATAGTTATTTTAAGAGACGGGTATTAAAGCCAAATTTGAAAGGGTAATCCTCATTAGGTAGCTTACGAAAGATCAGATTTATGGCTGTGTTGACATCTATTTTGTGTGTTTGATGAAAATGGAGTAAGATGGATTATAAGGCTTCAAGATATGTGAAAGGGAGTTGGATGGATATCAGTGGGTGGATTTAGAGGAGTATGAATAGTTTTGCCTGAAATACTCAGTTGGAACACAAATTGATGCTGCTAAACATGTTACTGAACTTTACAGATAAGGAAGACTTTTTGAAAATACACAGTATACTAAGTAAATGGATTAGATTAAAAATTAATGCATTCATAAACTTTGAGTCAATCAGAGTAGTGATTTAATTTATTCTTGGTATTTACTTCTCAAAAGCAGGGGTTGG
>Ga0316217_10003507_pt1 | contig 17793 bp, 17 predicted proteins | sample 1anoAmetaG_FD_203633 | JGI IMG/M metagenome (GOLD analysis project Ga0316217, IMG submission 203633) | Freshwater microbial communities from Trout Bog Lake, Wisconsin, USA - 1anoA | ecosystem: Environmental > Aquatic > Freshwater > Lake > Hypolimnion/Profundal zone | place: USA: Wisconsin...
GTGGAAATCCTGACTTCACCGGAAGCACGTCGAGCGCGATCACCGAGACGGTGCAGGACTTCAACTTCACCGTCGGTGGCGCCACCACCACGGTGCTTTCCTCCACGGTCAATCCCGGAAGCACCGCGACCTATACGTTGCAGCTTGCACCCGAGGATGGCGAGACCTTCCTGAATGCGGTGACGTTTACGCTGACGGGACTGCCTGCGAACGCAACCTACACGATCACGCCCTCCACCATTGCGGCGGGTAGCGGGACCACGACGGTTACGATCACGGTGAACACGGCGAAGCAAACGACCACTGCCTCAGCTACTCCGAAAGGCGGCATCGGATTCCCCAAGCCGCTGATGCTGGCGTTCTTCCTGCCGCTGTTCGGCACGTGCAAACTGCGCCGTGTCCTGCGCGCGCAGATGAAGTCGCCCGGGCTGATGCTGGTGATGTTGGGAGTGCTGATGCTGGCGGGCCTGACTGCCTGCGGTACGGGCAGCGGCTTCCTGGCGCAGCCGCCTCAAACCTATCCCTTGACGCTGACTGGGACGAGCGGAACGTTGCAGCACTCCGTCACCCTCAACCTGACGGTCCAGTAGGAGGACATGATGAAGCACGCGATTCGCATTGTTCTAGTTTGTCTTCTGTTTGCGGCCGCTGCCTGGGCGCAACAGGTTCAGGTCTCAACCGGCTATATGTACCAGGGGTCGAACCAGGTTCCGGGAGCCACGAATTGGTTTGGCGCCAACGGCGGCCGCGCCGATGCGAGCTTTGGCAACTGGCGTCACTGGTCGCTCGTTGGCGAGTTCGCCGGAGCGCGCACCTCGAACATTAACTCAACCGGCATCGGCCAGACGACACTTACCTACCTGGCCGGTCCGCGACGCACGATTGCGCTGTGCCATGGAGAAAAGCGGAAAGTGTCTCTGTTCGGCCAGTTCCTGGTTGGCGGAGTCCATGCTGCCGATGGCCTTTATCCGAGCGGCACGACGATCCAGAACTCGGCCAATGCGTTTGCCTTTTCAACCGGAGGCGGATTGGAGATGAGCCTCAATCGCACCGTTTCGCTGCGGTTGATCCAGGCCGACTATCTCTACACCCGTCTGCCCAACCTGTTCGACAACTACGAAAGCAGCTTCCGCGTCGGCGCGGGAGTCACCTTCCGCGTGCACTAAGTCACACTCAACGCAACGGCCACCGTCTGCAGGATGACGGTGGCCGTTTCTTTTTGACTCTCGATTCGCGGCCGGATCGGCGTTGACCGTTACGACTTTTAGAGAGTCCGGACAGATGACGAGCCACGAAGAATGGGAAGCGATTGGCTTTTTCCGCCGCGCCCTTCAGTCCCTCGCCTACATCGATCTCTCAGCCAGATAATCAATCACCAATTTCGGAGCGAGGAGACCGAAGCTCATCGCCAGGATGATTGTGAATGCGGTCATGCCGTCGGCGATTGTCTCGCTTAAGAGCTCCGATGTCGCATGCGAGCTGTTGGCAAGTTGCACAAGGCCACTCGCCATCCTGAATAAGTAGACGCCTGGAATCATGGACACAACGGAGGCAAAGCCGATGGCCGCAAACGGCATCCGCCAACGGCGCGCGACGGGCGTGAGGATGAGTCCGACGAGGAGACAAGCGACCATGGCACCGATTGCGGCACCAGAGCCAAGCACAGAAAGCGACCACCATCTCAGTGCATGGGCCAGCATACCCACTGCCAACGGCCAAGCCAGCATGTGCAGCGGCGTGGAGAAGAAGACGCTGTAGGCGAAAACAGCGACGCCGGCGGCCAGTGTGTCGAGCCACAGGGGCACAGCTCTACCAGCCTGATCGACCGGCAGAGAGACGCCGAGAAGGGCGAGTCCAAGCAGCAGTCCCGTCGAGATCGCCATCACTATGAGCCCCGCATAGATCAGGCGGGCGGCGCCCAGTTCGATGCGGCCCCTCACGACGTCCAACGCGCCATTGAGCATATGCGGTCCCGGCACCAGGACCATGCATGGGCAGACTGCCACCAGGCGAAGTGTCGAGCTCAAGTTGTACCGAACCGCCAGCGCCCCGATTACGCCCGCAAGCAACGACGCGCTAAATGGCTGCAGGAAAACATTTGTGCTCAACTGTGCCAACCCGCGGCGCAGTATGGCGCCGGCCCCCGCGCTCACGAATATGAGCGCCGCCGCGGGCAGGTGTGCGACACCGAAGATCACCGCCAACGCTGCGGCACCCGCCGCCGCCGCGAGCGTGAACAGCCACGTTGGCGCCGGCGGTGCCTGTGAGATTGCGCTGATCGCCTCCTTTGCAGCGGCAGGCGCAAGCCGACCGGCGTCGAAGTCCTCGACCAGCCGGATCATCGAAGCCACGCGGTCCATGTCCACGCCGGTGGGATCGGCTGCCAGTGCGGAGCTGATTGTGGCCTCTCCCTCCTGAGCCTGAAGTTGCAGCTCTCCCCATCGCGGGACGATCCTGGCGCGCAGTCCGAGGCTGCGGCCGAACCGCTCGGCCTCAGCCAAAGTCTGGTCCGTGGATTGACCGTTGGCGTATAAAACACCGGCAAGGGCGAGAACAAGGTTGGAACGTTCCTCCAAGGTCATAGAAGGCCCAATTGGCAGCTCCAGGGTCAGGCGCGAAGAATGGGAGCTCCAAATGGAGCCCCCGTGGCGCCGCCATCGACCATCAGTTCGACCGCGTTGACGTAGGAGGAATCCTCCGAGGCAAGGAAGAGCACGGCTTTGGCAAGTTCTTCCGGCTCACCCCAGCGGCCCAGCGGAACGGCAGAAGAGAAGAACTCCGCCAGCTTAGCGGACTCTTCCGCGGAAATAGAGGCGCGCGGGCCGCGCTTCCAAATGGGGGTCTTGATCGGGCCTGGTGCAACAACATTCACGCGGATGTTACGCGGAGCAAGGTCGGCGGCGATGGAACGCGCCATCGAGACGATGCCGCCCTTCGTGGCTGCATACGCGGCGACGCCGGGTTGGCCGAGGTAGTTATGTACCGAGCCGTTAAAAACGATGCTGCCGCCGTCATTCAGCAGAGGCGCCGCTGAATTCACGGTGAAGAAAGCGCCCGTAAGGTTGGTGTGGATCACGTTCTCAAAAATGGCCTCGTCGGTCGTGCCAGTAGGCGTCCGGCCGGTGATGCCGGCGTTGGCAAAGACAATGTCGAGCTTCCCGAAATCTTTGGCCACGGCTGCGAAGAGCCGCTTGCGGTCTTCCGCAATGGTGACGTCAGCGCGATAGCCACGCGCGTTGGGTCCAAGTTCTGCAACCGCCTCATCCAGCGTCTTCTGGTCGCGTCCGGTAATCGCGACCTGCGCGCCCTCCGCAATGAAAAGACGGGCTGTGGCCAAGCCGATGCCACTGTTACCGCCGGTAATAAGAGCCTTCTTGCCTGTGAGCTTCATAATGCCTCCTACGTGGTACCACTGTCATAAATAGGATGTAGGAACGGATTGTGAAGGAGGCTTCCGTCAGGCGCGCTGCCCGCAATGTAGTTTATGCAGTTGCAGCGCCGGGATCGATCGCGGTCCACGTTTATGCGGGCGTATTTGCGGTCGCCGGAATGCCGGGTCCACGGAAAAAGTCTCTCTGACCTCCCCGCGTGTGTCCCTTTATGGATGGGTTCGCGAGCTCGTTCTACGGGCTGACATTCTCAAGTGGGATGCTGTCCGTCTCTGTGTGGTACACGCACCAGCAGCGAAGCACTTCGGCAACACTCCATGCCTGTGCACAGCACCCGCGTGGAGTGTGCGGCTCTTCCGCGTCAAAGACCTCGCTGATGGTTCCGATGCAAGCCTCGTTCAAGTGTTCGCTAAAGCCTTGCAGGAAGCGCCTGCTCCCAGCGACGTCTTCTGGATACAACTTAACCCAGGCATCGATGAATGGCCCGATGAGCCACGCCCATACCGTCCCCTGGTGATACGCCGCATCGCGGGCGCGCAGATCGCCGAAATACTGCTTCTTGTAATCAGGATGGCTGGGAGCGAGTGAGCGCAAGCCAACGCGCGTGAGCAGTTGGTCGCGGCAGGTGCGGACGACCGGCTCCCAGTACCTGCGATCGAGAACGGGATTCGGCAAGGAAATCGCAAACAACTGGTTGGGGCGGCAAGCCGAGTCGTTGCCGCCTTCGCCCTCAATCACGTCCCAGAGATATCCGCCCTTCTCGTACCAGAACTTCTGATTGAAACTTTCCCGGGCGTATTTTGCCTGTTCGAACAAATGTTGCGCATCGTTTTTCTCTCCGTACTGGGCGAGCCAGTTGGCTTGCAGGCATAAAGCGTTGTACCAGAGCGCATTGATTTCCACCGCTTTGCCGCGCCGGGGAGTCACGACCCAGTCGCCGGCCTTGGCATCCATCCATGTCAACTGGTAGCCCTGTTCGCCCTGGATCAGCAGGCTGTCTCGGGGGTCAACGTGGATGCCAAATCTGGTGCCGCGGAAATGATGATCGAGTATGTCGGACATGAGTGGCAGCAAGCGCTCAAGCGTCTTCGTGTCTTTGGAGTAGTCGATGTACCTGGAAAGAGCGTGAAAAAACCAGAGGGTCGCGTCGGCGGTGTGATAGACGCCTTCCTTTTCGCCTTCAGGAATGAAGTTCGGAATGAGCCCGTCGCGAACATACTGCGCGAACATGCGCAGGATCCATGCGGCCTCCTGAAAGCGGCCCGTGGTGAGGGTAAGGCCTTCGAGGCTGATCATCGTGTCACGGCCCCAATCGGTGAACCAGTGATAGCCGGCAATCACGCTTCGAATTTCGTCGCCGGCCGCATGGGCGCGCGCGGCATCCTCGGCTCGCCCCACGGGCCGAATGATGAACTGGTCGGCGGCAAGCACGAGTTCCTCCGCGAAGCCGGAGCACGTCGGTGGGAGCGAATGGTTGATCAGTCGCCTGCGCCGGTCAGTCTCGGCCTCCATCGCCGTGCTCGGACGAAGCGCCAGCAGCGTTTCCCAACTCTCGGTAGATGCGACGAAGGTGGCCGTCTGCTCGTGATCGAGGTCGACCCAGAAGTGACCGGGACTCCAGAGGTCGCCCTTGTAATCGTAGCCGCGGCTCTCTTCCGTCCGGTAGATAAGTTCACTCGTCACGCGCGGATACACGGTGAAGGAGCATTCCTTCCCATATAGAGCCATGCGCAGCGGCGGGTAATCGGATTTCTGCAAACAAACCTCATACCGCTCGGAGATGGCGGTGAACAGGTATTGATCGTTCACGATCTTGCCGACCGGTTCATCGTGTCCGCGAAAATGCAGCGCTGGACTGATGCGCAACGCAACCGGCTCCCCTTCCAGCAAGCGGTACTTGACGTAGACGGTATTCTGCTGGTGAAGCATGAAGATACGCTTCTCCAGCAATAGTTCCCCGGATCGGTAACGCCAGACCGGGAGTCCCAGCTCATAGCGAAACTCCTCCATCGTGGCCGTGGAAAATCCATCGCGATCTTCGCCGCCAAGATTCAAACGTTGCCGGTCGGAAAGTTTCACCTGCTCCGCAAGCTGACTCAGCATCATCGTGCGGCCAAGCGGAGGAGCGAGAGCTGAAATCAGAAGTCCATGATAGCGGCGCGTCACCACCCCTGTGATTGTGCCGGAAGCGTATCCGCCGAGCCCGTTTGTAACCAGCCACTCGCGCGTGTATGGTTCGGGCTCTTCGGGATTCGAGATCATTGTGCGGACAGGATCAGGCGGCATCGTGGAACTCAAGTTTTGGAAGTGGGTGGAGGCGTTCGCGGGGTGGAGATTCCGCTTCCCGCGACCGGCTGCGCTGACATGACGACGGTGGCCTCGCCCGGGATGCGCCAGTTATCCTCGGTCTCCAGCGGCGGGGTACCCGCACCTCCGTATTTTGGGTGCTCGCTTGACCAGAGCACGCGCCATTCCGTCCTGAGCGGCGGCGCCAGCAGCGGCTCGGGAGCCGGATTGAGGTTCAGATCGTGACCAAAATTTACCAGCACGAGGCGGTCATCCCCATTCTCGCCGAAGTAGCGCAGTACAAACGCTTGAGCCCCGAGGACGGCACCATCGACCTTGCCGTGCTCCTGCGCGCTGAAGCATCTGTCGGCCCGGCGAAGCGCCAACAGATCCTTATGCAGGGCATACGCCCACGCATGTTTCTGCCGCTCGGACAAATCCAATTTGCAACGTTCAAAGGTGCTTCGCTCCGACGGCGTCGAGAGCAGAGAGAAGCCTTCGCTTGTATTGATGCTGCGAAACTGCTTCAGGAAATCCTTGCGCCCTGCATCCACTACTTTGGATAATTCGGGAATGTGATCGGCGAAGTACAAAAACGGTGCGGATGAGGCAAACTCCTGCCCCTGAAAGAGCATTGGCGTCTGTGGCGCAAGCAGCAGCAGCGCCGTCACGGCGCGGTAGCGGCCCGGACTGGCAAATTGCCACATGCGTCTTCCCGTCGCCGAGTTTGCAACCTGATCATGGTTTTCAAGGAAGTTCACGAACGCCGTTGGCGCAAGATCCAGTGCGGGCGTACCGCGGCGCTGTTTCTGCCACCGGTACCGCTGGCCCTGGAAAAGATAGCCATACTTGATTGCGGAGATGAACTCCTGTGGCGAGCCGAGGTGGTCGGAGTAATACGCTTCATTGTGACCGGTGAGTACAACCGCGGCGCTATGGTGGAAATCGTCGTTGCAAAGCGAATCGATACCATAGCCGCCCTGCCGGATGGAGCGGACATGGTGGGTACGCTGCTGCTCGTTTTCCGCGACGATATAAGTTCCGCGCAGCTTCGCCTCCGAGCGCACGGCCTCCACGATTTCAACCAGTATGTGGGGTTCGGAATCGTCGAAGATTTGCTGCGTAGCGTCGAGGCGGAGACCGTCAAAGTGAAACTCGCGGATCCAGTACTTCGCATTTTCAACGAAGAACTCGCGGACTCCATTGCAACCTGGGCCGTCAAAATTGAGGGCGTCACCCCAGTCGTTGCGATACTTCTTGGTGAAATATGTATCGGAAAAAAACGGCAGGTAGTTTCCGTCCGGCCCCACGTGGTTGTAGACCACGTCGAGAATCACGCCGAGGCCGCACTCATGCGCGCGGTTGACGAAGGCGCGCAGGTAGTCGGGCGACCCGTAGAGCCGGGTGGGCGCAAACATATTCACCCCGTCGTATCCCCACCCAGCTTCTCCGGCGAAATCCGCGACAGGCATGAGTTCCAGCGTGGTAATGCCCGCGGCACTCAACTCCTCCAGTTCGCGCATCGCGGACGCATAGGTGCCCTCTTGCGTAAACGTACCGAGGTGCATCTCGTAGAGTACCTGCCCCTTCGCCGAGAGACCTGGCCAATGGTCATCCGTCCAGTGAAATTGGGATGGGTCGATGATCTGTGACGGACCATGCGGTCCGGAAGGCTGGAAACGGGAAGCAGGATCGGGATACAGATCGGGTGCATCGTCCAGACGGTAAGAGTAGAGAGTTCCTTCCGATACATTTTCCAGAAGTCCGGAGAAATACCCGTCCAGCTCCGGAGTGAGTTGGTGCACCATCCCGCTGTCGGTCAGCACCACTTCAACCTGGCGACACTTGGGCGCCCAGACACGAACATGAGCTTCATGGCGGCTGGGCAGGTATTCAACACCGATGGGACTTTTGCGGGAAACGTGCGTGAAGTGTGCGTCGGAGATGCTGGACATCTTATCCGTTCGCTTTCAAGGGCGCTTCGATGCGCCATGACGTGCCGGCGTTGTGTATAGGCGGAACCCGGCGACGACAACTGTCCCCGGTTCGCTTCAATTACTCAGCGGATTCCAGTTCCGCCTCGGATTCATTGCTTGCGTTCTGGATCTTTGCCAACAAGTCTGCCGGGTGAACAGGTTTATGCAACACCTCAAACTCGTGTCCTTGCCCACGGGCGTCTTCTAGCATACCTGCCAGGGCAGAGTGCCCCGAAAACAGTAGAACCTTGCATGCCGGGTAATGCTCTTTGACGAGGACTGCCATCTCTATTCCGCTCATTCCGGGCATCACTACATCGCTTATCACCAGCTCTGGGCATTCATGTTCGACTTCTTCGAGCGCGCTCTCAGCGTCGTAGAAGGCGCGGGCCTCATATCCGGATTTGCGAAGAATTACCGTCAGGGTGTCGGCAATGCACCTCTCGTCATCCACTACGAAAATTCGTTTCGCCATCGTCACTTCTCTCTTTCAGGTGCTTTCAATTGTGGAGCGGCGGAATCGGTCTGCACGCCAACGCCGCGAAAGTCGCTGCTAACATTTTCCTTGCGACCATCCTCGGGCTGTTCTTCCAACTTCAGTCCCTCACGGGGTACTTGGGATAAGGGAACTGTCTCGAAGCGGCTCCTGAGTTTCATTTCCTGCCTCACTGGGACTGAGGCTAGAGCAAAATTGACGATACGGGGACTTTTTCTTTGTCACTCTTTTTGGGGCAGCATAGCGGCGCAAATCGCCATCCTAATTTTTTCGAAGGATTGCTTAACGCGACGATAACGATACGTTAGCGGGGTGATTAAGATGGCAGAGAAGAAGGTGGCTCCGAGGCGAAACTTCAAGACAACGGCGAGAGCCAACGTGCCGAACGGCCGTAATGGAAAGCACAAGCACGTGATAACACAAATCGTGAATGACCTGAACTCCCTGGAGAACGGCCAGGCATTGAAGATACCCCTCTCCGAATTGCCGGACACCAAGGTCAACATTCGGTCTGCGCTGAATCGAGCAACGCACAAATTAGGCAGGGCTGTGGCCACGGCCGCCGACGAAGAATACCTGTACGTCTGGAATTCGAAGGACGATGCCCCGAAGAAAACGAATGGATTTTGAAAAGCAAACGGGACTGGATTTATGTTGATTCGACTTGGCTACGATATTCGCTTCTGGCTCAACGCCAGTGCGTCCATGATCGCGCTGCTGAACGTTCATCCGTCGCGGGAGAATGACCTGGTGGAGCCGGACCGGTTGAACGTGCTCCCCGAAATCCCGCAGACGGAGTTTCGCGACTTGTTTGGGAATCGCGGATGCCGGCTTTCCGTTCCCCCAGGAGAATTGCGCCTCAGGAATTCTACGCTCATCCGCGACTCTGGCGAGCCCGATCAGCAGGACTTCCAGGCGCGCGAGGTGCCGGTGCAGGAACTGCCAAACGAGACACTTCCGTATCTTATGAACAGCCGCTATTGCGAAGTCGATCTGCTTTCTCCGATTGCCGCACAACTGTTCGGCGGAGTTCCTCATGGATATCAGCGGGTGCAGGCCGTCTGCAATTGGATCCATAACAACGTGGCATTCGGCTACCAGTTTGCGAGTCCGACCCGCACCGCGCTGAACGTGTACACGGAACGCGTCGGAGTCTGCCGCGACTTTCAGCATCTCGCCGTCGGCTTCTGCCGCTCGCTGAACATTCCGGCGCGCTACGCAACGGGGTACCTGGGCGACATCGGCGTTCCACCATCGCCGAGCCCGATGGATTTCAGCGCATGGTTCCAAGCCTACCTGGAAGACCGTTGGTGGACCTTCGACGCCCGCCATAATACGCCCCGCATAGGACGGGTTCTGATGGCAATAGGCCGGGACGCGACCGACGTTGCCATCACGACTTCATTCGGCGAAGCCAATCTGCTGCAATTCTCGGTAACCACAGAGGAAGTTCCCGAGAACGCCGTGAATCAGCCAATGAGATCGGCGGCATAGATGGATTCACGGGAGCTATTTCTTTGCATCGCGCTCTGCGGGAAGCAGGATTGCCGACGCCGATTGAGCCGCCTCGGTCACCAATTCCCGCATCGCCTGCGTCACCGCGTCATGCACTTCTTCGCGGACGGCCTCTCGCACGCTCTCCGCCACCTCTCTCGGTTCGATGGGTAGGTCGTTGCCGGCCTCGATCACTTTATCGAGCACCTGTTCTACTTTTGTCGCCACATTCAGCCGCTTGGCAACCACCTTCGCCACCTTCTTCACGGGCGCATCCAGGATTGCCAGCCCTGTGTTGAGAGTCTCCGCGGGGACGGCGTCGCTCCAATCCTTGTCGAAGACCTTGATCATCCGCTTCACAAGTTTCGCGTCATGGAATATGAGACCGATTTCCCGCCGAACGTCGAGCTCCAGCTTTCGTAGGCTCTGGCTTCCGAGGAAGGCTGAACGGCCGTCGCGGAGGAACAGGCGCGCGTGCAAACGCATGGGAAGGGCCCGGGTGGAAAGCGAACGCCCGGGCGCGGTCGTCTGACCGATCAAGCGCACGTCCACTCCCTGGGAAACCTTTTCGTCCAACAGCTTCAAAAACGCCGGGTCGCTGACCTTCATGTCATACATCAGGAGCTGCTTTTTGGCGCCCGCGATGAACCGGGTGAGTTGTTCACGCGCGTTGACGGGACTTACCACGAAGTCGTTATTTCCAGCCTTATAAGGAAGTCGCTTTACATCGCTCTCAAACAGTTTGATCGCTTCTGCAACGATCTTAGGTTCTCTCGTGCTCACTCCAAACGAACGGCTCAGCGTGATGTCCAAGTGGCTGAAGTTGAATGCCAGGAGAAAGAGCTCCTTGCCGTCGATAATGATCATCTTGCCGTGATAGCGGACCAGGTCATCGGCTGTACGAGTAACGGTGACTCCTTTTTCCAGCAGCTTCATTTCAAATCGGCGCAGGGTTTTCTCGCCGCCGCGGTTGGTGTAGGCCACCAGCGCCTGCACCGAAACTCCGCGCTCCACCGCCGCCGTCAACGCCTTCTCCACCTCGCTGCGGTCAATCCGGAAGATGAGAATCTGAATACTCTTCTTCGCCTGGTCCAAGGCTTTGAGGATAGGTTCAAGTCCATCCTCGGGCTGTAGTACAAACTTCACACCTGAGTTCCCTTCGAAGGCGACGCCAGCCGATATCGCCCGTTGAACAAAGATGCGCAACGAGGCGAATCGGATGTTTTGTACAAGCTGAGGTACCAAAATCGGTCCTGCGCGCTTCTAATTTTTACGCACATGACCTTGGAGGTGAATCCGTGGTTCGCAACCGATACTTGATCATCCTTACCGCCCTGGTATCGATGATTGCCATTCCCATCCTCTGGGCACAAACGGCTCCGAGCGAGACGCCGCCGCAGACCAATCCGGTAGCGGCGCAGCCGGAAGAGAGCACTCCAGAGCCGATACAGCAGCCGGCGCAAAATCCGCAGGCGGCTCCCAGCCAGACATCACCGCCTCCCGCCATGGCGCAGCCGGAAGAGAGCGCTCCGGAGCCGGTACAACCGCCGGTGCAAAATCCGCAGGCGGCTCCCAGCCAGACATCACCGCCTCCCGCCATGGCGCAGCCGGAAGAGAGCGCTCCGGAGCCGGTACAACCGCCGGTGCAAAATCCGCAGGCGGCTCCCAGCCAGACATCACCGCAGCCGGGCGTTGCGGTGCAGCCGGATCAGAATCTGGGAGAAACGCCGGGGCAGCCACAACACAAAAAGAACAACCAGGAGGCTGCGGATAGGTCCGAAAACAAGCAGAACAAGCGGAAGGCCGTAGAGTCATCCTCCATGACCAACCCGGTGCTCTGGAAGACGCCGGACAACATTGCCGGAAAAGATCTGTTCTGGGGCGAGGGAGGCCAGCAGCGGCAGCCGAAGCCGCCGTTTGTGTTTTTGCGTGAGGATCGCAATGGCACCAGCCCCAAGTGCGACGTGCGGGATGCCAACCGAGAGCGCTGGCGCGTCAAACTGGGTGCGGAGTCCCGGCCCGAAGTCGTGGCGTCGCGGCTTCTGTGGGCCGTCGGCTATTTTGTGAACGACGACTATGTGCTCCCCAAAGCGCAGATCAGCGGCCTGAAGATGAAGCGCAAGTCGGACAAGATGCACGGCACGGAAGTGATCGACGCACGTTTTGCCCGCAAGCCGGGAGGCGAGAAAAAGATCGGCATCTGGAGGTGGAACGACAATCCATTCTTCGGCACGCGCGAGTTCAATGGTCTGCGCGTCATGATGGCGGTCATCAACAACTGGGATCTCAAGGACTCGAACAATGCAGTCTACGCGGACAGAAAGAATGGCACCCAGATTTATCTGACCAGCGACATAGGAGCCTCCTTCGGAGCCAACCGCTACGGGTTTTCGGAGAATCACGCCAAGGGCAATCTGAACAGCTACGAAGGATCCAAGTTCATCACCCGCGCCACGGCCACCGAGGTGGATTTCGGAACCCCGTCTCCTCCGCTCTCTCCTCTGGCGATGGCCGCCGGATTCGGAGAGATTATGTATGCCGCACGAACCCCGTTGGATTGGATTGGAAAACACATTCCGGTCGAGGACGCGCGGTGGATTGGAAGCGTGCTCGGCCAACTGAGCCACCAACAACTGATGGACGCGTTTCGCGCCGGCAACTTCCCGCCAGACGAGGTTGACGGTTATGTCCACGTGCTGGAAGGCCGGATCGCTGCATTGAAAGGCCTATAAATTGGCGGGGCTCATGCCGCGGGTGCGGTGGCAGCCTCGTCGGTATTGAATTGGATGGTGTACAGTTCGCGGTAGACGCCGTTCTCTTTCTGCAGCAGTTCGGCATGGATCCCGCTCTCCACGATGCGGCCCTGCTTGACGACATAGATGCAGGCCGCATTCCGGATCGTAGACAGCCGGTGAGCGATGACCAGCGCAGTGCGGCCCGCCATCAGCCTGTCCAGGGCCTCAAAGACGAGCTGCTCGGAGGCTGCGTCCAATCCCGAGCTGGGTTCGTCGAGGATGAGGATGGGACTCTTGCGGATGATGGCACGGGCGATTGCAATGCGCTGGCGCTCACCCCCTGAGAGCGTGACGCCGCGTTCGCCGACTTCGGTGTTGAACTTCCCGGGCAATTTTTCAATAAACTCTCGCGCGTTGGCCGCCTCGGCTGCCGCGGCGATCTCCCGGTAGGACGCTTCCGGCTTGCCATAGGCAATGTTGTCCCAGATCGATCCGCTGAACAAAACCGTGTCCTGCAAAACAAAGCTCATTTGATCGCGAAGTGACTTCTGGGTCAGCGTGCGAATGTCGATTCCGTCAATCTTCACGCATCCGGCCGATGGATCGTAGAAGCGCGCGACCATGTTGGCGATGGTGGTTTTCCCTGAGCCCGTCGGTCCGACCAGCGCCACACAGGTTCCGGGCTCGATGTGGAGATTGATGTCGAAGAGAACCTGCTGTCCTGCCGTGTACGAAAATTCGACATGCTCAAAGTCGATCCTTCCCCTGAACGCCGGAGCTCTTCTTGCATCGGGGGCATCGCGCATTTGATCGTCGGTGCCGATGACCTCCTGAATTCGCTCATAGCCCACGGCAGCTCTGGAATAGGAGTCCATGATTTTCGAAATGTCCTGCATCGGCTTGTACATCTTGGCAATGTAGCTGAGAAACAGGACGATGGATCCAGCCGACAGGCCATTCCGAAGAGCGCTGTTTCCGCCGAAATACAGAACGGCACAGACGCCCGCGGAGGTGACCAGGGTGACGATGGGCACGAGCCTCGCTTTCAGCGCCCGAGCCCTGAGCGCGGCTTCTACGGTTTCAAGGCTCTCGCCTTCCAGGCGCTGCACCTCGTAATTCTCGCGCGCAAAAGCTTTGACCACGCGAATGGAGCCGAGCACCTCCTGCACGACGGAGAGAAGTCTGCCCTCATGCTTGCGGACTTCGCGAGAAGCCTTTTTCACGCGGCGCGTATAGCTGTAGATAATGGCAAACAAAATGGGCACCACGGCCAGCGCAACCAGGGTGAAGCGCCAGTTGATGTAGAGCATGACGCCGATCATGCCGACCAGCGTGAGGATATCGACGAGTATGCTGAGCAGCCCTGAAACGATGAAACTCTGCACCGAATAAATGTCACTGGTCACGCGGCTGATCAGATCTCCTGTCTGGCGATGCTCGTGATACGCCAGCGAGAGCCTCTGTACATGCGCGTACAATGTCCGGCGAAGATCGTGCGTGACCCACTGGCCCACACTGGTCGTAATGTATTTCTCCGAATACGTACAGACGGCATCCAGCAGGGCGATCAGGCCGACCGAAATGCAAGCGAAGAGCAGAATCTGGTGCGGTTCCGTGCCGGCTGTGCGGCGAATGAAGGCGAACAGCCATCCATGGGAGCTCTTGTGCGTAATGACGTTGTCGAGCACGATCTTAAGCGGCCACGGCTCGAGAAGATCCGCGATGCTCTCACCGCCGATTGCCAGAAGCCCCAGCCATAGCAATCGATGGTGGGGCCGCAGGAGTTGTAAGACCGTGACTCCGCTTGGGACACGGTTCGTCGCAGGAACCATGGAGGGTTGGATGCAGGGGAGTACCCAAAGGAGTGTTTGGTGAGTACTCCACCGCGTGTCGCCTTGAGACAGCCCGAGAGTGAGAAAACGTCAGGGTAATTGCTGCCCAGCTTGGCTCGCGGTAGCAGCGGTCAACGGCTTTGCTGCTCCGCCTTCCGGAGCGTAGGCAGTGAATACGGGATCGCTCCGGAGAAGCCCTGGCAGCGACTTCACGTAGCTCTCAAGATGCGGCAGGAAGAACGCATGGTAATGGTACTGGTGCATCTCGGCAACCGCTCCGCTTACCGCCGCATGCTCGACCGCAATGCGATACGCCGCAACCATGACGCCGGTACGGTCGGCCCCGGCCTTGCAGTGCACAAAAATCTTGGCGTCTGGATTGCCGCGGACCACATCGAGAAATTGCGCGACCTGGCTGTTCGAGGGCATGTCGCGCCCGCTCCAGGGAATGCTGACATACTCCATGCCGGCCGATTCGACCTGCTTTTGCTCCGAGGCGCTCTCATCGTCTTCATTGCGGAAATTGACCACGATCGAGATCCCCATCCCGCGCAGTGCACTGATCCCCGCCGTGGTCGGCTGAGCGCCGCGGAACAGAGAATCGGAAACGCGGCCGAAATTCGGAAGGCCCTGCAGTTTATCGGATCGGGAACAGAAGACCTGGGTAGTGCAGGCAAGAGCGAAACCAGCCAGTAGCCCGGCGAGGGCCACAGAGCGAAAGCGGATTGGAAGCATTCGACTTCGACACCTTGAACAGAAATCGCGGACTTAGATAGACCGCAGAAGCTATACACAAAGAGTTAATCTTTTTAAATTGAATTTGTCCAGCCGGTTTCGAGCGCATCAAGATGCTTTTCCGATGCCGCACCCGGTGTCGTTAACAGGCACTGGCCGGTGGCAACTCCATGCGAATGCAACGAGTAACATCTCTTCCTCTATGACGGAATTCTTCGAAACCCGCACAAATACGACGACGAAGCGGTATCTCTGTCGAAAACTTTGAGATTTGGAGATAGCAATGTAGTTGTTGAAATCAGTGGTCTCGTTAAGACTTCCGAAACAGGCCTGCGGCGCAGGCGCAGTGACTCGTTGGATGGAATGTTTCGCAACTCCCCTCGCCGAAGCAGACTGCGGACCAAACCTCCACGACTCAAGCGGGCGGAAAATGACCATCTGTTTCACACGCTCAGGACTGGAATCGGCACCGCGCAGATGATTGCGTAGCCATGGGTTCGCAGGTGACCGCCATAGGGACGGGACCCGGTGACCAGCAAGTCCGCATTGGTCTGTGTGACAGCTTCGCTCAACACCTTGGGAACGTCGCCACTGCCGATCAATACCTCCGCGTTTGTGCCCATGGCCTTCTGGAGTTCTGCCAGATGCCGAGTCGCGGCGCCGACCAGTTCCTCCTCGCATCTCGCATTGACGTGGGTACCGCCAGGTCCCCAAATCTCCACGGAGGCGGTGACGTGAGCAAGCGTAAGCCGAGCGCCAAATTCGGCAGCCAGATTCACGGCCCAGGTCACCGTCTTGTGGCTGTGCGGCTTGAAGTCAACCGCGCACAGAACATTGCGGATCGCAAACTCCGGTACGGCACTCCCGTCCACATGGGCGCCGGTCCACACCGGGCACTCGGCCCCATGCAGCACTTTGGCCGTCACCGATCCCAGAAGAAACTGGTTAAACGTGTATCCATAGGACGGCATCATGATGAGATCGGCTTTCTTCTCAGCCGCCGTCTGCACAACTGCCCGGGCGGGATCGCCTTTGGCCAACACGCGTTCGATGACAAGACCTTCAAACTCCGGTCCGAGAGACTGGTCGAGGTTCTTCTGGGCCTGCTGAACCGCCCGGGCGAGCATCTCCGAGGCGGTAAGCCTCGGAGAGTCCTCGTGCAGATCCACGGTGTGGCTCAGCGGCGGCACCACGTACAGCAATAGGATCTCAGATTGAAAATGATCGGCCAATGCCGCAGCCTGATGAACCACACTCAACGAGGCATGCGGAAAATCAACCGGCAACAGAATCTTCTTGATACTAAGCATCGCGTACCAGCCAGAGAGTCAGGATGAACCTGATCGTCTCTCTCTTTAGAGCATTGCCAGCCTGGTTCAGGGTGCACTCAACCTTCATCGAGCTTCGTTTTGGGACGTTCCGCCGATCTAAATTGCCGGATTTCTCCCTCATCACGGGCAATCCTTCCCCAATCCTGCAAGGGAAGCGTAGGCGATTCCAATCACATATTCAGTGCACCACGGAGAGCTAGGAACAGATATGCATCACTGCTCCCAGCTCTCCGCAGTCGCAGCGGCTCACACTAGCTGCTTGCCAAGGTACACAGCCGGCTTGCTGTCTTCCTTCACGACTGTTCTGCCAGGCCTTGTAGCTGTACTTGGCGACATGTGTAAGCACGTGCGCGTGATGATGTGGTTGAACTGGCCGTTCAGCTTGGATAGCGAATGAAGAAACGGCAGCGAATCAGCTTGTGGTTGCGTTTGATCTGGGCTGCCTTGAAAACATGGCTGAGGCTCTGGCGCCACTTTCGAACCGCTGTCTTTGGCATGCCGACGCCGCTCCAGAAAAAATACGCTTCGCTCATGGGCGGGATTTCTATGACCGCATCGGCAACTTGGGGCGGCACGGCAACAAAGACCGGGTTCCCGGTCTTCTGACGATGGAGCAGGACCGACCACACGCCTTCCTCATTTTGCCGGAGACGAAATCGCTCAAAGCGTATGCAATCGATCGTCGACAGCCCCGTTCATCTCATGAAGAGCGGGAGTGCCCGCAGGCGGCGACCACGATACTCGTAGTCAACCCCAAACTTCCACTTGTGAGGGGCTCAACGTCTGAGGCTTCTTCCACAGCCAACTTTAAAAAGTAATTGGCGAATATTGAGTGATTGATTTATCGGTGCTTACTTTTGGTGGGCCTGGTAGGATTCGAACCTACAACCAAAGGATTATGAGTCCTCAGAGTAGGTCGGGTCAATCCATATCTAAGCTCGTGTCAAATCAGTAACTTACGCTAGCCCAAGCCCGCACGGAAGCACTTTTTGTTCGGACTGAAAAGGCTCGACTTAGAGCATAAAGGCGCGAAGCGTATGGCATACTTACGGCATACCTCTGATCTAAAATTCTGCTCAAAATTCTCTTCCCTGCTAGCCTCATTTGGGCTGGCCAGCCTCACTTCCCTGTGGGTACAACCCAATCACACCAGTTCCTGTAGCGACACCAATGAGGTGCTGGAATGCCGATGAAACTTGTCGTAGCAAACCAGCGCGGTGGAGTCGGCAAAACAGTCACGTCAATGGTCCTGGGCCATTCGCTATCGCTCAAAGGAAAGAAAACCTTGCTGATCGATGCGGATTCGCAAGGATCCCTGAGCATGATCCTTCGCCTGCGGCCCAAGCACTACCTCGCAGACTTCATCATCCGGCGCTTCGATCTCGAACTCTGCGTCGAAGTCGTCTCGCCCACGCTACATGTCCTGTGCAGCAATCGTCAAACGGCCGATGCGGAGCGGCATATTGGGAACGAACTTGCACGCGAGCGGGTGCTGGAGGATCTGCTCGCTCGCTACGAC
>Ga0316217_10003508_pt1 | contig 17787 bp, 13 predicted proteins | sample 1anoAmetaG_FD_203633 | JGI IMG/M metagenome (GOLD analysis project Ga0316217, IMG submission 203633) | Freshwater microbial communities from Trout Bog Lake, Wisconsin, USA - 1anoA | ecosystem: Environmental > Aquatic > Freshwater > Lake > Hypolimnion/Profundal zone | place: USA: Wisconsin...
CCAGTTCCTCCGGGGTGGGTTCGCGGCCCAGTTCCTGGGTGAGCTGCTTCTGCGCGCGCCAGAGCTTGTTCATGATTTCAATCATGTGCACCGGAATGCGGATGGTGCGCGCCTGGTCGGCGATGCTCCGGGTGATGGCCTGCCGGATCCACCAGATGGCGTAGGTGGAAAATTTATAGCCGCGGCGATACTCGAATTTCTCGACGCCCTTCATCAAGCCGATGTTGCCCTCCTGGATCAAATCCAGGAAAGACTGGCCGCGGTTCGTGTATTTCTTGGCCACGGACACGACGAGGCGCAAATTGGCCTCGGCCATGTGGGTCTTGGCTTTCAGGCCGCGATCCGCCGCCGCTTTCAGCGCGGTAAAGGCCCGGTGAAAATCCTCGCGCGGCATGCGCCCAAACATCTCCAGGGTCTGGATCTTTTGCTGTTCCGCCTCGATGGCCTCGCGCTTTTCGCCGGTGCTGCGCTGCGCCTCCAGTTCCTGCAACCGGCGGAAGCTGGCCTGGAATTTTTCGTGAATGTTGCCGGCCACGATGATCATTTCCTCGACCACTTTCTGCTTGTAAAAGAATTTGGCGAAGGTTTCCTGCAATTTGGCGCCCAGCTTCTTCAGTTCCTGCTCCAGCGCGTCCTTGCGGTTCTTTTGCTGCGCCTTCTGCCAGGCAAAATACTTTTCGTCCACCTTTTGGTCCTGGTCGCGGACTTTCTTGATGAGCTTGCGCAGATCCTTGAGGTGCCCCTCGCGGTTGGCGATCTTCTTGTCCACAATGACCCGGTCAAAGCGCTCTTTGGGGGGCTCGGACAGCAGCTTTTCGGCGATGGCGATGTGCTCCTTGGCGGTGAAGCCGAGGCTATAGACGAGGTTCTTCATCTCCACTTCCGCGTCCTCGATCCGTTTGCAGATTTCGACCTCCTGCTCGCGCGTGAGCAGCGGCACCTTGCCCATCTGGTTCATATACATCCGCACCGGATCGTCGAGAATTTCCAGGCGCGCATCCTCGTCCACCTCGTCCGCCTGTGCCTGATCGGGCTGTTTGCCGCGCTCGGCGCGCTCGGCTTCCGCCTGATCCATGACAATTTCCACATCCAGACCGCGCAGCTTGGAAAGCACGGCATCCAACTCTTCGGGACTTAAATTGTCCGGCAAAATGTCATTGATATCGTCGTAGGTGACGTACCCATGTTCTTGGGAAAGATGGAGGAGGGTCTTGATGGTTTCGGTCAAATCCATCGCCGGCATGGAACTGGTTGGCGCCGGCACGGGCGGATGACTGTTCGCCGGAGCTTTCGGAGCCGCCGCCTTGGCGGGCGCGGACGCCTTGGCCGGAGCGGTCGCCGTGGGTTCGGCTTTGGCCGGGTCCAGCTTCACTGCCTTGTTGGAAATGACGAAACGCCGCCGGACGGGCGGGGCTTTCAATTTCGGCGCTTTCGGACTGCTGCTGCGTGTGTGCGGCGTGCTTTTGGCCGCCGTAGCTTTGCGTTTCAACATAAATAATCAGACAAACAGATCGGCTGGTCGGTTCAGAAATAAATCGTAAACTGCTGCAAACATGCGGCTTCTGACGAAACTACCGCGTTCGTGGCTGTGAAGCTGGAACTGCGAACACCAGAAGACTGACGCCCACTTATCCTAACCGCTGTGGGCCAAACTGCAAGCATAATCTTTCCCATAATGCGAAGGCAAGCTTGTTGATAAAAAAAACCGCAAGTCGGGGTGAGACAAAATTCTGAAAGACACCGAAAAAGAAGCACAAAAAACGCGGCTGGTGTCTCTATGAAATGCATCTACAAACTGAAAGTCGTTCTGGTGGGCCTATAAAGCACAGAAACTCATTGGAGTTTCAGGTTTATTCCGCCGTCCGCACGGCCGCGACATCCCGTTCAATTTGGGCGCGGAGTTCCCCCGGCGAGGCAAAACGCATTTCGTCCCGCAATTTCACGCCCAGTTCCAATTCCAGTTCCGAGCCATACAGTTGCCCTTCGAAATCCAGCAGATGCGCCTCCACCCGTAATTGCGGCGCGGCGGCAGCCACGGTGGGACGCCAGCCGATATTCAGGGCGACGCGGTACGACCGTCCTTGTGCCTGCGTGACCGCCGCATAGACGCCGTTGGGGGGCAAAACCAAACCCGACACCGCCAGATTCGCCGTGGGGAACCCCAAGCGCCGGCCAATCCGGTCTCCCTCCACGATCCGGCCGCAAAGCGCATACGGACGCCCCAGCATCTGGCTGGCTGCGTCCACCTCCCCGGTGCGGATCAGTTCCCGGATCCGCGTGCTGCTCACCACCTGGCCGTCCAGCGCCACGGCCGCGAGGCCGTGGACCTGAAAATTCAATTCTGCGCCCAGCGTCTTGAGCAGCGCCACATCGCCGCTGCGCCGATGGCCAAACACAAAATCCGCGCCCACGCAGACGCTGCGAAGCTGCTCCAGATCGCGCGCCAGTTCGCGGACAAAGAGGCGGCCGGGTTTTTCGCTGAACGGCTGGTCGAAGGGAATCTCCAGGAGCGCATCCACGCCGAGCGCGGCGATGGCGCGGAGTTTTTGGGATGGCGCATAAATCAGCGGCGGCACCCGCTCCGGCGCGACCACGGCATTCGGGTGCCGGTCGAAGGTCACCACCAAGGCCAGGGCCTCGTGCTGGCGAGCGTCGGTGACGGTCTGCCGGATGATCTGTTGATGGCCGAGATGTACGCCATCAAACACCCCGATGGCCAGACAGACCCGGCGGCCGCCGTGGCCCAGCTCGTTCGCGGCGTGGATGAGTTTCATACCGGCTCGTTAAGGCGTTCAAGCGTTGAAGCGCTGAAGCGTGAAAGCGGTGATGGGATGACGCGCTCGCGCGCTTCAACGCTTAAACGGTTTAACAGTTCAACGCCGTTCATGCGGCCGCCAGTTTCAAGAAGGGCATCACCCGCTTTTCCAACTGTGCTTCGTTCAATTGCAAAATGGTTTCGAGCGGCAGGGCGTCGGCCACGTCGAATTTGCCCGAAGCGCAGCGGCGCAGGGCCGTCAGGTGCGCGCCGCAGCCGAGCTTCTGGCCGAGGTCGTGCGCCAGGCTGCGCACATAAGTGCCCTTGGTGCAGGCCACCCGGAATTTCCCCAGCGGCTCGGCGTACTCCGTGAACCGGTATTGGTAGATGTGGATCAAGCGCGGCTCGCGCTCGACCTCGATGCCTTTGCGCGCCAGCTTGTACAGGGGCACGCCGTTTTTTTTGATGGCGGAAACCATCGGCGGCATCTGCATCTGGTCGCCGATGAAGGTGGCCGCCTCCGCGTTCAGCTCGTCGAGCGTCATCGGCATCACCGGCAGGGAGCCGGTCAGCTCGCCGTCCGAATCATAGCTGTCAGTGGCTTCGCCGAACTTGATGGTGCCTTCATAGACTTTATCGTCCCCCATCAGCCGCTCGGACAATTTGGTGCCGCGGCCGAGCACGATAATCAGCAGGCCGGTGGCATTGGGGTCCAGGGTGCCGCAGTGGCCGACCTTCTTGATGCCGAACCGGCGGCGGATGGCATCCACGACATCGTGCGAGGTCGGGCCGGACGGTTTGTCCACGAGGATGGCGCCGTCAAGGGTGGAGAATTCTTGCATGAGAAACTGTCTATTTCGCCGCCTTCAGTGCGCGTTTGACCGCGGCGATGACCTTGCGTTGGACCGCCAGGGCGGTGCCGGGGATGCGCGCGCCGGCGGCCGCCGGATGGCCGCCGCCGCCAAATTGGCGGCAGATTTCGCTGACGTTCACCTGGGCGCTTTTGGAGCGCAGGCTGAGGCGGGTCAATTCCGGCTCCAGTTCCTCGAAAACGCAGGCCACCACCACCGGCTCAATCGCGCGAATATGGTCAATCAGGCCCTCCGTGTCGTCGCTCTGGGCGCCGGTGCGGGCAAAGTCCTTTTGTTTGAGCCAGAACCAGGCGATGCGGTTTTCCGCCGTCAACCGGAAGGTGCTGTACACGTGCTTGAGCAGGCGCGCCCGCGAGAGCGGGTAGGACTGGTAAACCTCGTCGCAAATTTTCGCCAGGTTGGCGCCGCGCGTGACCAGCTCGGCGCCGACGTGAAAGGTGCCGGGCCGGGTGTTGGAATACTGGAAGGAGCCCGTGTCCGTGGAAACCGCGGTAAACAACTGGTCGGCAATCGCCGGGGTGATGGGCCAGCGCGCCGCCTTGAGCAGCTTGAAAATCAACTCACCGGTGGAAGGCTCGCGCGGGGAAACCCAATTCACATCCGCGTAGCGGGTATTGCTCTCGTGATGATCAATATTGATGAAAACCTTGCGGTCGCCAACGCACTCGCCCGCCCGGCCCAGCCGTTCAAAGCTGGCGCAATCCGTGGCGATGACGCAATCGAACTTTTCGCCGCTGCGGGGTTTCCCAAACAGTCCAGCCGGGTTGAGAAACTTGTATTTATCTGGAATGGCGTCATGGTTCCAAACCGTGACGGTCTTGCCCTCGTTTTGCAGCGCCAGCGCCAGCCCGAGCTGGGAGCCGATGCAATCGCCATCGGGCCGGACATGGCCAACGATGCAAAACGTTTCGTGTTCCCGCAAAATTTCGAGGATCCGATCAATGATTTTCGGATAGCTTTTCACGTCTCCAATCACTCGTCCGCCGCCGGGTCGGAACCCGTCCCGGCATTTTCCTCCTGGCTGGGGGAGGTTTTTTCCAGTTCGTCAATGATCTGCAAAACCCGGTTGCCGCGCACGATGGAATCGTCCACCAGAAACTTGAGCGTGGGCGTATATTTCAGCACCACCGACTTGGCCACCAGCCCTTGCAGGCGGATGCGATTTTCCTCCAGCACCTGCAAACCGCGTTTTTGCTGGCCAACGTTGCCGAGGATGCTGATGAAGGCCACGGCGGAGCGGAGATCGCCGCCGACTTCCACGTCGTTCACCGTAATGAGGCCGACGTCATCCACGTTGAACTCGCGGCGGATGGCCTCGCCAATCGCGCGCCGCAAAAGTTCGCGCACTCGTTCATGTCGCAGGTTGAGCATAGAACAAACAAATTGGATTGCTGGATGATTGGATTATTGGATTGCTGGATGATTCGCGAACGGTTGTCCGCCCCCCAATAATCCACAAATCCAACCATCCATTAATCTATTTTTCATAACTTGGCCGCCACCTTTTCAATCGCATAGCACTCAATGACATCGCCCACTTGAATTTCGCCAAAACCCTCGATGCGAATGCCGCATTCCATGCCGGCGCGGACCTCGTTCACTTCATCCTGGAACCGGCGCAGCGACTGGGTGACCCCCTCATAAATGACATCCTTGCGCCGGCGCACGCGAACTTTGCCGCGCGCCACGCGGCCAGCGGTGACGGAACAACCGGCCACCGGCAGCCCCTTGGACAATTCAAAAACCTGCCGCACTTCCGCCGCGCCGACGATGGTTTCCTTGAGGACGGGATCCAGCAATCCAGCCATCGCGGCCTTCACCTCGTCAATCAACTCATAAATGATGGCGTACAGCTTGACTTGCACCCCGGCATGTTTCGCCTTTTCCGCCGCCGTGCTGTCCAACCGCGTGTGGAAACCGAGGATGACCGCCTTGGAAGCGGACGCCAGCGCCACGTCGTTCTCGGTGATGGTGCCGACGTCGCTGTGCAAAATTTCGAGCGAGACCTTGTCCGACTCGATTTTCTTGAGCGCCTCGACAATGGCCTCCACCGAACCCTGAGTGTCGGCCTTGACGACGACGCGCAGCACCTTGTTTTGGGCGGCTTCGAGCGATTCAAAGAGATTCTCCAAGGTCACTTTCGAACGGTTTTCCAAATCCTGGCTCTTGGCCTCCATGGCGCGCTGCTCGGCCAGGGCGCGCGCGGCTTTTTCGTCGTCCACCGAGCTGAATTCCCAGCCGGCTTCCGGCACGCCGTTCAAGCCCAGCACGCTTACCGCCACGGAGGGTCCGGCTTCCTTGAGCCGGTGGCCTTCCTCGCTGATGAGCGCGCGCACCTTGCCATAAAATTCGCCGCAAATCACCACGTCGCTCAGATGCAGCGTGCCTTTGCGCACCAGCACCGTGGCCGTGGGGCCGCCCGGCGATACGCCGGACTCGATGACATTGCCCTTGGCGTTGCGGTTCGGATTGGCTTTCAATTCCAACAGGTCGGCCTGGAGCAAAATCATTTCGAGCAGTTTGTCCACGCCCTGCTTGGTCAAGGCGGAACATTCCACGTAAATCGTGTCGCCGCCCCAATCGTCGGGCACCAAGCCCTTTTCCTGCAACTGCTGCCGGACTTTCAGCGGATTCGCGTTGGGGTGGTCGCATTTGTTGATGGCCACCAGAATGGGCACTTTGGCCGCCTTGGCATGGGCCAGCGCCTCAAGCGTTTGGGGCATGACGCCGTCGTTGGCGGCCACCACCAGCACGACAATGTCCGTGACGTTGGCGCCGCGGGCGCGCATGGAACTGAACGCCGCGTGGCCGGGCGTGTCCAGGAAGGTGATCTGCGCCAAGTCCGCCTTGCGTTCCGGATGCGGCACGGAAATGGTGTAAGCGCCAATGTGCTGCGTGATGCCGCCGGCTTCGCCCGCCGCGACGTTGGCCTTGCGGATGACGTCCAGCAGGGAGGTCTTGCCATGATCCACATGGCCCATGATGGTCACCACGGGCGCGCGCGGCTTCAAGTCTTCCGGCTTGTCATCAATGTCCAATTCCACCTTCCGCTCCTGTTGATGAACGATGCCTTCGCCTTTGGCACGCTTCTCGGCCTCAAATCGGAACCCGAAATGCGCGGCGACCTGCGCGGCGATTTTTTCGTCAATGGACTGGTTGACGGTGGCCATGACGCGCAGCTTCATCAACTCGGCGATGATGGAGAAGGGCTTTTGCTTCATCGCCTCGGCCAGCGCGCGCACAATAATGGGCGGCTTGATGGTGATGACCTGGGCATCGGATGGCAGGGAGATCTTGGGTTGCTGGGGCACGGCCGGCTTGGCGGCCGCCACGCCGGGAAGCGGCCGGCCATCGCGACCGCGCTGACCGCCGGGGCGGCCATCACTACGCGCGGAACCATATTGACCGCGATGATCTCCCCGTTGCCCCTGGGCGGGGCGGGCACCGGCAGGTGAACTGGGTTGCGCGCCACGGTTGCCGGGTTGCACCCCGCGGTTGCCGGGCTGCGCGCCGCGGCTACCGCCGCGCTCACGCTCGCCGGGCCGCGGCGGGCGAACCGGCAATTGAATTCTGCCCACCAAGTCGCCCACTTGGGGCTTGGGCGGCGGGGGCGGAGCCACCGGAACCGCGGGTTTGGGCGCGGGTGGCGGAGTCACCGGCGGCGGGGTCACCGGCGGCGGCGCGACGGCCGTGGGCGGCGGCACCGGGGCGGACGCCATGGGCGTTGGTGCAGGGGCGGATACGGTGGGTGTCAGCGCGGGCGCGGGCGAGGTGGGCGCGGGCGAGAGCGCAGGTGTGGGTGCGGGTGACGGTACAGATGCCAGATCAGGTGCGGGGACGGGCGCGGGCGGCGCTTCCACACGAGCCTCGACCACCGGTGCCGGTGGCGTTGCCACCGGCGGAGCAGGCGGTGGCGGGACTGGCTCGGGGGCGTGGATGACGAGGACGGGTTCCTCGATCACCACGGGCTTGGGTTTTTCCTCGACCGGCTTGGCGGTGAGCCGGGCGGCGACCGCCGGATTGGTCCTGATGATTTCCTCTTCCAGCCACTCGGCGGTGATCTTATCGAGCGAACTGGACGGAACCTTGGCAGCGGCAATGCCCATTTCCTTGGCCTTCACGAGAATTTCTTTGTTCTCGAGGCCAAGTTTCTTCGCTATGTCGTAAACACGAACGGGCATATATTATTTCCACTGCCGCCAACCGGAATGTGCGTTCTGCCGTCATGGCTTTAATCGCAACAAGTTCCCAACAGTTCCGGTCCGCGCCATAAAATCAATGGTTGGGGGGGGTGCCCTCCGCCGGGGCATCGCCGTCGAGGCGGATCTTCCGGCGTTCGGCTTCCACTCGCGCGGCTGCCAAAATCGCCGCAGCGCTTTCCCCAATCCCGGGGATGTCCGCCAAATCGCCGGCCTCCGCCGACAACAAATCTTCCAAACGCGTCACGCCGGCATGCACCAAGGCATCGGCCTGTTCGCGGGTGAGGCCAGGAATCGCCGCGATGTGCGCCACCGCTTCGGCGACTTTTTCCTCAAAACCCTTGGTGACCACGTGCTCGGCGTCAATATTCACTTCCCAACCGGTCAGCCGGGCCGTCAGCCGCGCATTCTGCCCGCGCTTGCCGATGGCCAGCGATAATTGGTCTTCCGCCACCAGAATGCTCAACGTCTTGCGGGCTTCGTTCACCTCGATGCTCCGGACTTTCGCCGGCTCCAGCGCCTTGGTGACAAACGCCTTGATATCGGACGACCATGGAATCACATCCACTTTTTCGTTGTTCAACTCGCGGACGATATTCTTGACGCGCTGGCCGCGCATCCCCACGCAGGCGCCTACCGGATCCACCTTGGAATCGCGCGAATAGACGGCCATTTTCGTGCGGAAACCGGGTTCGCGGGCGATGCCCTTGATTTCAATCGTGCCGTCGTTGATCTCGGAAACCTCCAGTTGGAACAGCTTCACGATGAACCGCGTATCCGCGCGCGAAAGAATGATTTCCGGCCCGTGCGGCCCTTCCTGGACCGCCTTGATGTAGCAGCGGATGCGTTCGCCGACCTGATATTCCTCCGTGGGCACGCGTTCCTTGTTGGGCAGGAGCGCCTCATACTTGCCCAAGTCCAAAATCACATCCGAGCGGTCGAACCGGCGAACCGTGCCGCTGACGATGTCGCCCACGCGGTCCTTGTACTCGGTGATAAGCATGGCCTTTTCGGCCTGGCGCACTTTTTGCATCAGCGCCTGCTTGGCATATTGGGCCGCGATGCGCCCAAAACCATGGGGCGTGACTTCCTTTTCGAGTTCATCGCCCACTTTCGCATCGGGCTTGAGGCGGCGCGCGTCAAAGACGGAAATCTGGTCGTGCAGCGAAACCACGCGGTCGGCCACGATCAGTTTGGCAAAGGCCCGGATATCGCCGGACTTGGAGTCCATGTCCACCCGCAATTCGCGGGCCGGCCCCACGGCCTTCTTGGCAGCTTGCAACAACGCCTCCTGGACGGCAGCCATGAGGGTTTCACGGCTGACGCCTTTCTCTCGTTCCCAAAACTCCAGCCCGGCTATAAAATCTGGATTCATACGCGCTAAACTACACGGCATGGGCACCGGTTCTGGCGAACAAAAAAGTCGGAAAGACCTGTGTCTCCGACTTCGCGCGCTGGCAGAACCAGCCAATACCGCTTTGTTTATACTAGGATAGATTTTCCCAGCCTCACGTCAAGCTCAATCCGGTGGGAATATTTGGGTGGCAGAATGCGGCAAAAATAGGCGCTTGTTGCACCGCCAACCGGAGATCTGGACGAGGACGGGGTATTTTGCCTGTCAACCGGTTGTTGGCTGACGTCTGCCCCGGCGTATGGGCCCGAGCTGCCACGCGTCAAGGTCAGTCCGATGCGCAAAAAATTAGGGGAAGCGGTGGGGACGGCTCGTCCCCATTCTCTGGTTCGGGCAAGCCAGCTTCAGGGACGAGCCGTCACCGCCCCTATGCTTGACTCCATTCGCAATGAATTGTACGCGAACCGGCGGACGATGGGAAAGCGCCAGAGGGCTGGCGCACTCCAAAACGCTGGCGCGAGTGACGGTGGCTCCGCGTGCGCGAAGGGGCCTGCGACCCAAATTGCCGGCACCGGCTGCCGACACGCTTTGGTCGGCTGGCTCGGTTGCCGAAATGCGTGAATTTTGCGCAGTTTGCGTGAAATTCACGCATTCAGCTTGGGAGAACCGGCTGGCTTTAGCGAAAACCATGTGGAATCGCGATGGCATTGCCTATGCTGAATCAATTCCATGAAGCTGCGCAACTCCGACCGAAGAAACCAAGCGTTGACGCTGCTGGAAGCCTTGGTGGTCGTTTTCCTGCTATCCATGTTGGCAGTCGCACTATTGCCGGCACTCATTCGCCCGCCACAATCACGCGGCCATCTGAATTGCGTCAATAACCTGAAACAAATTGGATTGGCCTTTCGGATCTGGGAGGGAGATAACAACGATAAATACCCCATGGCCGTCTCAGCCACGAACGGCGGCGCAATGGAAGCCGCTATTCGTGGCAATCCAATGGCAGTTTTCCAAGTGATGTCCAATGAATTAAGCACGCCCAAAATTTTAGTGTGCCCGGCCGACCAACGCCGCTGGCCAGCACCCAGTTTCAGCACGCCTCTATCTTCGAGCAATATCAGCTACTTCATCAGCCTAGACAGCAGTGAAACCAACCCCCAAGATGTCCTGACGGGCGACGACAATCTGGAAATTCGGGGGGTGCGCGTAAAATCCGGCCTCTTGACCATCTCCTCCAACACACCCATCGCGTGGACGGCCGACCGCCACGGATTGAGCGGCAACCTCGGGATGGCGGATGGGAGCGTTCAAGGAGCGAACAATCTCATGCTGAGGAACTGGCTGAGTTCGACCAATTCCGCCACCATTCGCCTTGCCATCCCGTGAGTCGTTGAGGCGGAACCTCACGGCTTGACCGTGATGCCACGCACGAATGCGTTGGTGGTCACGCCCTCCACCGTCACATCGTCCGCGTGAAGGCTCAACAGGGTGCGCGTGTGGGTGGAGCGGAATGAGTTTCATGCGGATAGAGGCAGTGGTGCGCGCGAGAGGACTTGAACCTCCAATCCTTGCGGAACCAGATCCTAAGTCTGGCGTGTCTGCCATTCCACCACGCGCGCAACCAATAAAATCAACTGCCTTATCTCGTCTGCGGACTCAGTTTTTCCATCGCACTCCGCCGTTGCAACCCGCAGATCGCAATCGCGACAGCAATACAGGATAAACCGCATCTGCTCCAATACGTTATTAGCGAAAACCCCTTTGGGAAAGTCAAAACAATCGGCAAATCAAGGAGTTGGAGGACTTCTTTCGCATCACGCTGATCAAGCGGCAGGGAAGAGGGACCCGATTGACGCCCAGTGGTAACGAACTGACACGGAATTCGGGTTGTTGCGCCTGAACCCGCATGCCGCGCGCCGGCATGATTTATCGGCGCGTTTGCTTTCCCTGCGGTTGGCCGGATAAAACCGCGACGGATTTCTTGAATCTTGATGGCGGCAGTTTTATCCGGCGCCCGACAACCGGCTTCCCAAAATTGCCGCAATTTGTAATGGCCGGAACCGGGCGCGCGGGATTAGACTCCTGTGCATGGCCCAGATGTCCAGCCGCGGCACGCAACTTTTCTGTTCGTTATTCATTGTCATCGGACTTGTCGCCGTGGGTGTTGGGGTTTGGCTCCTGATTAAAAGCCTGCGCGCGGAACAATGGCCGGTGGCCGACGGCATCGTCCAGTCAGCCGAGATGAAATCCCATTCTGGCGATGACAGCACGACCTACTCCGCGGAGGTCACTTACGCTTATCAGGTGGCGGGCGCAACTTACACGGCCGGCAAAGTCGCCATCGGACAGATGTCGGCGTCAGCGGAATATGCGCAGGGAATCCTCAATCGTTATCCCGTTGGCAAAAAAGTTTCCGTGCATTATTCGCCGGGCGACCCGTCGGACGCGGTGTTGGAAACGGGAATTCACGGCGGCATCTGGATTTGTCTCGGCGTCGGAACGGCCTTCACGTTGTTTGGCGGCATGTTCCTGCAAATCCAAAGGGCCGCCCGGCGGTCGCAATTACCCGGCGCGCCGCAATCGTCATCCGTCACCGTGCAACCGGATGGCAGCATCACCATGGACCAGCCGCCGGTGCTGATGGGCGTGATTTTTCTGCTGGTGGGAATCGGCCTGTGCTTGGTGCCGCCCGACTCTGGCAAACCGGGCTGGCTGATGTTTGCCGTGGGCGGAATGTTCGCGTCGGGTGGGCTGCTGTTGCTCCTGTATCGGCTGGAGAACAAGGTGTATTCCAAGATCGCGATGGGAGCGTTTCTGCTGGCCTTTCTGGCGATTTTCCACTGGGTCTCCTTTGGCGCAGGCGAGCGCAACGGCGCCATCCGCACGCCCTTTTCGGTGTTCCATGGGGTGAATGTGAGGACGCCGTTTGCCCTTTTTACCATCCTGCTGGACGTGCTGATGGTGGCGGGAGGGATTCATTGGCTGCTCAAAAGGCCGGCGGAAGCGGCCGGCCCGCGTGGCTTTCCCGGGCAGACTCCGGCCCAGAATAAATTGCTGGTGGCGGGTCTGGTCTTGATGCTGGCACTGGTGGCAATCGTCTTTGCCGTGAAGCATAAAACTCCTTCAAAGGCGCGGTTAGCGGAAGCGCCCTTTGTTTCCACGCCGATTGACGACACGTTCTGGCTCAATCTCGACCGCCGCCGTTCCGACAAATATCGCGCGCAGCTCAAGCTGGCGCCGCCGGTGCTCGTGGTGCGTGAAAGTCATTATGTCTTCAATCCCACGAACGGCATGGGCATGCATTACGGCTGGCTGGATGGCCGGTTGGCGAACCTGCACATCACCTTCTCCGAACTGGTGGCGGACGCCTACGGCAAGGATTATACGCACACGGAATTCCCCGAGGAATGGACGCACGGCCATTGGACCAATTGCTATGATGTGATTGCGACCATCACCAATCAGCCCCAGGAAGCCCTGCAATCGGCGGCGAAAACATTTCTCCAGCAGCAGTATGGACTGGCTTGGCATCGGGAGACCCGGGATACCCAAGTACTGGTGCTCCGCGCAATTGACCCACAGTTGTTGCAATCCAAGGCCACCCGGGATTTTGCCCGCAGCAAGTCCATTCATGAATTCACCCAGGAACTCGAAAATTATTTCAGCCGGCCCGTGCTTGACGAAACCGGGGCGACCAATCGCTACGACAAAACGATAGGGGAGGTCCCTGCGCGCTGGGTCAACGGGCGTTCCACCGATTTGGACTTCAATAACCAGTTTTTGGCAACCGTCGGGCTGGAGCTGGTGGCCGCCAATCGGCCACAGGAATGGCTGGTAATGGATCAGTGAACCGTCGGTCTTATAAGCGGAGATATTTTTTAGAGCTTCAACCAGCGTTTGAGTACGGTTTCGACGTCGCCAATGACGCGAGGATCAAACTTTCCAGGAGCTTTGCGAATGAATTCGGGAAATTTCACCGGCTGTATGCTTTGGGCGTTGATGTAGCTTTGTTCCTGCAACCACGGCACGCGGGGCAAGGTAACCTCGTAAGGCGTGTTTTCAAATTTCGTTGTGATCAAAACCACACTGGCCAATGCCAGTCGGGCATCGGTTTGAGCCGCCAGCACGAGCGCAGGACGCGGCTTGGCAACCATGCCCAAATCAACAAACCAAACTTCACCGGGTTGGGGCAAAGTTTTCATGATTAAAACTCATCCGCCAACTGATTGCGGCGGGCGGCAGTACTCAGCACTTCATCCTCGGGACAATCGGCTTGGACCGGGAACGGAATCGCCCGACGCTTAATGATCTGTTTATAAAAAAGTTCCAAGGCGGCCCGAGGTTTCAGCCCAATTTCCTCCAAAACGGCTTCCGCTTGGCGTTTCAATTCAGGGTCAATTCGGCTTTTCGCTACTGCACTCATGGACCCAATGTGGCCCAAATGGGACCGTTTGTCAAGCAACGGCCAACCTTGGTGTCCGATTGCAGGGACCAAGGGATAGTGTAAATGGTCCCAAATCGCTTGTGCTACACGACCGGAACGGTGATGAGATATTTGTTATCCAGCAGGCCACCCGCAAACAGCATGAACAAGGGGCTTCCCATGCACCGGAGCGCGGACATTCCTGTCCGCGCTCCAATCGCGCGGTTCATGGTCCGTGAGCAAGTCCGGAAGAACTTGGGCTTTTTTGCCCATTAGCAACCGCGAGGAACCTCAAAAGCCTCGTCGGGGATGATCGCCTGAAAGCCGGTCAGAGAAGCGAGTGTAGCGTCGCGGATTGGCGACTGTTCCTGAATGAATGAAACCGAGGGAGGGCGCGGGTTGATCACCAGACTCGCGCTCTGCCTCGCTCAAAACTAGAATCGAAATCAACATGAACACCAAAGATCTGCTCCGGCTCGGCGTGCCGCTCGGTGAATCCACCCGGCGTGCGACGGATTTTATTGCCAAATTCATTCTCGGCGGGGGTGACAAGTCGCGCTTGCACGAGGAAGTCACGGCCATTGTCGCCAACCCATCCGCGTTTACGAATGACCCGTTGCGCGGCGAGTTTGCGCAGACCTTGCTCAAAGCACCGCCGCCACCGCGTTCCGAACCCGTGAAATATCGTCAGTGGGGCGAAGGACTGGATCACGAGGCGGTAATGCAGATGGAGAAGGCGTGTCTGTTGCCGGTGGCGTTGGCCGGCGCACTGATGCCGGACGCCCATGTCGGTTATGGCCTGCCCATCGGCGGTGTGCTGGCCACGGACAATGTGGTGATCCCCTACGCCGTCGGCGTGGACATCGCGTGCCGCATGAAAATGACCGTGTTGGACATCCCGGTGCGTGATTTGGAAAACAAGCCGGATCGCCTCACGCGCGCCATCGCGACGGAAACACGCTTTGGGATTGGCGCTCATTTCAAGGAGCGCCGCGCCCACGCGGTTCTGGATGCGGATTGGTCCGTGAGTCCGATCACCAAACAGAACAAAGACAAGGCCTGGGCACAGCTCGGCACGAGCGGCAGCGGGAATCATTTCGTGGAGTTCGGATTATTCACCGCGCATGCGAAGATCAATGACCTCGAGCCGGGCGTTTATGTGGCCTTGCTGTCGCACAGCGGCAGTCGCGGCACGGGGGCAGCGGTGTGCGATCATTACAGCAAGCTCGCCTTCAGCCAGTTCCCGGATCTGCCCAGCGAGTTAAAACGGCTCGCGTGGTTGTCGCTCGCTTCGCAGGAGGGACAGGAATATTGGAACGCGATGGAGTTGATGGGACAATATGCGGCGGCGAACCACGCGTGCATCCATCAGCACATCGCGGAACATCTCGAGGCACAGGTGCTGCTGGATTTGGAAAACCACCACAACTTTGCGTGGAAAGAAAAGCACTGCATCGGCGGGGTGGAGCGCGAGGTGGTCGTGCATCGCAAAGGGGCCACGCCAGCGGGCGCAGGCGTGCTGGGCATCATTCCCGGCTCCATGGCCACGCCGGGATTCGTCGTCAGCGGCAAGGGCAACGCGGAGTCGTTAAACTCGGCCGCGCATGGCGCCGGCCGCGCGATGAGCCGCAAGGCCGCGAACGAAAGGTTCAACTGGAAGGAAGTGAACCGTTTTCTCAAGCAGCAGGGCGTGACCCTCATCAGCGCCGGGCTGGATGAAGTGCCGATGGCCTACAAAAACATTCGCGAGGTGATGGCGGCGCAGAAGGATTTGGTGACGGTGCTCGGCGAGTTCATGCCCAAGCTGGTGAAGATGGCACCCAGCGGCGAACGTCCGGAGGACTAGCCTGGCTGCTGCCGCCATATTTGGCCAGGATCTACAACCCCGCCAAATCCACCCTTGCCTTGCGCCACCGCCAACGATTCCTCCTTTTCCAACGTCCGGGCGGAACCAGCGCCTTGCCCTCCCCGGGGCTTCGCCCCGGCAAGCGAGCTACTTGGCGGCGGCCGAACTCAAGAGCGGAGCTGCCGCCGGCTGGGCGACCGAGGCCGAGGCCGGTCCGCCCGCCGCGATGGTGACCAGTTCAATCCCCTTGCCCGTCCCGAGGTTGCGGCTGTATTTCTTGTCCGTCGCATTGTTCCAGTGCTCATGCACCCCCAAACTTTGCAAGCGAACCCCGTCGGGCTTATAGTCGGTTCCCGAAGGCGGGTCATTGGCCAACGCCGCTTCATGGAGATGGCGGTCGGCGTTTTTGATCAGCGGCATTTCCGAACGCAGGAAATCCAGCCCCACCGATTCCAGCGCCACCGGATCCTGCGAGGCAAAGAAACTCGACGGCCAGTGGCCGTTGAACGGAGCCATGGCCCACTTGTGCGGTGGGCTGTTCCAACGGTCCCCCGAATAGAGGCCGTCCAGGATGTTCAGCACGGTTTTGCCGTTGATGTTCGTGCTGCCGTACATGTCCACAAGTTGGTTGTAGCTGGCCAGCGGATAATTCCAGTCATGCAACAGGTAATGCTGGCTGCCGCGCTTGCCGCCGATGATGCCCCAGTTGCTCTTGAAAATCATCGTGACCGAGGCATTGCCATAATCGGTTTTGTCCGTGGGATCGTGATACGTCGTCGCCGGTGTGCAATGCCGTTTCAGGATCGCCATCGTGATGAGGTATTTGGTTTTGACAATGGCCGTGGACATGGAGGTTTCCGTCGGCCCGGGGGCGGAATAGCTGAAGGCATTCGGCGTGAATCCGCCGAGGTTGCTGTCATAATTGACTCCGGGGAAGGCCGTATGACAGTAATTGGACACCACGGAACACTTGCCTTCCCGGGCGGGGTCGCACAGGGTGATGTCCCCCTGGCTGGCGCCGAACTGATTGACCAGCCCGTCCAGCAGCGCATAGACCGACTGGGGTGAGGCGTCAATCTGGTTGCTGTACTTGCCGCCGTTATTCAAGTTGAGTTTGACCGCGATCTTCTCGCCTTTCACGTACGCGGGGCCGCCATTCTTGTCCCGGAACAAGGCATCCCAGGCGTTGCTGATCGCCGGCTGGCCGGCCACGGAGCAGATGACGTTGTTCAGGAGCTTGGTGATTTTGACCTGGTCATTGAAGGCTTCCGAAAACCAATACTTGGAGGTGCCGTCCCAATTGCAGGCGCTCAAATCATAGCTCCAAGCGACCCGGCCCGGATTGATTCCGCGGGCGGTGCCGATGGGTTGGTTGGGGCTGTCGGCGGGAGTGAAGGTGCCGGTGTCCTCCGCGCGGGCGTTGAATTCGCTAAAGTCCCGGACAATCACGGAGCAAAGCAGACCGACCAGCAGGCAGGCTCCCGCTGCCGCATACCGGTGCTGATACATGAACTTCCGGGTTTTGCGGAAGGCGGTGACCAGACCCAGGAGGCTGAGCAAGTAGGCAATTCCGCCAAACGCGATGGGCGCGCCGACCCGCTGGCAGGGATAATCCGCGCGCGAAGGCTTGGGAATCACCCGCACCAAATACCAGACCAGCGCCGCCAGTCCGACCAGGGGAAATAGCCAGCGAGACCAACGAGACTTGCGGTTCAGGCCGACCACCCGGCCGGTCTTGCCACAAACGAGCAACGGACCTTTTTCAATGGGCATAGTGTTATCTTTCCAAATTGAGTTTCAGCAGATTAGGCGTCAGCTCAAAGCATTGTCAACACATTCGCAGACACGAGAATCTGCGGTACGGCACGTGGTCGCCTAGGCCAGCGGTCGGGCAGTAAAGGGAGCCTCGGAACAGCCGGCAAACTCAGGCGCGTTCCATGTACTTGCCAGTGCGCGTGTCAATCCGGATTTTTTCGCCGGTTTTGATGAACAGCGGCACCTGCACGGTGATGCCGGTTTCCAGCGTGACCGGTTTCTGCACGTTGTTGGCCGAGTCGCCGCGGATGCCTTCCGGCGCGTTGGTCACGCCCAGGATCACGCTCGCGGGAATTTCCACCGTCACCGCCTTGTCCTCAACGAACGTGACGGTCACCACGCCGTTTTCCACGAGATAATTCTTGGCGTCGCCCACCAATTCATTCGCGAGGGTGACCGTTTCGTAGTTTTCCGGATCGGTGAACACATAATCCGCGCCGTCCTTGTAGCTGAATTCCATTTTCTTGCTGATCATCGGCACGGGCTCGATTTTCTCCGTGGAGCTGAAGCGGACGTCGGAGGATTT
>Ga0316217_10003509_pt1 | contig 17781 bp, 26 predicted proteins | sample 1anoAmetaG_FD_203633 | JGI IMG/M metagenome (GOLD analysis project Ga0316217, IMG submission 203633) | Freshwater microbial communities from Trout Bog Lake, Wisconsin, USA - 1anoA | ecosystem: Environmental > Aquatic > Freshwater > Lake > Hypolimnion/Profundal zone | place: USA: Wisconsin...
ACATGCAAAAAATATAGTAGATCGAACACAGATTTTGGGCGAAGTAGGCTGAAAACAGTCATATACTCATAGAATACGAAGAAAAACTACTGAAACTGTAAGAAGAAAACAGACTTTTGAAGACTGAGTTGTAAGAAATGCAGCTCAAGTTGACCTAAGCTGAGTAGCAGCAACTCATCTCAGCAATCAACTACGAAAGAGAGCTCTAGGACAAAAAGAAGTTTATCGCTTTGTTGGAGGTCAGTGTGAAAGACCAGGAAGAGTTCAATGAAGAGCTAAAGAGAGAGAATTAGAAGCTGCTCAAGGACCTCAAAGATATTTTGATGCAGAAGCACAAACTTGTGTAGGAATGCAAAATGCTTGAGTAAGAGTACAAAAGTCAGGTCTCTTCCCTCAGCCAGCAGCTAAATTAGCTCAGGGCTCAGCTGACCCAAAACCAGAGCGACAGAGACTCCCAATCCTCGAGCAATCACCGCCAACTCAAGCAACTCAGCTAATACAGCGGTTCTTAGAGGTAGTTGAAAGTTTTGAAGAGGATGAAAAGTGGAGAGGGATCTATCTACAACTTGGGAAGCTCTAGGAATCTGTTGCTGGATCTGAATGAGAAGTTTCAGCTGGAGGTTAATGGGGAGGAGCTGAGGAGCAATGCTGACATCGGACAGTACGAATAGGACCCAACGTGGCCTGAGAAGTACTATGCCCTTTTGCAGAAACACAACTTGTTCATTAAACAGGTGTTCGGAAGATTGAAGTCACTGAAAGAAAGCTAAACTTGATTTTACGTTTTTAATGATTAGTAGTTTGAAGATGCAGTTTGAAATTTTTGATTTCCGATAGAAACATCTCAGTTTCGATACAAACCTTCATAACACCCTAAATTTGTGAAGTAGAAGGCTATGTGAGTGAAATCAGCTCTTATGGTAAAAAGTAGTTTGCTAGACTTTTTATGGTTTTTTTGTCTAACATCAAAGATTGATTTACCAACAAGATATAATTTTATTGCCAATGTCCCAAATCTAAATCTCCATATTGTCCTTCACCCTACTGTTCCTACTTGCTAGCTCCAAAATGTACAACCTGAACATGACCTGTGGAACCTGCCAAAACAAAACCGGCTGCACCGGCAATATTTGCTTTTTCTTGACTGGAGATCTCACAGGCTAGTACTGCTACGGGGCATCTAGTTGTGCGTCCAAGACCCAACTAAGCTTTCAGCTAGGATCGTGCAGTTATGACTACATGGGATACAGCTGCAGCTCGGGCATGTGCATGAATGGGATGGCCGGAAGCGCTTGCTTTTCATCAACATCCGGTTGTCCCAGCGGCTACTCCTTTACTGAGACATGCTCCAACAGGGCTGTCAACTTCAGCATGACCATACCTGGCCAACCCAATAGCGCCACCAGCACGTTCAACCTGACCACTGATTGCTACTTCAGCTCTGGAACTGGCAACTACTCCAGCTGCTCGGGAGACATCTACGGAGGCTCATGCAACTGTTGCTTAACGATGACCCTCTCAGGCATAAAAGATGGGTCGGGGTCTTGCGTGCCTCAGAATTCTTCCTTCGTGGCTGTGAAGTTAGGGGCTGACCTGATGGCTTGGGCTTGCGGGGCGATGCTTTTCATCCTGCTGTTAGCCCAGTTCTGATCACAAGCAAATCCTCACCTTATTATTCTATTAGGATAGAATTAATAACCAGAGGTATAATGAATCCATTTTTGCTAGTTCGGCACCAAATACAGCCAAACGGCTGGTTTTCATTCCTGTGGCCACAAGCTACTGCCACCATCAACCAACCCCACCAAACCAACCATAAGGTATAATTAAAGTTTCAAGCAGCCTGAGATCTAGCTTACTCATTATCATGCCACGTTGCCTGATTACTCCGATAGCAGAGTCTCTCTTTGCTATTGGTTGGCCTCGTTCCAAGCCTTGGCCTTCTGGAACAGCACGAATCCCACTCCAAGCAGGATGAAGCCTCCAAGGATGCTGAACAAGATGATGGTAATGAGCTTCCACTCGGGGAAGGGTGCTCTCCCATTGACTAGCACCCTGATCTTCTCCAAATTGAAGTCGTTAATGAGCTCCAAATAGATGATTTGGGTGTCGACCAGTTCGGTTGTGAAGAGGCTGAGGTTGCGATGCAGGGAGGCTTTGATGAGTTGTCCGCTTTCTTACACCACTACCAACCCTATCCTTGGCTCAGCATGCGAATCGCTCTCGTTTTGAGTTGTGTTGAAGTCGAATCTGTGCAGTGCGTTTTCCTTGAGGGTCAGTGCTCCAATGAGTCCCCTCTTCTCGACAGTGCCGTTGAACTCTCCTGAGACAGAATACACAGTGTAGAGTTGCTGGGTTTGGTTGTTATCATTGTACTAATCAGGCAGCTGCTGTCTGACCAGGAACAACCCTCCATAATACTTTATCTAGTTGCTGACCTCATAGTAGGAATATCGCAGATAGAGTCTTTCAATGTACTTGTTGATCAAGGAGTAGGTGAAATCGTACTGCAGAACTAGTTGCACTGTGTGGTACCTTCCTGTCGTAACAAGCAGCCTTTAGGTAGTCTTCTTACCCTGCATATCTGTGGAGGTGGTGAGCAGCGAGATCGCTTGGAAGGTGGCGTCGTAGGGAAGAGCCTCACCTAAGGAGGACAGCATTGAACGCAGGGGAACCAAGTAGGTTTGTCTGATCACAATGCTCGATTTGCCCACTGAATGGGTGAATTCAAGGACAAGCAGCCCTCGGTCCATCTCCGAAATGTAGAGCCGATAGATTTTGTTCTCATTGTTGTAGATCAGCTCAGCATTGTTGAAGTTGATGACCCCCAGTTCCTTCATATTGAAATCATCCCCATCGATATACTCTATTTCGGTGAGTGGAGAACCCGTCTATAGATCTTCACTGATCTCGTAGAGGAAGATCCCTCCGGGTCGCTTCTTTCGGTAGCTGTCTGCATCTGCGTCAACCAGCATCACCAAGTTGTGGGTGGCCTGCAGTCGCAACAGACTTTGGGCGTTTGTTTATTGAAGGTCGAAGGTGAAGGCCTTTTTGCCAATGCTGCTGACCACCTGGAGGAAAACGTTCTAGTTTTAGAGGCAGCCCACAACTGTGTAGCGATGGCGGGAGACAGTTACCTCAACGCAGTGACGAGTAGGGTCTTTGGGGAACTACACAATCTCGGAAATGGAGCCATTGGTGGCAAGTTTGATGAGTGTGCTCTCAGCCAGCAGTTCCCCACCGGCAGGGGTGTAGAGATAGCTGGCAAGCGCAGGGATGAGAAAAGAGCTGTCTTCCTGCTGGACGTGGTTGTTGATCCTGATCTTCTCCGGACAGTCCGCACAGTCTGCCTTGATCGTCAGTACATTCCCTTGATACCATTCAGTGTCGTTGACTTCGCTGAGTCTGTTCTCTCCTGAGTAGAAGTAGTCTTTGGTGTTCATGATGTCCTTCAAGAAGGGACTGACAGTGATGTAGGTAGGCAGGTTGATGACCGACACTGATATCTTTTGCAGTTCGACAGTGTCAAGCGTATTGAGGTACTGCAGGTAGAAGTCATAATCCTTGTTGGCGTTCTCGACCTCTGCCTCAGGTTTTTAATACTGCCTAAATATGCGAAGCTCTTTGGTTGTGATCACTGTCAGGTAGTCGATGATGTAACCGCTAGCGTCGATTAGCAGGTTCTGGTAGGCGTAGAGATCTATTTGATTGTAGAGTGCACCAACTGCGGGTAACCCGCTGCGGTATACGAAGACATTGTAGTCTCCACCTTCGGTAATCGTTGAGAGATATACACAGTTGCCGTAGTCAGAGATATCGAAGTCATAGTTTTTGGGCAATTTGTATCCATACAGTGGGTATTTCTTAGTTTTTCGGACTTCTTTCAAGTAAATACGTGAAATGTCGTATTATTGAACAAGATTGGGAGCCACAGTGACGACCAGAAAGTTGCTATTGACTTCGAAAACAAACTCAGTATTAGCGTTTTAGACGGGACGGATGATTGCAAGTAGTTGAGGCACACACTATTTGCTGAGATCCATTGCAATTATAGAATCCGAAGTTTTGATGAAGAGCAAATCAGGGTGGAATCTGCTAGTGTGAACAATCTGTGGAGCGAAGAAAAGGACACCAAGTTTGAACATGGAGAGATGATTGATGTTACATATGCTGAAACAATTGTCTGCCAAACATTCATCAAGAGGATAGATGTTGACCCGTTTTATATGCCTCAACACTGCGAACATGTATTTGCCGGTGATAGTAAGTGAAGAGATGTTCCCTGGAAAACCTGAGCCCAACGTGAGTCTGTCCAACTCTGTTCCGTCTGTGAGATCTCTCAAAAAGATTGTGTTGTAATAGGTAGCTGTTGTATAGGCGAGTAAATGATGCATTGTTTGGGTGTAGGGATTACGGACCATTGTGGTGGCCCAGTTGCTGATTTGTCCTCCTAGATCCTTGACCTCGGTCTTGTTGCAGTGCACCAGTAACTTCTAGTGCTGGGGATAGCAGTAGCTGATGTAGGTGTTGTTGCTGGTGTCCTGAGTGTAGATCATAAGGGTGTCGTTTGCTGTGCCGCCCAAGGTTTCAGTTTGGAGGAAGGTGATGTTGGTGAAGGGTGGAGCAACTTCCCACACTACCTACAACTGTTCGTTCTGCAGTATCTTGCCCTTGACCGTATCTTTCTGGGCTTCCTTGATGCTGTAGGTCACATTGGGACCTAGGATGTACTCCCCGAGCTCAAGTTTGATTTTGCCTGGGTAGTTGGCTGAAAATCTGGAGGGAGGTGCGCTTCCTACCTCCCACATCGTCCTGTTGTTCTCATCTAAAAGCGTGAAGTTTATAGTCAGAGAGCAACTGACGTTGACTGAGGGAGTGCTGGAGTCCGTGGAGTAGGTGGAGACAGTGAAAGAACGCTGAGTGTTTAAGAGGTCTTCATTTTAATCGAAGACGAGGCTGAAGGAAGGGTCGTCGATGTAGTAGTTGGAGATTGCTTGGTCGTTGATTACAAGGATGTAGCTGAGTGCCTAGTTGACATCGATGAGGGTGCCGCTGAGGCCGTGGGACATCGTGAGGAAGGCTCTGGTGAAAATGCGGTCTCCCCTTGTGAAAACCCAAGAGTAGTTATAGGTCACGTTGGAGTCTGTGGCTGAGCTCCTCACGAAGAGGAAGCGGTCATTGAGAAACAGCTGGATGACGGTTGAGCCAGGCAGCAGAGAGTACTTGTTGAGCAGCCTGGGGTCTTCAACGTCCGTCCAGTCGACTTAGTGGACATTGTGGTCATTGGAGAGGGCCAGCTCAATGCGGTTGTCCAAATTGGCTGAGAACACTGCCATCCTGGTGAAACCTTTGGCTTCGTAGCTGTTGAGGTAGAGGAGATCTTCAGCTCCATTGATCTAGACTCTGTGCACTCCTGCCAACTCGTCCAGAATGTAGATCTGGCCTAGGTACACCTTGATATCTGCTATCCTCAGCCTGGGCAGCCCTAGGAAGGATCTGTCGATGACTCCCACCACCCAAGGGTTGGCTGGGTCTTGCATCATGATCACTTCGACGTAGGTGTTGTCGCGACTGCCCTCACTCATCTTGTCAGCTGTGTATGTCCTGAGGACAAAGGTATGGCCGTTTTCAGCATCGTGGTAGACATCAAGTTTGCGCCTTGCGATGGAGTCGAAAGGGACGTACATTTCGGTGGGGAGTTCCTTGGTCTTCTTGCCATCGCTGATCTGGAAGTAGTAGAAGAGGTTCTGGTAGATCTGGCCCCTGGAGTTGGGGATGGTCTTCTTCTGGGCGCAGTCCACGACGATGGTGTTGGAGAGGGGGAGGAGGATGCTGTCGTAGCAGGTGGTGTTGGTGAGGTTCTAGACAGTGATGTAGTTGTTTATCACTGGCACCGTTTTGTTGTCCGAAAGGATCCCGTAGTGCACCAGCGACTTGTCACCCTTCTACGTCAGCGCGATGAACTGTTGCCCCCACGAGTTGCCGATCCTGGCCACGTGGATACTCTTGAGACCCTGCAGGGCCACATCGGGGTACTCCTCCTTCTGGAGTCCGATTTTGTTGGTGAGTTTGATGTACTTCTGGAGATCGGCGTCTGAGGAGTAGTTGAACCTGAGGTTGTAGCCTGTGAAGAGGCTGCCCATGTCCAGGTAGTAGGCCTCATTGGGGGTCAGAGGCAGGATTTTGTAGAAACTGTTGGTTTGGCAGTTGGGCAGCGAGATACCTGTGACTGCACCCACCAGGACACTGAGGCAGAGGATACTGAGGAGTGGAGTTCGAGGTTGGGACGTGTGTTGGTTGCGGAGTATCATCGATTGATATTCTATTAATATTGGGTTATATGAGGGTTGACTATGCCCATTCCGGCCAAATATGTGTAAATTGACACGAATAGTATAGAAAGGCATGAGTTGTATAGAATAGAAGTAATATCAGCTGGCATCAACCTTACTTGATACCTTTCCAATAAGCTCACTTGCTGTTATAGCATCTGCTGGCAGCTCGGCCCTAGTTGCCCACAAGCACATATTGAACTTGTGCAGATTTGGGCAGAAAGTTGGCAGCGCATCCAAGTATAACTCACCTCTATAATACTACTTAGATCATTTATTTACAACCAAATAGCAATGTACGCTCTTTAGCTTACCCCTGTCTCACCCAGGCTGCAACACGTCCACTCCGCAGGCCAGCTTGCCAACCACAGGCACCCCACCGCCATGCTCTTCGAACTCACCAACCAGTCCGACTTCAACCGTACCCCCAAAGACGACCTGGTCTACTCGGACAACTAGGAACCCCCCTACCCACTCTCCACCCTCTGCGAGAAGGCAGTGGTGTTCAGGATTGGACGCAGGAGGGAGGATCTGCCGCGGCTGGTGCGGCAGTGGCGCAGAGTGTGATCTTCTGTTATTTGGATGGGTGATAGTAGTTAGTTTTAATGGAATGCCGAGGCAGCCAGCTGGATCAAAGTTGGGTTGCTTTATGAGTGTAGAAGTGATCAGAAGTGGGGCTTGCGGGTGTTGGTGGCTTCGGCTGCGGAGGATGGCACCTTCAGCCGCATGTTCTCGTAGTGCTCGTACTTCCTGGCCTCGTAGCGCTGGTTGAGTTCCAGAGGGATCACCTGCTCGATGCCCAGTCTGTTCTCCCCCGTGAGAGGGTTGTACTTGCTGTTGCCCTTGTAGTCCATGTTGTGCGCCCGCACGAACCCTCTGATCCTGGCGTCCTCGTCGAGACGCCTGAGTTTGTCGCCCTGGGAGTTGCGGTCGTATTCGAGAGTGATGGGGTTGTAGGCGAGTCTGCTTGAGATGGGTGGTACCCGTTGGAGTTGGCGGTGCGTTTGATGCCCTGCCGCTGGTTCTGCACACTGTACTCCTCTCTCTCCTTGAGCTTCTTCTGGTAGTTCTAGACCAGCTACCAGCGTTTGTTCTACCTTTAAAGCTGCTCCAGACGCTTGCGCTAGAGTTCGGACTGCCGCTTCAGCTTCTACTCCTCCCTCCGCTGCCGCTCGTAGGAGGCGAAGTCTTTCTGGAACTGTTCGAGGGCTGGGTAGGGGATTGAGTACCGTCCATGTGATGGGTGGGGGCATCCTACGCACGCAGGAGAGAGGCTGCACCTGTACCATCTTTATGAGAAAAGGAGTACTTCTCATGCGGGAGGCGAGAACACGTGCCTATTCTTCCACCTCGTAGTTACCTTGCGTGGCCATTATATTACCATTACAGACTGCATTACTAGAATACTCAATCACCACTCATAACTATCCCACTCCATCTCACTGCATTACACCCCTCTTAGATTAACCACTCCTTGATCGCACCACTCTTGCATTACACCACTCTTCGATTACATCCTTAGGTACTAAGCAACAAATGGTGCAGTTGGTATTGATGATAAGAGTGGTACGTATGATACAAATGTTAGGTTGGTAGAGTTGGTAGATGTGACAGATTAGATAAGAATCATTCAAAGAAGTACTCGTACTTCTTTTTGCGGGTCTTGTTAGTCTCCGCCTCCTTCACTCGGCTTTCCTGGTAGTGCTGCTAGTTGAGGCTGCGGCTATGGTTGAGCGGATAGTACTAGAAGCTCTGCAGTTGGATGGGGGAGTCGTTGTTTTTGTAGATAATGTTCGAGAGTTTGGTGTGCAGCAGCTGGTCCTTGTCCCTCTCCTACTAATAGTTGGAGTGTTTCCTGGGAGAGTATTAATAGTTTGGGTGTTGCCCAGGGGGATACTCATAGTTTGGGTGTTTCCTGGGCGAGTCCAAGAAGTCGGTGTTGCTGGAGTGGGCATGGATAGGGTTGTGATAGGATTGGTTCCTGTTGAGGTGGCTAGCCTTGCCCAGCGGCTAGTCGAACTCTATTTACCTGTTCATCTGCCTGAACTCGCTGAGTATCTTCTCCCTCTTGTCCTCCAGACCCTGCAGGTAGCTGTCGAAGTTAGGGGACGCCCGCTTGAATTCCTCTAGCTTCCTGGGATTGGCAGGATTGGCGGGAATGGGAGGAGTGTAGGCAGAGTTGTTTCTGTTCTGGTTCAAGGCCACCATGTCTGCAAACTACTCAAACAGAGAAGACCGCTCCAATGGGTTAGTGGGGGGTTCGGGGAGGACAATCTTGGGAGACATCCTTTAGAGCAGTAGTGAGTCCATTTGGCGATTTCTGAGCTCTTTGTGCTCTTTGTGCCGCTCTTGTTGATTGATTTCCTGACGTATCTTCAGCTAAATCTGATACTGAGATAGCTGTTTCTAGTCCTTTGCCTCGGGAGCAATGGCATCTCGCATAAAGAAGGCAGAAGGTCTGCTTTTTTAGCCATTCATGTTGTGTTGGGACAGCTTCCTACAGTGGTCCCTATGGCACTCCTTGGAGGGAGATTTGGCGATGGCGTTCTTCGACCTATTCAAAGATTTGTCAGCATTAAGTCTGATTACATTCATGGAGCCCTTCCTCAGCAGGTTTTTGGAGGGGTCTTCGTATGCTTCTTCCTTGGCAACTTTGTAGTTCTTCAGATACCTCAGTTCCCTCATCGGGCTAACACTGTTCCTCGATTTGTCCTTTGATCTGGTTATCTCTCTCAGTTTGTTCACTTTGGCCTCGGGAGCACCATTCATGTCCTTTGAGAGGCTGGATTTGGCATTGTGGTATCGTAGTTCGTTGTAATGCTTCACTAGTTAGCTAACTGCAGTGTGCTACTAAGCATAGTTCCTCAACTTTCTATTGCCGAATACCCCGTTCTATTCAAGCGGCAGTTTGGCCTTTGACTTTTTGGGGGTCAGATTTAGATCCTTTTTGCTTTTTTAGCGGTTGAAGTCTGCATTTTTGTGCGCAACTTTAGGGGGGTTGAGTTTTTCTGCGTTCTAGTCAATAAACTTAGACTCTGCTATCTTCTTATGGGCCGACTTGCTCAAACCATTTCTGGCGATCTCCCTCAGCTCGTTGTCGATCTACTAGCACTTCTTGTTGAGCCTTTTCTGGATGAACTCCTCGAGCTGGTGGATGAGTGATATTCTGGGTTCAAAGTACTCGTTCTGGAAGTTCAAGGCTTTGCGATGTGTGTTTTGAAAGATGGAGTGGCACTTCTCGTGGGGCCTTTCCGTGAATTTGTTGTAGGCGATGAGTTCACGAGTGCAGAAGTTGCCCTCCTCTGTGCACTCTGCGTGGTAGTACTTGGCTCCGATTTCCAGCAGTTTTTGGGAGAGGTGATGTCCCACGGAGATGCGGGTGAGGTGGTGGCTGACGTTGCCGGTGAGGGTGAACCAGAGGCCGAGGCCGTTCTAGTATCCGAAGTAGCAGTTCTAGCCCTTGTGCCTCAGGACCAGCACTTCTGCGAACTTGTTTGCGATTTTCTGCATGAAATCCAATATGCCCGTCTGCTACATACTCAGTAAAATGCCATGCTTCTTAGCCACCTAGTAGATGTACTCTTTGTAGATCTCACTGCTGCTCACCTTTTAGCTGCTGCTGATCTGCAAGCTCGAGTTGCTCTGCACCTGCTCCGCGTTGAAGCAGTTTACGCTGCTTGTTGGTTAGTAAAACGAAGCCATCGTCTCTTTCGGCTGTCCTCGGAAATAATTGGCGAAAAGGATGGTTTTCTTGGTTTTGAAGACGTTGGCCCCGTGGGGTTCGCCTTGGCTCCAGTCCCCGTAGAAGTACCTGCCGTCGGCAAGCAAGATGAGGGTATTGGCGGCCATCTTGCCGTCAGCCCACTCTGAGCAGTAGAAATTCATGTCGTCGTCGAGGAGGATGCCGAAGCCTTGCCTTTTGTTCTCCCTGGAGAGGAAGCCCTGGTAACGGGCATTGCGATAGTCGAGGGTTCTGACCCCTGGGAAGCTGAATGAGTCGTACTTCATGGCAGCTCTACAATATTAATAATAAAATTTAACGTAATTATGCCAGGCAACCTAACTACTGGGCTTATTGGTCAAGGAGCATATGATAAAGAACATTGCAAGCGGTAATAGCTGCAGTATACAAGAAAAGTTGGAGTTGTGATTAGAGGTCAATTAGCGAGTAGTGGTCAATAATAGATGGAGTGGTGGGTGAGGGAGGAGCCCACCCTGCTCAGGATGTCCTTCTTGTGCAGCCTGTCCTTCATCCCCCACTCACTCCCCACGTTGTAGAACGGCACGGCCTTGTCCTTGCCGCTTTTGAAGCGTTCTTCCTTGTTGAAGTAGGGGTGGGGTCTCTTGGACTTGAGGTGGGAGATGGAGTCGAAGAGGTCGTAGGCCAGAGGGACGGGGTCGTAGGTGCCCACTTCAGCTGCCTTGATGCCTCGCTAGCTCATGCTCTTCTTGGTTTTCTAGCTGGGCTTCTTCCACTTGGGTGCAGCGTTGTGGTCGAAGAGCTGGACGCGAGCGCTGTAGGCCCCAACTCCTGGCAAATCTATTGAGTTCCTCATCGAGTTCTAGAGGTAGCTGCATACTTAGGCCTTCCCCAGAGGACTCCTTACTTTTTTAGATTTGTCGGCTTTGACCTCTATCTTATCGTAGTTGCCGGGGGCGGGGAAGTTGAACTTTTTCTGCAGCTTCTGCACTTCCTCGAAGTAGGTGACCCTGGGAGGGGACTACACTTTGATTTTTTTGGCGCTGCGCTCGTACTACTTAGGCTAGTAAGTGGATGGTCCTGGCAGTTTGGCCTGCCTTCTGGCAATCTAGTCAAGAAAGGTTGCCTTGCTGGACCCCAGTGCTGGCTTGATGGTCTGGGAACGTTGGTTTGATGCAGCTAACTCCTTCTACTATCTCGACCTACGGGCATCGAAGTATTTGTTGTCGACGTGGTAGCCCTAGATGCCCGTATTTGAGGTCCTGTGCACAGTTGAGAACAGCTACTTGATCTACTGCATCCCGATAATAATTTTATTAACCATCCCCACATCCCATTAACCACATATTACCTCACTATTACATCACCATCCCACTATTACATCACCGTCCCACTATTACATCACCAATCCATTGCGCCACTTTAGGCAGGAACAGTTATGATCAGTGATAGGGTGGTCTATAATATTAATGTCTGATTAACTCTCATACTAACTATACAAATGGCTGAGCAGCCTGGGGGTGCTGCCCACCAACCTCAGGTACAAGACCAACGGCAACTACGAGCTGGACACCAGGACTGCCTAGAACCTCAAGAGCGGCTACCTCCTCTCCAAACTGCTACTGCTGCTGGCCAAGGAGCACGGGGCAGCCATCAATGAGCCCCTCCTGGCTTCCGTCAAGCAGTCCAACACCCCCGCCGCCAAGACCTACAACTGGAACATCCTCTCCGAAGTAACACCCCCCCTACGCAGAGTTTCACCAAGCTCAATGTCACCATCGGCAAGTAGTCGCAGAAGGAGATCACTGCCGGCAACTTCAACACCCTCGTCAGGTTCCTGCTCGACCTCCACAAACGCTTCAACCTCAAGGTACCCCCTCCCCTACTCCAGAAGGAGACCAAGAAGGAGGAGCCCACCGAGGGCGAGATCAACCTCAAGAAGCTGGAGGTGCTGCAGAGCTACGAGGAGGCCGAGACCTTCCTCGAGATGAGCATAATGATCATCAGCCACTCCCTGAGCCTGACCCCCAAGCAGACCCTGTCCACCCTCAACGACAACTGCAAATACTATGCGCACATGGTCGTCAAGGGCATCAAGAACAGCTTTGCCGAGATTTGCGGCATGCTGGAGACCTTCTCCGGAGAGCTGCCCAAACTGATGTTCCAGTGCGAGAAGAACCCCGACAAAAACACTGAGTTCTTCTTGGACCTCATCAAGCCCAGCCTTATTTCGCGGGACTCAGGTACCACTGACCTTACGTAGAGGTGGCGAGGAAGGGCTGCGAACTGTTCCGCAACATGATCTAGGAGAGCCTCAAGTACAACTCCAAGAACCTCGTCTACCAGATACTCTGCAAGGAGAGCGTGGGCTTCGACTTCCTCTACATGGGACTCAAGAGGCACCCCGACCTGGTCAACGACTTCACCTCCTTCCTCTTCCCCCTCATCCGCCACGCATTCAACGACTTCTTCGAAATACACCTCAAGAGGACCATCAACAACGAGCAGGAGTACCTCAAAATACTGCTCAGAATCATCGAAGGATTGACAGGCAATAGCGAGAGCAAGGGGGTGCTGAAGTAGTCGGGACTGGTGAATGTGTGGCTGAAGAACAGCGAGCTGTCGTTCGAGAGGAAGAAGAGCAAGGAGTAGAGCCCGGTGAACGAGGAGACCAAGATCCTGTACCTGTAGCTGCTGTGCAACCTGTGGAAGTACTACGCGGCGGAGGTGGACCAGGACTACGCCTAGTAGCTGCTGATCAAGGGCATCTAGGAGCTCAAGAGGAACACCCGCAAGGACATCTACACCATCAAGGTCCCTGCCCTGCTCCGCCTCTTCGACTTCCTGCACTTCCTGGCCGACACCAAGAACAAGGTCGCACCCATCCTCTACAAGAAACTCATCTTCCTCCTCATCGAGAACCACGAGGAACAGGAAATACGCGAACTCATCCTCTCCAACTTCACAGTCATGCTCCGCAAGTACCCCACCATACCCGTCGAGCTCCTGCTTGAACCCCTGCTCAGGCAGCTCATCAACTCCGAGGGGCAGAGCTATGTGCTGAACGTGTTTGACTTCTAATTCTTGATTGAGCTGTGCAAGCACCCCAGGATGGACGCAGTCAACGCTCTGAGCTACCTCGAGTTCCTCAGCAAACTCTACATCAAGTCCTTCATCTACGCCAAGCTCACCATCCGCGTCATCGAGGTGCTCACAAGCCGCTTTTGCGAGGAGGAGACCATCATCTAGTTCCTCAAGAAGAACATCGAGAGCACCCTCAACCTGTACGGCATCCTGACCTTCAACAAGAAGAAGCTCAGCAAGTAGGACTCCATAATGAACAAGCAGAAGAAATCGCTGGCCATAGAACTGGTCAAGCATTTCACACATCTCTAGCACCAGGAGCTATCCAAGTTCATCCAGGAAAAGGTGATCGGGCTCTACCTGCTCTGGGCCTAAACCAAAAAGCAACTCAACAAAGGTCTAAAGTACCTCATCGAACTGTACGGAGACGTGGAGGAACTCTGTCTCCAGTACAAGGTCAGCTAGGGCAGGAGAGAGGAAATCTCCATACCCTTCACCACCGAAGCCACCATCAAGGAAAGCAACGCGAGCAGGGAGGTCGCCAAAACAGAAACCTACCAAGAACTCTAATACATGAAGGAAAAGGGTATTGGCTACAAAGCCAGCAAAAAGGCCAACACTGAAGAACTCATCTAGCGGAACTTGCTCAAGGGCAACCCATCGGCCATGGAGCATCTGTAGAGGATGAAGGAGAGGCTGAAAGGAGAAGCCAGCAGGAAGAAAGAAATGGAGGATCAGGAGCTGAAGAAGCTGAAGGAGAAGAACAGCCTGAACTCCCTGTAGCTGCTGCAAAGGAACCTGTCACTGGGGTATGCGAAGTTGGTGCCTTCCGCCGAAGAGCAGACCTTGTTTTAGTTTGGGACAGTGAAGCCGAAGCAGCTGAAGCTGTCTTACCACTTCCACTCGCTGGAAGAGCTGGAGCAGATCGACAAGGATTCGACCAGAGCAATCCTGAAGCAATACGGCAAGGACATAAAGTCCATTTTCTTGAAGTACGCCCTCATCTCCTCAACTCACGACAACAAGCGCAAGTAGGACAGCGTGGCCGTGATGTCTTTCACCGAGGTCGTGAAGATGCTCAATGAAAAGGGCATGACCGAAGTCAACAAGCTTGTTGTCAGCGACATCATCTCCTCCATCAACTACAGCAAGCGCAAGGAGAGGAACGTGCTTTTCGGGATTGAAGAGCCCGAGTTCACCGACTTCCTCGTCAAAATCACTGACTTCATCGTACAAACCGAGCAGAACTCGCAGGAACTGCCCTTCGGCCTCAAACTCGAAAAACTCCTCAAAGCTTTGCTAAAGAACGAGGTGTTCTACTAAAACAGGTTCAGAGTGAAGTAGGAGGGGCAAATAGTGAAGCTGAGGTAGGCCCTCAGAAATGACGAAGGGGATGAGCTGTAGATCCCAGAAGTAGTTGTTTATTAATGTAGGGATATAAAAAGGTAAGATAGACGCAGGTGCGACTGGTCTATGCCCCTGCGGACCGGGACTGGGGCATAGCTTAGAAATACTTGCTAGGGTATGAGCTCAGCGATTGGCTCATTAGCAGATGCCTAGAGTATTCTTGGACCTATCTAGTATGCACATCATGACTCCCTGCGTCGAGATAAGGGAAGGCTACAACCTCATCCAGATACCAAAGCCCATCAGACCCAAGCTGCCCAAGCAGGAGACTGAAGCCAAGATAAAGTATGAGCCCGAGGGTAGGCCGTAAGACAACTAGTTTTACCAAGACCCCAAAGTAATGACCCCGGGCAAGCTGTCCGAGAATAACAGCAAGAAGGAGAGGAACGAGCGCAGGAGCCAGTCGCAGAGGGCAATCCACAAGATAAAACCAGAGCCAGCAGCCTTGGCCGAAGAGGAGAAGCTCAAAGCCATAAAGAGGTAGAAATATGCCATGGAGCTGAAGTAGAATTTGGAAAAGATGAAGCAAGAGAAAGCCCTCAAGGAGTAGGCCAAGAAGCTGCAGGAGGCAGAGAAACGAGAAAAGGACAAAAAGAAGGAGGAGGAGAGGAAGCAGTACCTCAACACCAACAAGCTCAAAGTCGATGAGTTTAGGAAGAAGGAAGCAGACTAGAAGCTCAAGAAGTAGGAGGAAGAGAGGAGACTGAAGGAAGTGGCGCTCGAGTAACGCAAAAAAAGGTAGAAGGAACTGTTTGACAAGCACCAGGAAGATATCAAGAAGCGTGCCGACGTGCTCAGCGAGAGAAGGAGGGAACTCGAAAGCTCTAAAGACAGGAAGGCCAAGCAGTTCGAGAAGCTAGCCAAGGAGGCAGTCACTGTGAAGGAAGACGTGCAGCAGGAAAAGCTGAGGATGCTGGAAGTCAAGAACAGCCTCTAAAACGGCCAACTCAAAACCCTAGTCACCACCCACGACAAGCCATTCAGAGAACTCTACTCTGCTTACTTCAACTGGGATAAAAATAAGATAGAACTCAACGCCATTGCGCTCCTCCTCAGGGATTTTCAAATCAGCCCCGAGTTTGTCCTACCCAAAACCATCGCAGATGTCTACAAGAGCACTGGCAAAGGTCAGCCTCTCGACTTCGAGGGGTTCATCTAATGTCTAGCCAAATGTGCCTACAAATCAGACAAGCTACAGGATGACGAGGGAAAAGAGCAAAAGGGAGACAAAGAGGGAAAAGAGGGAAAAGAGGGAAAAGAGGGGAAGGAGGGGAAGGAGAGTAAGGAGGGTAAGGAAAGTAAGGAAGGGCAAGGGGTGGACCCGCGAGTGCTGAAGAGGCTAATACATAAGTTGAAGATGGAAGAGGATAACTATAAGTAGGTGTTAAAAATAGTGAAGAACCATTTGCAGTGAGCTGTGATGATGCAAGATGCTACTTTTTGTTTACTTCAAACCTAGCTTTAAAGCCATGATTAGCTGTATAGATTGTCAGTCTTGGCCTGTTTTAGAAACACCACGCATCTGTAACTTTGCTGGACGTCGAGACTAAGCTTTGTTGGCTTCAGTTTGTGCTTTTGATAGTGGGCTGTGAGAATCAAAGCAAGGCACGCAGAATTGATTTGATTATAATACATTTCTTCTGCGGATGACCTCTCTCAAACCGTTGGGGCGGCGTTCCACACACCAGACTGCACTATACAGCATCGTAACCCTGCACATGGCCATCTTCGAACTCTGCTTTCCCTTCACTGCGCTCCAGAGTCCCCTCCTCGCGGCCGCAGCCATCTGGAGGTACCTGCTAATAGTGCTGGTCCTCTACTAGATCTGCACCATCAAGAGGGTCCTGCCCACTGACCCCATTTTGGCAGGCAAGGTGGCCCCCAGTGACTGCAACCAAGAATAACTCCTGCTCTGCGTTCTTTGTAATAGTCTGGTCTACAAAACCAGCTACCACTGCTTTCGCTGCGGCAAGTGCGCGCACTAGTTTGACCACCACTGTAAATTTCTGGACTGCTGCATCGGGGGAGCTAACTACGTGCCTTTCCTCCGCCTTCTGTTCACTTTCGTGTTCTACTGTGGCGATACAATATTTTTGGTAGTCAAAAGCTAGAGCTTCTAGTACCAAGCCTTGCACATAGGAGTGTCCCTAATACTCGCGGGATTGACGACGTCTCTGCTGATTTTCCACATCTATCTCAACTGCTGGCTGGGAAAGTCTACTCTGTAGTATTTGATTCCGGGGCTGAGGAAACAGTAAAAGTTGGAGGAGGAGATAAACTCTTTCAAGGACTAAACTCGAGATAAGTGATATTTGCTGATATGGTGCACTGAATAGCGGGTATTTAAGGTGGCTGCCTTTCCAGTAGAGTTGGTTTGAGTAAGAATGCTAATATAGCGATTGCAGCTTGAGGATAGGTCATACTGAGTAGCTTGTAGTTTTTATTTGAGTGAATTTGGTATTTGCTAAGTGCCGTCTAATAGAATTCTCCAAAAGTGCTATAAGCAGCGTTTATATTACGTTCGCATATACTATTTGAAGTGCGTGAGCATGAGCGACAGGTCATTCTACAACGAGTCAATCCACAACTAGAACTTTGTGACCCCCAGAGGCAGCACCTACTCCAAAAAGACCAACAACTCAACAAGCTCCTCCAGCTTTTGCAGCAACTCCCTACTCCAATCCCTCGACTCCTACCACAACAGTCACTCAGCCCATACCAACTCCTTCAAACTTGCCCTGATCCCCGAATAGCCCCACAGAGGCCCATCCCAACACGAGTCCCAATATCTAACTGCTATTAAGTAGCCAACCTTCGTAGAAGTGTATGCAATGGAACGGCAGCAAAGAAAGGGTGAATTCGCAAGAACTGAAGGCGAGATCGTAATTTACAACAGGTTTAGAGTTGAAAAGTAAAGTTTGCTTTGTGTGGACATCAAAGGGAGAGACAAGAACGCGGGCATGGGCATCAGAAGAAACCTACTTCTGCCTATCCCTTTTACCAGGAGACCAACCACAAACAACGAGGAAGACAGTGATACAGATATTTCGACACAAAGTTATAGAACGCGTTCCTTAAGATACTCAACAGACATAAGCAGCGATTAAGACTGAGACAAAAAGAATGATAGTGAAATGTAAAATAAATTCGAAAAGTATATATCCAAAAATAATCTTTAGGAAAAAAAGAGAAATATATAAGAGAATGATAAAAGGCATCAGAAATATAACCAAGAAATAATACACTTCCCTCCCTAAG
>Ga0316217_10003511_pt1 | contig 17773 bp, 14 predicted proteins | sample 1anoAmetaG_FD_203633 | JGI IMG/M metagenome (GOLD analysis project Ga0316217, IMG submission 203633) | Freshwater microbial communities from Trout Bog Lake, Wisconsin, USA - 1anoA | ecosystem: Environmental > Aquatic > Freshwater > Lake > Hypolimnion/Profundal zone | place: USA: Wisconsin...
TTGGGTGTCCGCCAGCTGCTAAAGTATGGAAGTTTACGAGAAAAAGAGAATATACCAGCAATTGTACATCCAAATAACGCTGCTGATAGTGTTATGGGTTCATCATATCTCAACCACACCATCAAAAGCTAGCGTATTTTCGGCTTCCCCCCTTTATTCGCTGGTTTTCTATTCCCCAACCTAGCTAACTCCATGGTTCGCCAAGTTCCTCAACAAAACAAAACCCTGTTGTTGGGGGTGACAACCAAGTCCAAATATCGAAAAAAGGTAGCCTTGGGCCATCAGATATTTGGGCAAGATTTATTGTTTAAAAATCAAATCATCAAATTTTAAAATATGACATCTGAGAATAAAGAACAGAAAAAGCCCAGAGAAATCAGAGAGCTTAAATAGAAGCTGAACGGAGTAGACGTCGACCAAAAGCAAGAGGCCATTAGGGGCATCATTTCTTACATGACAAACGGGAAAGATGTCTCATCCCTCTTCATGGATGTCCTCAAAAATATCACCACCCCTTCACTCCAGCTCAAAAAACTCATCTATCTCTACGTCATGAGCTACGCCAAGGCTCACCCCGACCTCGCCATCCTCGGAGTCAACACTTTCAGAAAAGTAAAATAGCCTTGATTTAGGACGCAGTCGATAAAACAAACCCTTTCTTGCGGGCATTAGCAGTGAGAACGATGGGCTGCATCCGAATAAAGGATATAACCGAGTATCTGCTTGATCCCTTAAAAAGTGCATTGAAGGATGAGGACCCCTATGTCCGCAAAACGGGCGCCCTATGTGTCCCCAAGATGTTTGAAATCGCACCCCAAATCATGTAGGACCAGGGCTTTTTGAAACTGCTTGAGAATCTGCTCAATGATGGAAACGCCACTGTCGTATCCAATGCGTTGGTTTCTCTGTCCATTTGCAGTTAGCTCAAAGGAAAGCCTCTGCTCAAACTCAACTAAACTCTCACTCAGAAGTTGCTGACTGCTATGAATGACTGCAATTAATGGGGGGTTGTCTACATTTTGGATACTTTGGCTGCCTATCTGCCAAAAGACCCTCAGTAGGCCGAGAGCATCATGGAAAGAGTTTCAAGCAGATTGGCGCATACGAACTCAGCAGTGGCCCTATCTTCAATCAGACTGATAATCCGTTACATGGACTATTTGGCAAACGGGGAGACAATCCGAACCTACAATAACAAGATAAGTGCTCCTCTGATAACGATGATTTCCCGTGAGAATGAGATAAGCTACTTGGTCCTAAAAACAATCAATTTGGTTCTGCAGAAGAGGCCTTTACTCTTGCCGAAGTAGCTGAAGATATTCTTTGTGAACTACCATGACCCTCTCTACGTTAAGCTTTAGAAGCTGGAGGTGCTTTCTAAAATCGCAAACAATTAAAACATTCTCATGATTCTGCATGAGCTAAAGGAGTATATCCATGAAGTTGATGTTGAGTTTGTGCGTAGGACAGTCAACACTATGGGAAAATGTGCCATCAAGCTCTAAAAGATGGCAGACAAGTGTGTGCAGTGCTTGTGGTAGACACTTAAAACAAAGATCCCCTATGTGGTCCAAGAAGCTGTTATCGTGATTCGGGATATCTTTAGGAAATATCCAAACAAGTATGAAGGATTGCTCTCTGACATCTGCTAAAACTTAAACAACCTTGATGACCCTCAAGCCAAGGCTTCAATCGTCTGGATTATCGGAGAATACATCGAGATTATCGACAATGCTGATGAACTTATGGCGAACTTTGTGGAAAACTTCAAGGACTAGCCTGATGTGGTTCAGCAGCAGATACTTATCAGCTGCATGAAGCTTTATCTTCTAAGGCCTGAAGACGGTCAGTAAATACTCAAGGATCTGTTCAAATATATCACCAAATAATGCGAAAATCCTGATCTCAGAGACCGTGGCTTTATCTACTGGAGACTTCTCTCTATCAACCCTCAATTAGCCAAAAAGATCATCCTCAGCCCAAGACCTCTTATCTCTGATCAGTCTTACACACTTTAAACATAGTTTTTGGAAAACCTGATCTAAAATATAGGCCATTTGTCAAGTGTATATCTCAAGAAGCCAGAGTAATTCGTGAAAAGACTCAAAGATAACGCAAATGCTCAAGAAGTTGTAGAAGAAGATGCTGAATAACTTCTACCGAAGAACGTAAAGGAGTAGAAGACTGTGTTTTTTGAAGAAAAGACTATATCATTCGCAAACAAAGCTGATGGTCTTGCCGATAATTCTCCATCTGACCTCTTAAATGTTGAAGCTCCTCAAATCCCTCAACCCCAAAATGTCGTCCCTCCTCAACCAGTTTAAGTATCCAGACCAGCCATGAATCTTCTCGATATATAACCTTAACCTATTCGTCAAACCGCATCCACTCAAGGATCTTCTCTTTTGGACTTATCCAGCTAGCCAAGTGTTTCTAAATCATTCCAGACTTCAGTTCCTTATCAAGAGGGGTCAAATGAAAGCAGCTTTTCCACTTCAATCGTCCAGGGTAACAAAGGAAATCAAGGGACTTCTTTCGTTAACTTTATGTAAGCTCCCGTCAAAACGCATAAAAATATCGTTGTGCCTTATGTTTTAGTCCTTGGCGAAACAGACTTTAGCAGAGAAAACAAGTATACAGGATTGGCCATTAAGGCAGCTTTCCAGAGAGAAGGATAAAGTGTCTTTCTTCAGCTTTTCTTTGCCAACAGCTCTCAAACAACATTCGCAGTAATTTATTCTTTACACAGGATTTCGCACTAAAGATGAATTTAAATGCGTTCAAGTATACATATCCCTAGGTTTACATTCCTAATCTTGTCTTAAAACCTGGAGAAACTCGTTAGTTAAAGCTGAATTTGACTTTTGAAGGTGCTTCCAACTAGCTTGACAGCTTCCCTTACCATATAGACTGTGCATTGAAAGTAATGTAGGATGTATTTGTGTTCAAGGTACCTTGCAGCTTAACTGTGGCTATGCTGGGGAAGAAGACTATGACTGTCTAACAATACAAAGAAATCGTTTCAAATCCTCAGAGTATTAAGAGACAGTAGGTTCTTGACCATCGCCTTTCTTTAAACGATTTCATTCAAAAACTGGAGGACAATAACGTAAACTTGCAAGTCAGGCATGAAAACGGCAATAACGAGCTGATGGTTTTCAGCTGCTAGTTGGTTAATGGAGTGAACCTTATCTCTGAGGTAATCTTTGATAAAGCCACGAATGCTGTCAATATGCAACTCACTGGTCCAACAGACATTTACATCTCTTACTTCCATCATGCTTTGTCTATCATTGCCAATCTTTGATTGTTTAGTAAGCAAATTATTAATTGACTTATCTTATAATTTGTTTTATTAAACAAAATCTTTCTTCATTTGAAAAGCAATTAAGGACAATCTTATTACTAAAACAAACTCTCCATTAAGTTTCAAAATCATGAGTAATTCAGATGTCCTTTAGATTCTTAAACTTGCATTTTTTGAAAAAATAAGGGCAAATTGAGCAAAAAATTTAATTATTATATCATTTTTTGATATTGATTGAAGGCAGAATCTGCGATTTCCTTTTTACTGATTTTTTTTTGTCGGGTTGCTTTGAGGCAAATAGATCTTCTTACAATTTGCTATGCTTGTCATTCTAATAAAGCCATAGATTAAGATCATTGTATCTGCTCAAATCAAAGCTATTCTTAGTTCGTGCTGAATTGAAAGAAGAAGATTTGGTTGAGGAGTTTTCTTTTGTCTCATAGAAATGGACTTTTTATACTTTATGAGCTCCCTCATATTCGCGATTTTGAAAACTAGAGTTGGCCAGGCTTAAAGAAAAATCCGTCTAAGCTAGATTACTCACATAGTTTCTTTTTTCAGTAAATTATTAAGAATTCATTACAGATTTTCGCTATTTCGAGTCTTCTTCCCATTTTTATTTGCGCCTTTATAAACAAAAAGGTACATCTGACTCAGTATTTTCTTCAAGCGCTAGTTTTACTAAATTAACTTACTTTTTGACTACTTTTCCAGTATTCCTATGGCGACCTCAATTCCTGCATCCTCCAAGGCTGTTTAGTTGCCTGTTCTTTTAACTTTGGGAAAGCTGATTATGTTTTGTTCATAAGATTTGTAAAAAGACCGATTTGTTTCATTAGATAACTTATGCTCCTTAACAGCGTTACTTATCCGATGAGTATTTTTCTAAACTTATTGCAGTCTTTGGTAGATTTTAATCCAGTTTTCATTCTACTTTTTCTAACGAACGCAGTTTTCACAGTTTTCTTTGTCTCTTTATAAATACAATGTTATTGGTGGCTTTTTTTGTGATGGGGCTATAGTTCAGTCATTAATAAAAATATTAATCATAATCAATGATATTTGTGAGAGTTGACTAAGAGCCTTCATCTTTAAGCCCTTCCCCAGCAAAGTCGGCTAAAGCAAGAAACTGTTATAATTTTGTGCCTATTTGAGAAAGATCAATCAATAAAAGAAAAAGGAAAGTAGGGCATTCATTAAATACGATCTTACTAATTGGGCATATAATCATGCTTCTGTTTTGGCCTTCTTCTCTTTGAGCTTGTTCTGAAGCTAGATTATGTGCGTTCTCACAGCTTCTTTCTCTTTTTTTATTTATTAAATCTTTTGCTCTTTTTCTTGCTTTCTCTTCAATTAGAGCAAATACTGGTGGTTAGTCTATTGATTTACTTTTTCACTTTATTAAATCGACTAAGATGCTAAGTTCATACGATGCACACCTTTTAGTAGCTCCTCTTTACAGTTGTGTAAAGTGTTTGCTGAATTTTAAAAACTTGATGAAAATTCAGGGAACTTTTTAGATTTCATAAAAAGGGCTATTTTGTTGTCGAAGTTTTGCTTTTCTAAACCTGCGTACTATTTGTTTAGTTCAGTTGCCTTTTAGACTTCAACTTCAAGCTCCTTTAGCTTATTAGTTAAGTCTTCTCTTTCAGCCTTAATTTCTTAATCTTTTTAATCTGCTTTAGCTTTGAAACTTTCCTCAATTCCACTTAGTTTGACTTTGATTGCATTTATTTTCTATTGCAGCTACACATTTTCTTTATCTAACTTTTGGGATTCTGTCTAGAATTAAGTGATTTTGTTCCTTATCTCATCTAGAGACTTCTAGAGATCTTCTTCTATTTTTTGTCTTTTTTTGGCTTCTTATTAAACACTTTCTTTCACTGTTTTCTGTATGTTGAGAATAGTTTGCTTTATCTCTTAAACGCCCTTTTTGTATCTCCCTTCTTCTTCAAAAAGTAAGAGTGCTTCTTTATTAATTTGCTCTTTTTTTTGCTTCATTTTCTCCTGCAACTCAACCAGAATGGTACTTGCGGCTTAAAAAGATGCAATTTTCTGAACAAACTTTATAATTTCAGTCATACATCTGAGTTGAGCAGATTTCGCAAAATTTAAAGCTGTTTTTTGGGCTACTGTTTTATACTATTTATGGTATCATTGAGTGCCTTGCTGACCTTTTCTAACTAAGCCAAAGTTTACTTATTTTGTTCTTTATTTCCTCTTCTTGCTCCTTCTCCTCATTGAGGCTTTTCAACTTGCGCTCAGCTTCAGCTATATGCTATGGAGCCAACATTTCAAATCAAATTTAATAATAGCAAATTTGCAAACACTTTTATGGCTATAACCCATAATATGATTATCCTTCCATCTTCGGGAGCACCTTTCAAATTTAAATATTTTTAAAATCGCCCAAGATAAAGATTTATAAATGTCGAGCGTACAGTTTCTGAACTCTAAGGCGGAGGTGCTAAAGAAAGTACAAGCCTTAGCCATGAACATAAACGCAGCCATGGGACTTCAAGAAGTCATGAAATCAAACCTTGGACCCAAAGGAACCCTCAAAATGTTAGTGGGCGGAGCAGGACAAATCAAACTCACTAAAGACGGCAATGTGCTTCTTCACGAGATGCAAATCCAGCACCCAACAGCAGGAATGATAGCTCGGTCTGCAACTGCCCAAGACGACATCGTTGGTGATGGCACAACCTCTAATGTTTTGCTCATTGGCGAACTAATGAAGCAAGCCCAAAGATTAGTGCAAGAACAAGTACACCCAAGAATCATAACTTAAGGCTATGAATTGGCGCGAAAGTAGTCTCTGAAATTCCTGTAGACCTTCAAAGTTGCAAGAGAAACTGTTTAGAAGCCTTTGCTTATAAGCGTTGCTAGGACTGCTCTTTGCACTAAGTTGCATCCTGATCTAGCCAACCAATTAGTTGACATTGTTGTGGACTCTGTGAATATCATCAGATTTGCTGACAAACCCATTGACTTGCATATGGTCTAAATCATGCATATGGTTCATAAGTTGGCTAGTGACACTCAGCTAGTCAAAGGGTTGGTGCTTGATCATGGAGCCAGAAACCCAGATATGCCCAAAAGATTGGAGAACTGCTATCTTTTGACTTGCAATGTTTCGCTTTAGTATGAAAAGACTTAAGTTAACTCCCAATTCTTCTTCTCAAACGCCACAGATAGAGACAAAATGGCTAAATCAGAAAGAAGGTTTACAGACTAGCGTTGTAGAAAGATAATCTAGCTGAAGAACAAAGTGACTGAAGGAAACGACAAGTCTTTTGTGGTCATCAACGAAAAGGGAATTGATCCTATTTGCCTCTAATTGTTCGCAAAAGCAGGAATCATTGCTCTAAGACGTGCTAAAAGGAGAAACATGGAGAGAATCGTCCTTGCTTGTGGTGGATCTGCTGTGAACTCAGTTGAGTAGCTTACTGAGGCTGACCTTGGCTATGCCGATGTGGTCGAATAGCATGTTTTGGGTGAAGACAAGTATACTTTCATTACTGGAGTCAAAAACCCCAAATCTTGCACCATTTTGATTAAAGGTCCCAATGAACACACAATCGCGCAGATAAAAGATGCTGTGAGAGATGGCCTAAGGGCTGTGAAAAACGTCTACGATGATAAGGCAGTTGTGCCAGGAGCAGGTTCCTTTTAGATAGCTTGCAACATTCACTTGACTTAGTACGGAAAAACTGTGCCTGGAAAAGCTCAGTTGGGTGTTCAGGCTTTCGCTGAATCTCTGCTGGTTATTCCTAAAGTACCTTTTAGTTTATTTAGACCTTGGCATAAAACAGTGGCTACGATATTCAAGAAGCTATTATTACCTTAAAGGACTAATACAACAAAAACAAAATCGCTGTAGGCCTCAACCTGCAAACTCTAGGCACAATCTCACCAATCAAGGAGCAGATATTCGACAATTACTGTGCCAAGAAGCAGTGGCTGAACATTGCGCCTACCCTGGCTCAGCAGCTGTTGCTTGTAGACGAAATAATGAGAGCTGGCAAAGGTATGGGGTCAAGCAAATATGAGGAATGATGTTTATGAGACTGATGTAGCTTTATGAGTTAACAGAAGTTGTATTGATTTTATATAAATAATGCCGAGACTCAGCACCTACTCCAATTTCGAGTACCCTGACGGAGAGTAGCGAATCATGCCTTGGGAATTCTGGACGGACTAGTAAAGATCTCTGGTCATTCGCGAAGCTTACAAGGATTTATCTCTTACTTCCAAAGAAGTTAAACCTTATCTTGACTCATCAAGAGTGCATTTCTACACCCAATGGATTGTACCCATTGCCTTTGCTGGAGTCTGCTTTGGACCCTTGAGAGCCTCTTTGCTAGCTAAGGCTTACAAAAAGCATCCCTCACTGGGATTCAGAAGTACTATAGTCATAACTAAGATAGTGCTCTTTTGACAGGGGGTTTCACACTCTTTTGGCTTAATCTGAGTCCCTTTTACATCCAAAAAGAAAACGAGCAGATCAGAGCCTTGAAGACAATCTGGTCCAAGATCGGAGTAGGCATCAAGCGATACAACAATTTGGTCACCAAATCAACAACATCAACGAGCTTGGACAAAGACACCTGGAGCATTTACGAATTACGAAACGGGCCGGGAGCTGGAATCGACGGACCTGAAGAAGACTCTGCCCCTTATTTCTTGCCACTTAATAAGGCGAACTTGAAAATAAAAAAGATCTTCTTGTGATGGCCAATAAATAAAAATATTGTCACCTCTTGAAAGAAGCTAAATTTACCTTTTAAAACTATTTAATTTGCTTCTCAAAACAACAGATGGATTATATCTATCGATTACTCCACGATTTTTATCTTCCATCCAATAACCCATAACTGCCCAACAACTGTTCGTTGCTCCCCTACCTTTGCTCATAGCTTGAGTGCAGCCCATGTTGAAAATTGTATCTTGCTTTGCTAGTTTGCTTTTTGTGCCAAGTAAATTTATAAGAGAAAGGCGGGTTATTGACTAAAGCAACTACAAAACATTAAGTGAAGCATATTTGAGGCTTTTTCATTGCGAGTTTCGGAGCTCAGAAATTGAGTGACTTTGGTGGACCCCTCTTTTAAGTGTGCGCTTTATAAATATTCAATGAACAAATAAAATGAATTCGGAACGAGACCTACCTTTGACAGTATTCAAACCCCACGTCCAAATCTACACCATCGTCGACCAAGGAAGTGACGATTACTCACTAACAGGCCATGGATTCCTTGCGATAATGAGCGATTAGATTGAAAATCAGACAGTACACTACCTGGTAGTTGAAGACGTGAGAGATCCTGAGCTGCTGCTGAAGTCAAGGCTGCAGCTCCACAATAGCTACTAGAAGCAGCGGGGGTCAGTGATTGTTTGGAACGACGTTGAGCAAACAGCCTATCCCGACTTGGCAATTTCGTTTTAAAGCGTGCAATAATGCGACACTTACTGGTACGTAGCTTTAGATATAGTTAGGCGGTTGATTTGCGAAAAAATCGGCAAGAACTACCTCGAAATCAGTGGCTGGGACCCCCTTTAACTCCCCAATGAAAACAACCTTGCCTACATTTTCGAAAAGACTAAAACTTCCAAGGACCTAGTCGAATACAATCTTCTCAATTCCTCGGCTTTCTCGAACGCCCTTTTTTCAGTCTTCAAGACCTTTTAAGCACGAGATGACTTCATGGGAATGGGGATGATAGGCAGAATAGTGAAGTCCATTTTCAACAACTTGGACTACAGGATGATCCAAACCTTGTTCAATGATCCAACTTTTGATCTCATACTTCAGGTCCACAGATGTACTTAATCTTTGACTTAGTTTTGCAGAATATCGACTTTCCCAAGTGTTGGGCGGCCAAAGTGAAAATCAGAAGCATAATCCCTTTGAGCGAAGAGGTCAGAAACAAAATCAACATCATTCACAGATTGAGCTTCTACCGATAGAACATCTTGGATTTGATGAAAGAAATTAATTTGGAACAAATGATAGTTATGGTACACTTTTCGTAACTTAGACTCAGCTCTAGTTTAGTAAAGACATCGTTTCGCATCTGACGAAAGACAACATTTTGGAGAAAATCATCAGCGCCACTTATCAAAATACTCTGAATCCTACGCTAGATCCTAATGCAAAGAAGGATCCTATGGAATAAGAAACTCTACTTTCATAGAGTGAAGAGTTCAAGCAATTGCAATTCGCTTAGAGGAAAATGGACTTTATTTTGGAGGCTTTGATTATGGCCAAGCAGATTCAAGATGAAAATGCTAAGACGCGCTTTCTGTAAAAGGTCTACAAGTGTGGGGTTATTGAAATGACAGCATAGTACCTTGAAAAAGGCATTTTAAGGGCAATTGACTTCTTTGTCTGCCTCTGCCAATCTTCTCCTGCCAAATTTGTTGAATATCTGAAGGTGAAGTATCGCTAAAGTCCCTCAGATAACCTTCATATCAAACTTTGTCGAAAGTTTAACATGGGCAACTAACGGCTGCAAAGCTCCATTCTCTAGGTCATCAAATATATATCTGAAAGCTTTAAAGTGAAGGAAAACCTGGACTTTTTCAACGGAACCTTTTTCGCTTTGGTTTTCGGAGGCTGCAAAGAACAAAAAGCAGTTTTAGCAGTTCTTGACGAAGTACAGAATAATCTCTAAAATATTGAATCATTTTTCGGCCAAGCGATAAAAAGCAAGCTATTTGACAAACTAACAATGTTTCTGAGAAGCCAGAAACAGTAGAAAACGACATAATTAAGAGCAATAAAAATCTTAAAACGGGTAATCCTAGAAAACGCTGATTCTTCTTGGACCTTCAAAAAGGTCTTTCTGAACCAAATAAACGCTGAGATCATAAAAAGTGGGTTTTTTGAGTACTGTATGCTGGTTCTACAGAAAAACATTAGGTTCAACAACGTTATTTCCTCCTCAATGCTTGAAAATATTAAGATTATCTCACAAATTAATCGCTTCACGGTATTCCACGGAGAGATACAAAAGAGCCACCCCTCTGAGCTCTCGCAAAATAAATTCATTCTCAAGATTTTGTCAGTAAAAGAAGAAATCGCACAAAACAGCTAACTAGAAGATTAGCAGCCTTTAAGTCACAAAAGACAGTTGTAGCAATAGTATGAAGAAGCTTACTTTTTGTCATAAATGCAGGAAGAAACTGTGGTTGCTGAAAGTAGAGCTGAGGAAATGGAGCAGTTAGAGAATTTAAGGAGAATGCACAGGGAAATCTAAGAATAGGAGAAAGAGAGATAAAAAGATCTCTTCTCGCAGCCCTCCAAAAAGCTAAAAGAGGCTGAAATCAAGTAGGAACCAACTATGATCATTCAGCTGGACCTGCCTTTTGACGAAGAACTGGAACAACCCAAGTGATATCACCTATATGTTGATTGCTTTTTCCCTTTGACTCTCCTATTCAACACTATCACCCAACTTATTGAACCCTTTTCCCCACTTATTCCGATAATAAAGGCGCTTCATTTTAGCTGATTATTGGCTTTGTAGAAAACCTGCGGATTTTAAAAAGATTTAAAATCATAATATCACCATGGACTCAGTCGGAGTACTTATCTTGCTAGCTAGAACGTTCTTCCTCAAGTCATCAAAGAAGGTGCTAACTAAGAAAAGGGATAAATCGCAAGACTTGTACGCTTTTCCTTATTTAGTCTTCCTTTATTGGAGCCATTGCTGTAGCCGATCTCGTGAAGACCACTCTCGGACCTCGTGGGATGGACAAAATACTGGTGCCGATTGCAGCAGGTCCCAAAAACAAAAACATCAACGTAACTAACGATGGGGCTACTATTCTTCGATCAATGCATGTGGACAACCCTGCAGCGAAAATCTTAATTGACATCTCAAAAACTCAGGATTAGGAGGTAGGAGATGGGACAACAACAGTTGCTGTGTTGGCTGGAGAGTTGCTGAGAGAAGGAGAAAAGCTCATCCATATGAAGATACATCCTCAAACTATCATCAATGGCTGGAGAATGGCCAGAGACGCAGCCAAGGCTAAACTGCTTTCCATTGCAAAAGACCATTCTACTGACCATACCAAATTCAAAGAAGATTTGATCAACATTGCTAAAACTACTCTCAGCTCCAAATTGTTGACCCAAGATAAGCAACATTTTGCAGAACTTGCAGTTGAAGCTGTCCTCAGGCTAAAGGGATCCACTAATCTTTCGTATATTCAGGTAATTAAAAAACTAGGAGGGTCCATAAAGGAATCTTTCCTCTGTGATGGGCTTATCCTTGAGAAGGAAATCTCGATTGGATGCAAAAGATCACTCAAAAACTGTAAAATTTTGGCTACTAATACGCCCATGGATTATGACAAAATCAAGATTTACGGCACTAGGGTTAGAGTTGAATCTTTGGAGCAAGTCCAGCAAGTTTCTGAAGCAGAAAAAATGAAAATGAAGGAAAAAGTGGAGAAAATCGCCTCATATCAACCAAACGTTTACATAAACAGGCAGCTGATTTATGATTACCCTTAGCAACTTTTAGTTGAAAAAGGCATTATCGTCATTGAACACGCAGATTTCGAAGGTATTGAGCGTATTTCAGCAGCTTTAGGCGCAGAGATCTTATCAACCTTCGACAACCCCGAGAGGGCTGAGGAAGTTTTGGGCACTTGTGACTCAATTGAGTAAATCTTGATAGGATAAGACAAAGTGATCAAGTTCTCAGGATGCAAACGCAATGAGGCTTGCACTATTGTTCTCAGAGGTTCAAGTCAGCACATACTTGACGAGGCAGAGAGATCACTTCATGATGCTCTTTGTGTTTTGGTCCAGACTGTTAAGAACAAACAGGTTATCTATGGAGGAGGTAATGCTGAGATGCATATGGCCATTGCTTGTGAAAATTTGGCACAGACAGTAAAAGGCAAATAGGCTTTGGCTATCCAAGCCTACTCCAAAGCTTTGAGACAACTGCCTATCACAATAGCTCAGAATGCAGGATTCGACTCAAATGAACTGATTCACGACCTCTAAATCGAACTGAAAGAGAGAGAAGATGCAGGAATAAACATCGAAACTGGGTTAGTTGACTCAATGGAAAAGCTAGCCATAACAGTAAGTTTTTACTTATTTAGGAATGTTTGAGGTCAAAGGAACAAGCCTTGATTTCTGCAAGTTAGGCAGCAGAAATGATTATGAGGGTTGATGACATCATAACTTGCGCACCCAGGCCTCGTGAAAAACCTAGACTTCACTGATGTTTATGACTGTGATCATTCTAACATTCCGCTCAAAATCATACCATTGTCATCATTCATCTTTTTATCGGATCTTAGGCCAATAACAAGAATAAGACTTTGTAATTCTTTGCTATTTGCAATTTTCAAGTTGTTGGGAACCTAATTAATGTATGAAGCAGTTAAAAGGTTGAACGCCCGTTTAGCTCAGTTGGTAGAGCATTTGCCTCGTAAGCAAAAGGCCAAGGGTTCGACTCCCTTAACGGGCTTTTTTACCAATCCTAAATAATCAAATAAAAATCAGTGATGCAAATAATCAAATTAGTACTTCTGCCACTTTTTTAGCAAAGGATTCTCCTTGATGTAACTTTAAAGATTTAGGTTTTTGAAAACGAGCTCATAGTTTATAGGCTGCCTCGTTATGGGGTCCTTATAGCCGTTGGTCGTGAAATAAGCCCTCAAAGATCGCTATTCACAGGAATTGCCACTTGGGAGAATGCAGGGCTTGTTCATTATTTCCTAAATATCAGCACTTTTACATAACCTATGGGATCCAAGATTTCTTCAGGGGTCACACAGTGTTCTTACTTGTGCTAAAGCAAAAGTTATCTAAGTTCCTGCTCGAATTCTCCTTTATTACCATAAAATTTCAAAACAGGGCTGTCTTCTGCTACTTTATCGATTGCTGTATTAACAACGTGTCTAAGTAGATTTTTGACTTTGCCTTCTGAAAACTGTGAGTACTGCTTGAATAGATCTTGCACTTAGGACAAACGGGCTTTTTCTTGAGGAGACATCTCATAAGAAGAAGAGTTCATTTGAAGAAACTCCAAGGTTTGTTTTATAGTTTTGTAGATCTCCTCGTGCTCAGAGATGTTGATGTCTTTCCATACCATAAGTATATTAACTTTCGTCAGCAAAAAGCTAAACACATTCATCTGCCACATAAGAGCCGTTTCCACATCTCTCAGGGCACCCTCGAAATCTTTGAGACTTAGTCTACAACTGATCATCTAGTTTGTTGCCTGCTAAGAACAGCGCATTATTTACTTTATAACTCCACATTTACGTAAGCTTCTTCGTATTTGCTGAGGGCTTTGTCCAGCTCCTTTGTCTACTTCAATTCATGTCCTTGCTTCAAGCAGCTGTCTGCTTCACTAGCCAGAATTTCTTCAATGGCGGGGTCCAAAATATTTTCTTCATTGAACACCAGCTGGGTACTCGTCACATAACAGTGATTGAGACGAAGGAGTTGGGCTGATTTGAATTTGGAGCCAAAAATGCTCAATTTTTCTTGAACTTTGCCAAGCTAATTGATGTGATCTGTACAAGATTGGTAGGTTTGATGCTGAATTTCAAGACAACGTGAGAATGAGGACTAACGCAGCGCACTTTGGTTGTTTCTACTAGGCAACAGCCGAAGGTGGAAGCTATCTGAAACACACATATACTACATAGAAATGCAGCTAGTCAGGAAGGTCATTGGTGAGCTGCAACGCAAATTCGAATGATTTCGAGGGATTGTTATAGGTGGGGTGGAGGGAGGGGATAGTGGCGAATCTTAGGTCCTTTGTTTCTTGTAATTCTTTCATAAACAATGATTTGACTTGTTTATTATAATTAGCTTAAAGCTATTTACAACGTTCTAGAGCCTATTTTTGAACATTTTAAAGAATTGATTTAGATTAGTCTACTTTCTGTGTCTGTTTTTTCCTCTGGATAGGTCAAAGACGAGGATTAGCTTTCAGGATGAGAAGAAACTGTATTTCCTGCTTTAGTATTGCCTCAACTGCCTCAGGTGACGAAACCTTCAGACTGCTGGCTGCCAAAGACAAGCTTCTTGGAAGACCAGTAATTCTTCACTCAGGCCTACTACTTAATAGAGTCAATAAACTAAAAGTCTCTAAGTCTGTAGCGAATGGCAAGTCGAAAGATTTCTCTATAAAAGATTAGTATTGTAGATAAAACCTATTTCCATCATTAATTCATCGATTGAAAGCAACCAGATTCCTAGATTGGCGATTCCCAGCTGCGGCTTGCAGCAGAACCTCGTTTTTTTATCAGATCCTCAAATTCCCAAAATAACCCATGGCCGTTTCATGATACTTTCACTAATCATGGAATTCTATTAAAAGTCTTTATGAAAATATCCAATGATACTAATCATCTTCCACCATCTCTTGCATTACCGACCATGGGAGGGGCGCTTCCTTGGGGATGGGTTCCTCTTTGATTGGTATCAACCCAGTAGGTGGGCTCGTTGATGTCTTCTTCCTCTTCTTCATCATCCTCCTCGGATTCTTCATCATTGCTACTCACGTCTGTGCTGGATTTCTTCTTCGAATCGTCACCATCTTTGTCCTTTTCGTCGTCTCCATCGGGTGCTCCGTTGCCAGTGAGTCCTGGGTTGCTGCTGATGGTGGTCTTGCCGGCGGGCTGGGACTTTTGGTTGGGTTTGGTGTTGCTGTTGGAAGATTTGCTTTAGGAGCTGCCGGAGTTGGAGCCTTCCTTTTTGCTGGAATCGGCATAAGTGATGATCTTATCATGGCTGAGATTGATCTGGTTGGTGATTTCCTTCTCCGAGCTGAGGTTCAGGAGATAGTAGGTTCCTGCTCCTACTGCAGCCACTACAGCCAAGACAATCATTATGTTGAGAGGGGTGAAGATTTTTCTTTTTGTCATCTGCTTGGGCTGGGCAATGTCGACCTATGACAGGGAGGGTTCTTGCTCGAGGGCCTAGTTGTCCAGTTTGGGTTCAGAAATTGATTGCGGGTGGACTGCCAACATAACACAAAATAATTATATACTCAGAGCTTGACATTTATTGCATTCAAATAATTGATTCTTTAGAGCCCACTCGAGCGCAGAAGAACTTGTCTTTTGAGCTATTAAGATGGACTCAATGCTCATTTTGGGGCTCAATTTCTATTTTTTTCTATCTAGGTTCGATGTAGTAGCTAGTGCTTAGTTTTAAGTCAAAATAACAGTTCAAAAATTCTTGCAATTCTTGCATTCTTTATGACTAAGATCTTGCCAAATCTTGGAGACATCAGAAATCTTAAAAATAAGTAAGATTTAGCGTAAGTACCGATTCTGAACCAAATGAGCAAAACAAGGCCTAAAGACGATTTTTGTGCAGTTGGCAAGATATCATAAAATTCACAATCACATTACTAGGCAGCAGGTCTCTTTGCTAGCCTGTTTTGCCGCTTTCTGCCCAATATTGCTACTCTCTTGTACTTTCTTCACCTCCTGCTGCAAACGCTGATACTTCTCCTACTACTACTTCAGTCTTTTCGTCAGATTCTCTACGGCTTCTTTGGCCTGTTCTTCCTTGGCCTGCTTCAGCCTCTCAATCTACTTCTCTTGCTACTTGGTGGTGTTCCTGGATAGGAGTGAAAGTACCTCAAGCTTTGGATTTTATTTTAGAGTTCTAAGGCATCTTTGCTCTGAGCATTCTTTTTCTAGTTGGATATCTTCTTTTGCCTTTCTAGCTCCTATTAGAGCTACTTGACTTCCTTTTCCTTCTGCTCAATGCCTGCCTTGACCTTGGCGAAATCGTACTCAACTATCTCCACCTTGTTTTCTCTTTACTGTTTTATTTTATCCTCCAGATCCCTCAGTTCCTTCTAGAGCTGCTGGATTTGGGTTGAGGGTTTCATGGCCGGGTTTTTTGATTTCTACAGCTACTACAGCCTTTTCTTGATGACTGTCTAAAAGTTGCTCAACAGGACTTCGGCCTTGTTATCATCTAGCTTAGATTCACAGTATTGCTGGATGAGGGCCTAGCAGTTGCTGTCATTCATTTGGCTGAACAGCTTCTTGCAAAGCTAGTCATTCCTCTCGATGGACTTCCTCTTGTTGATTTCTTTGATGATCTTTTCCTTCTTGTTGACGTTTTCCTGTATCTTGGCCCTGTACTTCTAGAAGGTGGGGTCTCCTGCGATCATGTTGAATCCTTCGAACCTACTTTAGCAAATCTAGTACTTTTTGTCAATGTTGCGGCGTATCTTGCTCAATCTTTTGTAGAGCGTGTATTTGTCGCAGGGCTATTCGTCGGAAAACTCTGCCTGCAGCTCTTCTGAGTACTTCTTCATGTAGAAGTTGTAGTAGCCCACTGACAGGGTCTAGATGATGTCTGTCCAGCTGAATCAGATAGTGGGTACATTCGCAGCGTATTGACCTTGCCGAATTTGTTGATGGATTGGGTGAGAGGCTAGAGCGCAAAGCCTGCTATTTTGGAGCCCAGGTAGTTGCCCTTGATGGTTTTGGGGCGTCCAGATTTGATGGCCCAGGTCAGATTCAAAGCATCGTTGATGAACTGCTCATTCAGCAGATTCTAGCTGACGTCTCTGATATCCTTGAAGGAAATGGAGCTGGAGCCTGGGTAGGCCACATTGAGGGTGGCGATGTCGCTGCTGAACAAGTTGTAGCCTTCGACTTTGCTGACGAAGTCTTTGTCTTTGAAGTCTTTGTTACTGGCGTCCCTTCTTAAAATTATCAGCTGAGGGAGGCTGAGGTCGTCGGGTTCGGAATCCAGACTGATGCGGAGGTAGTTGAGGCGGGATAGAAACTGTTCCTCGCCCTTGGTGTCGTTCTGCGTGAGGTTGAGGACCATCATGCTGGAGAGAAAGTAGGTCCAGAGGAAGGTCTAGTTGGAGACGTCTTCGTGGGTGTCGAAGAACACTATTTTCTAGCCGTTCTTGCCGCGCACCTCGAGGGTGGGGATGTTGATGATCGGCTTGGAGTTTTTACTGAGCAGCCGGCTGGTCGACTTTTACTCTTTGCTGATGATGAAGTCGATGAGGAAGCTTTTGCCGACCTGCTTGGGGCCCAGGAAGGTCACGATGTTAAGATTGGAGTTGTTCTCGTCGAGGGCCAGGTAGTCAATGAAGTCTTCATTGGATTCCAGCTTGCCTGTGGTCTTATTGAGTGCCAGCACGTTCACCACTCTGTTGGTTGTTTTGTTGGGTGGTGGTTTGGAGTTATAGAAGGCGGGGTTCTTCTGGAATTGTTGGTTGGTGGTGATGGGGGCGAGTAGGTTGTGGTCGTTATCGTTGAAAAAGGATAAATCGTCGCTATGTCTGCTTTCGTTCATTTGAATTCCAGTATTATATATAACATCAATTCAGCTGACTCATGGAGCCATGCAACTTCCATCTATAAATATCTACTACATGACCACTGAATGGTCTAAGGTTTATTGTTGCCTAAATTCTAACTGAAGTACCACCCAAT
>Ga0316217_10003512_pt1 | contig 17772 bp, 20 predicted proteins | sample 1anoAmetaG_FD_203633 | JGI IMG/M metagenome (GOLD analysis project Ga0316217, IMG submission 203633) | Freshwater microbial communities from Trout Bog Lake, Wisconsin, USA - 1anoA | ecosystem: Environmental > Aquatic > Freshwater > Lake > Hypolimnion/Profundal zone | place: USA: Wisconsin...
GCTCGCCATCGTCGTCATGCTGTCGCTGGTACATGGCGTCCGATCCGCACACCAACACATTGGTCACGCCGCGCGGGCGATTGCCGTGCTGAAATATTTGTGAAGAAATACTGGATCTGCACCCTTCACGAATGGATGCCCCGTCTGGCCAAGGAGGGCGTCGTTGGGGCTGACGCCATCTTTGCCTGCCTCGGTCCCGCGTTGGAGATCTTCTCACGGCACTCTCACGTCGAGAAGGCATCCGGCGAGACGGTCTTGCTTCGCGAATACCTAGAGCAGGTTTGGGCGGCCGTTTCAAAGGAGGCGTTGTCGATGATCTTCGAGGACGCGGACGCGAGCGGGTTGGAGGAGGACGCACGGCTCACCGCCATCTGGCTTTGGACTCTGAGGACGGGCGCGAGCGGCGAGGTCCGCCCCACTACTAGTGATGACGACAACGATGACCCAGAGGACGATGATGATGACGACGTTGACTCCGAGCGGACGTCTGGAAGGAAGGCTGGCTCGGGGTTCGTCCTGGAGTTTGATGCTGCACGCAAGATTGCCCAGGGGCTCGGAGCCCATCTTGAACAATTGGGGGATGTCGTCGAGATCAAGGGCGGCAAGAAGAAGAGCGCGGCGAAGAAGGCACGGCTGCTGAGCGTCTCCGAGCGTGCCAAGCACCTCTTTCGGGCCGACGACAAGGACGAGGAAGTTGTCGGGGCGAAGGGCGCAAAAGGCAGGGCAAGGAAGACGCAGCTTGGTCTGTTCGCCGAGATCGATGCGGTGGAGAAGCAAGGTCTTCTTGCGTCACGAGGCGTTCCGAAGGTCGGGGACACCACGCTCGACCGCGTGCATCAATCGATGATCCTGTTCGCCGCCGGTCGCTCCGAGTCACTCAAGCGGTTCGTCGTTGACGAGGGCGTCGGCAAAGACGCCAGGTTCTGGAAGCTCGGTCAGTGCCTCTCAGCGCTCTACCCCGCTGGTTCCGATGAGAAGCGGTGGGTTGACGGTGTGCTCGCACGGAAGAAGTCACTCGGATTCTAAGGGGAAAGTCGAGATCAATATGGCGCTCAAGCCCTGGTACAAGGTCGTCACACCCCGAGAAGATCTCCGAGAGGACCGTCCGCTCGACGCGTCGGAATTTGCCGTACACTTGGACCAGGTGCGCGACGGAACGGCCCCGAAGGTCTACCGCGTGCCAGCGGAGTTCTTCGAGCGCACCTTCCTCACGAAGAGCCTTGGGGGGCTCGCCTCGGAGGTCGTCCGACGCCTCAGCGGCGTCCAGGTCGAGACGTCTGCCGTCTTCAACTTGTCGACCCAGTTCGGCGGAGGCAAGACCCACGCTCTCACGCTGCTCTACCACCTGGCACGCGCGGGCTCGGAAGCCAGCGGATGGAAGGGCGTCTCATCGATCCTCGCCGGAGCGAAGGTCACCAGCGTTCCGAAGGCGAGTACCGCCGTCTTCGTTGGCACTGAATTTGACTCGATCACAGGGCGCGGTGGTGCGGACGGCAGCCCTCTACGGAAGACCCCGTGGGGGGAGATCGCATTCCAACTCGGGGGAGCCGAGGCGTTCAAGATCCTGGCCGAACACGATCGGACGATGACGGCTCCGGGAGGCGACGTCATCGCGAAGCTCCTCCCCGAGGGCACTCCGACACTGATCCTCCTCGACGAGTTGATGAACTACGTCAATCGTAGCCGGAAGAGTGGTCTTGGCGGTCAGCTTCACAGCTTCCTCCACAACCTGTCTGAGGTTGCGCGCGGCCGCAAGAACGTCGTTCTGGCCGTATCTATTCCAGGGTCCGAGTTGGAGATGACCGGCGAGGACGAGGCGGATTTCGACCGCTTCAAGAAGATACTGGACCGCCTCGGCAAGGCCGTGATGATGTCGGCTGAGACGGAGACGTCAGAGATCATCCGGCGCCGACTGTTTGAGTGGGAGGGTATACCGAGCGATGCTAAGGCGACGGTCCGCGAGTACGCGGACTGGATACAGGAGCACCGCGACCAGATGCCTACCTGGTTCCCGATCGACACGGCCTACGAGGCCATCGCAGCGACGTACCCGTTCCATCCGGTTACCCTCTCAGTGTTTGAGAGAAAGTGGCGAGCGGTGCCACGCTTTCAGCAAACACGAGGAGTTCTTCGCCTCCTCGCTCTCTGGGTCGCGAGATCGTACCAGGAAGGCTACAAGGGCGGCGAGAGGGACGCGCTCATCACCCTCGGTACGGCGCCGCTTGGCGACCCACGCTTTCGCGCTGCCGCATTCGAGCAGCTAGGCGAGCAGCGTCTCGAAGGGGCCGTCACCACTGACGTCGCAGGTCGCTCCGAGGCCCACGCACTTCGTCTCGACGTAGAGGCCGCTGAGGCGGTCAAGAAGGCACGGCTCCACCGCAAGGTGGCCACGACCATCTTCTTCGAGTCTAACGGCGGTCAGCAGAGGGGCGAAGCCACCCTTCCTGAGATCCGCTTAGCCGTAAGCGAGCCCGGAATCGACCTCGCGAGCGTCGATCAGTGTCTCGAAGCTCTCACGGAGGCCTGCTACTACCTGCACCCTGAAAAGGGGGGTTACAGGTTTGAGTTCAAGGCGAACCTTAACAAACTCCTAGCCGACCGCAGAGCAAGCGTTCCTGGACCCGGCATCGAGGAGCGCGTCCGAAGGATGGTACGTGAGGAGTTCGCCAAGGGCGCCGGCCTTGAACGAGTGTTCTTCCCGGACAAGACGGGCGAGGTAACCGATCGGGCCGTGCTTACGCTCGCCGTGATGGGACCCGACCGCCCACTGGCTGAGCCTGGGACGCAGTCGCTCATCGACTCGATGTCGCGAGAGCACGGACAGTCGTCCCGTGTCTTCAAGAGCGCCGTGGTGTGGAGCGTCGCAGACGACGCAGGAAACATGCGCTCAGAAGCGAGGAGGCTTCTCGCATGGTCCGACATCTTGGGCGACAGCGACGACCTGAAACTCGACGAATCGCAGGTGAAACAGCTTTCCGCGAACGTCAAGAAGGCGGAGGCTTCCCTCCGGGAATCGGTCTGGCAGACGTACAAGAACGTCTTCCTGCTCGATGAGGGCAACCAGCTCCGCCGGATCGACCTCGGCAAGGTTCACTCCAGCTCCGCTGCGTCGATAGTAGAACTCGTTCTCAGGCGCTTGCGCCAAGAGGACATCCTGACGGACGCGGTCAGCCTCAACACGTTGGTACGCAACTGGCCGCCCGCGCTTCCAGAGTGGAGCACGAAGTCCGTTCGGGATGCGTTTTACTCGTCCCCCAAGCTCCCACGTCTGACGAACCCCGAGGCCATCAAGAGGACGATCGCCGAGGGCGTCTCCAAGGGGCAGCTTGCCTATGCCGGGAAGCGCGGCGATGAGTACGCCCCGTTCGTGTTCGGGAAGGTGACCGCCGCTGCCGACATTGAGATCGGTGAGGCTACGGTCATCTTGCGCAAGGAGGATGCCGAGAAGGTCCAGGCGGAGATCGATGCGGGCAAGTCACCAAAGCCACCAGTTGTCATCCAGCCGCCCGAGCCGAAGAAGCCCGTTGACGGCGGAGGTTCGGGGAGCACGCCACCTCCATCGGAAGCGTCTCGGACGATCCCCGGATTCCGCTGGGAGGGTGACTTGCCGTGGCAGAAGTGGAACCAGATCTTCAGCAAAGGGTTCTCCCGTTTCTCGAACAAGGGGCTCCGGCTCCATCTCATTGTCGAGGTTGCTCCTCTTGGCGGCGTGAGGGAGCAAGAGGTCCAGGAGACGAGAGCGGCGCTGAAGGAGCTTGGGCTGGACGACAAGATCGAGGAGAGGAAGCCCGCGTAATCCGCCACGCTGAGTCCCGCCACGGGCATGGGGCAGACATCGAGCTGGCGGGGGCGATGGGCGGACGGGGGGTCGCGCGGACGAGGAGTTTAGGTGGCAACGATGCTCTCCGATGATGACATGTCCTGGGTTGCCACGAAGATCCACGAGTACCGGCAGGACTTGCTGGAACATCCGCGCTGGAGGTCCAGGATCGAGTACGCCATCGACAACCTCCTCTGGAGTCCGTCGGTCGATGCGTCCTCCCCTCACGAAGTGATTCGGGATGGCTGGGTTCGGACTGGGCAAGAGTTGACGGGGGTTCACTTCCAGAATGTGCCCCACACAGCGGGCGCACGGACTGCGTTCCTTGGGGGAAACCGAAGGGCCATCAGACGCGAGCACATTGTTCCTCGAAGGAAGCTGCTCGCGATTGTCGGTTGTACAAGTACGCCCGACGATACGAAGCGCGTTCTCGTGGCGTACGCTCGCGTGGCGCTTGTTCATGAGACGGAGCGCAAACGGCTGAAGCCCGCATTCGACATGCCCGAGGGTTGGGATGCGGCTATCGAATGGACCTCCCTGCCTGCGCAGCTACCGAGTCCATGGGCGAGATACCAATACGCGGACCCGCCGGTCATCCTTCTCGAACATGGTCGCCCGCTGTTCTAGCGCCATCCGGCCCGCTGGCGCGGCACCAAGGCGGTCGTGGCCGACCTATGTTGACGCTTCCGAAGACCGCCTGAAGATGCCCCCCACTGGGGCCGTGCTCACGGAGACTGCCAGAGACCTCGACAGTGTCGGAGACGGGCGGTAGGACTTCTCGGGGCTAGCACCACGCGGTCACGTACTTCCGGTCGAGAGAGGATTGACGAGCCGAGGATCGAGCGTGTCCTCGACCGGGCTTGCAGTAGCCGGCCGAGGTGGACGACGCGACCAGGACGGTCTTCCTGCCTCTTGTGGAAGCCCTCGAGAGCTGCGGCGTGAAGGTTGTCAGCGGTGGGCGGACGACCTACGCGGGGATCGCGTGCTGTTCCGCATGGATCGAGAAGAGGAACCTCATCTTCTTCGTCGGAACCTCGACGGCTGCCGGACCGAGGAAGTCGAGGATGCGGGCCGGCTGCGGGCCGAAGGTCAGGCTCGGGTTGAACATGCCGTTGCGGACCGACGGCGTCATCTCCAGGGCGGGGACCTCGATGAAGATCACCGGGACCGTTTCGTGGCCTGCTCGTGCGAGTGCGACTGCCCGGTGGTACCCGTTGTTCAGCATGTGGCGCCCGTTGAACGACACGACGCTTATTTGATGGAGGCCGGGGCCGATGGAGAAGCCCACGATGCCCCTGCGCGTGCCGGGCTGCTCCCCTTGCATCGGGCCGCAGACGCGCACGTCGGGGCTGTCTACGATCCACCCGAAGGTGTTCGTCGCCGGGTTGAAGGTAACGTGTGCGGGGGGGACGGCGACCTCCTGCTGGAGCGGGAGACAGAAGCGCAGGAGGGCCTCCTCGTCGCCGACCGCAGGCACCTGATCTGCGAGACGCTCCACGTGGTCCCAGTCGACCCTCGGCTGGCAGGCGACGACGCTCTTGAGATCGACCATCGCGAACCGCACGCCTTGCGGGGTCCGGCTGTGCTCGGCGAACGTGACCTCCGACCGAAGGAGGGCCAGGTGGGGGTGCTCGCCGAGGGGGGTGACGTGCGGCTCGGGACGTGTGCCGAGCTGACCCACGTGGACGCGAGCCTCTGCGCACTGCCGCTCGAACTGGGCGGGGTCGACCCTCTCCGGCACGGGGTTGAGCGTGTTGAGGTAGGCGGGCGTGTCCTGCGGCTGGAGGAAGCCGAGAAGTGCTCGGGTGCGAGAAGGCCCCACAATGTGGGCCTGGCTGGCGTTGGCGGCCGGAGCACCGGAGATGGCGGAAAGGGCAAACTGGTTCATGGCGCAGGTTCTCCTTGGGCCACCAGGTTCGGGGCCTACCTGTACCTGCGCCCCGGCGGGTCGTTCCTGATCACGACGGGCGACGATTTCTCGTGATCAACTTCAGGCTCGCTGGCGCATCATGAGGGGAGCACATCGTGACCGAGGGCGGAGACCTTGACCGGGCGATCAGAGACGCCACCTGGGAGAGCCTGCTCCCCCGGCTTGCGGCGTACGCGGAGACCCGCCTGCGCAGGGTCGGATGGGCGGCGGGTAAGGACCAGCAGCCAAGCGGTGCGTCGGTGAAGGAAGTCGTCAACATCGCCATCGAGCGCTGCCTCGACGGACAGCGGAAGACGTTCACCGCCGCAGACGACCTGGAGACGTTCCTTCGTGGCGTGATCAGGAGCGTGGTGTCGGACACCAAGAAGGGTGCCGTGAGGGGTAAGGCTACGCCGACCGAGGACGCCGGGCTCAACACCTCAAGCGACGAGCCCCTGGCCGACGAGATCCTCGCCGAGAACGGCCGCTCCGACATCCTGGCCGCAGCAGCCGCGTGCGCCGAGGGCGACCCAGCGCTGGAGACCCTCTACCTCACCGTCCTAGAGGGCTACGTGAAGCGTGACGACCTTGCCGAGGTGCTCGGTTGGTCCGCAGCCGAGGTGACGGCCGCCAGAAACAAGCTCCAGCGCCGGCTGCTCGCAGAGTGGCCCGCGCTGTTCTCGAAGTACAAGCAGAGGAGACCGTCATGAGCAACTCGAAGACCATCACGGAGGTCGAGCTTCTCGTCGAAGCACTCGACGACGCTCCGGTCGACGATGCTGACGGCCAGGCGGTCATCAAGCGCCTCGGCATCGACGTCAAGTCCTGGACCGCCTCGGTGCGGGCGAAGGTCACGGAGGCCGAGGTGAAGCAGCGCAAGGCTCGCTTCAGCCAGGCGACGAAGGAGTACACAGCGGAGGTCGAACGTCTGTCGGCACGGGTAGCTGAGCCAGTGCGGTCCGTCGACGAACAGCGCCGAAGGGTGAAGGCTCTACTTGCGCGAGCCCCACGGGAGACCGCCGTGTCGATGCACTTCCACAAGTTCGAGCAAGCGACGGCGGAGGAGCTAACGGAGATGATCCGGTCGCTGCGGCACCTCCTCGGTGAAGACACCGACGACCATGACGATGAGGGGTGACGGAAGGACACGGCCCGCTCTCCCGAAGCTGGGCATCGACGCGGCCAAGCGCGTTCAGACTGCGGTCGGCTACGCACACCCGACCGAGTTGGAGATCGAAGTTCTCGCTCATATCCGAAGGGCGCTCGTCCGTGAAAGCCCGACCACGGGCGCCCGAGCAAATCTTCTCCGGCTCGGTGACCGAGGCGTCATCTCGGTGGCGGACGGGCTCCCGGTGGAGCAGCGACGTTGGGCCATCGCGCACGAGCTGGGGCACTTCGAGGTTCACGCGGGCGTGAGCTACCTCGGGCTATGCACCGGCGAAGACCTTCGAGCCGACTACGATGGCAGCGGACGAGAGCAGGAAGCCAACGCCTTCGCCGCCGAGCTTCTCATGCCCGAGTCGCTGTTCGCCCGACGGTGTGACCTGCCGAAGGTCTCGTGGGGCCCTATCCTCAGCCTGGCGGAGGAGTTCCGGGTCTCCGTGACAGCGGCGGCACTCCGGTTCCTCGCGTTCACTGACGACCGTGTGGCCCTCGTGACGTGCAAGGACGGCAAGGTCATCTGGACGCAAGGAACGCGCAACTTCGGGAAGCGGCCGGTGCGTGGGAGCGAGGTCGACCAGTGGACGCTGGCCTACGACTTCTTCAAGAAGGGGAAGGCGCCGAAGAGCCCCGAGACGGTGAACGCAGACGCTTGGGTACCCGACACCAGAGACACGGAGGTCGTTGAGCACGTCTTCCCGATGCCCCGCTACGGGATGACCATGAGCCTGCTCTGGTTCCCCGCGACCTGAGCGGCCCTTCTCTCTGCCTTCAGCAGTCCGCGACGCCCCCCGCTCTTGGGGGTCGCGCTCGACGGAGGGGCTGGGAGGGGCGGGTTCCTCGACTCACTCCGCTTTCGGAAGGAGCTTCATGTACGTCAGGAGGCCCTGTCTATCGATGGGGAAGCGCCTGGCGAACCCGACCTCCATCCCCTGAACGTGTAGGGCCACCGAGGTAATCAGAATCGTGCCGAACGTGGTCACGTCGATTGCCGCGTTGCCACACTCCAACCACGAGTGCTTGCCGACCCGCTTCGACGTACCGAGACAGATGCGCCAGTTCCTCACGCCGACCAGAACGAGGTCAGCGCCGAGGGCGAAGCCGTGGTTGTGGCAGTTTCCCAGGCCGTCGTCGGGCGTGTCGGCGAGGGCCGCGAGAAAGTGGGGGAGGCGCCCCGCTTGAACGAGGGAAGCCAGGAGGGCTCGCGCACGCTTGCCATCGGGGCCGGCGCTCGTGCAGGTGGCGATGGTGACGTTGATGTCGCCCGCGACGTTCGACGTCTGAGAGTCGGCGACGGTGATCGCCCGCTCGTTGTTGGTCGTGGTGGTGGTTCGGGGGTTCTGGGAGTCGATGAGGGAAGTGTCCATTTAAGGATCTACACCGACCATCGCCGGCCTTCGGCACAATCGTATCGTCTGTGCTGCGCGTGGACTTCGTCTGGCCTCAGCTGTCCGTGGCGCTCTCCGCTCGGGGGTCGCGCTCTCGACGAGGCCCGGAGGGGCCTGGCGAATTCGCCAGGACGAGCGGGACCGATCCTGGATCGGTTCCGCTTTCGCTCAGCTCGGCAGGCTCCGCGCTGGCTGCTGGAGCACGACCTCGGCAACCTTCCCATCCGCCATCGGCACCCACCAAGGACGCCCCCCGCTCTTGGGGGTCGCGTCAGTCCGTCCTCCTCTACATCGAGCCGGGGCTGTCCCATCGGACATCGTCCAGGAGGTCGTCGTCTGGATCGTCCATCCCGACGACGAAGAGCGTGTGACCCTGCGCTCCGCAGGCAGCGCACACGATCTCTCCGTCGAGGGTTGTTGCATCGTCGCCGTGGTAGCTCAGGTGGCGCGGACCGTCGATGCGCGGGTCGTGCTCTCCGTCAGGAGCTGCGGGGCAGTGATCGGCGCAGTGCTCTGCACCACAATGGGCACACGTAGTACTGGGGTCGCGGGGCCGAGGTTCCGTGCGGTCGACGATGCTTGTCGTGAAGTTCGACATGATGATCTCCTTGGGTTGGATGCAGATACGGCGTAGGGCATGGGTGGCTGGAAGGCCGGGCGACGACGTCGCAACGTTTCCGTCCGCCGTCAGCACCCTCGGACGCCCGCGCTCGGGCTCGCGCTCGGCGGAGGCGGACGAGGGGGATGACGACCGGCGAGGCATCCAGGCCCGCGCTCGACGTGGGACGCCCGACCACCGAAATCACTACGGGCCTGTTGGGCGTGGGGACGCCGTTGAGCCGAGGATTTGCGACGCGGACTGCATCGCCTCGGCGGTCCCGAAGTGCCCCGTATGCAAGACCACCACGTTGACGTTGTGCGAGCCGCAGTAGGGGCCGGAGGCCCTGACCGCGAGGAGCTTGATGTACGCCGGACCTCCAGTCAGCTTCATCGGGAGCGGATCCATGCCGTGACGCATCCTGGTCTCGCGAACCACGCGGAACAAGCGCTTGCCGCGAGCTATCGGGTCATCGTCCGACGGCCCCACGACGCCGGGGGTATCGATGGCCTCTGCTCGACCCTTCGCGAGAGGAAGGCGCATCACCTCCACCTCGCAGGTGTGGACGGCTCCGACCTGCCAGAAGGTCGCGGCCCTGACTTTCGGCGATGCCGTCGCCCACCCCGCTGCGATGGCCGGGAAGTCGCTGGCGAACGTGATCACGACGCTCGTCTCTGAGACCTCCTTGCCGTCGCGCTCGGTGACCTCATGCAGCGCTGTGTGAAAGGTCGGCGGGGTGTCCATCGCCGCCCAGTCGATGATGTCGTTCGCTTCGATGGTCATGATGTTCTCCTCCGGTGCTGCCTCGCTCGCGAGTCTCGTACGAGCCGACTCCCCGATCACCACCACGGGTCGCGCCCGATCATGCCGCCCACGATGGCTCCTCGGGCTATGACCGCCACCTCAAGCTCCCGTCGCAGGGGCGAATCCGCCGGAATACGTTGCAAGAGATCGGCGACCGCAAGGCCACCGAACACCAATGCGGTAAGGTCGGACGCGCTCGTCTCGCCGGAGCGAATGCCGTCCAGCGTTGGAAAGAAGGGGATCTGGCGAAGTCTACCGACGAGGGTCTTGCTGATGTCGCGGTCGAGTTTCTCATCGTCGTCGTCCTCGTACTCCCAGTCGTCCCACTCGGCCCAGCCACCGTCGCTGTGCGGTCGAAACTCCGCGTGGGACGAGTCGGCATGGAAGGGATCGAGTCGACCGTCCTTGCTGCGCATGTCGAGCAGGCCCTCCTTGGCTGCAAGCAAGAGCTGCGAGCTGATGAAGGCGTCCCAGGTCTCGTGCTCGGCGTGCCAGCTCTCCTCCGCGTCATCGCGTCCCCAGGCTCTGTAGACGGGCTCGATGTTCTCCCCGCGCAGCTCGTGTCCCCCCGCATGCCAAGCGTCGGCGGCGATGACGGTGGACTTCATCCAGGTCTCGAACTCGCCGTGCCATGCCCACCGGATGAGGTGACGGAGTCGTCGCGTGTGCTCCCCTGGTTGCGGAGCGCTCGTGTCGGGTTGAACTTCCTCGGGCCGCGAGGGAGCGGGAGCGCCTTCCAGCGTGTCCTGGATGGTAACCTTATCGTCCGGTGCCGGGTCGGCGGCGGTGGACTCGAACTCTGGGGTCGAGCCGTGCGCGGATCGATCCATGAGGACGGTGACGCTCGGCGGTCTCGTTTTCGATGACGCTCGCTTGCGTGCCATTGATCACTCCCCGTCCAGGAGGTCCAGGATGTTGGTGCCGGGGCTGCCGGGGGGCAGCTCGACCCACCGAGTCGGGAGGCGCGGTGGTGAGGGATCGCGGGTGGGCCTGTCGTCCACCTTGGGGATGTCGTCGCGGATGGTGATCTCGAATGCTTCGAGGAAGCACTCGTCCTCGTTGAGGATGCGGGTCGTGCTCCGGGGAGGCGTGGGTGTGCTCATGCTCGTTCCTTTTGCTTCCTTGTGCGTCTGCGTGTTGTCGGTGTCCTAGACGCCGTCGGGTTTCGCGGCCTTGGACTCGCACGAGGCCCCCACGTCGTTGGGGCAGGTCAGGAGAGTGAGGGGCACCACCACCCCGAGGTCGACTACGATCTCGCTCGTCGAGATGGTCTTGGCGTCGGCCTGGGGGACGGAGGCGTTCGGGGTGACGTTGTGGAGTTCGGGAGTGACTGTCTCCGCGTGGGCCTGGTCGCTGAGCATGATGATCAGATCAACCGGGTCGGGGTCAACCTGGGGGCGGATCACACCGATTTTGCGCTCGACAAGAAGGAAGACCGACCGCACGCGGTCGAGTGTCGTCTGAACTCCGATTACCTCCTGGCACCCGTGCCAGTCGAAGAGGTAGGCATTGACCTGGCCAATGTACCCATAGAGTTGCTTCGCCCACACGCGAAGGAGCGCGAGGTCGGACGTCATGTCGACCTCACGATTGATGTTCTCGATGATGACTGCGATGACGTTGATGTCCACGCCGGTGATGGGTTTGTTGCCCTTGCGCTTTGCCATGGTGCATCTTTCCTATGTGATATCTGTGGTCGGGTCGTTGAGAGTCTGACCTCTCGTGAGAGAGATCGCGCCTCCACGCTGGAAGCGTGGTGGGGGCCGGACGTCGCGTCAGACGTGCTCGGTGTGTCCTGTGTCGCTCGGGTTGATTAGGGTCGTGAGCTGCGGAGCGGGCTCAGCCCCTCTCTGCTGTCTTGCACTCTCGTGATTGCGGTCGCGAGCGAGCCTCTCCAGCACGGTCGTAACGACGTACCGACGCGGGCTCATTCCAGCGGCGTCAGCGAACTGACGAATGAGTCCGAGAATCTCGTCGGAGATGTCGATGGTCAGCTTGCGCGTCATGAGTCGTCGCGGGTTCGAGATCGTCGTGGGTGTCGGGGGCGGTGTCGGTGGGGTCATGGGTAGGTCTCTCACATCGTCTCGGTCGCTGTGCTTTCGGTGATGGCGATCTTGGGGTGGTGTGCTCTCCGTGAGGGTTGCTCGGATCAGACGAGCTGCTCGTACTTGCGTAGAACGCCGTACTCGCGCCCCAGCTCCGTGAGGGTCATCGCCCACTGATCGACCTTGTCGTTGGCGTCGGTGATGAACCACTCGCCCGGCTGCTTGATTTTGCCGCGCCCCCCCCGGTTGTGATGCAGCCGCCGACCTTCCTTTGCGAGCCTTCGTGAGATTCGCTGCGTGAGTGCCCGCTCCGAGATGGGCAGCTTGACGGTCTTCTTGGTGCTCATGGTCTGGTCATCTCCTCAAGGTCTCTTCACACCGGACAGCGCACCCGATTGAGTGAGAAAATGAGAAATCGTGTTTCCGTCGTCTGACGCGAGGTTCAGGGTCGCCTCTGAAGCTCGGTAGCGCTCACGCGGGCGGAGCTGCTCGGGAGACGAAAGGTGCTCGTGACACGAGACGCCCGGCTTTACCCGACCGCCGAACGTCCAACCTGAACTACGCCCTGACGCGGGTTCGTCCCGGCGTGGTCTGTGGCAGCTGACTGACCTCCAGGTCCACGGCGGTTGCCAACCTCACCGGCGTCGCACACGGCCCCACGAGGACGACTTGAACACGAGCTGCCCGAGCTTCCCGATGGAGGGCTTCGACCTCCTCGTAGACGCCCAAGGATTCGATGCGACGCCCCTCCTGGACCAGCAACTTGACCGGCTCCGCGTCCGCGAGTCTGACCACGAGCGTCCTACCGCACCCACGGGGCGTAGGCTCCCGAGCACCTGCCAGGGATGCGACCACGAGGCGGATGGCTGCGAACGTCTCGGCGAGGGCACTGCCTCGTTCCTGCTCAACCTGTGCTCGCCAGCCCTGTCCGCTCTCGACGTACATCCCGACCAGCGTGACCCCCTGCCGCCGGAGCCTCCTCACGAGGAGGTACACGACCGTCGTTCCTTCCAGCAGCACGGCTGAGGCTGGGGAATCATCCCCGTCTGGAGCGCCGTCTACTGGTGCCCTGGGCCGACGTACATCGACGGGGCAGTCCAACCTCTCATTACTGGGTGAGGCATCAGATCCATACGGACTGGACATGTCGTCTACGTCAGAGGACCCATGAAGGGACTCATCAGCATCGGACAGCTCCAGAAGCGAACCTGAACCCAGGTCACTCAGCGGTGTATAGCGAGGGAACGAAGAGTCACCATCGTTCTCACGCTTCTGAACCACCAAGTGTCCTGAGCCTGAAGAAGAAGAACCAGAGCAAGGAAGGCGATCCTCCATGGGAGGAGAGTCAACAAGTCCAGGTACGTCATCGTCAGTGTCCTCGGAACAGCGACTCTCATGGTCTGGAACGGCGTACTGCCGAACCAGACCAGAAGGGTTGCTGCCGCTGATCGTACATGTAGGAGAAGACCACGGGTCTTCCTGCCCCACGTACGCAATCTCTGACCCCGTCTCGAACCCGAGAAGGCCGTCTACGAGACGGTCCTCCTCGTTCTCGAAGTCGAGGCCATGGACCGGGTCGAACGAGGCAACAGCCTCGACGCAGTCCGTGTCCAAGTGGCGTGGCATTCGGGACTCCACGATGGCCTCTCCCGTTTGCCTCGGTAGGTTGCCCAGCGCGGCAATCCACCTGAACTCCTCGGCCGGGCTCAGGATGAGGACGGAATCCTCCTCCTGTGCTCTTCCGAGGAAGTCCTGCGCCTCTGAAACGTTCAGCCCGGACCAGTAGGAGTAGAACGACTCGATGAGTCGTCCGATGTCCTCCTGGTCGAGGAAGTCGATGGGGCGCACGCTCCGCCCCTGGTACTTGCTCTCCCCGACGACCGAGCCCCGTGCGGTCATGTACTTGGAGCGGTAGAAGGCGATCTTCTTGAGTTGCTCGTCGACCCGGTGCTCGGGGACATGCACTTCTCCAGCTCTGTCGATCTCGGCCCCGAGCAGCTCGACCCGTCCATCGTGGAGGTCTCGGATGATGGTCTCAGGACGCTGGCCGGGGCTCACGTTCTTGAGTCTCAGCCCGTGCTTCTCGATCCAGCCTCGGATCAACCTGACGGCACCCGAGAGGGCTTCCTTGTTCCACGAGCCCAGGATGAAATTGTCGGCGTATCGCACGTAGTAGACCTGGCTGCCGTACCGCTGGAGCACCAGGCGGTCGAGCGGGTCGAGGAGGATGTTCAGGATGATGCCGCTCTCGGCCAACCCAGCCTGCGTCCCCGCGTGGTTTGGCCGCTGGTGCCACGTACCGGACTTGGGGTCGAACTCGACCAACGGGGTCTTGGCCATCGCGACGACCATCTCGACGAACTCGGACGGGTAGCCGAAGGACGACAAGCCCTCCTTGAGTAGTTTCCACGGAATGCTCGGGAAGCAGGACTTGATGTCTAGCTCCGCGACGTAGTGCCAGCCCCGCTTCACGGACCGTCCGATCCCACGGAGGGCAGTCCGAACGACATCGCCTCTACCGGGGACGTAGGCAGCCGAAGCCCGCGTCAGTCTCGGGGTAGAGGTCTGCGCCAAGATGTCCGAGATGACTCGGGAGACGATCCTCCTGCGGACGGACGGGACGACGATGAGCCTCGTCTCCTCGTTCACGCTCTGGTCTCGGGAGGCCCAGCGCTCAGCCTCGATGTCACCGAGGTCGAGCAGGTAGATCTCCATGTCCGACAGGCCGTCGAAGCAGCTCCAGTCCGTCACCGACTTCTTCGGGATGCTCACGGCCTTGAGCGGCTCCCCGTGAATGGCCTCCGCGAAGGCGTCTCCGCGCTTCCCGAGCGTCGTGAGCCCCCAGTCGAACAGCTCCAGCACATCGTCTGGCTCACGGGTGTCGTCGACGAGGCGATGTCCGTGGGCATCCTTGACCCTCTGGTCATACTTGAAGCCGTCCTCCCCGTACGGGCTCGGGACGACGCCCTTGGAGACGATGTCCCCAAGGATGCGCAGAGCATTCGATGCGGAAGCCATCAGCCGGCCGTCCTTCCGACCACGAGAATGCGCCTGCACGTGTCCCTCCCGACGAAGGGTCGGCTCGGGGGGGCGCTCTCGACGACAAGATGGCGCCGGACGAGCGTGACTCCGAGCCCGGTGAGGAAGCTCTGCACGCCTTCGAGCAGGGAGGGGGTCTCGATGTATGACGTCCAGTCCCGCATGGCGACGGGCATCAGGAGGACGAAGACGCCTCCTGGCCGGAGGACCCTGACGACGCCCTCGATGGTCGTCCGCAAGGCGCTCTTCCAGGCCACCTCACTCATGCGTCCGGGGTCGCGGGGCAGGTCCGTCCCGTTGGGGTCATCGACGACATAGTGGAGCCTCATCTTCGAGGCGCACTGGACGGCCGGAGCGGGCATGTTCACGACGCCGACCGCGTAGCTCCCGACGCTCGGGAGGACGGGGCCACGGGAACGGACGCAGGCTGCGGGCTGCGAGCCCTCGTTGACGGTGACGCTCTTCAGGCGACCCGTCGTCTGCGTCCGCACGAGCGCGATGTACTGCTCCGGCTCCCGAGGGCATCCGGTCGTATCGACCTCGTCGACCAGGATGTTCGTCGTCGGGTCGAGCAGCCAGAGGGCCTTCGAGGTCGCGCTCGTGACGTCCCCGAAGGTGAGCATGCACCCCGACCTCACCGTCTTCAGGGTGGACTGGGCGATCCAGACCGCCAGCTCGTCGGCGATTGATTCCAGGACGCTCGCGTCCCCGATGCCGAGGTCGCTCGTCACGCTCCACGTACCGGAGTCGGGCGGGGTGACCTTCGGAAGCTCGTCGCGGTCCCCCGCAAGGGGATCGAGGTGAACGAGATGAGCCTCATGGAGGAGTCTGTTGCCGAGCGCGAGCAGGTGCCGGACGAAGCTCCTGTCCCTGGCGAGCGCTTCGAGGAGAGCGACCCTCGTGGCCGTGTCGACCTCGTCGCCCGGCTCGTCGTCCAGGGGACCGCCCTGGTAACGCTTCGTCCCGAGGATGCCCATCTGCACCCAGGCGTCCCGCAGGTTCGCGTCCTCCTCGTCCTCGAAGCCGAAGACCCTGCGTTCGACCTCCTCGTCGATTCTATCGAGAATGGCCTGACGAAGGTCGTCTCGATGGAGACGACGAACGACCCCGCGAAGGCCCTTCGGCAGCTCACCGCCGCGTCGCTTGTTCTCCAGCCGGAGCCTGGCCCAGTCGTGATAGTCCCTCCGGGCACCCTGGCGGATGCCATCCCGAGCGACCACGCACGTCTGGGACGAGAGCGTCATGACCGGACGCCGACGAACCTCTCCACGGCCTCGACGAGCAGGTCGTTGACGCTGCGCTCGGATTCGACCGAGGCATGCTGGAGGAGCTTGTAGGCGCTCTTCGGAAGCACGGCGCGGAGGCGGGTCACGGCCTCGGTGGTCTCCGTAGCGGAGGATGCATCGGGGGTGGTGGTGAGTTCGTCCATGTCGTTCTCCTGGCTCTGATGGTTGATAAGTGGATTCGCTACCGCAGCGCCCATGGTCAACACGGCGCCCACAAGGGCCGTCTACACCGGCCAAACACAGTCGCTGAACGACCGTCGGAAACTTTCTCTCGGCCGTCGCAAGAGGCTCCAGGAGCGCGGGCTCCGGCGTGTTGTCCGCTGCTTATCGAGGATGGTGTAGTCGTCTGCTACGGAGTCCGCACGCGGGCAGGTCACCAAAGAGAGCCAGAACTTGGAACACCTGCGAAACTCCGACGGCGCTCACGATTACTCAGCACTTCACGTCTTGGAGTTGCTCGCGGGGCGTAAGGTATCAATGTTACGAAACATGGACGCCTTCACTCTCGCAGCCGTTGGTCACGCCGTCGGAGACCCGACCCGAGTTCGGGTCTTGTCGGTGGCGAACGGCAAGCTCTCGGTGACGGAGATCGGAAATCTCCTCGGGGTCTCGAAGGCGACGGCCTCGCATCACGTCCGCGTACTTGAAGAAGTAGGCCTCGTGGAGATCGTCCGAGGCGGCCGCTGTCACCGGCCAAAGCGGAGGCTCGAAGCGGTCTGGGACCTGGCTCGGGATGTAGGTCGGCTCAGTCAGCGTTGATCCCTTCTGTGTCGTGTGTCGGTGGTGAGGTTGCCGGAACGGAATGGATGCTCCACATGCGACTATTCGACGCCGCCGTAGTTGATCGGGGGTGCGTCGGGGCCTTGTCTTCTCGTGCGAGCAACGTTCGAGACTGTCGGCCGCGTCTGGGCGGCCTCCGGGCGACCTCCTGAACTTGTCCGGCTCGCAGTTCGGGCAAGTCTTGCCGCTCACGACCTCGATCTCCAGATCGAGCACACTGGGACGGGTAGCTTCCGCGTGACCGTCACCGAGTTCTCCGGCGAGGTCGTCGTCCAGGAGATCACCCTCACCATCGACTTCGATGAGATCGAGGAACGGCTTCGGCTCGGGATCTTGGTGCTCTGGACGGGGAGCATCCTCCTTGACGCCGAACGCTGGCGCCGTCGTCATGATGTCGCTGTAGTGGTTGCTCTCAGAACAGCAAGAGAGAGGCTCGGCCTCCCCGGTGATGGGGGATGAGCCGGAACGTAGCGGGCAAGCACGCTACTCCAGCCAGGACAGCATCTCCTCGACAGAGATCCTCTGAGGCTTGACCCGGCGCTTCGGGCGGTCCTCCTTGGGGAACACGTAGTTCTTCCCCAGGACGAGAAGGTACGAATGGCGCTTGCGGGCGTGGAGTTGCCTGGCGTTCTGGTATCCCCTCCGCCGAGCACGTATGTCCGGCTCAGGGCTGGCCGCGTAGACACAGGGAATGCCGCAAGGGTCGCCCCACGACACGGTGTGTCTACTCGGCAGCTTGGTCGCTTTCTCGGGCCGCGGCGGGGACGACGACCGGACCGAGCGGCTTCGCCAGCTCGACGGGGTCGAGCCTCGCACGCGTCCGGTTCCAGTACTTCGGCGCAAGCTCCAGGACGCGGGTGCTCGGCCAGCCCGGAAGGAGGCGAAAAAGGTCGCGCAGGTACTCCTCGGGGTTGAGCCCCTGAAGCTTCGCGGACGCAATCA
>Ga0316217_10003513_pt1 | contig 17768 bp, 24 predicted proteins | sample 1anoAmetaG_FD_203633 | JGI IMG/M metagenome (GOLD analysis project Ga0316217, IMG submission 203633) | Freshwater microbial communities from Trout Bog Lake, Wisconsin, USA - 1anoA | ecosystem: Environmental > Aquatic > Freshwater > Lake > Hypolimnion/Profundal zone | place: USA: Wisconsin...
TTCTCCTTTAAAATCTAGATTTATTTTCTGAGTTCTTTCACCTAAACAGCATTTCGCCTAATTTCCTACTCTTCTTGCTTAGAACGGAAGGCGTTTCCAGCCTAACTCTAGCTCTTAACTTTTTGGGTGACCAATTGTTAGAATCCGAAAAAGGGATTGTCAGTGAAATTCTGGTCTTTTGGTTTGAATTACTCAAAAAGAGATATCCCTTGGTTTTTGTTGCTACTCTCCTGCAGCAATCTCAATTTCTACTCTGATTCTTCCAATTTTTATTATAGCTCAGAGTACATACTTTTAAGATTTTTGTTTTGCTGCTCGATTTTTCTGCACAGACTAAACTTTTATCGATAAACAATGAGAACTGAGCCAAGATTCTTCAGCTTATCAGTATTGGCATCATTAGCCTTCAGGAACTCGATTTCTTTTTTGAACTGGGCTTCGCTCTAGAAGCTGAAAATTTGCAGATTATTCTGCAGGTTGTCGAACTTGATAGTCAGCTACTAATGTTCATTGGTCATCCTCACAATTTGGCTGTTGACCACATCATTTTTTTATGAAAGCTACTCGTTTTTGTCGCATTGCTTCTCGTATTACTGTCGGAAGACTTCGAACTGTATCACTTATCTTGTACCTTCTCAAGCAGTGTGGAGATATATTTTTATTGGTCGAGGTAGAGATCGACGAGAGATTTGACGGGCATTTTGGCGATGACTTTTTGGTCAGTTGTGTACTTTTTCTAGGGAATTGAAAATATGCCTTCCTCTTTCTTTTTCTTGGTGCCTAGAAACTTGTCAAATTTATCAAACATTAATTAATAATAATATAATTAGCCGTCATTACTTGTTTGGTTCTTTATTTCGAAAGAAAATATTTGACTCTGTTGAAAGGTTTGTGCCACTTTGTCTTTGTAATCCCATCTCAGCAGTTTTGCAGAATAGTCTCACACTACAAGCTCACTTCCTTCAGTTATTATCAAGTGGCTTTATATAATAGAGGTTAATCACATAGTTAATTATGGCTCAAATCATAAAAAAAGGGAAGCTTTACGTTGATATCTTCTACAAGCCATAGATTATGCGAAGTTTCGAACTGCACAGAGATCTGAAATCCTGTCTTACCTTGGCCGAGGCTGAGCAAATTCTCAGCTAGAAGGAGCAAGAGTACATTACCCATGGTAAGACCGCACTTCTCTAGTTCTTGAATGGATATCCTCTCAGTTACAATTACAAGAGAATCCATGGAGCTTTAAAAATTCACATCATAATAGCAAAGATGAAATAAACCAAAGGCTACGAGCAGCAGCTCAAATACGGCATCTTTTCAAAACTAAGGTAGTATTTGATGGACGAGCCACAGAAGAATATGATTGCGCATATGGAGTAGGAAGAGAAGGTCATTCTGGAGCAGATAAAGACGGAACCTTACGATTTGGTGCATGCTATCAATTTCTTGTTTTTGCAAAAAGAGGGCATGAATAGTGACATTTTCTATCATTGCATGGATGTTCTCAAGTAGACTGATTACTAACTCTTGCTCTCGTGTCTCCCCAAAATCACCCCTCTGCTGCTGAGAAGTAACTGTTACGTTTAGTTAGGACTGCACCTTTTCGACTGGGCTTATTTCAGAAGATTCAAGCATCTCCTCGACTTCATCGTCTATGATTACCACCCTCTGAAGGAGGGCCCACTGAGACTCGCGCTCACCAATCTAATTGTACTTCTGTAATGACTCAGCCCATCGTCCAGCTGTAGCTACACCGCTTGGGTTATCAAAAGATCCCCAAATGCATAGACGAACTGATTGGCGAGGTCTGCCAACAGTTGGAGGGTTAGAACAGGATCGATATGCTGATCATTCAAACTACTTTTACGGCTTTCAAATATTTGCCCATCAATTACAACGAGAAGGCCTTTAAGTTGCTTCATGCCAAGTTGCTCCAAAGGCTGGAAAAGAGTAGCGAGGTTTTCCATGTCGACAAACTTCCTTACCTGCGGCTGAAAGCCGAAGAAATCAAAGAGATCTACAGCAAAGCTTTCAAAAACAACTCATTGTTGGCATCTCTCCTCTACATTGGTAATCAAGTCTAAGTGAGGAAATGGCTGAAAAAGACTGGGCTAGTGAACCAGCTATTGAAGGAATACAGGAACAATAAGGACTTGAGGCAGAAACAGTACTCAAGCAATATCATGGCATGCCATATTTTGATTGAGGAGTTTGAGAGTAATAAGGAGGTGATGGCTGAAATATCTGCGAAGTATCAGACTATCATGAGATACATAGAATAAAATAATTTGGGAATGAAGGTTTTCAAATCTCTAACTCTCTGCCACATCTTCCAGATCTAATAAATCAGCCAAAAACTAATGCTCCCTCCCTCCAAGCGAGACTACGACTTCTTCTTCGAATAATTCGCCAAGCGTGAGTCCGATTTCAGCTAGATCTATTTCATCGACAACGTCGCTTAGGCACTCACCATGTTCCACAACACCAGTAACCCAGTCATCATCGGCTGGATCAATGTCATCGTTTCTAAGATCCTGATGGGTACGCTTAGGTTCAACTTCAAGTTTTTCAGCCAGTATATCTTTCTACTTGAGAGATCTAACTCTACTGATGAGTTTGGGACGGCGAAGGAGATACTCTACAACAGGTTGAAACCACAGGATGCTCCCTACCTTGTGTAGCTCTATGTCAGGTTTGGCAACAAGTCTATTAAAGGCAATACTAATATTATGGTCAAGATTTGGGAAAAACAAAGGTCTTTCAAAAGTATTGGTAAATTTTTGACGATTAATAGTTTTGGACTGTTTTCGTCGTCAAAGGGGTAACTGCTTCTCCCTATCAAAAATATTCTGGAGGCGATCTAACCCTCACTTTGTGTATCTGCTATAGTATTTAGTTAGAAGATATTTAGGAGTTTATGATAGACGAAATTGTTTCAATTTTAAGATTTTTGTACCATTTTCGCAATTTTCTACCAAGCTTCCTCCTAAAATTCTCGAATTTGGCATTGAATTTAGTGTAAAAGAGGCCTTTTTAACGGTAATAGCCAAAGCTGTTACTGGCCTTTCTCGAATAATGTGTGCTGACAAACAAATAATCTGTCTCCCATGCATAGAATTGCCAAAGAATAATGAAAATATTTTCGGATATAAAAAAGAATTTTAAAGAATCAACTTTCATTAAAGCCAAATAGATGTAATTTAATTGGATTTTGGGTGTATCCAAAGGCTCTGATCGCATAAGTTTAGCAGTCGAATAACTCTTATAAGAGATATCCAATCCCAACAATTCCAGCAAAAAGTTGGATACTGCTCTCCTTCTCCTCAAACTTTACTCATTCTAAGTGATCACCCTCTCTAACAAAATGAGCCAGCAACTCGTCAAATTGTCACTTTCGGCTATCGATTAAGATGAGAAGCAGATCAAATAGGTGATCAACATTACGCACATGCTCACCAAGAAGAGCAATGGGTTCATCAACCCTGAGAAAGCTGAGGGTCTGCTGAGAATAACCCGATATGCACTATAGCGACTCAAAACCAGACACAGCTTTGAGTACTACATACATTTGATCGATTTGGCCAAATAATGTCGCGACACCTAACTACTCAAAAAATGTGTTTTGCATCTCTCTTCGTTCGACATAAAGATGCAACCCTCGCAGTTGAAAAAAGTAGCAAATATAATAAAGTTCTACCCCTTCGTGGAGGTGAATAGTTTCAGGTAGAAGCTAATCAAAGAGACCTATAATTATAGCGACTACCTTCAGGACTAACTGCCTGAGATCTTGTACATCGTCCATTCTTTGAGGGATAGTGTGCCTCAACATCAGCTGGAGATGTACAACAACCTGCTAGCCACCAGCCAGAGAGTGCTTCTGCACAAGATCAAGAGTACAGCCAAATTGGGAAATTAGAAAGAGGGTGAGGTACTTCTTTTGGTCTTGAAGTCTTTGTGGGTTTCTGTCAAGGTTAACAAGTTCAATGCTGCTGCCTTGCAACTCTATTAGTTTGTTAGGGAGAGAAAGAGTGAGTTGCTGGAGATTAAGGATTTAGAGGGACTTAGTTGGGATTATGTTTACTATATTCACAATGTTTTTGAGGTTAAGCTAAAAGAGTTAGATGTTACTCAACCTCATAAAAAAGTGTAGCCTGAGAGGAAATCGTTATTCAAAGTTAAGAAGAATACCGAAGAATCGACTTAGTTGTTCAAAAACGTGGAGATATTCAAAAAATATTTCAAAAATCATTAATTCACTCTAAGTAATTAGTTAAAATAAAGCCTTTAAAAATTGGGATTGGAAAACTTAGCTTCAAATCCGACCAAACATGGTTTCAACTTTTACGCTTGCAACTACAAACTAAAGGGAATAACTTTGCCAATCTACGTCAAAAAGTAAAGCAAATAATATGGGTTAATTGTTCTTGAGTAGGATAGAAATTTTTATAATGAGAGTCACGAAAAACGAGGGAAAGTCGATTTCATGGTTAATGCTTTGTCGATTATAACCAAGCTACCGATAATCGCAGTGGCTCCTGAAGACAAAATCTAAATCTGATTATGTATCAACTTACAAATAGATGTTTCTGATTAGTTTCTCAAACCTTGAAAGCAAAGACCACAACTTTAATCAATCACAGAAGAAGACAAATCGACGCAGCCCGACCCTTCAGTCTCATCCTGCCAATCCTCGTCCAATTCTGCAAGCAAATGGATTTGAAATCAAGTCAGCCCTTGGTTTTGAAATCGCCTCTCCAGAAGTCATCGTCTTAGTTCTTGTTTGTGTGGGTTAGAGGTTTCAGCTTGGTTTGTGTTTTCAGCTCCCGTGAAGGAACGCGGGCTTAGCGGGTTGGGATTTCGACTCTTTGCACTCTCTGCTCTTTCAAATCCATTTTGTCATCGAAGAGATCCTCATTGCCGAAGAAACGGTTGAGGACAGCTTTGAGATCGGTCATCCTCTCCACTGCAACCTTCATCTGCAGATAATTATTCTCCAAAGTCTCCTTCTTCTCCTTGACATCCCTATAACCCTCCTCCTGGCCCTTCACCTCAAGCTCAATCTCCGCATTCTGTGCCTCCAGCAGCCCGATGTCAGTGTTGAGTTGTTCCTCCTTGGTGGCCTGTTCGTTGAGTCGGTGAGTGATGTTCTGTTACTACCATTTGAGCTATCCATACCTGGGTGAGATGAGGGCTACCTTTGCAGAAACTAGTAGTTTCTGGATTTCTACTACTGCAGCTTCTACTCGGCTTAGACCTTCTGACTCACTGTTGTCGTCAGGATTTCAGTTAGCTTTTCTCGGATTTTTTCCGGGAGGCCGCGTTGGTCGACTTCGTACAATTTCTCCAGCTGGGAGTTGCGCTGCTCGACCATGTGGGTGATATTGACCCTTTCCTTGACCTCGCACTCGAGCAGCTATTCGGTATCATTGAGTGCATCCTGGATAGAAGGGGGGGTACCTCTGCTTGGCTGATGCGCAGGGAGAGGTACTGGATGAGTTCGGCCTTGTCGGCGGGGGCTTCTGCCTTCTCGGCGATGCGTCTCATCTACTTCAGCTTGCTGTGGGCGGGGGAGGAGGGCAGCTACTACTGGGACATTTATCAGATAATAAACAGCTAACCTTAATTGGACAAACTACGGCCAACAATGTGCTGTCAGTGTGCAAATAGAAGCAAGAGCTGCCAGGAGTCATAACAACAAGCGAACATTATCACGGGTCAGAGTGAGACGATATAGCCCAAATGCTTCAGCTCTTCAATCTTCTACTTGCACTTGCGAGGGTTGAGGTTGTTCTGGCCCAGCTGTAGGTATTTGATGGTGCGGGATCTGTCCTTTCTGGCCTACCTCTCTAGGAATTAGAAGATTTTGGAGCTGAAGGTGTTTTGGGAGAGGTTTATTATTTCCAGTCTGGGTAGGATTTAGAAGAGCTCGGGTAGGATCTCGTCTGAGAGGTGGTTTTTCATCAGTCTCAGGGATTTCACCTTTTTGCAGTTTTTCAGCTTGTCGCAGACTTCTTTGGCGGTCTAGTCGCCCATCTCCAACCCTGTGAAGTCAGCTATTTGCAGACTATCTGCCTCTAGCGCCTTCATAAGCCTTTGAAACTTCTACTGATCTTTGACTTTGAATAGACTTCTTTTGACCTTGTTTTTGAGGAAGACGGGGGAGGGAGGAGCAATGCTGCCTTTGCTCACAATCTAGGTCCGTTTCCGATGTTTGGGACTATTGAAAACATATCGGTTGTCATTCGGCTTGGTCAGCGAGTGGTTCAAAAGCGAATCCTTGCTTCTGACCTTTTTGAGAGTGTTCGGATATATCTCCACGGAATATGAGGAGTCGAGGTTGGGAAGGAAAGAGTTATCGGCTAAAATTTTGCTCTGGTTGAGGGAATCAATGATATTCGATTAGTTGGTTTTGCATCTGAAGTTGTCGGTTACGTCCAACAAACTGATTTATTCAAATTAGGGGGTTTAATAGTCTTGGATTGTGCTTCGTAGATCCAGAGACCCTTTGCTTTAATGTCTGTTTTCAGCTATTTGGTAGATCTAACTCGGAAGGCCGATGAGTTGGACTGCCTTTCTGAGCTATTATTATATGTTTTCGATGTAGCTGAGTTTAGGAAATTCCAGCTGCGACTGAAGGGCAGCTTTGGCGGCCTACTGTTCCTGTTTGAGTTGGTTGATAACGTTGCGACCTTTGGCGACTAGATTGTGTTCTTCGGATAGCAGCATATCCGAGAAAAATGCGATCTATTTGAGCAGATCGTCGGCTTAGAGATGCTCCATGCTGTTGAGGACCTCCAACTCCCACTCCTTGAACAAGTCTTCAGTTTTGGAAGGCATGGGTGGGCAATGGCTCAGCTTCTCTTCCAGCAGGATCAGCTCTCTTTATAGCTGTTCCTTCAGCTCGAATTCCCTTAGCTACAGCATCTCCTTCAGGTTTCTGAAGCGCAGATTGATCTAATCGAAAAGTTCGCTCCTTTTGCTCTCCAGCAGCACCTTCAAGCAGCTCCCCCCGGGATTCCAATTGGCCTTCTCCTCGAAAAGTTTCCTCTCCTCGACGATTTCAGCCAACTAATGGATCCACTCCCTCCTCTTGCCCTCCAGATCCTTGATCGTGGTGCAAGTATGCCCCTTATGCACTCCGAACAGGGCACACTCCGCACAGATCTGCATCTTCTCCTCCACGCAGATGATGTCCAATGCCTTTTGGTGCAGTAGACACCTGCCTTCGTCCATGCTCGACCTCATAGTTACTAAGTTAGTGGCTAGTTACGCAGAAGGCTGCTCTTTTTACTGCTTCGCCAGGACTGTTTCGAGCTGTGGCCTGTGCTCTAGCTCAGCATCCCCATCAAAAACTCATTTCGGTCCTAGCATGGCTCACCTCTGGGGTTGAGTCTGTTCATCGCTTAGACGAGGACCATGTTTTTGGGGAACTGCGATGGCGTGGGTGTGTCGAGGTTCAGCTTGAGTCTATCCTCGGGACAGCGTATTTGGTACCTATAATCTTTGGATTTGATCAAAGTTTTGATGCATTGGTGACAGTAAGTATGGCCGCACATGGTCAGCAGCCGTGGGGGGTTGGTATCGGCGTACTAAATTTTGCAGATGGGACATTTGAGCTCTTCCATAATAATCTTCTAAAACGAGTCAATTATAATATTACTAACTTGAGTATGCTCATAGATGTTTACTATCATTATTTGACTAGCCGGCCGAGTTTTTGATGCAGGAGCTATGTCAGAAGTTTTTGGTGAGGGTTTGACTCATTTTGGTTTAGGAATAACTGTTTGTCTTCGGGGGAGAGGTCGCGGTTTGATAGTGTGACGTATTTTGTGGCCAATAACTCTGCTTTGGAGGCTTCGCTTCGTACTTTAAGTAAGATTTAGTCGGTTGGGTAAGTTACTTAGCAGGATTAGCAAATGTGTTGGTTTTGTTGGTTTATGTAAAAGGGTATTTTGGTTATTTTTTGGCTACAAATATGGCAAATGTCATTTTTTTTGAGATATTGAGTTTATTTGGGTTTTCTTTGGTTTATAAAGCATTCAGGCTTGAGAACAGCCTGCAATTTGAGGCATATTCTATCAAAGAGCCTTTCAAAAGTTTAGCTTTGACTCAACACTTGTTAAAAGTTAATCCTTGCTTACCTAATGCTCTAAACACCCTCTTGTTTAGGTAGCCTATTTTCAAAATGCTAGTTGATCTAGGGCTAAACCTAACCCATATCAGAGAAACCCAACCTCAGCTGTGAACCCGATGAGCCTCTTTACCTAATATCTCGCGTTTGTGCTATCTGGGCTTACTTTGTTTGTTCTAATTGGGCTTACTTTTCTTACTTTTGGACTTGCCCAAGCTTTGGGTACTCTTATGTGCTATTTATGCCAATTTGGCCCATGTTGTTAGAACAAACGTGTTCTTCATAAAGTTGTTCAGCCCTGTGCTAACCCTAATCCACTTACCCCTCATCTAACCTTTTAACGTCCCTCTCTCCCCGGTCCTCAAGTGCCCTCAGCTAGCCTTCCTCAACTTTCAAATCAACGTGGAAGACTATCCCATCCCCCTCCAAAGTCATCTCAGCGATGCTGTAGTCCTAGTCCGCCACAGTCATTATCAGGTCGTCCTCGGCATCGATGTAAAACACCTCGTATTGTTCGTAGTTGAGACCAGTCAGAGCGTACACTTCCTTTTCGATGTTTTGTTTGGCTATTCTGAGATGGGGTATTGTTTTGGTGCGCAGAATACGACCGTTTTTCTCGATTTGGAGGGTCACAGTTGTCATTTACACTTTGGATAATTATGAGATCTTAATTTGCAAGAGCTAAATATTTTATCTCATCCTCAGCATCACAGAGATCATTACCAATCCACAAGCATTAGTAACAATAGCACGAAGATGCAGAAGCGATGACTGTCTGTGTCTGCGGCACTCTCACACTCTCGACTCCATTATCATCATAGTGGGTCTGATAATAGTTGGTTGTAATAGCATCATAGTTGGTTGTAATAGGATGATAAGTGGGTCTGTAATAGCAAATAGTAAGTAACAGTGATCAGATAACTCTATCGACCTTATGCAGAAGTTTGACAGTGTCGTTCCTCAGCCGCTCGTTCTCCCTCTTCAGTTCCTCCAACTCGTAGTAGAACTGTTCAGGGATCTGCGAGATCTGGGCCAGGGCGCGTCTCAGCCTCTCGTTCTCGGCCTGCAGCTCCCGAGCCTGCGCTACCGGACCGAACGTCATCTGCTTCTCTCTCCTTAGGTACTAGTTTTAGTCCTGCAGACGTGAGACTCGGAGCATTAGATCGTTGTTTTTGAGGGTCTATTCGTTGAGTTTTCCTCGGAGGGCGTGGTTTTCGTCTTGCGGGGCAAGCACTTTGAGTTCGTAGGCTGAGCCACGGTGGGATTTGGGTTCTGCGGCGAAGGTGGAGGCGCTTTCCTTGCCGTAGACACTGAAGTTTTTACGGAAATCATCGACCAACTAAGAATTGACGCTGCGTATTTCTCTGAAAGCCTCATCGTTCATATCTCGCTTGTCGTGGAGGTCACCAATGACCTCATCGATGTTCCTCTTGGCGTCTTCGAGGCGTGAGACAGTGCTGGATCTATAGGGGGAGTGTGAGCCGACCTCGGTAGACCTATAGACGGAGCCTGAGTTCTTGATGCCTGAGAAGGTCTGGGAGCGGTCGTCGCGGGTGGCCCATTTGGTGGGGGTGTAGTTGTCCTGGGTGGGACTGTAGTAGTTTTCTTTGTACATTCTTCTTTATTGTTATAAAAGATAGAAGGATCCCAATATAACTATGCACTCCTATTTAATGTTCTATTATTATATTTCGGACTTGGCTCCAGAAAAACCAGCAGTCTGGTTTTTGGGCTGTTTTTGGTTAAGTGGGAATATATGTTATAATGGGTCATTCTGTTGATAGATTAATAAACTGCACGGTTAAGTAATAAGGAATCATTGTTTTTTTGGGGGAGGGGAAAAAAAATCAAACCCCAGGCGAGAAACAACCTCAACCGACTGCACCCCCACCGTTTTTGGATGAACTTCCTTATAGGCGCAGACTGCCACAACGTTCATGCCTTCCCTCTCATCCCTCTCCTTCTTCGTAAGCAGCCTCTTCACAAACTTCTTCTCCTTGGCGTCCAGCTCCTTGAGCAGTATCTTGGCAGTGGAGTAATTGAGACGACATTTGGCGGCGGCCTTCATCGGGTTAGTGGTACCTCTCTGATGCTCAAACTGTGGTAGTACAGATTTTAGAGGAAGTAGCATTTCAGGGCTGGGCTGATCTTTGAGTATTTTCGGGATGCGGGGCTTTCCATTGTGTTTTATATAATGTAAATTATGTCTGACCCATGGGGTAATTTATTACTCAACAAAGCACTGGCCTGAATCCAGGGAGGAGAGTGTCACAACAACTGCCCACTTCCAAGGAATACTGGACCTGAAAGTCTAGTCCCACACAACAGGCCACTGCAGGGTGACTGGATGCTGGACAAGTCAATCTTAGGCCACAAACGGAAAGGATATCGAGTGCATCCAAGCCGAGGGGTTGGCCCAGCCGGTGAATGGGAGTTAGGTAACTACTATCAATTTCTCATCAAATTTGGGTATTTGTATGTATATCCATCAATTTACGATGGATGGGAAGGCCAGCCGAGACAACGCAGAGGACTTCATTCTAACCTCCTCCCTATCTAAATTTGTAACGTGGCTACTCAAGGCGAGTTACCTCAGCGATGGCCAGTCCGATGACAGCAGCTGCTTCAATGCTTAATCGTTGATACTGTTGCGGTCTACTTCTAAGCACCCTTACAAAGGAAGATGCGTTGCAGGTCGGGCCACTGGGCCGAGGCCAGGTACTTGCAGCCCTGCGCCCCCACTTAGTTCTAACCTACCTCCCACACATATTACTCAGCTCGATTATTTGTAGATTCTTCCAGCGGGCGGTGGCCAGGTATCGGCAGCCTTCGTTTCCGACTTCGTTGCGTTCTACATTGATGGGTCAATACCAAGGTCGAGTTCTCGGAGGTGGGGCCATTGAGCGGAAGCGAGGCACTTAATGCCTTCGAGGCCGATCCTGTTGTAGACTTGGTTATGGGAGGGGTACAGAGGTTGAGTTTCTGGAGGTTGTTCCAGGGGGCCAGGGAGAGGTACTTGGCGCCTTAGGGCCCGGCGTAGTTCAACTCTGAGTTCTAAAAGGAGCTACCCATCTGGAGCACTTGAAGGTTGTACCACCTGGACGACCCCAGATGTCTGTACCCGTCAGGACTGATACGATTACCCCCTAACTTTCACCACGCCTTACCTAGTCTCAAAGTTCTCAGCCTGGGCAGCTTGTTCTTCGCCAGCTACAGGCACCCTTAGTCTTAGAGCGGGCCGATGCGCAGAGTAAGTTCTTCGAGATTCTACCACTCCTCCAAGGCCAGGTACTTCAGCCTAGCCAACTCAAATCTGCAGTCTGAGTCACACCCACTCTACTTAGATTGATGGCTTTGATCTCGGTGCATGTGGAGAGCTGGTGGCAGAGTTCAGGCGTGAGGTCCCTGCCGTCTGGGTGAGATCACGAGTACAGATGCTGACTTCCTGGTAGTTGACGAAAACCACATCGCGGTTGTGTTCTAGGGCGACTATGTTTGTCATGGGTTATATTTGGCAGAAGTAGCAATAGGCTAATTATATACCGGGGCAAGTTTATACTAAGTGCAGTTTCTATTAAGGGTAAGTTTATATAATAGGCAAGTGTTGGAATGGCGTTGTTGGTCCACTTGAGCAAAGCATCGGCTGGGCACTGCGATACGGAGGGCGTTATAAAGATGGGGATACAGAAGTGGGTAGGGTTGAGTGCGGGTTTGGCATCTGTTCGATGCATAGAGCGGATATAGAGGGATGCTATTTGGGCTATCGGCTTTACAATATACGCAATTGATGCATTCGAATGATGTCAGTATGATACAAGGTGGGGATGTCTTAGTTACACCTACAAACACAGCATCTACTCCACACAGATTGCATAGTAATAGGACAGATCGGGTTAGTAATATCAAAGCGGGAACAGCCGGTACAGCAGTTCATGCCTCAGCAGTGCAGCCTGCGTATCCAGAGGGTACCTCATCTGCGACAGCTCTTCAGACCGTCGGATGAGGTATGGCACCATCCGCTCCGTCGACGCCCATGGCACCAGTTTGTACACACTCTGCCGCTGCTGCTTGAGCAGGAAGGTGAGGTGGTCGCCCAGGCCGAGCAGTTGGGCGAAGTTGACTCTGAGGGTGGGCTGGCTGCTGTCTAGTATGGACAACAGGGCGGAGATGGTCTGCTCGTTGTGGCCGGCCAGGAACACCTCCCCCCGCACCCCCGAGTGGACTATCTTGGCGAAGTTGCCCAAGTAGTTGTGAGTGGTGTCTTCGAAGCTACCCACGATGGGCAGTTCAGATTGATTGGCCTGCGCGTACCTGGTTTCCTCGACCAGGTAGGCTCCCCTCACCAGCTTCATCCCGAACCACAGGTTCCTCCTCCTGGCCGACTCCAGCTCGTACTACACTCGCTTGCTGGCTGTTCTGAGGTAGTTTTGGAGGGTTGGGATTATGTACGCGCGCTGTTGGTTGTACTTTGATTGCAGTTGCTCGCTTAGGCTTTAGACTGCTCTTTGGATGTAGGACTGCTCTGCGTCCACTAACACCCGCAGATCGTTGGGGTTCTGAATGAAAGCATTGTTACCTTGAACTCGGGTTATAGAATCTAGTTGAGTCTGCGAAGGAAGGCGAGAATCTTGGTCTGTTCCTGGGTGTCGAGGGGGAGGAGGATTTTGATGAGCAGGAGCTGGTTTTTGGAGGGGTGGTAGAGATAGTAGGGTTGATGATTCATTTTGAACTGCGTCTCGTCGATGTCGAACTTCATAACAACTCACGTACCTCCTTCGCCTGGCCCTGGTACCCGTGTATCTCGCGCAGGTACTCCTCGAAGTCCTACTCACTCAGCCCTCGGTATATCCCTTTCAACTTCTCAAACAACTTCTATGCTCTGAAACGTCCCTCTTCGCAGCTGGCAATCCAGAGACGGTCTCTTAGCTACACTGCTTTGTTGTATTTTAGCAGCAGATTCATATCCAAGAGGGCTGATATTTTGATCGAAAATAGAAAGTCGTGGTTTTTGGCTGCCCAGCTCGCAGATCTGGCGAACTGCTTTGCATGCTCGTCCAATTACTACTAAGATTTGGGGTCCTCGATCCGTCCCTCTACACAGAAGTCGATGATCAACGGGATACCTAAAGTGGCAGATGGCGTACTTCTTTCACTGAGGTGTTTGGAGTTTCTGTGCAACTATTCGAGAGAGGAGCCAAGCGTGAAGAGGCGGTTGAAGGTGGATCCAACTAGGAAATTGGTGATGGTTTTGCCGGGGAAGTAGCAGAGGTAGCGGTAGAGGGCGGGGGCGGCCGAGACGAGGAGACTGCTTTTGATGACGCGGTTGCAGAGGAGGTGGTTGAGGAGTTGGAGGTGGGAGAGGTGGCGGTAGACCCTCAGGTGTTTTAGGTTTGATATCTTGGTATTCATAATATCATACTCGCATCATTCGCACCTCGGACAATATCATCAGCCGGAGTCCAGCTTGAGTAGGCTCGCGGGATTGGTCTCATGGGTTGGGTGGGGTTGGTGGGGTTGGTGGATTTGGTGTGGTTTAAAAGTAGCCTAGCTGAGTTGCTTTCCAAAGCACAACTCCCTTTCTTATACATTATTACTCTATTTATGATCTCCTCTCATTAAGCTACTCTTGGTCTTTATCTCCCCTCACACTCTAGCCTATCCAACGCATCTCTGGTTGTCTAGTGTATCCTAGTGCTTTGATCAGAAACCACCTATAATATATCGATGAGGGGTGCCACGGCTGACTAGCTAAGGAAGCGCAGGGTAGCACTCACGCACAAAGTATTCCTGCTGCTCGACCTCACTCTCTCCCTGTCCTGCTTCGTGCTGGGCTGGATCTTCGTCTCGCAGTCCTGCAGCATGTCCTTCCTTCTCTACTACTGCATCCTCTATCTCGGCCAGAGTCTGCAGCACTTCTTCTGTCTGGTCATACCCAGCATTGATGTGGTCAAGTATGACCCCTGGATTAAGAGGGCCATTGGGTTTGTGACTGTCATTGAGATCAGCTACATTATGCTTGCCTTTCTGTTCTGGACCAAGTCTACCTACCACCCCTTCTACTGCTTTGACTGCTAGGTGCTGAAGCTGCCGCTCTACACAGGTCTCATCTTCGCAGTGCACTTCATCGCCACCCTGTTCCTCTTCATCCAGTTTCTGCATGATTATATTACAAGAAAGTACTACCTGCTGGCCCTCGGAGGCTTCGAGGTCGAGCTCAGACTCATCCGCCAGAGAGAGGAGAATCTGCGCCAGGTGGCCTTCCTCTAGCCCTTCTACAACGACTACCCCATCGAACCTAGTGCCACCAGGACATCCAAGTTCTATAAATTTGAGGATATCAAGGAAGACGTGGATGGGGAGGAGGTCTGTTCCATCTGTCTGGTGCGGGAGAAGGAGGGCTGTCAGCCCATCTACACCTCCTGCAAGCACTTCTTCCACCGCGAGTGCATCGAGTAATGGGCCAAGGTCAACTCGAAGTGTCCGGAATGCAGGGCAGAGTTCAAGGAACAACTTGTGCTCGAGATCTAGAAGTAGCAGCCCAATACCTGATATCTATTATGTATTATGTAGCAATCCAATCACTGATTTCTTGTCACAATCCTACAAACACAATCTATTCACTGTACTCCAATCCAGGACACTTTCATGCACTACTCCAGCATCTTAAGCTATAAGACCAAAGCTCGGCACTCCCCTCATCACACATCTCACTCATCACAGATGCTGAACAGTATGAGGATGGAGCAGGTATAGTATTGTCTTGATAATAAATAATTTTACGATTATAACAGGGAATGTCAGAGCAGTCCGACGAATCCTCGATAATCAACATTGCCATCAACATCTTCCAGAACGTGGGCATCCACCGCTGGATTGAGGAGATTGAGATACTCAAGAACGAGCAGATTTATTTCGAGATCTGCAAGATCATCTTCCCGGAGACCATCATCCATCTCTTCCGGCTTGGCGAGAACCAGGCGCTCACCACTGGGCAGAAGATACAGGGGGTCATCGACCTCATCTCCAAACTCATCAAGAATGACCTCTACCACATTTCAGGTGAGGCCATCGCCAACGGCAAACTCATCCACCTCAAAAACTTCCTGCAGCTGCTCTAGGCCCTCAGCAACAGCATGCTGGCTAGGGACAAAATCGAGGTAGAATCAGCCCCCGAAAACAACCAAAGCGTCGCCTATAACGACTACAACAAATCATACTACACTGTCATTGGAATTGATAAGGAGTTCGGGGCCATGATCTGCTATACTGAGGAAGAGGAGGAAGAGGAGTATGTGCGCAGGAGGCCACGGGAACCCAAACCAAAGGAGCCTAGGCCTTTGGAGAAGGAGCCTACTGAGAGCAGTGAGGAGTTTGCTGCCAACTTGGACCCTAAGAACATACCGGAACAAGCAAAGGCCACCAAAACGAAGAACCAAGAGTAAGCACAAGTTGAATAAAAGCAAGTAAAAAAGCCCACCTTCGTCCAGACAGCCCCATAGTCCAGATAATACCTGCCCTACCCCCTCCCCAAAAAGAGCACTCTAGAGGAGCAAGAGGAAAAGCAGAAATGGGTAGTGCTGGTGAAGAAGATGTACATCTTGAGTGTTTTAGGAATGAGACCAAGCTCACCCTAGAGAAGGAGAAGGTTGCAGCCATCAGGGATAGTTATCTGGAGTGGAAGCAGAGGCATGAGCAGAAACTCAAGAAGACTATCAACAAGATTGAGCAGGAGAGTTCTGTCAGAAAGAATCTGATCAACCAGCAGATCAATAAGCGGGAGTTGATGCTGAATTCTTTGAAGGGCTAGGCACAGGCGGAAAAGGCCATTAGGAATCTCTTCAAGCAATAGAAAAACGTCACTGCGCAGAATAAGGCGAGGCAGAGGGCGAAACAGGCATAGAATATGAAAAAACTGCTGAATTTCAACTAATTGGACGAACTTTTGGAAGAGGCATCTAAGAGTGCCAAGTGGAAAGTCAACAAAAAATGACTATGATCATTTATGAAGATTGAAAGTTATTGAAGATCCAACGATCAGACATAGGTGTGCTTTGAAGTCGATATGGCATGGAACTCGGGGGAGAGGGCTTTGAAGTCACTGTTCTCTGCAAAGTTGTATTTGCTTTCGTTGAAAGATCCCTGCCCCTTGGTTTCTGCGAAGATCTTTGACGGACACAAAGGATTTTTTTTGGGGATAAAGTCGTTTTTGTAGATGGTTTCTGAGTAGTGATAGAGTTACCATACTGATGCCCGAATCCAGGGTTGTCCTCTTTCTTTTCCACAACCTTGGTCTTCTTAGCGAAGTACTCAGGGTTGGGGTTGTTAAAGAAGTCGCCGTAGGTGGTCTTCCCCAGCCACTGGTAGCCAGTCTTCAGTTGGTCGGGAATGTAGCTGTAGTCATCTTTTTTCGGATCCTTCGCCACAAATTCTTTGGAGTAGGTTGACCTGCTTCTCAAGGGGAAGCTGCCACGGGTGTGCTTATCTGTGGGTTTGACGTACTGGTTGTCTCCCCTGTAGCCTGGAAACTGTGCAGAGTATGAGCTCAGCTGTGCAGCCGGTCCATTGCTGTGAAGCAAGTCTTAAGGATGGAGTCTTTCTGGTTTTTCGGTGGTTGTTCCTTTGAAGCCGTTGCTGTAGGTCGAGCTAAGGTCGAGGTGCGGACCCTGCAGCTTGGCGTATTATTTGTCGTGCTTAACTATGTTGGGCACTGCCTTCTGGGGGTAGAAGCTGCGTTGGTAGATTGTGTTTTTGGTGAGGTCGGGTTTTATGACGTGGAGTTTGCACATATGCCGCCCGCAGTTGCAATCATTGCAGAGACAGCTTTATGGGTCGTGGTGTAGGAAATTGCTGCTCTACAGTTTGGAGGCAGTTTGGGCAAAGATGTCGTTAGAGACTTTCGCAGAGTTGTGGCTATGGAAACTGCGCTAGGTTTGTGTCATTCGGTTGACATCCAAGGATTCATGCATACCTTGGATGTCGTAGTGATTGCCTGCGCGAGATTTTAGTTTGGTTTGGAACTCGGGTTTCTAGGGGGCGTTGGAATACTGATGTTGGGAGAGGGGTCTCATCTGATTGGCACTCTGGGCAAAAGTTTTAATTTTATTTAAATGTAACTTGCTTCACGAATAACCCATTCAGACGAATCCGACCATGAGAAAGATAAACTAAAGAGGAAGTTTTTATTTGATTACCGATATTGAATAGTAAAGAAAAACATATGTCCATAATTGAGAAGGTTGAAAGAAAAGATAAAATAAAAAACTGTTTACTTCGTATGAAAAAGTATTTGGCTTGGGAAAACTCTGGAGCGAAAAATAGTCAATATTATATTTTGGGAGAAACAAAAAGAGAAGAAGAGTAAGTAAAATCAGGTGATAAAGACAAGAGAAAGGCCGGTAGAGTTAGTAAAATGAAAAAACAGTGGAATAGATTAAAGAAAAGAAGATAAGAGAAAAAGGATATATAAAGAAAAATGTGAAAAATATTTATCCAAAAATGATTTTTTTGCACATTTAATAATATCAAATTTTTCATATGAAGGTTCTATTTACCCTCTTTATTCTTATACTCTCTTAGTTGTTTTATTTATCTCATAACGATCATAGCTTATTTTGATTGCATTTAAACTTCTATA
>Ga0316217_10003515_pt1 | contig 17758 bp, 16 predicted proteins | sample 1anoAmetaG_FD_203633 | JGI IMG/M metagenome (GOLD analysis project Ga0316217, IMG submission 203633) | Freshwater microbial communities from Trout Bog Lake, Wisconsin, USA - 1anoA | ecosystem: Environmental > Aquatic > Freshwater > Lake > Hypolimnion/Profundal zone | place: USA: Wisconsin...
GCATCCAAACACCTCAATAGTAAGTTCGACAACTTTAGTCCAATTCTTGAATCATCGACTGGACAATTTTATTCCCAAATCTTGAATGATGGTCAGGTTAGATTGGGTTGGGTTCAGCGAATATGCAGATCAGTAGTTGTGCCTGAAGAGCCCCGGCCTGCGCTCTCTGCTGTTGTTCCTCTCCAAAGACGCCAGTCGCTCTCTCGAGCTCGGCCTCTCTATGGACCTTTTAGAGTCATTCTGCCTCTGGTTCAGCGACTCCTGCCTGGCCAACTCAATGGACTTGTTTCTGCTCATCTCCCGCTCCCTCGAAGAAGGCCGCTGGTACTTCACGTCTCTCGGGTTGATGTAGGGCTGCTTTATGCTGGGCAGATTGGGGTTCCTTTGCTCCTTCTCGTCTCTCTTCTTGTCCATCAGCGCCTTGACTCTGGCCTCGATTTAACGGCAGCGTTTGTTGATATCATCCATGTTCTCGCGACCCTCGGCCGACCTGTCTCTGGAGTTGGCCCTTTCGCGACTGCTATAGCGCACTTCCCCGCGACTGTTCCTCGAGTCCCTGATTTATTTACTGGATACCCGATTGTTCTCCAGGTTGGGGCGCACCACGTCCCTCCTATCCCTGCTACTGGGCCTGGGTATCTCCCTGGGAACCTACTTCTGCAGCTCGCGGGTGTGGTCTCTGCTCCTGCGGCTGTTCTCGATGGACTGGTTAGAGTCGATCCTTTTCCTGACGTAGTCCACAGAGTTGTTCCTCCCCATCCTGGGGATGACCTTCACCTCCTCCTGCCGCTCGGAGTGCATCTACTTCTTGGGCTACTGGGATGGCCGTTTAAGGAAGCCATACTTCAGCAGCTCGTTTTTGTTCTAGCCTACTTTGGGGGATTGGATCACTTGGGGGATTTCACTGCGGATGTTGTTGGCCGAACTGGCCCTCCGGAACTTGCCCTCAGGCTCAGGTTTGCTAGGCTGGTCGTACTTGGACCCCGGCAGTGCCTACTTCAGACTCTTCAGGTTTTTGGGCACAAGGATGGTCTTCAGCAGACTGCATTTGCTGGTCTGGCTATTGTTCTGCAGTATCACCTCGTTCGCTGACATGTTGCGCTGGACCGCCGGGTTTTGCAGCAGCTACACAGCTGAGATCCGTTGGGTGGGCAGCACTTTGAGGCACTGCGAGATGATGCCTCTGAGGTCCTAGGAGTAGAATCTGGGGAGTGGCTAATAAATGCCTTTTTGTATCTTGGTATACAGTTCTTTCAAATTATTGGCCCTAAATGGCGGCCTCAGGGTGGCCATCTCGTAAACCACGCAGCCTAGAGACCAGATATCGCACTTGGCGTCATAGGGACGGTCATTCCACACCTCGGGACTAGTGTAATAGGGCGTTCCAGTCTGGGTGCGGGCCATGCCGCGCTTGGCGACCTTGGAGACATTGAGGTCGCCGAGTTTGTAGCAGCGGTCGGAGGTGCAGAAGACGTTGGCGCACTTGAGGTCCCTGTGGAGGATGTTGATTTCGTGGAGAACCTTGAGGCCCCTGGTCATCTGGATGAGGGCCTGCCAGATTTCGGACTAGTTGAAAAAGGTGCCCAGCCGAATGTGCTCGTTTACCTTCTTCTGGATGTCCCCCGCGTCCGCCAGCTACATTACTATGCAGAGGGTCTGGGTCTTGTCGTCGAAGAAGGCCTCGCGGTAGTTGACTATGTTGGGGTGGGAGATGGAGGCAAGTATGCGTACCTCGTTGAGTGCGTTCTCGCGTTCCTTGTCCCTCATCTGTCCGATCTTGACCTAGGTGGGTGGGGTGGTACCTTCTTCATGGCGTAGTACTTGCCGTCGTCGATCCTGCGGACCTTGTAGACGCAGCTGAATGAGCCCTCGCCCAGCTTGCTTTCCACTGCGAACTCCAGCAGCCGACTTTCGTTTTACATTCAAATTATTACTATTATTGTATTAACGGAAGGCACCAACTTGACCATCCCATTCACCACCCACCCCCACTCTTACAACCCAGGTGATAATGCCCACTTATTCTCTTCCTCACATAATCAATAAAAACTACCATACCCAATGTAAACCGAGGACGAGCCCAGCCACCCCGCCCCAACCCTCAGCCTCATAATAGCCACCGCCGCCTGCCTCAAGAAGTGGACCAAGTAGTCCCGCAAATCCAAGGACCGCTACTACCGCCTGCGCGAACTGGTCGAGACCGAGGCCAAATACTTGAAAGACCTGTAGCTGATCAGCGAGAAGATCCAGCAGCCCCTCAAGCTCAGCAACTTCATCAGTGAGTACGAGGAGAGGGAGATGTTCCCCAACGTGCTCGGCATGATCCACCTCTCGCGCCAGATCCACGCCGACATGGAGGCTCTGTTGATGGGCTGGGACCGCAGGCTCACTCTTGTTGGCCCCACCATGATCCGCTACTCCAAGTTCATGCTCGTCTACTCCGACTTCTTCAAGAACTACCAGGCCACCGAGAAGAAGTTGAAGCTGCTCCGGGAGAACCACCCCGAGGTCCAGCTCATCGAGAAGGCACTTGCCGAACCCCCCAGGATAGAGACCTTCGAGAACCTCATTAGCAAACCCTTCCAGCGGCCTCTCAAGTACCACCTCATCCTCAAGGAGTACTTCAAGGAGACTCCCAAGGACCACCCTGACTACAAACACCTGGAGGAGGCCATCGAGTGCTACCACAGGGTCAACCAGAGGAACAACGAGGCCATGGAGCACAAGGAGAAGGACAAGATGCTGATGAGTCTGGACGGCATCTTCAAGGATATCATCAACACCGAGGCCAGGTACTTCATCATGGACACCCACGCCTTCGTCTTCAACCAGAGGGTCAAGTGCTTCATACTCTCCGACCTCATTCTGATTTCGAAGCAATAGGGAAACAGCGAAATCGAATACGCCCGAATCTACATCAACTAGGATAGTTTTGCAGTTGCCCCCAAAAACGGCATTTTTCTGAAAAACGGGCTACTGGTCTGCGGCAAAAAGACCTGCATCTACTTCACCTTTCAGTAGCCCTCCGAAAGGGACAAGTTTCTACAAATCGTCAACAGAATTATCATCGATTGCTATCGCAACAAACACTACAAATAAGAAATACGCGGCTCCAGGCGGTCCACAGTGTCCAGCCTCAGTTTCAGGTAAACTGCAGTCCAGGAACTGAGAGAGAGTATGACGCACATAGAAAATGCTTTGCCGCGGCCGCCAAGAATAGCGGTTTTGGGGGCAATAAAGCGAAACTACTCCTCCAAAAGCATGAAAATCTACTACCTCACCAAATTCCAACAACCGCATCCCTTGGACTACCACCAGCTACTCTACATCGACCAGGAAGACATCAACATGATTGAGAGGGTCGCCAAGACAATTTACCCCAAGTAAAGGGATTTTTTGGACCTCCCCTGCTTCGAGGAACTAGCCAGACTGATGAAAGACGGCAGCGAAGTCCGCAACCTGGAGTACAAGTGCATCTATTACACACTACTGCTCAACTCCATCTTCCGCCACCCTCAGATATCAAAACGAACAGACATCTTCATGCACAAGATGGACGTCTGCGAGGGCATATGGGCCCTGATCAAGTACGAAGGGTTCTAGTGTCCCTGCCAGAATTGCTCAGAGGGACAGATAGTAAGCACCATCGAGAAGTACAACCAGGAGATAAGAAGTCGGCAGGAGGCAAGGCAGCTCCCTTTGACCTTCTACTGTCCCTTCCGCACCTTCCGTCTGCAGGAGACCATCTCCACCATGACGAATGAAGAGATCAGAGCCATACAGTCCCCCTTCGACCGCATCTTCTGGATCAAGTGCAAAAGAGGAGACATAGAGTATCGCCTCTTGGACAGCACTCTTGTGGACCAGGGGTAGAGCAAACTCGTGATATTCCATCTCTGCTGCGGAATCGAGGACAAGAAGTACCAGAAACACGTGAGAAGGCATGACAGAGTGGGCCAGATCAAATGCACCCTGGGCAAGTAGCTCAACATCGATCTCTCGTAGTACCAAATGTGCATGTAAATCAACAAAGGAGTGTATCTGCTGGGCGATGACTAGGTCCTCTTCAAATTGCTGAACAACTAGGTGCCAGTGGAGTAAGGCTTTGCTAGTTTGTTCAGAAGCGCATTCGGAACAAAGGAGGATACCACTATCAAGGTCTACCTCAAGAGGGTTTGGTGGCTGTTTACGCAGCAGATGGACATTACGTTTACCCAGAGGATAGAGACCAGGACCAACCTTTTCGTGGAGGAGCTGGCCTTTAGGATCAGGAACCAGGAGATACAGCTCACTGTCACTGACACCATCACCTTTTATGCTTGCTATTTCATCTACTCAGAGGCTGTGAAGAAGCCAGAAGACATCACTCCCAACCTTTTATAGTCCTTGGTTCCCTCCAAAAAGTGGAAAGTCCTATCTCAATCAAACAGAGACTAGCAGCTAAACCTCACCCGCATGAAATTCAAAACCCTCTCAGAAAAGACCTTTGCCCAACTTGAACGAGCCGCTCTCAAGGAAAAGCTCTTCTCATATTTGGTCAAGTACTTGAAGAGCAAACCTATCTGGGGCATCTATATCTTTGAAGCCCAGTACATCAGTGAAGGCAAAGGCACCCCCGTGAGAATCGGCTTCGATTTCAACACCTTTATGGTGAAAGAGGCCGAAAGGCTGACCACCATCTTCGAGTATAAGATAAGCGAGGTGCGCGAGAAGCTACTGGTGTCGAGTTGGTAGCTGAGGATAGTGGAGTAGGAGAGGGAGTAGGTGTTTGTAGGCAGCTGCTTCGTGCAGATGGTGGAACTGCTCGACATGTTCATTTAATATTAAAAAACATTCCTGAAAGCTCCGGGAACCTGATCAGAATGTTAGTTGTATTTGGTTGTCTATTAGAAAAGATTTATATTATTTGAAAAAAATATGAATAGAGAACTAGTGCTGAGAGTTCGCGCTCCAGACGGACAGTACCGCATCAACATCATGTCCAGAGACACCTACGGTGAACTCCTCCTCCAAGTAACTCCCGCCTGACCCAGCTCTCCAAAAAACTCAACATCCTCATCAGGGATTTGATCGTTGCCAGGGAAGACAACAAGACCATCAGCGTCAACTAGGGCACCAAACTTGGAGATATACCCTATTTCGTCGATGGCGCCATTCTAATCGTCAACTCCAAAAACCCCAAAAAGTAGCCTTTGCACACCGGAATCAAGGCCAGTGATATTGAGTAAACCACTTCTGATGCAGGAATAGTAATATTACTTCCAAATGCAACCACCCTCCTGGAGGAAAGTGCCTCAACTGTATTGCAGTCACTTCTGAAAAAGATGCCAAGAAACCCGAAAAGATGTAAGTTGAAGCCCCTAAGTGCAACCACGGGCCCAACGGCAAGTGTTTCAACTGCACTACAGTAGACTTGAAGGACAAAGTCGGGGCAGCAAAGATGCTTTGCCAACACGGTCCAAACGGCAAATGCGTTCACTGCCTTGACAACTAATACATCTCAGACACAGCCCACGTTTCTTTTGACAACTGGCTTGAATAGCGCAAACTCAAATGCAAAGGAGTGCACCCCCCCTAAGTTAAATGCAACAACTGTCTCCCTCCCTCCCGAGTCCGCTACTAAGTCGACAAAAGCTGCAGAAGCCATGAACCCTACCCCAAAGCTATGTGTAACAAATGCGTGCCTCCCAATGTGGTCATCAAGAGGCAAGAGTATCGTCATGTCGATTATGTGCAGTTTATGAATATTGGACAGATCCAAGATTTTGTGAGGTATTGGCTGCCTCGCAAAAACTAACAGCAAAGGGTCGGCTTTCTTTATGGCTACTATGCTGAAGATCCGCACTACAAAGGAGGTATCCGAGTGATTGTTGAGGCTTTGTATGAACCCAAGCAAACTGGAACCTATGCAGACTTTTAGATCAAAGAAAGCGACGAAAACCCTTACTTGAACGCAGTTGTTACAGGACTTACACTTTAGAGAGTTGGATGGATTTTCACTGACACCAACCATGACGTCGTTATGAGTGCAAAGCACGTCAGAATGGCAGCACAGTTCCAATAGCAACATAGAGTTCCCCACGAATCGGGTTACGAAGTTTCCAACTTCATCTCTGTTATCTTGAGACCTGACCAGAAAAACCCGAATGAAGTCAAACCCGAAGTCTATATGATAAGTGATCAAGGTCAAGCTTTGTAGAGATCTGACCTATTAGTTGATTCGACCTCGAGAAGAATGATGCAAGTCAGAGTGAAATAGAAGTAAGTTGATTGTAATGTAGACCAAGTGATGCCTTCCCTTCCTTCATTTCCGGCGGAAAAACTGTGACCGAATTCGAGCCTGAGTTCTTGCTAGTCAAAATCGCACATGGAAGCTCCAAAAATAACAAATTCGCAATTGTCAAGAAGGCCGACTTCCCTCCCGTCGTCAGAGACAAGCCTTCAAAGAAAGACTTGAAGGAGTACATGAAAAGAAACAAAAACGTTAAGCAAAGTTACCTGAAGTATGGAGATTTCAACTTTCTGATCTACCTCGCCCATGAAATAGACCCGGCGACCGTCCATTCCATTGCTGAGTGCGTGGCCAATGAGCAAAACGTTCAGTCCTACATCGACGAAATGATAGAGAACAAGTCCGACTTGTGATCGTTAGGTTAATTCTTAACTTAAATGTGCATCATTAGCAAACCTTTTTCAGCCTTGGTTCATAGAGATTCAAGAGATGATTATAACAAAGTCTCAAATCATATCTTGAATGACAATCATTTGAACTTTCAACTGTGTTGAGGCTGGCAGCAACTTTCACATTTTCCCACTATATTCAAGTCTGTACCTCTAGTCAGGCAGCCGTGGCATCTTTTGTAAAACATCATTAGCTTTTGCTTCTGGACATGCATCAATCGTAAATAGTCTCCTCCACAATAAGCACAGTAGTCATAGCAAGCAGTTCCAAACTGAAGGCACTGGAAGCAATAGTTAGTCTGTGGTCCGATATATTTAAAACATAACTTCCAATTTTTTTCTGGTACTGGTGAATTTTGAGCCTAACAAATTAGTTTGTCAACTTATTCTTCTTCTGCTAAAGTCATGACTTCATAGGGGGGGTGAATTGTTTTTAAAGTATAGCCTTTTGGCACAAGGTTACGAGTGCGAATTTTATAAATCTTGTCTCCTTTTATCTAGATTAATACTCTCCCTTTCTACTATCCAACATACTGACCAATTTTCCCATTCAAAAGACGTCCAACTTAACTAGTGAGACCTGTAATTAAAAATTATCTTCCCTTCATTATCTTGACATATGTCTATTAATCTAAGGTTCCTTTTTGCATCTTTTGTATATTAAATTAGATTCAAGATATGTTGGTTTGTAATTGACTCTTTTATTAACTTAGTAACTACTATCAACAACAAGCAACACAAAAATATGTTTACTTCTGTAGTAAAAATGAATCGATTCTTACAGTTTTCTTTAATTATCCATAAGCCTGCGTAATTTTTGTATCAACTGATGGAAATTACTCTATTTTTCTTGGACAATTTGACCCTTTCTCTAAAGATCTTTATTTTCCTTTTGTAACTAAAACCTCCTTAAAGGATATGAAGTCTTGAAAAGGCTTTATTGTCTTTAGCGGGCTCTTTGATAAATATCGCCGAAAACTCATGCAAAAGATTTCGAATGGTTAGAGCTAGACTTTAAATAAACATGAATCTGGATTGCTTTCCCCATTTAGTAAATTGATATGGACGTTATCCTTCATGGGATTGGATATTGTAAATAGTTGAAGTGATATAAAAACGTTTGAATGATGCAGAAAGATATGGAGTTGAAGAGAGAAAAAAGAAAGGTAAGAAAATAAAAGATAGAAAAGCAGAATATAATTTCATTTGAAGAAAACATTTTTATCTAAACTTAATTTTATCTTTTGTCCTGTATCATAAATCGGAGTACTCTTATTATTGCTAGTCCTCACTCGATCCTTCTCTTTTCTAGTTGCTCTACTAATATTTACCTGCTAACCCTCCCATATGTTTAATCATAGATTCATATTAACTGTTTTACAGAATCTGGTCTTAATTTTTATCAAAAACATTGAAAGAGTCCCTCGTAAGTTCCTCTATTTCCTTTTAGTTATAGTTTTCCTTCAATATGGGTAATGACTCAATGAAGTCCCTAAACTATTCGAACTCTAACAACTGGTTTCCATTCGTGTCTATAGCTTAAAGACGCAAAACGTCATCAGATCTCGTTTTTATGTTATCAATTGCAGTGACTTCTAGAAGGCTGACAAGAAACAAAAAGAGCACTAAAGTCGAAACTTTCATTAATTATCAATTTTATATTATTAATTCAAACTATTTTTCGATAGAAATATCCTGAATCGTTCGAAGGTATACTATTAATAAAATCTTTAAATCTTATAATTTTCCTATAAAGCCACAAGGAATCCTTCTTGTGTCGGTAAAATTCTATTAATTTCACAGTTTTCTCTCTCTCGAAGTTCATCCTTTTATGTCTGAAAACCTCAGCCCTTCATATTTTCCAAATGAAGAATTATCCAAATATCACTATATGAATACTATTTAATTTGGATAAATCTGTAAATTATAATAAAACCCGCCACAATGAACGATTTTCCAGTAAAAGTGGATTAACATAGTTACTGCTTGCCTCAAAGGACCTCTTTCTTTCGATTTCTACTCACAAAATAAAAACTTTAAAGCAAGCTGAGTAGCTTTTGAAATAAAAAGATCCTCCCAGAGCAAAATAGATCAAGGACCTCATTTAAACCTTTAACAAGATAGGCAATTATGTCGAAAATAGTTTCAACAGCATGCAAAACTATGTGGATTTACAGGAGCCAAATATTTTCGATGACTAAAATCCCCTGCAATATTACTATTTTAATCCTTCAATTATAGAAGTAATAGGCTACAAAGGAAGTGGTAAAACTTCATTGGTCTTAAACTTGGTCATCTAATACATATAAAACCAGAAAAGCGACAAAGTATTTCTGCTAAACTGCTCGGGAGGCATCACATATCTTCGCTTCCAGTCAATAGCCAAATACAAAGTCACCTATTTCGATATCTTTACGGTCTAAGAACTGCAAGAATCGCTGAAAAATTTTGTTAGTGACGGTAAACCTGGCTTAGTTATTATCGATGGCGTATATTCTCTACTAATTGGCAGCTCACTCAAAAACAGGTTAGGAGAAGTCTTCACTCAGCTGAGAGCGAACGGCTGGTCAATCATTTTTACGAACCTGATTCAAGGAAAGCTAGAAATGTAATAGAAAGAGGTGCTTAATGCAATGGCCTACTTTCCAAATACTTTTGGAGGTATTTCAGATTGCAGACTCAGCATCTCTCCTGAAGAAGACCAAGAGTCCCATTATAGAATTCGTGCTCTGAAGATACTAAACAATAGGAAATACCAGTTTTTGTCTGTGATGAATTCTTCAGGTCTTTCCAAACTTCAGTTGCTCAAGTTTTGATAGCAGTCAATTATTTTAGGCTTTATAATATTAATTAAGATGAAGATGCAGCTGAGGAGGGTGTATGGATTTTGCAAGGCAAAGGTCTACATCGAACGTTTTTCGAACCTGTAGTCTCAAGTCAATCGTTTGGAAAGCCAAGTCGTTGAAAAAGAATAGTATGTAGGGTTTAGCTAATACAGCTCGAACGCATTAAAAAGGCTAGCGATCTGAGTTTCTAAGATAAAATCAAAAAAGTAGTAGCGTCGCTTTTGGACAAACCTTTCGAGAGCCAAAGCATGGCGAATGAGAGATTGAGGATGGATCGATTGATAAAGTAGGCCGAAGAGTTGTAGAAGTAAGTTGACGATGAACATTAGACCATTCGAAAGTACTCAATTGTGTTAGATAGACTTGTAAGAGAAGAGCAATCTAAAAAATAGACGATCTTTCTCACAGATTTGGCAAGGTTTAGCATCAAATATTAGCAGGTTCTCAAACCAAAAGCGCTCAGTTAGGAAGTACAAGCTGGACTAGAGCTAAGTACTAAGGCCCTAGCAAAGATATTGGCAAAGCAAGGCGTTGAATGGGTCGGCAAAAGTTAGTAGACTTATAACCCTTAAATTCATGAAAGAGTAGAGGGAGAAGGAGATATTGTCAAGTAGGTTTTTTAACAAGGATTCAAAGTAAGAGACGTTGTCATTTCCAAGGCGAAGGTCAGCTTAAAAAAGTGAATTCTTTGATTCTTCAAAATAGGGCTCTTTATTGTCAATAGATTAGATTTGTACTAAGTTCACTATTTTAGAGGTTTTTAACCTTTTTTTCGCTTCTTTTTTGAATACCCTTGTTATTGAGGCTGACCGCTGTATTATTAGACCCTAAGACCTTAATGAGTTCCCTTTCCCTCACCTTTGTTTGACTAGGTTTCTCACATGGCTCATGGTTTACTGGCTGAACATGCCATGATCAACAGAGGATGAATATTTGATCTTTTTTAAGATTTATATCTACCAACCCTTGTTATTTCCTAAAAGAAACAGTTCAAAGAATCACAATTTTCCTACAAAGCATTTAAAAGAACTCCAACACAAAGAAGGCTTTGATTAGTTTTATTAAGGTTCCTATCTCTAGTTTCGTCAGCAATTCTATCTTATCTCGAGAGATGGTTTATAGCCACCTATGTCGGAACTAAAAATAATCCAAAAAAAAAAGAATATTGTAAAGAGTTTTGATAAAATGCTTACGTTTAGAGTACAAGCAATCTTTGGAGAATTAATTAGCACATTCTCTTTGGGTTGCTTGAGCCTTGCTTAGTACATTAATGAATATCATCTCAAGAAAGAAAGTTCGTAATTGTTATCACAACTATTTCTATGAAGTAATTTGCAGAATGGTGAACTATTTTCTTACCCTTGACTGCTTGCTTGTGAACGCAGTTTATAGAAAAGTAGAAGCAAACTTAGCAGTATTCAAATCAAAGAAGGCATAAACCAGTTTAAAAAAGGATCCAAAGCGTACCCAGAACCCGAATCAAACTCAAACTAGCTTTGGAATGCTGTAAATCGATAATATGAGAGTTAGAAGCGAAAATTATCGAAAAAACTTATCAGCTAATTAACTATTAAATTAAACATAAGCTCTTTATAAGCAAATTTTCAGATTCATGTATTGACTGCACACGTAATGTTAAGAGATTTAATGATGAGAAATTAGGGGGGTTTATCCAATTGCTAAATATATGAGTTTTCCCTTTAGTCCATAGTGCAAGCGGCTATGAATCTTGGTTCCAGGGAAATGATGTCACCGTCTTTGATTGCTTTGTGTTTTGTGGGCGGGTCAGTGTGGCTTTGCCAGAAATCCAAGCCAAGATGATCCTGGAGAGCGAAGAAAGAGTTTGCTTTAGCGAACGGAATCTGATATTTTTATCAATCTCTTTTCATGTTGAGCACTTGAGTTATTAAATGTTTTGGTTAACTCTAAGAAAGAATTGTCACTACCAACCAAGTTATTCAATAAAGGCTCAAAAGTATTCTAAATTAAAAAGATAATTTTAGATGTTGATGATGTAGATAAACATAAAAAATAGCAGGGACGGTCGGAAATCGCCGGTGGGTGTTTGGAAGGCCAAGTTGATATGCTGTGTAGCATTTATAAAGTATTTTAATCTTTTGTGTGTGTGTTTTAAAAAATGAGGAACGAGTGAGCGATATAATAAAATAATCGTTGAGTTAAAGCGATGCTAGACAACTCTGACTCCGACCACCAATACATCTATCAGGGTACCATTTCTTATATATTAGAGAGCCTGCTTCTGCACTCTCTCTAATAATTTAACTAATTATTATTAATAATCTAGTCCATCCATCATATAAATCCTAGACAGCCATCAGGATAACCAGGCGACTGAGCGGCAAACAGCCCACTGGCAGTTTAAAAATTCAACAAGAAAACCCCTATGTTTTCAAACCCAAATCTTACTCCAAAAGAAGAAACGTCAGGTAATCAGTTACATCCACTCATATCGTCACAATGCCAACAAAAAAAATTAAATTGAACACACCTCACACCCCCAGTGCTGAGACACTCAATTCTTTGGATAAAAAAATTATACTTTCCTTTATCTCTGCCTAGAATCCTCCTTTTTTCAAAAATACCTAGGATACGACTTTTAAAATGCAAGCATAAAACTAAACTTTCTCATTACCTTTAAAACTCAAGCACTAACCCAAAAGCAAGAAAAATCCACTCCTCTCACGTGAAATCTAAATAGTCTCTACCAATAATGAGAAACACTTGATTTCCATTCATTAGGATCTTCTAAAGGCACACACAAATCATTCAAAACAGGAACAATCCCTTGAAGGTATTGTGAACCCTTTCAACTCCAAGCTAAAAGCCCAATTTTCTGATAGCATTGAGTTCATTAGAGATTACAAAAGTGGCTATACTCCTATCTAGCTCCAGAACAAAAGCAAGAAGGAGGAAGAAAACAAGGAAAGAGAAGGTGTCTTGTAGGAAAATAAAAAAGAAAAGAACTCAAATCTCAAGACCCACTTCATCAAGAAGAAGCAAAGCACCCTTTCTTTGACTCGTACTTGTGGTGTCTCTTATATAAAACCTTCTGAGTCAACTCAAAATCACCCTTATGAGGCTTTGCCTCCTTTGATCTTCCAATGCTCAACTTCCTGCAACTACACTTCCTAACTTAGAGAGATGTATCATACTCACATTTAAAAGCTGATCTAGCTCAGTTCCTTCAAATGTCTGCCTGCGATTCTTACAAATGAGGACCATATGAGAGATCTTTTGCTAGGAAAACCCCATGGAAAGGTGCTTTGGGTGTAAGGCATCCTAAGTCTATGGCCTTTATTCAACGAAGGAACATTCTTATTGATTTTGCTGGACAATTAGCTGCCATAAACTGAGTAATAGGTTTGGAAGCAGTTCAACACCTGCTATTTCAAATTCGGAATCCTCGCGAAAAAGAGTACAAGTGGGAAGAAGCTATTCTTAAAAAGCATCCAAACCTAAGCCAACAACGACAAAGAAGAAATTGTGTCTCTCAATACCTAGCCCATTTCGAAAACTGAAATGCAAAATTAAGACCCGGAGAAGGACAAAGAACCTGAAAAGAAGTAGGAAGAAGCCGTCATCGTATAAAGCCCTGTGGAAAGGAATATTGAGGAGAAGAAGATGGAGGAGTCGCCTGCTGAGGAAAGGAAGCAATGCAAGGATGTTTGCTAAGAGTTTATTCGGGAGCTCAAAAACAGCAGAACCGTCCTCACCATGTCTCTCAAGTTCGAAATGTATGTCCATGAAGACTTCTGGAAAAAGTCCAACCAGGCCAGCAAAAACTTGATGAACGCCATCATTCACTCCTTCGAATAACAGTACTTCTGTTTTAACAAAGTCTTCAGAAAAAAGCCATTGAAGTCATCCGGGACCGCCTCTAATTAACCAACAAACTCCAAAGAGAGCAGTTGATTGCCAAAGCCCTAAAAAAGATCAAGATAGGAAGCTAAATCTCCAAACTCCCCGAAGCTGAGCCCTACATGCACATGAGTGAGACAACTTTGGACCTATAAACCTTGATGAGGCTGAATGACAGCCTTGCCTGCAGGTAGTCAACTCCGCTGACAAAAAGTACCATCGCCATCACTGACATTTACCGGGACAAGTAAGGTAAGTAGAACATCAACCTATGGGAGAAGTCTTTGAAGATGCCCATCTACTACATCTCAACCCGAGACTCTTTTGCTTTCGACCTAGTCGAGAAGATCACCATTATGGAACGCGAAGGCAGACCTTACAAACGAATTGACTACTTCTTCTAGCCAGATAACGTCCCTGATAACTTCACAGAGTACAAGAAACTCTTCCCAGACCTCAACGTTGGTGTGACTTGCTACCACAACTTCTTCTCAAACGAGGAGCTGCAACAATTCGAGGCCTAGACCATGCAGACCGAACTCTCCGCTTTCAAAAGTACTTCAATCTTCATCTAGACAAGTTTTTGCAAATGACAGTGCAGCCTACCATCATCGGGACCAGAATAAAAAGGACCAAGTTCTTCTTTGGCTATCGGTATATGTGGACGAGGTGCCAGCTGGCTGAGCCCAACTCCTATGTGGGAGCAGGAGTCAGGAGAGACGTCACTCCTGCCCCGAAATGGATCAAAAACATCGAGAATCCCATGATTGACCACGAAATCCTCTAGAAAGACTTCCTCAACTCCGTAGCCATCAACGTCTACCACGACGGCACAGAAGGTCTAGCGCAGCACTTCGATGACGCAGTCCGATTCAGACAAGTACTCCCACCCCTATCCAGCCCATCTACACCCTCAGACTAGTTTCAGACGGCAGACTATCTTTCGGGAGCCAGTTCTACGGCTTCTGCAATGGAGCTTTCATCATCCCCCTCCCTCGGGGCTGCATTTGCGTGATGAAGGAGAATTCCTATGCTGCCAATGGCGTCAAACATTGCGTGCGACCTTGCGACATGTCCGGTAAAAGTGTGGCCGTCATTTTGAGGCAGATGCATAGCCAAGTTGTGGTAAAGATGTATTAACGCAGAGATAAGCGGCCAAATATGACGAACTGATCGATTTCCCGGCATGGCTGTCGACTTTATCCGACGACCCTCGCGCTGTGACCTTCGCCGAGCAGAAAAGGAGAGAAGCGGAGCAAATCCTGGCCGAAGACGAGAGCAAGAAAGAGAAGGAAAAAGAGAAGCCAAAGATGCTAATTGATCTCTATTGATTTGTCTGATCCAACCCAACCCTCACTAATTTGCTGCTCAGCTTGCAAATACAAAGCTATACATACCTCAGCTATATTATATTCCGCTTGTCAACAGTAATTCAAAAGTGATGCAAGTTTACCCTCACCCTAGTTCGCTCATTTACAGCGCAAGTAGATAGTAGTCATCAGAGGAGATCAGTACTCCACAATCGCCTTTCATCTGCCCTTAGGAGGTGTCTCCGTAGACTTTGATAGCAATATCCAATTTCTAGTTGGAAGTTGAACATCCAAAAGCATTCAAATAATGCAATGGCCCCACGAAAAGAAGAATCAGAAAGCACAACAAAGCACACAGAAAACGCTCAAGAAAAACGCACAAAAGCTCAGGTCAGATGGGTGTATGATCTGCGACCAACCCCTGCCAAACAATAATTGATATTTCATACTTTAAGTAGCTTACCAATCTGGGTTCCTCTGGGGTAGACTCATCATTTGGGCAGGTGTTTGGCCATGAAACGGTTTTGTTGAAAATAGAAACCAATAGAAGCATCGACCTTTTTCGAAAAAGCAAAGGTTTTGCAGTTAAAAAGCAAGGCTTGAATAGAAAGCAAGCAGAGGAACAACTTAGCAATGGGTTCTATATGAAATATTGAGAGTTGGCCGCCCGTTGGCTCATTTTATCCAGTGGCAAAAAACAGAAACAACTGAGCTAAGTTGTTAATTCAAAATGCTCTTACATGGAAAATCGGAAAATCCATGCTCAGCTCAACTCTCGAACCAAATTAGTAACCTTACACATAGGCCAGATACAATCTGGCTGGGTTTCAGTCGAAGGTATCGCAAATCATTCGTCTGCAATCATCGTGAATGTTGCTTTCTTCCATATGTTGCTGATCAGATTGAAGGTGGGACTATGAGCTTGAGGAGATAATCGGGTTGCAAGTATTTCTTGGCGTGGCTGGTGAGTAGTGATAAAATTTGGGCTGCCAGGGTCAGCAAGTTGTTGGCCACAAATGTGCTTCGAAAAGACTACTAGTCATCTAATTTGATAGCATGCATATAGAGCACAAATGGGACAATCTTCTCAAAGATAGACCTTTGATAAATACTTGATCATCAGCAAATTTCTGCTGTTCCAGTAAATCAAGAAGCATGATTTCTGGCCAAAGCAGCCATCCAATCAAGTTGAGCACAGATCAACCTCATAAGCTGATTAACTGCAAGACAAGTCATACCAATAACTGCATTTTTAACAACAAACACCAAAACCTTATTAATGTAGCCAAATCTTTAATACCATTAAAGTCTTTGACATATCAATAAGCTAGGTTACCACCGTTTGTTACCTGCTCGCAGGGGACCCACCCCGGAACTGGCAACTGCCATAATCTACATTCCAGTTGCCACCACTTGGAGAAGCATGTGATTAGGAGTTGACCTCTGGAGCAAAATCAATGATCCTGATCCTAACTCGCAACTTATGAGTAAACAATCAAATGGCGGACATCTTTCGGGAACTGTCCCACACCCTCCAAATGTTGTTGGCTGCAAGTTCCTCAAACATCCCTCTCAAATATAGGATGTCATTTAGAATAGAAGCCGAACGGGCCACGTTATTTAAATCTTATGCCCCAGAGCCAACCACCCCACCCACCCTCCTCTCGAGAGTGGCCACAAAGAGCCCTGCTCCGTTTAAGCGGTATTTGTGGCCTAGTACTATAAGTTTAATATTATCGGTGATTTATTGTAGTGGTTTTTGAACGAATAATGAATAAAAAAGTAAAAAGTAAAAATCGACCCCATCACTCACAACTACGAGTTTTGGCCCTCCTTTCCCAGGTAGTTCCACCCGATCGTGCTCGTGATTTGGATTCGGGGCTGTCGCCCATGTGCCATGTTTTGAGGCACAAAACTGTCGGCAGACTCGCAGCCTGAGTTTTCTTTCTCGGAGAGGGTCTTGGAGAGGAGTCTGTTGTTTTGGGTGAGCTCTTGCCAGCCGCAGACGAGACTGGGTTTTTGATATTCCTTGAACAAAAGATGCATGTTCTGGGTTCTGGCGAGCCGGGCGATCATCTTGGCCGAGGAGTAGTGTATCTTCCACTTGAGGGCCGCCTGAATCATTTGAAAAGTACGTGTTTGACCGTCATTTTGTCAACGAAAATGGAACGCAAAAAGCTGAACCTCAGGGGCAGAGAAATATTAGACTATTTCTTATTCCTGAGGTACACCTTCGAGTACTTAGTCATTCCGAACTCACAAAGTAATAAAGGATTATGAGATTAATCTCAAAACATCCCATTTGATTTAACTTGCTTCTAGAATATTTCGGCTCAGGATTATAATTAGAGTGATATAGTTGGAGCCTTTATGAAGCCAGCACCCAAACAACCCTTAAATAGGATAATGCACGCTGCGGAGGTGCCATGTCGGTCGATGTCACGCAGGTGCCATGTTTGGCTGCTTATCCTTTTAAAAGCATTATTCTCGAATCCATTTATTTTTATGAAAAAGTCGGAAAGATTAGTGTTGCGGGATGGGAGGTCGTAGACGACCATCTGGAACAGCCTAGGTGTTAGCTGTTTGGTGAGATTTCTAAGATGCTTTTAAATTTATTGACAGGACAAGCAACGTCAGCCATCCCATGATGTCTGGGATGCCTGACCGGAAACCATGATGGCCAGCCGTCCTGCACTAATCTTAGTTTTGCTGCTACATCAATTCGCACCATCATTGGTTGAGAGGATGCTACCTCAACCTCATAAAGCATTAGACTCAATCCACCTGACCAACCTATTTCTTAACCCTATTTGTTAGCCCACCCTATTTGTTAACCAACCCTAATACGTCCCAAATCCACCCTACTGCCCAGTGGATGCGCAGGATGAGACATAAACAGGCGAAGAGTTCATTGCGTGCAGTTCGGTCATTCGTATTATTTCATCTTATCCTACCAAATCACAGTCCATAATATTTAGTCACATATCCTGGCATGCCGGGCCCCACCCTACCCAACCTCATCCACGAGTACCTCGACACCAT
>Ga0316217_10003516_pt1 | contig 17758 bp, 14 predicted proteins | sample 1anoAmetaG_FD_203633 | JGI IMG/M metagenome (GOLD analysis project Ga0316217, IMG submission 203633) | Freshwater microbial communities from Trout Bog Lake, Wisconsin, USA - 1anoA | ecosystem: Environmental > Aquatic > Freshwater > Lake > Hypolimnion/Profundal zone | place: USA: Wisconsin...
TTTTGTCAGATTGTCCAGAATTGTGGTGCGGGCTCGGTCGCAGTGGTCGCCAGGCGCGTGACACTTCATGCAGACGCCGTTAGGCCCGGCGCCGAGCATTGCATCCGATGGCATATGAATGCCGTGATTGCTGTGGCAAACCACGCACCCAGGCAGCGACTTTTCCTGAAATACCTTGCTGTGCGTGCTCTTCGCGTACATCTGCGCCTGGAAGGCGTGGCAGTTGGCGCAGACATTCTGAACCTTATCGACTCCCGGCGGCACCGCGCCGTGATTTCCGTGGCAGGTGGTGCAGGTGGGCGCGCTCAAATCGCCGCGCACTACCATAGCGTCGTGGTGGACGCTGGTGCTGTATTTGGCAAATTGATCAGTCGGAATCCCGTACTGCTTCATATAAGCCGCGTCGGAGTGGCAGCGAGAGCAAGTCTTTGCCACGTTGACGGCGTTCACGGTGGAGCGCGGATCACTGGGCGGTCGTAAATCGTGGACGCTGTGGCAATCCGTGCATACGGCAACCTTGGTGTCGCCAGCCGCGAGGCGCTTGCCGTGCATGCTGGTGTGGTACTGATCAAGCTGGTCGGTGCGCAGGCTGGGATTGTACTGACGCATGAAAACCGGGTTGGAGTGGCAACCGCCGCATAACTGCGGCACCTGCTTGCGGTCGATCTTGCCTTTCCATCCAGCCTTGCGGCTCATGGCCTGGTCCGGGTCGTAGCTGTTCGAGTCGCCACCGTGGCAACTGACGCATGTCAGTCCTTTTTGAGAATGAATGTCCTGGCTGAACTTCTCCGGGGTCACTTCAAGGCGGCCAGGCTGGGCAGAGTGGCAGTCAAGGCAGGAGTTCACGGCCTGCCCAAAAGCAAGGCAGGACGCGAGAACAAGAGATCCGGCCAACAGACTGGAGCGGACGGCGTGCAGCGAATTAATTCGCAAGGAAGCCATAGACAGTCATTCCTATCACGTAAACAAGAGCAAAAATGGAAAGCCCGGTGATCCACGCTTTCATTTTGGATATTTTGCCGCTATCAAAAAATGGCAGCAGCATCCATAGCAGTCCGGCCAGGCTGCAACCCAGCACGCCCAGCACTTCTCCGTCGATAATCCAAACCTTGGAGGGGATCATCTTGAGGGTCTGGAACATGAACAGGAAGTACCATTCCGGCTTGATTCCCGCCGGGGCAGAAATGAAAGGATCAGCTTTGACCCCCAGATTCCAGGGAAAGATTGCGGCCAGCGCCGCTAACACGCCCATGGCCACATACCATGCCATCAGCTCCCGCAGCATGAAGTTAGGAAAGAACTTCATCTCTCGCCGCGCTGCCGGATTCGCGGTCCATTCCTCTTCAACTTTGGGAGGAACGCTCATGCCCTGGCGCTGCACAAAAAACAGATGAATCGCAATCAAGACTACGACAAGGCCGGGCAGAACCGCGACATGGAATCCAAAAAATCGCGTGAGAGTGGCTCCGGTGACTTCTTCTCCGCCGCGTAAAAAAATCATCATGGGCCTGCCGATGAAAGGAACCTGACCAGCAATCTCGGTGCCCACTTTGGTGGCAAAGAAGGCCAGGGTGTTCCAAGGCAGCAGATAACCGCTGAAGCCGAATCCCATGACCAGGAAGAGAAGAATCATGCCGGTGACCCACGTCAGCTCTCTGGGTTTGCGATAGGCCTTGAGAAAGGCCACGCTGAACATGTGCACAAAGGCGGTGAAGATCATCAGATTGGCAGACCACGAATGAATGGAACGAATCAGCCAGCCAAACTGCACCCGCGTCATGATGTACTGGACGCTTTCAAAGGCTTCATTGGCGCCGGGGCGGTAATAGAGCAGCAACAAAATTCCGGTCAGCACCTGGATGATGAAGAGAAACAGGGTGATGCCGCCGAAGAAATACCAGTAGGAAAGCCGATGCGTAGGGACAGTTTTATGCTTGAACGGAGCAATCAGATCGTCCAGATGAAGCCGTTCATCAAGCCAGTGGATAAGAGGCGTAAACACTTTCAGGCCTCCCTCTTCCGGCTGACGACAATCTCGTCGCCGCGCTCGTGGACATCAAAAACTGTGAGTGGCCTGGGGGGTGGGCCGGAGACGTTGCGGCCATTCAAATCGTAAGTGCCATTGTGGCAGGCACACCAAATCTCGCGAAGATCGCTGCGATATTGCACCGTGCAACCCAGGTGCGTGCATGTTGCTGAGAGGGCGCGGTAGGTTCCGTCGCTGTTCAAAATGAGCAGGCCGGGACGGCTGCCAAAGCGGAAGATCTTGCCTGAATTTGGCTTCAAGTCGCCGACTTTGGCGGCAATAACCTCGTCCCCGCCTAAATCCGTAACTGCTGGGGGGACAAAAAAGCGCATCACGGGATAGAGGAACGAAGCGAGAGATGCGAGGATGCCGCCTCCCAGAAAGAACTCTATCGCGTGGCGGCGGGATTTGTCGGTCTGGGGAGTTTGCTTAGCGCACATACCATGCACCCCCTGCGGCAACCAGCGACCTTAAAGCTCTGATAAAAATGCGGTTATTAATCAATAGCCACGGCCTCCCACATTGAAAAAATATCAAAAATAAAAAGTGATCAACCCCTTTGCAGAAACAACTCTTACAACTCCCCGTGAGAGAACCGTAGAGATGTTCAAAGAACGCGGTCTGTGATGTGGGTCACATAATTTAACGAGGAGGGAGGGTCAAATCCGCTTACTGGAGGGAGAATCAGCAGTTCTCCCTTCCTGGAAACCTAAAATCAAACACAACCTGATGCACATTCCGCGCAAAACAAAGTGGGATGCTTCCAGGCAACTGGAGGCATCCCGCTTTTACTAACCGGCTGACGCGCTCAATCGTGCGTCTCCGGATCTCGTCATCAATGCTGCGCTACTTCTCCAACGTGTGGATGTATGCCACAACAGACTTGATTTGATCGTCCTTCATTTTATTTGCATAAGGGGGCATCTTGCCTTTGCCGTTCTTGATGATGGCAAAAAGCGCTGAATCGGAGGTCTTGGCGACGGCCGGGTCCTTGAAAGACGGCGCTTTCATGGCTTTTCCGGCCGGCGTAGCTGCCAGGCCGTCCGTGCCATGGCACATGGCGCACTTCTGATCTTTGTACACATCCGCTCCGCCGTTTTGCGCAAACGCTGGAGTAAAGATGGAGGCGACAAGGCAAAATGCAGCGATTTTGATGAGATTCAAATTCACTTAGTAGCTCCTTTGGCGCCAGGATTTCTCTATTACTCGCCCGGCACCGCATTAGTATAACCCGGTAACTGCATCAATGTTGCTGGAATGATTTTTGGCTTTCCCCGGTAAATCAGGGTTGGTTGTTCCGCGCTCTACCAGCCCAGAACGTAAGCAAAAAGCAGCGGAGCCACAATCGATGCGTCTGACTCGATGATGAACTTCGGCGTATCCTCGCCCAGTTTGCCCCAGGTAATCTTCTCATTGGGAACCGCTCCGGAGTACGAACCGTAACTGGTTGTGGAATCACTGATCTGGCAGAAATATGCCCAGAGCGGAACATGCTCGCGCTGCAAATCCTGATGCAGCATTGGAACCACGCAGATAGGGAAGTCGCCCGCAATTCCCCCTGCAATCTGGAAGAAACCCAGCGGGGTTTTTGCGGTGGTGGCCGTGTACCACTCGGCCAATTCCATCATGTACTCGATGCCAGTGCGAACGGTGTGAACATTTTTAACATCGCCGGAGATGCAGTGGCCGGCATACATATTGCCGAGGGTTGAGTCTTCCCAGCCGGGTACAAATATCGGCAGGTTCTTTTCCGCCGCAGCGAGCAGCCAACTGTCTTTGGGATCAATCTGGTAAGAGGGTTTCAGATCACCGGAAAGCAAGATACGGTACATGAACTGGTGCGGGAAAAGCCGCTCGCCAGCTTTGTCGGCGCGGACCCACTCCTTCAGCACTTCGTTTTCAATGCGCCGCATCGCCTCCATTTCAGGAATGCAGGTGTCGGTGACGCGATTCATGTGGCGCGAGAGCAGTTTGGCTTCGTCGGCCGGAGTCAAATCGCGATAGTGCGGCACACGCTCGTAATAATTGTGAGCGACTAGATTGAAAACATCTTCTTCCAGGTTGGCGCCGGTGCAGGTGATGGCGTGAATCTTGTCCTGGCGAATCATCTCCGCCAGCGACAGGCCTAACTCAGCCGTGCTCATGGCGCCGCCAATGGTGACGAACATCTTTCCGCCCGAGGCGAGCAGCTTGTTGTAAGCTTCAGCCGCGTCAACCAGCGCAGCGGCATTGAAATGACGGTAGTGGTGCTTGATAAACGACTTGATAGAGGACATTTTTTCCTGATCTTTCTTCCGCTATTTAACCTACCACAGCAGAATTGCTGGTGGGAGGGTGCGCCTGTTGTTTTGAAAGGGCACGGCTTTAGCCGTGCCGCCACAAGACCAATAATAAGAGGTCGGGCTTTAGCCCCGGAGAAAATCGATTCTCAGCAACTTGCATTCCCTCGGCTGCTAAAGCCGCAAGATAATTTTGCCATCCTACGGCACGGCTGAAGCCGTGCCCTTTCAAAGACTCTGAATGCGGTTTAGCTCGCCATGTCCGAGGTCTTCAAAATCAACCATGGCCTTGCCTGTTTCATTTGCGATCCATGCGAAAGCCCGGTACTCACCGTTACCATCCTTGATCCCTGTGGCAGGGAAGTCGATGAAGATGTAGGTCTCGCCTGCCAGATGATGCCAGTAGTTTTCTAGCGATTCCTTGATTCGTTGTCTCGCGTACTCAACTGAAAAGTCAAGTTTGGGGTCCGAGCCTTTCCTCCGCGAATCAGAAGTGGAAGAAAAAATGAGAACCTTAAACGGAGCCTTGATACCGAGGAGCTTCTCAAAATCCTCTTCGACGAGTCCCCAAAGCGTATGATCCCCATAGCGATCTGAGGCCCATTCGCATTCACACGCCAGGAGAACTCGTTTCCCATGCTCCGTTTCCATCCAGGAGGAATCAACGAGGTACTCTTTCGACGACCCTCTCTGAGCGAGTTCACAGTCTTCCGGACACATCCTGACGAATTGCTCCTGGATGCGCTTCGTCCATTCTGTGCAGGTATCTCTACCTTTGGGCGGTGCAACATCTCGAACGAATTCCTGGAGAAATTCCTTTGCAAACATTTGCCTTTCATCGGTGTTGCCTTCCCTGAATTCCCTACAGGACATCGATACCTTGTTCATGGGGTGTACTCCTTTGAATGGAGAGGCGTCCTTGAATACTGTCGCCTCTGTCGCTATTACTTTGCCTTTGTTGTGAGCAGCGCATTGACCTTGGCCATGACTGGAAAGGCATCGGCTACATAAACTACGTCGGCTTTGCCGCGCGTCCAGCCGCAGTTGGGATCAAGCGAGATGGCTCGCCGGTCGCCGATGAATCGCCAGCCGACAACGTGCGGTTCCTCGCCGTGGCAACAGGTGGAAAGTCCCTTGGCGTGGCGCGGAGTTGCGCCAGTCTGGCCAATCTGGTTCATATGGGTGAGGAAGGGAAGCACGGACTCGCCTTCGCCGCCTTGATCGACAAGCGACTTGCTGCTGCCGAGCGATGCGCCGGTAGCGTGCAGGAAACCGAGAATCAGTTCGGCCGCCTCGGTGACATGAATCTGGCCGTCGGGCTGCTTTTTGGTCCACCCGGCACCGGCGACAAGGAGCATTTTCGCATCGGGGCGGATGGTTTGCTGACCTTGCTCCGGTGCGCGGAAGCCGCTGACCGTGGTACGCAGCTCTGGGAGTTGAACGGCGACCTCTTCGACTTTTGCAGTGCCGGATGCGCCCGCAAAGGCCGCATGCGTTCCAGCGTCGAGCAGCAGGAACCAGGGCCGTGTGTCGCGGCGAATGACTGCCTCAATTCGCTGGCGATAGAACCAGCGCGAGGCATCGACGGTTTCGGAATCGCCGAGGGCTGTGATGTGTGTATCGGCGAAGCCTCCGAGGCGATGCGCCACTCCAGCGGCAACGCGGGTAAATCGCGAGGTTCCGGGAGCGAGGACGATGGTGGCTTCAGCGGCGCGGCAGAGGGCTTCAGCAGCGGCTGCGTCCGAGGCGTAACGCGCCTGGGCAAAGGCTTCACCAGAGACGGCCAGCAGACGCGCTCCGGTAGAGGCAAGTGCCGGGGCGGCAGCAACAGCGTCAGCGGCCACAATGCCGATGGTGAGCGGGGCAGAGAGGCGCGCGGCCAGTTCCAGGCCGGCGGTTACAGCCTCCAGCGAAGCTTTGCTGAGTGCGGAGCCGGATTCGTCTGCGTGAGTTAATACGAGAATCTTTTCCATTATTCGGCTCCAATCCACTCAACCAGCTCTGCGGCAATCTGGTCTGGCGTCATATCCTTCACAACGCGGGTTTCGCGCTGCTGTTTGGGCAGGGCAACGGAAAGGTAGCTGAGGCCGTTGGCGTCCAGTTTGGCAGCTTTGGCCTTGGCGAGCGCTGGCATGATGGTGCGCATATTCGCCATGCCGACCTGAGGATTGTTTCTCGGCTCGGCGAGATTGCCAGTGGCCCAACCCAACACGGCTGGCGCGCCGGCGCAGACTGAAACCTGATGCTTGCCGCCTTCGACCCGCTCCAGCACCTCAAAGCTGCCGTCGTCGCGGAGGGTGATTTGATCCACACCCTGGAACTGGTCGGTGATGCCAAGGCGCTCGCCAACAAGCTGAAGCGTCACACCAGCGCCGCGTGTGGCCGACTCCCAGCCACCGAACAAAAGCAGCTTGCCTTGTTCGAGGCCGGGCAATGCGGCGATGGTTTCGGCCAGCACAGCAGCGGTCGCGTGCGAATCAGGAAAGCCGCCAATGGGTCCGTCGATGGGAACCAGCTCGAAGGGAACTTTTTGAGCTACGGTCATCATGACCTGTTGCAGCTTGGCCTTGGGGCCGAGCGAGACGAGCCAGAGCTTGCTGCCGGGGTTGTTCGCGGCCAGAGCCGCCGCCTCATAAAGCGCGCAGGCCGCCCAGGGATCGAGGACCGCAGGCAGGACCATTTCGTTCTTGAGGCCGGGGCCGGTGGGTGTGGTGACGGGCTCCAAGGTTTGCAGCGGGTCAGGAACGATGCCGGCGCAAACCACGATGTGCAAAATGTTTGCCATTATTTCTTTTCCTTCTTCAAAAACTAATCGTATTCCTTCTGCTTTGAAAGGGCATGGCTTTAGCCGTGCCAACAAATGCCAAATAAAAATCCTGGGCTTTAGCCCCTGAGGGAATGAAAACTCAGAACAACGCGACAGACTACTTCGAAGGTTGAACGAAACCTGCTACTACCCATTCGATTGCGCGAATCGTACCCCATGGGATTAAGAAACCTAGTACAGGAAAGAGCGCGACCAAGAGATAGGTCCATGCCGCTGGTGACGGTGTTGAATAAAGTGTCTGGCTGTCTTCCATTTCAATTGATTCAACACCGTAATTGTGGTTCCATTTAATGGCCCTAATACCGTCCTTCATAACTATAGACGGAATCGGTATCGATGTACTCATATCGAAGAGAATCCGTTCACCTGTTTGCGGGTCAATTTTGATTTGTTCACCGGTAATTGGATCAATCGGATTACCCTGCGCGTTCCACGCTTGAGGCTGTGCTGAATGTTGGCGAACAATCGTCCCGGAAGGTGGCGGCGGAATTGCGTGGATGGGCGTAACAACGAAATCAGTAGGAAGATCGCGACAGCCGCTATAGATTCCTGCGAGACGGCACTTGCGTTCATGCGTGACAACATCCGAGGCCGTTAATTGCTCAAATTTGTTGTGTTGCGATCTCTGGTTCAAAACAGTCTGCAATTCCAGGTATGAAGCAAATCCGCCAAGAATCGCACCTACCACTCCCAAGAGCAGTGCCAACCGCCGCGTTCCTTCCCGGAGATTCATAGTTGCATCCTCATTCACATTTGGGAGTTACAGCGAAACGTTCCCTCAGGGGCTAAAGCCCAAACCCTTTGATGCTACATTTGCGGCACGACTAAAGTCGTGCCCTTTCAAAGCCACAACGACTTTCAAAACCACAACGACTTTCAAAGCCACAACTACTTTCAAAACCACAACGATCAGTATAAATCGAGGAGAGAACTCAGTTTTCCGCCGAGTGCAGCCCGCCTGCGCCGGCGCGGAACTCGATGTTGGAGTGCTCACCGTCGGGGGATTGGCCACAGTTCCACAGGCAGGCGCCACAATGGACGCACTTTTCGCGCTCGAAGGCGGGCATACCGCCTTCGCCGAGGGTGATGGCCTGGCCGGAACACATGGCGATGCAGGTCTTTTCGCCGCAGGCGATGCACAATTCGGGGCTGCGGAAGGCGACGTGATCGGCGAATCCAGGCATTGCCTGGACTTTGCCGCCGATAAGGAGCGCATCTTGTTGGGTGACCAGAAGGCGTCCGTCGAAGGGAATCTCCGGCCAGTCGCGTTCGCTGAGCAGGGCATCGTGGAGCGAGCGGCCGTCGGCAATGGCCAGCTTCGTTGCGTCCTTGAGCTTGAGTCCGTCGGCTCGTTGCGATGAGGTATCCCACCCATTTCGCAAACCGGGGTCCCCAGCGCGCGAACTTTGTGCGCTGGGGTGGAAAGTACGCGAAATGGAAGGGGCACGGAGTTTTGTTTTCTTGACTGCGGCAATCTGCTTGTGCGCTGGAGGGATGTGCGCGCGCAGCGAAAACTTTCCTTTGGTCAGGCCGGCAAGCGCCATGCCGATCATGCCTTTTACGATGCCGTCCTGGAATCCGTTGCGGGCGTTCTCGGCTTGCTTTGCGCCTTGCTCGACCCAACTGGCGCGGCGGCGGGTTTCGTAAGTTGCTGCCAGATTTTCCTGCGTGAAGGGTTTTCCGGCGCGGAGCAGTTCAATGACTGCATCGCCGAGTTGAGTACCGGTGGCCCAGGCTTCATCGACGCCGGAGCCGGTGAGCATATTTGTGCTGCCGGAGCCTTCGCCGATGCGCGCATAGCCGTCTCCGGTGAGAAACGGCTCGCCGTGGCGGCCCGACTCTTCAAGCGACTTTGCGCCCCAGGAGCGCAGGGTTCCATCTTTCAGGTGTTTCCACAGCGCGGGGTGTTGAATGTAGTGCTGCAGGTAGCGATAGGCAGTGCGCGAGGGGTCATGCAGCCAGGACGGGACAAAGATGCCGACGGAGACGAGGCGCTCGGGATGGACATAGAGGAAGCCGAAGATCTCCGGCTCGGGATATCCGAAGCTGTGCCAGACGGTGCCGGGTTCGAGTGATGAGTCTTCCGGCAGTTCGATGACGAACTTCATGCCCAGCGCCCACTCGCGGTGTGCGTGGCCGGGCGGGAGGCCGATCTTCTTGTCGATTGCCTGACCAACTGCGCCGACAGGGCCATCGCCGACGACGGTCAGTTGCGCGCGGAGATCCATTCCGGCCATGAAGCCGTCGGTCGGGGCGCCGGATTTTTCCACTCCCTGATCGGCGAGGCGGAGGCCTTCAACTTTCTTGCCGGAGATCAACGGCTCGGCGATGGGGCTGCCGGGCCAGATCTGCACCAGGCCCGAGGCCATCAGTTGCGAGCCGACCCACTGATTGAATTGGCCGATGGAGAGTACGAGGCCGCCGTGCTTGTTGAGAAACGATGGAGTCCAGGGGAGGGTAAAAGCATGATCTCTTACGCCGACGAGCTTTCCGCCGAGACGCAGGAAAAAATCGCCGAGACGCAAAAGCGTGGAACGGCGGCTGGCGCCGATGGGGTCGAGCAGGTACATGACCCGTTCAGATTTGACCGGGACGGCCATGGGAATTTCGGCGGGATTCAAATCAGGGAAGCAGGCGCGAATGGCATGCGCGCGCGAAACTACTCCGCTGACGCCAGAGCTGATGTCGTCGGCGCGCTCGTAGCAGAGAACCTGCAGCGGCATACCCGGAGCAACGCGGCTCTCAAAGGCGGGATCGGCGGGGTTTTCATTCCAGGCTTTGGTGAGCGTGGTGAGAAAGCCGCCTGTAGCCGGACCGAAACCGGCACAGGCGATGTCCACTTCCATGGAGGGACGGTCGATCTCGGGGGTTTCTGCGGAATTTTCTTCTGCGCTCAAGCGGGCCTCCTGATTGATATGGCCGGTCCGGATTTGTGGTATCCCACCCTTGCCGCGATGAAGCTGCGTCAAGGATGGGGCACCCAGATTTTTGTAGCCCAAATCCGAAATTCCCAACCTGTGCACTCATCCTTAGACGCGATGAAGCTAAGCGAGCGAAGTGCGAGCTACTGGCCCCACCGCAGGTGGTTACGCCGGATAATCCAGCGCTTCGGGAATCATGACCTTGCTGACGGTCTCGGCGGCTCGGTCTTTTGCGAGGCGCGAACCGCTCAGGCAGGCGGTCAACCTGTTCTGCATACGCAGGAAGTCCTCGTTGCCTGCACAACCGGCGCAGGGTCCTGCTTTCTGCGGATGCGTCCCGTCGGAGGCTAGCACATCGAAGGCCATTGCCGAGATGCCGGGCATGGTTTCTTCGTATTCTTCCAACTCGCTGGCCAGGAAGCAACTGCGGTGCTCTTCCTCATCCCATGAGGGGTGGCAGTTGTAGCCAAAGACCAGCTCAGCGCAGATGCGAGAGACCTCGCCGGCAGCCTGCGCGGCAAGCGAATGACAAAGGTCGCTGAAGAACTGAACGGTGCCTTCCAAACCCTCACTGGCGACTGGATCGTTGGGGCCCTGCGCTTCGAGTTCCAGCACGTCGAGAATTTGCGCGCGCGAAGCAACCAGCCAGCAGAGCGCATCGGCGAGCGCAAAGGTCACGCCCTGGCGCTGTCCGTGGTAGAGCTTGTTGCCTGAGGGATCGGTGGCTTTTTGCAGGTGGCTCAGCGTCCACAGCCACATTTGCATGGCGGAGGCCAGAGTGCATGCGCCGGTGCCGGGTTTGGTGGAGGCGATGCGCCGCATATCGGTAGTCCAGGAACGGAACTGGGCGAGGAAGACCTCTGAGGTCATAGTGACCGTCATCTGGCGGCGCTGCACGGCTTCGGGGCCTTCATAGGTGGCCTCGAGTTGCGCGTCCATCCATTTGTTGCCGAGGAAGCCGGGGCAGTCTTCAGTGATGCCGTAGCCGCCCATGAGACTGACAGCCTCGCGCAACAGGTTGGCGCCGTGGCCGGTGTTCCATAGCTTGGTGGCCGGGCAGAGAACGTTGGCTTCGGAGTCCCGGAGCACGAACTGGACAAGGACGTCGGCTTCCAACTCATATCGGCGCGGCGTCTCGGAATTCTGGGCACGGAGCGAGATAAGTTCGATTGCGCGCTGCTCGCTTTCGCGGAGGGCTTTCAATTCGGAACGTCCGCCCTGTACGCCGCGCTCTTTCAGGATGGCGGCCTTCTGTTTTTCGATCGGGTCGAGCTCGTCGAAGAGGCGGGCCGTGGAAAACCCGAGCGAGGTGGCTGCTTCGCCGGTGGCCCAGACATCGACCAGCCTGTGCAATGCGTCTTCGCGCTGCTGGATGCCCTGCTCGTAGCGCACCGAGCCGGGAGTTGTTCCTTCGGCGCCGCGGAAGCGGCTGCGCTGGTAGCGAATCACCGGCTCAACGGCCGAGAGCAGCTTGGCAGCCGACATGATGCCGACCGGCACGCGGGTGCGGCGGAAGACTGCTTCGATGATTTCGCCGTGGTTGAAGTTGGGGACAATGACGCCATCCTTGATGGTGTATCCGCCCACGATACGGTTGGCGGGAATTTTGAGGTTGAAGATGGGGTCGCCGGTGGAGGAGAGTTGGTGAACCAACTTCTTGGTGGGCGTACCGTGGTCGAAGATGCCCTCGTCGGTCTCTTCCAGAATCACCATGCAACTGCCCTTGATACGCGGGTCGTCGGAGACAACGGCAGCGGTGACGAAGTTGGCGAAAGCGATGTTGGTGATAAAGCGGCCGCGCTTGTCTACCTGCAGCCAGGGCTCTTCGCCGTCTTTCCAGTCGGCCACGCGCAGTTTGCCGCTCAACATGCCGGTATCAACGCCGACGTAGGGAATCGGCTCGGTCAAGGCAAAGGCGCCGCGCCAGGGGATGCGGTCCTCGCCCGGCTGGGGAGGCGCAGAGAGGGTCTTGTAGCGGGTTACCTGCTCAGGTGTGCCGCGTTCGTGGATAGGAGAGAGCGCGAGGAAACCGGCCAGACTGGCCGTGGCCGCGCCACCATCTACCCAGGCCAGTTCGAATGCGGCCAGTGAGAGAGCAAGATTTTTGGGTCCGGCGATGAAGCCACCCTCTTCCGGCTCCATAAAGGCGGCGGTTACGCCGGCGCGGTCAAAGGCGTCCATCATCCCGTGCTTTCCGGGGGTCCACTCATGTGTGTTGCGCTCGCCGGCCGCCACCAGGCGGGCCACCGTTCCACGCGCCACGCCGCGCGCCGATTGGACAAGCATTTGCAGATCAAAGCGATCGGCGAAGCGCCACTGAATCTGGCGAACCGCATCACCGGGGAGTGTGAGCATAACTTTGGAATCGGGTACTGTAACCGTAGCCATTAATTTCATCCTCAGGCAGCGGTCATATTGTGCTTGATTAGCCATAGAATCCCATGTGACCTGTATCACTTTTGGCCATCGTTCTCGATGCCGTGCCCATTCCTGTAGAAGATGCAAATCAGGGTGACTGAAATCACAATTGATTCGTCTTGCTGCAAATGCCTATCACTCAACCTGTGACCGGCGTCACTTGCGACAGTTCAGCGAAGCCTATATGAAAGGTATTTGACCGGGAACCTCGAACCACCGGCCAAGGAGCAACATCATGACTAAGGGAATCAAAGCGGCTGCCGTGATTTTGATGGCCGCATTTATTGCGGGGCCGGCATTTGCGGCATCCGGTGCAGACATCTACAAAACGGCCACTCCTAAGTGCGGCATGTGCCACGGTGCCGACGGACTGGCCAACACCCCCGTAGCCAAGAGCATGAAGGTACTGTCGTTCAAGGACCCGGCGATGATCAAGGCCTCTGACACCCAGTTCTTCAACTCAACCAAGGACGGTAAAGGCAAGATGCCCGCTTACAAAGGCAAGCTTACCGACCAGCAGATCAAGGACGTAATCGCGTACATTCGCACGCTGCAGAAATAGCAGCGCGCCATAGGGCTAGTCTCGAAGATTTAGCGTGAACGGGAGAGAGAGGTTGCAGTCCTTCCTCTCCCGCGCCTATGTTGAGGCTGGCCGGTAAGAAAATGGATTTACTGGAGCCGACATGAAGACTGCTTACTCCATAGCTCTTGCCATGGTGGTGCTTTTGGTATTCGGCGCGCCTCAAGTCGCACTCGCGCAGACCGATTGCCTATCCTGCCACGACGATAAGAGCTTGCAAGACGCCTCTGGGAACAATATTGGTGTGGATGCGCACACTTTTGCCTCCAGCCTGCACGGCAGCATGAAGTGCAACGATTGCCACAGCTCCATCAAAGAATATCCGCACCCGGACAAGATTACGCCGGTTGTTTGCGAAAAATGCCATGCGGATGAGGCGGCAGGGCTTGCCGGAAGCGTGCATTCAGAGAAAGCCGAGCATCCATGTATCAGTTGCCATGGCGACGCACACGCTATCTTCCCGAAGGATGACCCGCGCTCGACGGTTTATCCGCTCAACATTCCGCACACCTGCGGGAAATGCCACGGCAATGATGCGATGGCCAGGAAGCATGGATTGCCTAATGTATATCCGCAATACATCGACTCTATCCATGGGTTCGCTCTCAGCAAAGAGGGCCTGCTGGTTGCGGCAAATTGCCAAAGCTGCCACGGATCGCACCACATCCTGAGTCACAATAATCCGCAGAGCCCGACCTACAAGTCGAATATCCCCAAGACTTGCGGAACCTGTCACGCGGGAATCACCGCAAACTATTTGGGTGGGGTACATGGAAAGGCCGTAGCTTCCGGCGATCTGAAAGCGCCGGTTTGCTCAGACTGCCACACTGCACATGCCATCCTGCAGCCGACTGCGGCAACATTCCGCATGCAGTCGACGCCAATCTGCGGCTCGTGCCACAAGGAGAAGCTGTCCACTTATCGCGATACATTCCACTCGCAATTGGGTTCGCTGGGCGGCTACGTGGAGACGGCGCGCTGCTGGGACTGCCACGGAGCGCACGATGTTCTGCCCGCCTCCGATCCCAATTCGCCAATTGCACCGGCAAACCTGGTGGCTACCTGCGGCAAATGCCATGCCGGCGCCAACGCCAGTTTCGTTCAATATCAGCCTCACGCCAATGCGCACAATCGCAAGCTGAACCCGGCTCTTTACTATATTCGCCTGTTCATGAATCTGCTTCTGGCCGGAGTACTGACATTCTTCATGATTCACACCATACTGTGGCTGATCCGCTCGCGGTATCACCAGATCAAAACACGGTCTGCAAAGGGAGGAAAGAATGGCTGATTTGGAGCAAGCTGCGGCAGGCAATATAGCGCAAGTTCATGCAGGAGAACGGTATTTTGTGCGCTTCACGCGGGCGCAGAGGTATATGCATGCCGTTCTCTTCACTACGTTTCTGGGGCTGGCGGCAACAGGCCTTCCTATGCGCTTCAGCGAGAGCTTCTGGGCCAGAAAATTTGCCAGCGGCGTGGGCGGATTTGGCGCCATCATTTTCTTCCATAAGTTTTTTGCGTTGGTGCTGACGCTGGCCTTCCTCATCCACGTCAGAGACGTCTTCACGCGCTCCTGGGTCCGCCGCGAGAAGGGCATCTTCTGGGGGAAAACTTCCATGGTGGCCAACTGGAAAGACGTGAAGGATCTCTTCGGCCACATGCGCTGGTTTTTGGGTCTCGGCCCGAAGCCGCAGTTTGAGCGCTACGCCTATTGGGAGAAGTTCGATTACTGGGCGGTCTTCTGGGGAATGATTGTCATTGGCTTTTCTGGCTATGCCATGTGGTTTGCGCCCTTCTTTGCCCGGTTTCTGCCTGGCTGGGCGTTGAATGCCGTTCTGGTGATTCACAGTGAAGAAGGACTGCTCGCCATTCTGTTCATCTTTTCCATTCACTTCGTCAACACGCATCTGCGTCCGGACAGCTTTCCCATGGACATGGTGATCTTCACCGGCGTAGAGAGCGAGGAGGAATTCAAGCACAAAAGGCCTGAGGAGTATCAGCGGGTTGCAGCCGAAGGAAAACTGGAATCGAGGCTTGGTATCCAGCCTCCGCTATGGCTGGTCAATTTCTCCAAGGTGGTTGGATTCACGGCTATTTTCATCGGCTTGCTGCTGTTAGTGCTGACGCTGAGCGCGTATTTCGGCTCCTGAGTATCTGGTACTAAATGAAGAGAAAGGTGCGGGGATTGTCTCGCACCTTTTATTACTTAGATATTGGTGATAACCGGTATTGGCGCCGCTGCAACTGACGTTGTGACTCCAATCACTGCGTCTTTCCTCATCAAGGCGTCTCCTGATAGTTGTGACTAAATACGGTAAGATCTTTGCTCAATCGCTCGCTTTATCCCTTTTCATTTGCGCCTGTGCGGCCCGTGCCGAGCAGAAACCGAAGGACAAGGACTGCCTTGCTTGCCACTCTGACGCCACCCTGACCACCGAGGATAACGGCAAGCAGGTAAGCCTCTACGTGGATGGAAGCAAGATGAAGCAGTCCATTCACGGGCAAATGTTTGCCTGCGTGGATTGCCACAAAGATGTGAAGGGCCTGGTCCACGAGACTACGCCAAAGAAAGTCCGCTGCGCCGAGTGTCACGCGGACGCGCAGGAGGCTTACACCCACAGCCTCCACGCCAAAGCCTACAAAGCTGGCGGACCGGGGGCAAATTGCCAGGATTGCCACGGAGGCGCGCACGAGGTTCTGGCCGCCGCCGACGCAAAATCGCCGGTCAATCATGACAACATTCCCGCTACCTGCGGCCGTTGTCACGGGCAGAAGTTTCTGATGGAATCGACCGGGGAAACTGGCCAGCCGTTTATCTCCTATCAGCAGAGCGTGCATGGCAAGGCGATTGAAAAGGGATCCAAGAACGCAGCAGTCTGCACCGACTGCCATGGCGAGCACCAGATCTTGCCCGCCAATGACGCCAAATCGCCCATTTACAAATTCAATGTTCCGGCCACATGCGGCAAGTGCCATTCGGCGGTAGAGCAGACTTTTATTCAGAGCATTCACGGACAGGCGCTGGCGCGCGGCAGCAGCCTGGCGCCGGTCTGCACTGATTGCCACGGTATTCACACGATCAAGTCGCACATTGACCCCAACTCGTCGGTTGCAGAGCAGAACATTGCTCGCACCACCTGCGCGCGCTGTCATGAAGGAGTCCGTTTGTCGCAGGAGTTCGGCGTGGCCGGCGGCCGCGTGTCGAGCTATCTCGACAGTTATCACGGGCTGGCCGCCGAGGGAGGCTCGGCGGTGGTGGCCAACTGCGCAAGTTGTCACGGCGTGCATAATATCTTTCCCTCCAGCGATCCCCGCTCCACCGTTAACCACGCCAATCTGAATGCGACCTGCGGTCAGTGCCACAAGGGAGTTACGCAGAAGTTCACCCTGACTAAAGTACACACCGATGGAAGCAAATCCAAAGACATTGGCTCGCTGGCCGTGCAATGGGTTAGGTGGTTCTATCTGGCTTTGATTGTTCTGGTGATTGGCGCCATGTTCCTGCACAACGCGATCATCTGGCAAAGCAAGGCCCGGACGCTGCGGGCAAAACAGAACCCGATGATGACGCGCATGAGCGTCAATCAGCGCTGGCAGCACTTGATTCTGCTTTCCAGCTTTATCATCCTGGTGATCACCGGCTTCGCCCTCAAGTTCCCCAACTCATGGCTGGCCGATGTGCTGGCGATGGGTGAAAAACTGCGCAGCATCACGCACCGGGTGGCCGGTGTCGTCCTGATTGCCGGCGGCATTTATCACATCTTTTATTTGGCAATGACCGCCGAGGGACGGCGGTTGATCTGCGACTTTGCGCCGCGTCCCAAGGATGCCTTTGATGCCTGGGCAACGATGCGCTATTACCTGGGCCTGGGCGGCGAAAAGCCGAAGTTTGGCCGTTTCAACTATGCGGAGAAGGCTGAGTACTGGGCGCTGGTTTGGGGTACGGCTTTAATGGCCGTCACGGGAATCATGATGTGGGCCAAGGTCTGGGTCGGGAACCTGCTTGCGCGCTGGTGGGTTGACGTTGCCACTGCCATTCACTTCTACGAGGCCATCCTGGCTACTCTGGCAATTATCGTCTGGCACTTCTACCAGGTCTTTCTCGATCCCGACGTTTACCCGATGAATTGGGCCTGGTGGGATGGCAAGATGCCGGTCGAACACTATCGCCACGAGCACGGGCTGGACACCGATGCGCTGGCAGATTCCGAAGGCGAGTTGTCTGCAACAGACTCCGGGGTCAAGCCGAAAGAATGAGGTGGGTGGCTTACCCGGTAACTTAACCGGGATACATAATTCCAGAAGCGAGGGCGCCACATTATCGGCGCCTTCGCTTCCTTCCGGCTGGCAGTTCGAAAACTTATCAAAATATTTATAATTTATCGCAACATTTAGCGGAAGACTGTGTTTGCCCACCTGTGTCAATATCAAATCGCGATTCTTGTACGATTTTCTTGACAGCACCAACGCTGTGATGTACTTTTTGGGCTTGCAGGGCGAATTCCCCCTAATCTCCATGAGAGGTAACAGGCAATGAATCAAGCGCGGCGTTTTTGCGCACTCCTAATCGCTTTTTCAGCGGTGCTGTTTTGTCTTGGGCTGGGTGCTCAGGCCGGTGACCCGGCGGCACTTATCCAGGCCAAGCTAGCCTCACAGATCAAGCTGACCAAGCCAACCGCTGACCGCACGGATATTGTTACCGCCGGC
>Ga0316217_10003517_pt1 | contig 17758 bp, 21 predicted proteins | sample 1anoAmetaG_FD_203633 | JGI IMG/M metagenome (GOLD analysis project Ga0316217, IMG submission 203633) | Freshwater microbial communities from Trout Bog Lake, Wisconsin, USA - 1anoA | ecosystem: Environmental > Aquatic > Freshwater > Lake > Hypolimnion/Profundal zone | place: USA: Wisconsin...
TTCGATGGCGGCTTTGAGGAGCGGGACCATGAAGGTTTCGGGGCGGCGCAGGGGGACGTAGGTGGGGCGTTCGTTAAGGGTGGGGCGGGCGGGAGAGGATGGACTTGTCATGGGCCTTCCAAGGTGAATGCACATTGAGCATGGCCCTGAGGACTGCGCAGGACCGTGGCACCGGCCTTTCGCGAGTCATTGCTGGAATCGACGCACGCTAAAGCGTGAACTACGAACCCAATGTCTCGTGGTCAGTGCACAGGGAAGGTTACACCAAGCATTAGACGTTTGCGAGTTGTTTGATGAGTTCGCGGATGGGCGTTTGGACGCAGGTGAAGATGGGGGTGTCGCGCAGTGTATAGCGGCTGCCTTCGGTTTCGCGGAGTTCCTGGACGAGGTCGAGGAAGTCGCCGGGGGTGTCGGTCTCGAAGGCCACGACGAATTCCTGATCATCGAGGCCGAAGCTGTAGGTGGTGTTGAGGCGTACCGACTGGTACTTGGTGCCGACTTCGATATGTTCATCCATAACGCCCTGGCGAGCATGGCGGCTGAGCATGTACCACTCACGGGTTTTGACGAACGGGTACACGAAGACGTACTTGTGTTTGCCGGGGCGGATGATGGAGCGGGATTCATCGTGGCGGGGGTCGAGCTTGTCGATGTAGGTGCTGCGTTTGGTCTGGGCGAGGTAGCCGAAGGGTGCGGTGAGGTAGCCCCCGAGCGGGAGGCGATTGATAGCGGCGGAAAATCGCTGGATGTCGTCGAGGGAGAAGGCGATTTTCCAGAACATCAGGTCCACATCGGCACGGGTGCCGATGCAACTGTAGGTCAGAAGGATCAGTTTGCTGCGGTCGTTGTTCTCTACGAGGGCTGCAAACTCTTCGAGCATGGTGCGTTGTTGTTCGAGGGGTAGCCGGCGGAACTCGGGAAGCAATCTGTAGAAGGCGAATGATACGTATTGTCGTGGGGCGGGCGTTGCCGCCGGACGTGTTGCCGCCCCGGGAGCGGTGCCGGGAGTGATCCCGGCATGGGCTGGCCCGGTCGGGCTGATGCCTGAGCCTGCGGCGGTGTTTTGCACTTGCTGTGACATATCCACGATCTCCAGTTTCCGAGTGTTCCTTCCGAGCACAATGATAGGCCTCCACTGAGGTGGGGGGAAATCGGGAATTTCTTACAGCTGAGCTGCGTTAACCAAGGCGCCGCTCTTGGGCGATGAAATGATCGGCTCTTGGTCGATAGTAATAAGGGCTGGGCCACGGATTTGGTCTGTGGCTTTGGTTTTGCGACCCGAAAAGTACTCAAATATAAGGAGAATCCATGTTTCGTAGGCTGGTTTCCGCCACATTGGGGTTGTGCCTGGGCGTGGGCGTTATGCTGTTGACGGGGTGCAACGGCTCCATGGGCAATGTCGTTGAGGTCGGCAACAACGGGGCTCCTCCGGGCACGGGGTTTGTCATGCGTACCCTCGTGACGGCCGATCATAGCCGCAAGTACGTCGTGTTTGTGCCGCACAATTACAACCCCGCGCAGCGCTATCCGGCGATTGTGTTCCTGCACGGCATTGGCGAGGCGGGGTCGGATGCGGATAAAAATTTGCATGTGGGCATTGGCCCCGTACTGGCCCGCCGGGCGGCGGATTTCCCGTTCATCGTGATTTTTCCGCAGTCCACCGGCGACTGGTCGCCGGACTCGCAGAATGCCACCGACGCTATTTCGGCGTTGGAGCAGTGCAAGCGTGACTATGCCATTGACCCCGATCGCGTGTTCTTGACCGGGCTCTCAACCGGCGGTTACGGCACATGGGCGATTGGGGCCAAGTACCGGACGGAATTTGCAGCCCTGGTGCCGATGTGCGCTTATGCGGCCAAGGATGAGCAGATCCCGGAACTGGCCAAGATCCCCGTCTGGTGTTTCCACAACACGCTCGATCCGTTTGTCATGGCGGCCGGTGACCATGCCACCTGCGATGCGATCAACAAGGCCGGTGGGAACGCCAAGTACACCGAATATCTGGGGCTGGGGCAGGGCCATGACTGCTGGGACCGGGCGTATAGCGAAGGCGAGTTGTTCAGTTGGATGCTGGCGCAGCGGCGCAATGCAACCATGCAGCCTATGATGGCTCCCAAGGCCACGGGCAGAGCGCCCGCGGCCGCGCCATTGGTGCCGGCGCCGGTCAGCGCAAATAGCCGGGCGGTGGAGATGCCGGTGACGCCGTATTGATTTTTGTGATGATTGGATGAGCCAACGCGTAAGGCACAAGCGACTCTTGGAGGTCTTTGTGCCTTACGCTATTTTTGCCTTTGCCCGGACATTTCTCTGGCAGCGGCCAGGGCCGCGGCATGGGTGGTCAGTTCTCCGTCGAGCTGCCGATCGTAGAGGGTTTCCAGCCAACGCTTAAACGCCGGGCCCGGCGATGCTCCCAAGGCGATAAGGTCGGCGCCGCTGATCAACGGAGTCGGAGCGACGCCTTCGGCTTGCAGGGCGGCCACCTGCGCGAGGAAATCCGGCAGCTCCGCCGCATGGGTTGGATCGGCCGGAAACAGGGCGGCCAGATCGTTCCAGCGAGGATCGGCCATGATGCGTTTCATCGCTGCCTTGCTGGCGCTGCGCCAGGCTTCGAGGATGGGCCACTTGGCGGCCAACCACGCAAACTCCTCCCATTCCTGATTGCTGAGCATCAGGTCCTGCCGCAGGATCTCACCGGTTCTCGTCCAATCGACGCTCGCCTGATCATGCCACAGATCGCGGAGGAGTGCCTGGAGTGCCAGCACGCGCGACACGGTCCCCCGGAGCTGCGCCAAGCGTGGCCAGCGTGCATCCTGAGGGCCTGGCGGCATCGCGGTGGCTCGCACTCCGAACACGGCCTCAAATAACGGCGGGAAGCCTGCCAGCACGTCGATGGCACGCGTGCGTGTGGAATGCTCCATGATCATGCGGATTTCCTCGCCGATACGCTCGCGGCTGATGTCGGCGATTTTCCCCCCGAGTTCTGCCATCGCCGCCTGGGTGGTCGGATCGATCGAAAAGCCCAGCTTGGCCGCGAAACGCACGGCTCGCAGCAGTCGGAGGTGGTCCTCGCCGAAACGCAGGTGCGGCTCGCCGATGGCGCGGAGCACGCGAGCTGCAATGTCCGCCCGGCCGGCGACGTAATCGTGGTACTCGCCGGCGACAGGGTCATAGAAGATGCCGTTGCAGGTAAAGTCGCGACGCTGAGCGTCTTCCTGGGCGGTGGCAAAGGTGACGGCCTCGGGATGGCGGCCGTCAATATACTTGCCATCGGTGCGAAAGGTCGCGACCTCGACGGTAAATTTCTTCTCACGGACCAGCACCACCCCAAAGGCGATGCCCACCTGCTGGGCCTTGGGAAAGATGCGTACGACTTGTTCTGGTCGCGCGGCAGTGGCCACGTCGTAATCTTTGGGCTCCCGGCCCATCAGGCCGTCGCGGACGCATCCGCCGGCAAAATAGGCGACATGCCCCGCCAATTGCAGGGTACGGACGATTTTCTCAGCCAAGGCTTGGGATGACGGGTTCTGTGCCATAGTGGCATTGTAACGTCGACCCTTGAAAGTGGGCATCATTTCGGCTACGTTATGTCGACCCATGGGGACGTCGTTCAATGGGAGGACGGCGCGTTCGCAATGCGCAGATGAGGGTTCGATTCCCTTCGTCTCCACTTCATGGTGTAGCTAAGTGCCGCTCAATGCGGCACTTAGCGTTTTTGCGGCTCCCGCCACCCCCTCCAGTAACCAGAAAACAGCGTTTTTCGTAACCAGAAGTCACTGGCAAGTAACCAGAAGTAGGGTTATACTCGGTGCAGTGGTTACTAAAGTCTAGCCCCTATTTGAGAAAGGGGAACCCATGGCACGCCCCACCATCCGGTACACCAAGACCGATCCCAGTCGCGTCACCTATCTGGAGAAAAAAGATTTATACAAGCGCGCCGTAGGGTACTACCCCGATGCCGCCACGCCCAAAGTTTTCTACCTGACCAACCATGAATCCGAGAGTAAGAGCCGAGCATTAAAGCTGGATCAACTCTGGCGGGAACGGGTGGCCAAAGGAGAGAAGACTTGGACCGACAAGACGCTCAAGGCGGCCAGCGCCATCGCCAAGGGGCAAAAGCGGCTGGAGATCGAACCGGTACGCATCAGCGGCATCGCCGTGGATGGCTACAATTCCCAACAAGTGCTGGAGGATTCATACAATGAAACACAGGTCGATGAGTTGGAAAATTCGGTGATCCCCGTGGTGGTCGCCGAATCCACCAAGCTGGTGAAGACCGGGGCTAGCTTGCACGCCACGATTGAAGCGTATGCTAAATGGATCGAGAAGAACACGCTTACCCCCGGTACGAAACAGGCCAGTCCCTATGGCGTATCCAGTGCCGGTACGGTACGTCGGTTGAAGGATGCTCATCCCGATTGCCCGATGGGCCAAATCGGCTTTATCCAGCTTGAAGACATGACGCGGTACTGGTTGGCACGCCCGGCCCGCAAGGGGACGGCCAAGCCGATAGCCGTGGACACCGTAACCAACCAGATCGGTGCGCTTAGGAGGTTCGTGAGGTGGGCCAGCAGGCATGCCCAGTGGCGGAAGCCGGAAGATTGGATGGAGGCGACGAAGTATTCGCGCAAGCATCTGGCCACCGCTGCTGAGAAAGCCGCACGCGCCACGCCCAACCAAGTCAAAACGTATAGCGTTACCGAGCTAGAAATGATCTGGCCGTACTGCACAAAATGGGAACGCTGCCTTGTGACGCTGGCCCTCAACTGTGCCTTCGGGGCCGCCGAAATCGCTTCGCTACGGATGAATGAAGTGGATTTGGCCACGGCGAAGATCAAGCGCATCCGGGGCAAGAATGGGGTGTATGGTGAACACCAGCTATGGCCGGAAATGGTGGAGTTGCTGCAATGGGCGGTGGAACGGCGGCGACAAATTGGTAAGCCTCTGCCCACCGATTTCGTTTTGGTGAGGGAATCTGGGCAGCCGCTGCTTAAGCAAACTCGAAGCGGTGCCACGTCCAACAAGGTGGCGGCAAGCTGGAGTGACGTGCTGAAAAAGATTCGCCGGGATAATCCGACTTTCAAGAAACTGAGCTTCAAGTATCTGCGGAAAACCGCCGCCAATTTGGTGCGGAAAATTAGTGACGGGGAAACTGCCGCCGTCTTCCTTCATCACGGCCAAAGCGTGGCGGAAGACGAGTTGGCCGAAGTCTACACCGATAGGGACTTTGAAAAACTCTTTGTCGCCCAAGGCAAGGTGCATGAGACACTGGCTAAGATGTTCGCCCAGCCCGTGTGGACCCGTGGCGAGAACCGTCGCGACGAAATTCGGCGGCTGAAAGCCGAGGGGATAAAGCCCGCCGAGATCGCCCAGCAACTCCACACCTCGCTCGCCACGGTGTATCGCTATCTCAGCGACTGACGGTCATAGCCCATCTTTCCCCACTTGGCTAAAGATTGGCCGTGCCAAAGAGAGTGCAAATCCGCTGGCCAGCCAACACGGTAAGGGAGCATGGGCATGAAGAAACGCGCAAACTTCGTCCCCGCAGCCCCGATGAGGGCCATTACCTTTGTCCCTCCTGCGGTGAAGAGGTCGTCGTCCCCTTAGATGCCTCGCAAGGCCGCGAGCAGGAATACGTCGAAGATTGCCCGGTGTGCTGTAACCCCAACATCATCCACGTCGAATTTGACCCGGCATGGGAGGAGCCTCGGGTGTGGGCGGAAGCCGAGTAACCTGATAGCAGTCGTCACATGGACGCCCCAGTTAGCGGAATTACTTCGACCCTTCGATCAACATCCCCAGACGGCCTGTGATTCATCCATTCCGTCTGTATCCTTATGGTGATGATCTCCAAATTGACCTGCTTGAACAACTGCATCCCCAAACGCTTATATTCGGTCTGGCCCTTCTTGAGGAACACCTGAACCGCAGACATACCGAACTGATCACCGGAAATGTCGATCCAGTAGACGCCGCACTCCACCCACACATGCGTACCATCAAATGTCATGCCGTAAACCAATCTGGCAGGAAAACCATTTTTCTTAATTTCAGCCTTCAACAATTGCGCGAAATGGAGGCAGTTGTGCTTTGGCCCATCAAAAGTGGACTCGGCGACCTCTCGGGCAGCCTTAGCAATTTTCCTTAGCTTGGGTTTTGTGATTTTCACAGCTTCCCCTTCCTCTTTGGCGGCACCGCCGCCACCTCCACGACGCCGAGTTTCTTGGGCAGGAGGCTTAAAAGCTCTTTGGTGATTTCCGGGGTGGACTCGCCATCAATCTGCTTTTGCACCAACTCCAAAATGCGTTGGCGTTCCGACTCAGGCCGGTCGGCGATCAGAGCTTGCAGCCACTCCTGCCGCTCGGCCCTGATCCCTAGCTTTGCCGCCCGCTGCTTTTGCTGGGGTGGTGTTAGGGGCTGTGGCGAGAGGCCCAGCACGTCCATAATCAGTCCAAGATCATCAGACCCGATGACGGACTCACCCCGTAGATATTTGTAAACCACCGAATCAGGCACGTCCCCGCCGTCAGGCCGCTTGCCTTTGAGTAATTGGATGAGCTTGTAGCGAGAGACGTGCCTAGCCTCCATCGCGGATAAAACCGTTTGTCGTAGGTCCATATCACACCTCCATCATAGCCACTTGGCGAATTTCTTCTGGTTCTCCGGGGTGTCCTCGCAGAACCAAGTGCGGTTGCCGCCATCCCACTGTGCGCCTAATTTTTTGGCCTGATCCTTCTCGGCGAACGGAACCTTGAGGTAAAGCAGAAGCGGCACCCCATGCACGCCGAGTAAGCTGCGATGGTCAAGGTAGAGCGGTTCACCCAGTTTGGTGCGTTTTTTGGCGGTCGCGAGATTGAAGGTGAGCCGCAAAGACTTCCACCCAAGTGCCTGCTTGAGGTTATCCTCGCTGAGGACCGACAGATTGAGTTCTTCGATTGATCCAGCCAAGCAGTAGAATTCTTCGCTTGTGATGGGTTTTGTCTCGCCGTTGGTCATTTGCGTCCGAGCCTTGGGGTCCACCAGCACCTCAACAACCTCAAGGGGGGTAATGGAGTGTTTGATCAAGTCCACTAGCACCCACTCCCGCTTCCCATCGTCAAAGATCAATTCCTTGACGATGGGTTCGTAAATTTGCCTACCTTGCGATTGTTCAAGTTTGATTTCCATATGTGTTGATCCTGCGGCTTGAGCCGCGTATTGAGGCCAGCACTATTACTGCCTCACAAATCATTATACTGTCTTTAACGACACTAGTCACTTCTAGCATTAACGTTTTAGGGAGGATTCTCATAAGCGGCGGCAAATTCAGCGATTATGATTTTGATTGTTGGCTCAAGTCGGTCAGGTGTCTGCTCATACCCAACAGGCTACGCTTTTCTTTCAACCTGCCAACTCCTTGGGTGAATTTTGGGACAACAGCAACAACGCGCAATGAATACAGGCGTTTCGAGCATCTTGGAAGCGTCAAAACTGGACTATATAGGTTAGTGAATGTGATCCTTAGCCGTCCCAACATCACTGATCACCCCCCCTCCCCCCCAATCCCCCGTCAGAAAGCCCACGTCACGAACTACCGAATAACTCTCCGTGCGATTCAGACTCCGATCTGACGGGGGCGATGCAATCCGGTCCTTCGTGGGCGGGTTTGCTGACCTGCACCCCCACAGGGTAGGCCCGCATCGCTTGGGCAGGATAGGGGCGCAGCAGGGATTGGATGAGCGGCAGAGGCGTGGAGGGGTTGAGCCACTCATCAAAGTGTTCAGGCGGCAGGATCACCGGCATCCGGTCATGGAGGGGGCGCAGCACGTCGTTGGCGGTGGTGGTCAGGACCGTGCAGGACTCGATGATTTCTCCCGTGGGACTCTGCCAACGATCCCATAGCCCGGCCAAGCCCATCAAAGGGCTTTCGGTAAGGTGAATGAAGTACGGTTGCTTGGCCTGCCGAGCCTGTGGTTTCCATTCGTAAAAGCCCTCGGCGGGAATGAGGCAGCGACGGTGCCGGAAGGCTTCCCGAAAGGCCGGTTGTTCGGCGGCGGTTTCGGCTCGGGCGTTGATGGTGCGGGCGGCAATCTCGGGGTCTTTGGCCCACGATGGAATCAGCCCCCAGTGCATCCATTGGACCAACTTCTTGCCGTCGTGGGCCACGACGACGATCTGTTGGGTCGGGGCGATGTTGTAGCGGGGCGGCAGATCGTCATGGACCAGCACCCCAAAATATTCCGAGATGGCCTGCTTCGTAGCCGCCAGAGCGAATCGTCCGCACATGCTCTGCCTCCTATGGGTGATCGTACCCGACTGGCCGGGAAAATCCATGTTGACGGCTCAGGTGCCGATGCTATGATGCTGGGGTGTGTTAGGGTTTTGGAAGGGTACGCCCATGTGGGTCACAAGCGTTCGACCGGTGCCGGAGCATCTCACCTGCGTCCCGCTGCCCCTGTTTCTTTCGCAGGTGTCCGCAGGCTTCCCCTCGCCTGCGGAAGACTACAGCGAAGGCCCCCTCGACCTCAACAAGCACATCATCCGTCAACCCGCCAGCACCTTCTTCGTCCGGGCCACCGGCACGTCCATGATTGATGCGGGCATCCACAGTGGCGATTTATTGGTGGTGGACCGCTCGGTGGCCGTCGCCAATGGCAAGGTCATTATTGCCGTGCTTAATGGCGAACTGACGGTGAAAAGGTACTTCCGGCGTGCCGATGGTATTTATCTTGTCGCCGCCAACTGCAATTTTGTGCCGTTCCGAGTGCCGGACGAAAGCGCCTTTGAGGCATGGGGCGTGGTGACTTTCGTGATTCATCAGGTGTGACGATGACCGTCTTTGCTTTAGTCGATTGCAACAACTTTTACGTCAGTTGTGAGCGGGTGTTTAACCCTCGGCTCCAGCGGCGTCCCGTGGTGATCCTCTCCAATAATGACGGGTGTATTGTGGCTCGCTCCGAAGAGGCCAAGGCCCTCGGCATCGAAATGGGCGAGCCATTGTTCAAGGCCCGCAGCAAGCTCAACGAGCATGATGTGGTGGTCTTGTCCAGCAATTACAGCCTCTACGGGGATATGTCCAGCCGAGTGATGTCCACGCTCGGGCGGTTTGCTCCCCTTGAGGTCTATTCGATTGATGAGTCCTTCCTCGACCTGACCGGCATGGACAGGTCCGGTCTGGGCCAGCGGATTGGTCAGACGGTCAAGCAGTGGACGGGGATACCGGTGTCGGTGGGCGTGGCTCCCTCTAAAGTGTTGGCCAAGCTCTGCAACAAACTGGCCAAGAAAACCCCGGTATATCGGGGCTGTCTCGACATCGCCGATGATCCCGGCAGCATCGACCCAATCTTGGGATCAATGACCGTAGATAAGATTTGGGGCATCGGGGGGCGGTGGGCCGTGCGCTTGGCGGCTCTGGGCATTGTCACGGCCCTGCAATTCCGCAACGCTGATATCGCAATGATTCGGCAAGAGATGGGCATCGTGGGCGTGCGGATGGTCTACGAACTTCGAGGGGAATCGTGCCTGCCGCTGGAATTCTTACCCCAACCTCGCCAGCAAATCGTTTCCTCCCGCAGCTTTGGGCGGTATGTCGAGAGGGTAGATGAGCTTCAGGAGGCGGTGGCCTATCATATCTCGCTGGCTTGCAGGAAGCTGCGGAAACAAGGCTCGGTGGCGGAGGTGTTGACGGTCTTCTTCCATACCAACCCCTTTGCAGACGGGCCGCAGTACAGCCCTTCAGCGTCATGCTCGATGGCCGTAGGCACCTCCGATACGTTAGAGGTGTTGGAATATGCCCAGCGGCTCACGGAGCGGATGTTCCGGGCGGGGTACAAATACAACAAGGCTGGGATCATGCTGGACCGATTCACCCCCCAGCGGCAGCGGCAGGGGAACTTGTTTGACGATACCGACCGACCAGCGTCGGCAAGGCTCATGGAGGCAATCGACGCCATCAACGGCAAGTTCGGCGACCGAGCGGTACATGCAGCAGCGACGGGGATCAAGCGGGAGTGGAAGACCAAGTTTGAGCGCCGGACACCCCGGTATACGACGATGTGGGATGAACTTCCGCTGGCAAGGTAGCCTGCTCATAAAACGGCTTCCTGATCTTGCCTAAGAGATCAACACTTTGAGGGGGCTATGATTGTGGGCATGGTCAAGGAGGCCATTTTGATGGCGAAGTCGTTCACGTTCCCTCTTACCGTCTCGCCCGACTCCCTCCTTGCCAAGGCGAAGGCCGTGGCACAGGAGGGTGGGGTGAGCTTTGTGGGAGATACGACGGGTGGCAGGTTTGAGGGCAAAGGGGTGCAGGGGGAATACCGGGTTGAGGGGACGCACGTGACGGTGACGATCTTGTCCAAGCCCTTTCTTGCTCCGTGGTCGGTGATCGAAGCGAAAGTCAGGGCGTTCTTCGCCTGACTCCCTGACCGAGCCTAAACTAATCACGAAGGAGATGAACGACCATGGCCACGACGACTGAAAACTTTACGCCCATTGATGCCGGTGTTCGCATTGGGCATGTGCATTTGAAGGTGGCGGACCTAGATCGGTCGCTCCGGTTTTATCACGATGTTCTGGGCTTTGAGGTCACGCAGCGCTATGGTCGAGGGGCCGTGTTTCTTTCGGCAGGTGGTTATCATCACCACGTCGGCTTAAATACGTGGGAGAGTCTTGGTGGGTCGCCACCGCCCGCAGGTACGACTGGGCTGTATCACGTCGCCCTCGTGTACCCCACACGGGCCGCACTGGCTGTGGCTCTTCGCCGTTTGATGGCCGCAGGCATTCGGCTGGACGGGGCCAGTGATCATGGCGTCAGCGAGGCACTTTACCTGCATGACCCGGACGGCAATGGCGTGGAACTCTATTGGGATCGTCCCGAATCTTCGTGGCCTCGTGATGCCCAAGGGAACGTGGCGATGGCCACAGAGTCGCTCGATCTCGATGGCCTACTGGGTGAAGCGGCATGGAGGTTCCGGCCAACCAGTTGGTTGCCGACGCCATCCGCGACATTGAACCGGGCACGGGCCAGTACGTCGAGGGTTCATTCGAGCCGGTCCACATTGTCGGCCCTGAAACACCAACGACCGGCCATGAAACATCGCGCTTTTCACCCCGCATGAAAAAACGTATTCAGGCGTGGCTGGAGCAATCCATCAAGGGCGCACGCCCGGATGCGAAAGATGTCTTCACTGTGGACGGGGCATGGCAGACATCTCCAAAAGCGGCATTTGCCAAGTTCCACGCCGTGCATGGCGGCAGGACCATCGCCGAGGCCCTCACCATCCTGTCTGAACCATAAGACAATCTCCTGCTGAGCTGGGTGACTCACTCCGAGTCATCCGGCCCGCTCTTTCCACCGGTCGCTTCTCCCGCTCCACCGATCCCATAGCCAACAGGACCGGTGATGGCCGTCTGCGCGACTCTGCCGCCCTGCGATTTCTTCAGGCACTTTTACGCCGTGGATTAATAGGTGTGGAATCACGCGATTGTTCCGTCACTCTAATCGGAGGATTCAAGATGGTTGGAAATCTGCCTCAACAGAATCGTAAATTCAAACTCGGTCAGATGGTCGCTACGCCGGGGGCGATTGCCGCCCTGCAACGCTCCGGTGACGACCCGGCCACGTTCATCGCCCGCCATCGGGCTGGTGACTGGGGCGATGTCCCCCCCGAGGACGCCAAGCTCAACGATGCAGCTATTGCCCACGAAGGGGAACCAGATAAGCGTGATCGGGTGCTTTCTAGCTACCGCACCAGCGCCAACGAAAAGCTGTGGATCATCACCGAGCATGATCGCAGCGTGACCACCATGTTGTTACCCGAAGAATATTAAGGAGTTTCGCTGTGGATAATTCCACCCCTCACAATGGCGCACCGCCCACCCTCGACCACGTTGTGGGCCAGAAACGGGCCGTGCGTCAGCTTAAGACAGCTTTGGACGCGTACTTCAATGACCGCTCCGCAGCGACGGCCGATATGGTCGCCGCTTTCTTCTTCGCAAGAGAACCGCCATCCCCAGTCCCCACATCCCTAATGTCCCCGGTTCTGGAACCACTACCGCTTCGTCTAAAGTGACGTTCGTTCCTGTGAAGTCCCAACTTAATTTCAAATTACCTGCGGATGTCCCCGCAGGCTCCGTGAATTCCAACGCAGCATCCCATGTCCTGCCGGAACCGGCATATAAAGCGGCCAACTTATCGAAGGCGGGATCACCGGCCTCCAAGACGGTGAACGATGATGATCCGCTGCCAACGGCAAGGTTGCTGAGCAAGTCGCTGATGTCACTAGCGTTGCCCACCAAGTCTAACAGCACAAGGATGGGCGAATTGCCAGCGGGTGTGGGTAGTGTGCCGAGAACGTCAATGTAGCCGTTCGTGTCGCCGTTGGAATTGGGATCGTCAAATACCGATGAGTGATACCCTGCACCGCTATTCCCCGTGGTCGTGACGCTGCCCCTGTCGGTGCCTATACCTGTTCCGGTTCCAGCAGTGAGCCAGACCGTGCGTTCGATAGGGGTTGCGAGAAAGCCGTGAATTCCGGTGCTATTGCTGAAGTATCCGACGATTGTACTATTAGAAACGCCCATAATGTAAGTGTTTGTTGCATGGGAGAGATCAACGGTGGTGTAAACGCCAGCGGCTTCGCTAAAACCGTGGAAGTGGTTGGTAGCATCAGCGAAGTATCCGAAAACGGTGCTTCCGGAGACGCAACTAGGGTTTGTCGTGCCTACTTGTGCGGATGGGTCATCCAAAGTGGTGTATGTACCTGCGGTCTGGACGAAGCCGTGAGGAATACCGTTAACATCAAAACAACCGACGATGGTGTTTCCGGCAATGCCGTTGGCAACAGTGTAAGATGCAGACGGGTACTTAACTGTGGTATACACGCCTCCGGTTTCGCTGAAACCGTTCGTACCGGTCCCTTCTTGGAAAAAGCCGCCACAAATAGTGCTTCCGGAAATACCGTTGGCGTAGGTATCGCTTGTCGATAAAGGGGCATCTAAGGTAGTGTAGACCCCACCGATCTCGCTGAATCCGTGATCACGAGTGCCATCCCAAAAATAACCAACGACGGTGTCGCCAGAAATTCCTTGGGCCATGGTGTGGACCGCACCGGGAACATTTAAGGTAGTATAGACACCAGCGGTTTCGCTGAAGCCATGCGCATAACCCTTGCTGTCGTAGTACGTTCCGACAATTGTGTTGCCAGAGATGCCATAGGCAAGGGTGCTGCCGACCGGTGCAGATGGGTCATCTAAGGTAGCGTATTGATACGTTGTGCCGTCGACACGCCCCCCGCCCTGAATGGCGACTATGCCTGCGATGGCCAGTGCAAGTCTGCTGGCCTTGGAGCGGCCACGACGAGGATAGGAAATTCCCACAATATACTCCCCACTCTCTCCCTTTCATTAATCCACAAATCTCCAGCGACCGCAGAGTGCAATTGTACTCTGTTCAGAAAACTGAAACAAGGAGAATTGTGCTTACATTGTCGGCATGGCCAAGTCCCTCCAAGCACCGCGTTACCGCCGCATCCCGTCGCTCCTGCGCGAGATGCGAGAGCGGGCCAAGCTCACCCAGCGTGCTTTGGCTCAGAAGCTGCGTATGAACCACACGATGATCCATAACTCAGAGACGGCCGAGCGAAGGGTCGATGTGGCGGAATTCGCGGATTGGGCCACCGCGTGTGGGGTGGACCCGGTGGAGGCGTTGAAAGAGATTCTGCAACAACGACGCAGTTAGATGGGAGCAATCCGAGACGCCATCGCAATGCCCTCAGCGAACAGGACCGGTGAGAGCGCTCTGCTGAAGTCGTGAGAATTGATGTGACTCCTGACGTGCATATACGCCATGGGATTCACTCGTTGAACAGGATCGGTGAGGCGGGTCTTCGGCATGGCCGGGGGCGGGTGGCCATTGGTCCAGAGCAAAGAATGCTTTTCGGCATCCCCACCCCCTATCCGCCACCCTCGAAATCAAATGGGTATCCCAATAGGGCTGGCGGTCTGGTTCCCTTTGACCGCTCGGCCGGTCGTCCCGTGGGCGATCAGGCTCTTAGCGCCAACTTTCGGACGCGAAATTCGCCACAGAAATGCCCCCCCGGTGGGGTCGGATTTCCAAAGGGAACCCAGTCAAAAGGGTATAGCCGTTTTTCAGTACAGCATTACCCCCGGCTACCACCCACCAAAGGAACCATACGACGCCTTCGGGCAGCGGCGCATGTAAGGACATCTGTAGCATTCACCAGTGCCGGGAGCATCGCATTTCTCACGTATTTCCCGCATCTCTTGGTAGCTCTGCGCGATCCGACTCTCCGCAACCTTCCACTCGCTCGGTGTGTATTTGATCTTCGTCCTTTGGAAGGCGGGCTTGCGGATTCGATCAAGGTTGTTGACCCAACGGTATTCGTCAAAGAAGGCCAAACATGATTCCGGCCGGAACTTGCGGCGAACATGCTCTCGATAGATCGCGACTTGCAGTTCATCTGGCCCGTTGAACGTCTTGCCGGTCTTATGATCGATCACGACGTAGTGGTTACCCCGACGCAGAATCAAATCGATGACGCCCACGCATGGCGGAAGTCTGTTCCCGAGCGACAGGACAAATGACTGCTCGACGCCCACCACCTCCCAGTCGGCATGTGCATTCTGCACCGCGAGTGTGATGGCGTTTTTCAACTCGTGGCCATCTTCCCGCTCGTGGCGATCAACGAATGCGTGAAGTGCCTCAACGCTAACGGTGCGATTTCGGGCAAGGCCACGGTAGTATCTTGCCGTTGCCGCATGAAAAATGTTACCCTTCACGAAGTAGTCTGGTTGGGGCCGAAGCTGAAGTTTCCTCACACATTCGAGGTAATAGCGATACGGGCAGAACTCCAGCGAACTAACCTGCGTATAGGCCAAGTAACGAGCGTCACGGCGGTCGAGGTCGCGAACGAATCCCCCAATGCTGCCGGTCCAGCCTTCAAGGTGAGACGAGATCGCCCTATAGCCCTGCATGGTCGGCTCCTCCTGCTCAAACCGTTCTCACCGTAATCGAAGAGATGCGATTCTTTTGCCAGCGAAGAAGATAGGAAACGAACGCTCCTACAAGCTCATTGGGGTGGTTGCCTTGCCTGCTTACTGCTCGACCGACCAAGGTCTTGGCGTCAGCATCCCATTCGATATTGAGGCTCCCGTAGCAGTTGGTTCGGATGATTTTAGCCCACCCCTTGGGCCTGCCTATCTTGCGCTGCTTCAAAACCTTCCAGCAACCGTCAAACTCGTAGCCGTTGAGATCGTCAACAATTCGCTCTCTCAGAGACTGCTGATTTGGTTTTGCCAGCACGTAGATGATCGTCTGCATTATTCGGCCGTCCTTTGAATCAAGGTGTGGTGACTTTTCCAGATTATCCCACAAGTCTGGGCGTCCGTCATCCCTGCCGTGCGTCGTCATCAACGTGACCAGCGTACCCAGCTTTTGCCGATATCCAGCCATTCGGAATGTCAGGAGACATGGGGGAGTCACCGAAGCTCGCGTTTGGCGAACGCCAGAACGGCTGCCAAATCAGCCTGCATCGCCTGATCCAAGGCGGCTCCATGCTGCCGGAGCGCTTGCTCAAGGGCCTCTACCTGCTGGCGACGGGGACGTGCGAAAAGCCGTCCGGTATCGTGCTGCCAGTCGCGCAAATATCCAACGGCCCGTTCCCGGCTGGTGGGGTCTGCCGAGTCGGCAGCGGTGATCAACAGCCACACGCTGTCCCACCACCCCAACTTCGCCATCAACGCGAGGGCGATTCGGCGGGTGTGCGGCTGCTCCCCATCCTCGAAGATCGACCAGAGACGCTCGGGTGGAACGAGGCGGGGGTGAGTCTCCAGCACAGACCGTGCGGCCTTGGCGACGCTGGCAAAGGGGTCTTGGAGGGCCTTGAGCAGGGCATCCACGAAGGACTCCGTATCCAAGCGGCCGACGGCACGCACAGCGGCTCGGCGAACGCGGGCGTTCGAGTGCGTCAACAACGCCGCCAGTCGCGGACCATCTTGCACGGTGCCAGTTTCGCCTAATCCAGCAAAGGCTGCGGCCAACTCACTCCCAGTGGCTTCCTCCAGCAGGTTTCGGTAGAAGCCCGCGAAATCTTCCATGCCGGAACGGCGCAGGTAGAAACGTGCTGCTTCGCGCATGGAAGGGTGAGGATCGAGCAAGGCCGCATGGAGGACATCGGAGGCCAAATCGGGCAGCTTCTCTACATAGCCATACAGAGCTTCACGGCGAACGGACATGAGTCGGTCAGACTTGAGCCGTTCCAGCACCACCTGCAACGGCTGGCCGTCCAGCCGCCCACGTAGCTCGTGAGCCGCTGAGAACCGTAAAACCGGATCGCTGGACGCCAAGGCGGTTTCCAAGACCGGATGCAGATCGGCTCCCGGCATGTCCACCAGCACCCGAAAGGCCAGACGGCGGGTCTGTGGATCAGGGGCCGCGAGAGCCTCATGCAGCGACGGCTGGGATTCAGGTTGGCGCAGTAGATCAGAGATGGACGCGATGACGGCCGTGTGATCTTCGCGGCTCTGGTCTCCCAGCCGATAGGTCAACGGTAAACAACGCACAAAGTGGGGCGCATTAGCGGAGGTGATACGGCGATCTACTGCCTCTTTGGCGGCATCGCGTACCTGCTTTACCCAGTCGTTTAGTCGGATGAGAAGGAAAGGCAGTTCCTGTCCGTCGTGAATATTGGCTAACACCCGCACCGCCGCTTCACGCACGAAGCCGCTACTGTTAAACGACAGCACCCCTAACACGCTCGTGACGCCGAGAGCGATCTGCGGAACATCCGTAGGCTTGACCCTTCCCCACCGCCACTCCGAGACCTCGCGGACCATGGCATCCAGTTGAGCCAACATGGCCGGGCCGCATCGCTCCATGATCTGGGCGAGGGCCATTACCGTTGTGGTCGAAACGAGTTCCCGTGCATCCGCCAGCATGCCGCTGAGGGCCGGAACGGCGGCAGGTTCGCCCGCATCACCAATCGCTCGAATCTCCGCAGCTTCCTGTTGGGCCGTAAGACGCTCGGCCGGTTTCCACCGTGAATTGGCCAGCCGTTGGAGTCGAAGATGGGTGGTATCACTGAGTTTCACGGCTTGCTCCGGGGACTGTATCTGACGATCCGCACGAGGCCATTGTAATCGAGTTGCCGTGCATATCGAAAGCGTTAAACGTGCCTGTTGCCAAACTCACCGAGCCGTGGCTCCGCTGCGCCCGATGCCATGCTCCAACGAGGGTGATTCTCTGTAGCCAGCAGAAGTATGGTCCAGATACGACGATGAAGCACTTTCGACACAAGCTGGCGTTGTGTTCCGCATGTGCCGAAGTTCAGGGGATCAAATATACCCCGGCTCCGGGCGATCACGTGGCCATGGTCCTCGAAAAGGTGTAGGCCGATGATCAATGATGAGAAATTGCGGCGTTCCATTCACACCCTCGACCTGCACCCGCGTCCCCTGAGGCTTGTTGACGCCAAAGGCATCCGCACGGTGGGCGAACTGGTGGTGTTGGGTCGCAGGGGGTGTTGGGTCATGCGGGGCTTCGGAAACAGCAGCCTTTCGAGCGTTTGAGAATCCCTCGGATGCATCGGACTGAAGTTAAACGGCGACGAGTGAGGCGGCATAGCCCCTATAATCATATGAGGGTGATGCAGTGGGGATAGGAGGCCATCATGAATGATCCCTTTACCATTCGCGTGCGAGCCGCTGCGGTGGCGGGCTGATCGACCGCCTGGAGAAGGCCCAGCTGATCGTTCGCGAACGC
>Ga0316217_10003518_pt1 | contig 17756 bp, 14 predicted proteins | sample 1anoAmetaG_FD_203633 | JGI IMG/M metagenome (GOLD analysis project Ga0316217, IMG submission 203633) | Freshwater microbial communities from Trout Bog Lake, Wisconsin, USA - 1anoA | ecosystem: Environmental > Aquatic > Freshwater > Lake > Hypolimnion/Profundal zone | place: USA: Wisconsin...
AAACCTGCCCCAAACCCCCCGGAACCTCCGGCAAACCTCGCGGAACCTCCCATGAAAGTCACCGAAAGTGCCCTAAAACTCGGGCCAATCTCGGGGTATTTAAGCGCACTCAACAAGTTTTATCTGCAATCCAATGCGGTTTTGTCGATTAAATTGAGCGACGTAGCCCGACTGGAAAAATTCGTCGGAAAAAGACATTTTCGCGCGTAAGTCCGCTGGGAATCAGCACTTAGGGAAAATGAACGTGCGCATAGTGCGCAACAGGATGCGGGGCGGGCTTTCGCCAGCTACCCACTTCCCGGATGTTTTGCCACGCCCAGATAACCGGCGTGCGGAATGGCGTTTTGGCCGCCCGACCACTAAGATTAATGGTATGAAATTCCTTCGCCCCAATTGTCGAAGCAGCAACGTTCTGGCCCTGATGCTGGGCGTCGCTTTATTTGCCATGGCCGGTTGCGACGATCGACCGAGTACCGCACCGCCGGCTGCTTCTTCACAGGCTTCCGAAGGTCACCAGACCGCTTCAGGGTTGATTATCCTGGACACCGCCGAGGGCCATGGCCCGGCGGCGCAGGCCGGCGATACTGTTTTGGTGCATTACACCGGCAAGCTGGCCGACGGCACTGTCTTTGATTCGTCCTATCCCCGCGGGGCACCCTTCAAATTCCAACTGGGCGACGGCCAAGTCATCAAAGGCTGGGACGAAGGCATTGCCGGCCTGAAGCCGGGCGGCAAGCGCAAGCTCACCATTCCGCCCGGCTTAGGTTACGGCGAGAACGGTTCCGGCCCGATTCCACCCAACGCCACGCTGTATTTTGACGTGGAATTGGTGACGGTGGTGCCGGCCATAAAATTGCCCCCGCTGAACAGCGATCAGCCCGGCACGCGGCCGTGAGACCATACGGCCATTTGGTTTCTGCAAACGTTTCGGGCATAATAAGTGGTTGTTTCATCAACCGAATAATCTGGAGTATGCGCCATGGCTAAGTCCGTCACTGAGTGGATGCGTGAAGGCGAAGAACTGTACACCGCCGTCTTGAAGGAATATCACGACAAGGAAGCCCAGCTTGACGAGTTGGAACAACAGCTTATGGCCAAGCAGGAGGAAGTGAACCAGTTGGCGCAGATCATCGGCAAACCTCCAGTGGACAGCCAGCGGCGCGTACCCGCGCAATTGATGGAGGAGCGCAGCGTGAGTTCTCCCATGCCGAGTTCCAGTTCCCCGGTGACCATCGCGCGGGCATTGGCCGGACGAGCGATGAATCGGTGAAAGACGGGATGGAAAGAGTGCGAAGGGTGTGAAGAGTTGAAAGTATCGGAATCGGCTGGCAGTTATCTTTCACACCCTTCACACCCCTCACCCCACCCGCGATAATCCCAACGATTGACCGAACTGTGCATCAACCGCCGCGCGCAGTTGATCGTGCGGCGGTTGCTCCAGCCGCGCATCTTCCGCCATCAGCGCCAGCGCATCCTGCTTGGCTTGCAGCAGCAATTCCAACTCGGAAGAAATGTCGGCCAATTTGAATTCGGGCAAACCGTGCTGGCGGGTGCCGAAAAATTGGCCCGGGCCGCGTAAACGCAAATCGGCTTCGGCGATATCGAAGCCGCTGGCGGTCTGCACCATCGCCTGCAAGCGCGCGGCCGACGATTCGGCCTCCGCATCCGCCACCAGCAAACATTGCGACGCCACTGTGCCGCGGCCAACGCGCCCGCGCAACTGGTGCAACTGCGACAAGCCGAAACGGTCGGCATGATGCACCATCATCACCGTGGCGTTGGGTACGTCGATGCCTACTTCGATCACCGTGGTACATACCAGCACGTCGATTTGGCCGTCGCGGAAAGCGGTCATGGCCTGCTGCTTTTCCGCTGTGGAAAGCTGCCCGTGCAAAGCGGCCAAACGCAGGCCGGCCAGCGGCCCTTTGCTGAGCCGGTCCATTTCGCCCAGCACCGATTTGCCATCGTCCAGGCCATCGTCGGAAATCTGCGGCAGCACGATATACGCTTGCCGGCCAAGCTCGACTTGCGACCGGATGACCTCATAGGCCCGGCCCTCTTGCCGCATCTTCAGCCAGTGCGTGGCGATGGGCTGCCGGCCCGGCGGAAGCTGATCGATCACGCTCACGTCAAAATCGGCAAAGTAGGATAGCGCCAGCGTGCGCGGAATCGGCGTGGCGGTCATCACCAGATAGTGCGGCGACATCGCCTTGCCGCGTAGCAGCGCCCGTTGCCGCACGCCCAGCCGATGCTGCTCATCGACCACTACCAAGCCGAGATTGGCAAACTCGATGTCTTTGCTGAGCAGCGCCTGCGTGCCCACGGCAATGTGAATTTGTCCCTGGGCCAACCGCGCCAAATGCTCGCCCTTTTGCTGCCGGCGCGTCCGGCTGGTGAATAATTCCAGATTCACATTCGATCCGGCCAGCATCCGCCCCAGGGAAAGATAATGCTGCTCGGCCAACACTTCAGTCGGCGCTAATATCGCCGCCTGCATTTTGTTGGCCACGGCCACCAGCATGGCGTACAGCGCCACCACGGTTTTGCCGCTGCCAACATCGCCCTGGAGCAGCCGGTGCATGGGCTTGCCGCTGGCCACATCCCGCAGGATTTGCCAGATGCACTGCTGCTGCGCCTCGGTCAACGCAAAAGGAAAGCGCTGGCGAATCCGCTGATCCAGCACTTTGTCAAACCGCAGCACGGGGGCTGAGATTCGGCCATCGCGCTGCCGGCTGGCCAGGGCCAGGCCGATCTGCATCAGCATCAACTCGTCATAAACAATCCGCCGCCGCGCCGCGCGGGCCTCGGCCAAATCGCGCGGCTGATGGATCGCCCGGTACGCCTGCGCCCGCGGCATTAACCGCCGCCGTTGCAACAGCGCCGGCTGATAAAACTCGGCCACCTGTTCCACCGCCGCCGGCAGATTGGCCGCGATCAACCGCTCGATGGTTTCGCTGGGAAGCTTGGCCGTGGCCGGATAAACCGCGCGCAATTTGGATTCACCAATCTTGGCCGCATCCGCTTCCACCACTTCCCAATGCGGATTGATCATCTCCGGCAACCCGCGGAAAAACTGCACCGGCCCGCGCACACGCAAATTCAACCCCGGATGAATTTGCCGCCGCAGATATTGCCCGTTAAAAAACACCAGGGCCAGTTGCGCTTCGCCATCGTTGAGCGTGGCTTCAAACCGCGGCCTGCCGCGGCCGGTGATGTAATCCACCGCCACCACTTCGCCACGCGCCAAACCAATCTGCCCTTCGCGCAAAGCGGCAATGGGCAATTCTTCGGTTTCAAATTGATAATCGCGCGGAAAATATTCGAGCAGATCGCCCAACGTGGCAACGCCGATCTCCTGCAACGCCTTGGCCCGCGCGGGACCGACGCCTTCCAGCGAATCGACCGGCGAGGAAAGCGTGCGTACCGCCATCATTCGGAATGCTCACTCCACCCTTCGCTGCCGACCAATTTCACAAACCGCACCGGACACAATGCGCGGGCGATCAATTCTTCGCCTTTACGCGTCACCTGCAACAGCGTTTGATCGTTATCCGCCCCCACCGGCAGCACCGCGATGCCGCCGTCGAGCAACTGCGCTTTGAACAAACCCTCGGGAATTTTCGGGGCGGCGGCGGCGATCAAAATGCGGTCGAACGGCTCGTGGCCCGGCCAGCCTTCGGTGCCGTCGCCCAGCCGATAATTCACGTTGCGATAGTCCAGTTCGATCAGGCGGTCAAAGGCTTCATCCAGCAACGGTTTGACGCGCTCGACGGTAAAAACCTCGCGGGCCAGCAGCGAAAGAATCGCGGCTTGATACCCGCTGCCGGTGCCGATTTCCAACACCTCATGCTGCGGCTGCACCTGCAAAGCCTGGCTCATCAAGGCTACGATATACGGCTGGCTGATGGTTTGGCCATGGCCGATGGGGGCGGCATGATCGCCGTAAGCGGCCTCGGCCAGATTGGGTGGAAAAAACTGCTCCCGCGGCACGGCACGCATGGCTTGGATGACGCGGGCATCACTGATGCCGCGGGCGATGATCTGCTGACGCACCATCGCTTCCTGATTGGCCGCTTCGTCCAGGCGTTTCATAAGGCGACATTCTATCGCGGCACGACAAAAAGCCCACGGATAGCCATCCGTGGGCTTTCGGGGGTGTCAGGTTCGATCGTGGTGCCGGTTGCTTACGGCAGGGTAATCGTCTGGCCGGCCTTGAGTTTTTCGGGGGTCAAACCGGGGTTGGCGGCGATGATCTGCTTCCACTTGCGGCCGTCGCCATACTTGGCTTGGGCAATCTTCCAGAGGGTATCGCCCTTTTTCACGGTATAGCTGCCACCGGCAGTGGCCACCGTAGTTGATGCGGTCGCGTCCGGCGGCGTCACCGTGGTTACGGGCGCGGGTGCCGGGGTGGGCACGTAAGCTGCGGGTGCCACCGGCACCGGGGTTATCTCGGCTTGGGGTGTCGTCGCGGGCTTTTTGTCACTGCATCCAGCGGCAATTCCCGTCACCAATAACATCGCTGCGGCAAAACGCTTCACGGCAATCTCCTTAAATAGAAAGCTTCCGGAGGCCGTCCTGGTCTCCAGCAATGAATTCATTATCGGACTTGGGATAGCCAAAGCTTTAATCAATTTAGAGTGAATCACCGCGCCGTTTACCGGCGGATTAGGAGCGGCATCATCGCTTGGCACAAGTGGCGTGGAACGCTGCGCCAGAGAGGAAGAGCAGATGAAAGGCAAGAACGCCCGGCCGCGATATTTTACAATCTTATGCTCTACTGTCGAATGCCGCACTTTTTCCCGCCGCGTGGGCCGTTGGCATGGAGACTTCGGCCGTTGGACTGGGATTTTGCTCCGGGAAGGGCCAAAATCAGCGTCAAAACCCGCTTGGAGCCTGTAATTAGCCTGAAATAGCGGCATGTTAACGATAAATAAGCACCTGTTAAGGGGTTGTTAGACCCCTGATAGACCCTGATTAAGCCGAAATAACGAATATGGGTACCCTTGAAATTTTGGCGCCAATGCGGTTTGTTCGGAATGGGAGACCCATTTTTAGGAATTTCAGGCCCCTGGCGTGGCCGGAAAAATCCCGCGGAAAATGCACGCTGATTGGCTAAGTCAATTGGGAATAAGCACTTACTGCAGAAAACAACGTGCGCACCTTGCGCGCTGGCGGGCGTGCCGTCACCAACTAAGCCACTCCCCGGATGTTTTGCCACGCTCCACCGCGCCGCGCAAAGGAAACGCTTCTGGCAGCGATGCTACGGCGGACGCGGTGGCAACGAGTTGCAATCGAAAAGCGGGGTTGGCGAGGTGCCGTCGCTCAAAGCACCTGATCCCAAACCAACCGTCCGCTGGCTGGTCATCGCACTGATACCCTGATATGGTGAGAAGAATTGAGCATTTGAGCCTCAAGCAAAAAACACGTATAGTACGAAACGCAATAGTTCGAGGGCTAATCTGTGGACGCCAGCGATGTTTCACCTCAAGTAGTCCTTAGCGCCAAGCTTCGCCTATTGCGGATGCACTACGAGGCCGGTGTGGGCCATATCGGCGGTAATCTTTCGGCGCTGGATATTTTGCTTTGCCTGTATCATCGCGTATTGCAACCGTGCGATCAGTTTGTACTTTCCAAGGGACATGCCGCCGGGGCCTTGTATGTGGCGTTGTGGTCGGCGGGACGGCTTGCGGAAAAAACGCTGGGCGAATTTCACCAGGAGGGCACGCTGCTCAGCGCCCATCCTCCGCCGCACGGAATTGATGACATTCTTTTCGCCACCGGCAGTCTGGGACATGGATTATCGCTGTCGGCCGGACTGGCATTGGCCAAGAAACTGGCCGAGCAACCGGGACGGGTTTATTGCCTGATGTCCGATGGCGAATGGAACGAAGGCTCAAGCTGGGAAGCGTTGATTTTTGCGCGGCAGCAACAGCTATCCAATCTGACGTTCATCGTTGACTGCAATGGTTGGCAGGGCTTTGGATCGACTCGGGAGGTGGCCGATCTGCATCCGCTGGCCGAAAAGTTTCGTGCCTTTGGCATTGCCGTGCGCGAGGTGGATGGGCACGATCAGACCGCGCTGCGGCAAGCATTGGGTGAAAGTACGGCGGCAACTCCCAGCGGCATCGTGGCGCACACCCGTAAGGGCCAAGGCGTGTCATTTATGGAAAATCGACTGGAATGGCATTACCTGCCGCTGACCCAGTCGCTTTATTCGCAGGCCATCCATGAGATAAACCAAGCATGCGGAAAGAATTTTGTACAGCCTTGATGCAACACGCGGCCGATCCGACGTTGGTCTTTCTCACCGGAGACGTTGGTTTCATGGCGTTGGAACCCTTGCGCGATGCCATGGGCAAGCGTTTTATTAACGCCGGTGTGGCCGAGCAAAACATGATAGCGGTAGCGGCGGGACTAGCGCGTGCGGGATTCAATGCCTGGACCTACAGCATCGCCCCGTTCATTTACGCCAGGCCATTTGAACAGATTCGCAACGATGTCTGCCGGCATAACCTGCCGGTGAAATTGGTGGGCAACGGCGGCGGTTACGGCTATGGCGTGCAGGGCTGCACGCACCATGCGCTGGAAGACTACGGTGTGCTGCTCACCTTGCCGAACCTGTCTATATTCGTCCCTACCTTTGGCGCCGATGTGGCTGCGGTGGTACATAAATTGCAGGGGTTTTCGGCACCGGCGTATCTGCGGCTGGGTGCCACGGAAGAAGCCCCGGGATATCAACCACCACCCTACGCCGCGTGGCGCAATCTGCTGCACGGACCAGGGATAACCTTGCTGGCCACCGGGCCGGTGGCCAGCCCCATCTTGGCGGCGGCGATGGCACTCGATCCCGCCAACCGCCCGGGATTTTGGGTGGTTGCCGAATTTCCGTTGACCGAACTGCCCGCCGATTTTACCATGCATCTGCGGCAATCGCAGTGCCTGATCGTGGTGGAAGAACACGTTGCCGCCGGCGGATTGGGCGCGATGGTGGGGCAACTGCTGCTGGCATCGGGCCAAGCGCCAAGGCGTTTTATTCACAGGTCGGCACAAGGGTATCCTTCGGGATTATACGGATCGCAGCAATACCATCGCCGTGAATGCGGTCTTGATCCCCAGAGCATTATGCCCCTGCTGTCGCCGGAGGACACGCCATCGTGACCACGACAAACGCAAATTCCCCAGGCACGGCGATACCCGCCGACCTGGCGCAAAACATCACCCGTTTGCAAGGTCCCATCCTGGTGATGGGCGGCAGCGGGTTTGTCGGCGCTAATCTGGCGTTGACCCTCTTGAAAGCGCGACCGGATGTTTATGCCACCGCCAGCCGATTGCCGGCCTGGCGATTGGAAAACCTGCCCGCGGAATCCGTTCGCCAGATTGATCTGCTGGTGGATCCCAACCTCGACGCCTTGCTGAACGAAACCAAACCACGAACCGTTTTCAACTGTGTCGCCTATGGTGGATATGCGTTTGAGACCGATGCGGCACTGATTTACCAAACCAACTTCAATTTGACGGCCAAGTTGCTACAGCGGTTGGTGATGCGCGGGGTGTCTTGCTACGTACATGCCGGTACGAGCAGTGAATACGGCGATAATGCCTCCGGCCCACGGGAAAATTCCGCCAGTGAGCCCAACAGCGATTACGCGGTTTCCAAAATCGCGGCGGCGCAGTTGCTCTACTATTACGGTAAGAAGAAACGGTTGCCCTGCGCCAACCTGCGGCTTTACTCGGTTTATGGCCCCCGCGAAGACGCCTCGCGGCTGATTCCCACGATCATCCGTTACGGCCTGCAAGGAGCCTACCCTCCACTGGTGGATCCAACCATTTCGCGTGATTTCATTTTTACCGATGATGCATCCGCGGCATTCATCTCTGCCGCCTTAAATCTACGCCCGGAAAACTTCGGGGAATCGTTTAATATCGGTTCGGGGCAGAAGACCACCATCGCCCAAGTTGCGGCGATCGCACAAAAGACGTTTAACCTGCGCGACCAGCCCACTTTCACCATGCCCGCCAGATCGTGGGATGTGCCAGACTGGTTCGCCAACATTGATAAGGCCAAGCAGTTGCTTGGCTGGGAACCGCGTACACCGTTTGACGTTGGACTCGCCGACACCGTTCAGTGGTATAAGTCCCTGCCCGATAAAGAACGTTACCAGCGTGCCAGCAAGCGATTTGGCGTGGACACCAAGCACAGCGTCAGTGCCATTATCGCCTGCTACCAAGATGCGCAAGCCATTCCCATCATGTATCAGCGGCTGCGCGACACGTTCACCCAATTGCACGTGGACTATGAGATCATCTTCGTGAATGATTGCAGCCCGGATAATTCCGAGGAAGTCATCCGCGTGCTGTCACGCGATGACCGCCGGGTGTTGGGCATTTCGCATTCGCGTAATTTCGGTTCGCAGGCGGCATTTCGTAGCGGCATGGAAATCGCCAGGATGAATTCGGTCGTGTTGCTCGACGGCGACTTGCAAGACCCGCCGGAATTGATCGAACCATTCGTCGCCTGTTGGCGCCAGGGTTACGATGTGGTTTATGGGCGGCGTGTGAAACGCGAAGCGCCGCTGTTTATGCAGATCAGTTACAAGTTGTTCTACCGTGTGTTCGATTACTTTTCCTACGTGCGCATTCCCCACGATGCCGGGGACTTTTCTTTGCTGGATAAGCGCGTGGTGCAAGCTTTGCTCCGTTTCCCCGAGCGTGATCTATTCCTGCGTGGGGTACGGGCCTTTGCCGGTTTCAAACAGACCGGAGTGGATTATGTTCGTCCCGAACGTCTTTTCGGTGTCACCACCAACAGCCTCTGGAAAAACCTGGGATGGGCCAAGAAGGGAATTCTTTCTTTTAGCAACGTACCGTTGAATATGCTCAGCACCTTTGGGTTGATGCTGGTGGCGCTGAGTTTAGTTATGGCCTTGGCGCTGATTTCGATTCGCCTGCTGCTGCCCAAAGTGGCCGTGCCTGGCGCCACCACCGTGCTGCTGTTTATCGTATTTTTCGGTGCGGTGAATGTGTTTGCCATCGGGTTGGTGGGCGAGTACATCGCCAAGATTTTTGAAGAGGTAAAGCGCCGTCCGCTGTTCATCCGCCGCAGCTTGGTGCGGGATGGGGAAATTCGCCCGTTCGGTGAAGCCCAGCCACCGCATCGGGACAACGCCGGAACGTGAGCGTGCATGCCGATGAAGATGACCCACCGGACGTGTCCCATTTGCGGATCATCCGCATCGGCCCGCGTGTTTGCCGCAGCGAACTACGACCTGACCAAGCTCGACGCGTACGCTTTTGCCTCCCGCAAAACACCGGAGTACATGCACCATCGCTTGCTGGAGTGCGCGGTCTGCGATGTGCTGTATGCCGACCCGGTGCCATCGGCGGAAGTTTTGGGCGCGGCCTACCGCCAGGCGCTGTTCGACAGCGGCGTGGAAGCAGGCTTCGCCGCCCGAACCTACGCGCGGCTTCTGCCGGCAATCGAACCCCATATACCGGACCAATCCGGGGTGTTGGACATCGGCACGGGCGACGGTGCTTTTCTGGCCATGCTGCTGAGCCGTGGTTACACCGGTGTTTGTGGCGTAGAACCCTCTGCCGCCCCTATCGCCGCTGCCGCCCCGGCGATTCGGCCACTGATCCGTCACGGGCTATTCGCCGCGGAGGATTACACGCCGCAGTCATTCAGTCTGATCACTTGTTTGCAAACGTTGGAACACCTGAGCGACCCCCTAGCCATCTGTAAGGACATTTGGGCCTTACTCAAACCCGGTGGCGCGCTGCTGATCGCCTGCCATAACCGCCGCGGGTTCACCAATCGCCTCCTAGGAAAACGATCGCCGATCTTCGATATCGAACATCTGCAACTGTTTTCACCGATCAGCGCCAAACGTCTGATGGAAAACGCCGGTTATGTCAACGTGCATACGCGGCCGTATGTCAATCAATATCCCTTCCACTATTGGTTGAAGTTGCTGCCGCTGCCGACAAAGTTGAAGCCGGCCATGATAGGTGCGGCCAAAAAGATCGGCATGGGCCACCTTCCCCTGCCGATGCCCGCCGGCAACCTGGGTGTTGTGGGGTATCGTCACAAGTAAGCGTTGTCCGGGTTTATGGCCGCGCGGCGTGTTCTTCAATCATCCAGATCAATCCCACGCCTTGGTATAGCCGGCCGTTGGCGGGCGGGGTGGGGTAAGGAAGAAAATCGGGGCCGTTTTCACCGCTGGTGAAGATCAGCACGCGATGGGCGTGGCGGGCGCGCGCCAGAACTTCACCGCTGGCGGGGCGGTCGAGAAACGCCACCGGGCAGGGAAACGGCCGGTGATAGCGTGAAAGAATCAGGTAGGCGGCCGTGCCGTGCCATTTTTCCGCGCCGGTGCCGACAAAAATCGCCAAGTCATCCTTGCCCAGCCGCGCGGATGATTCGCTGACCATGAGTCGAGGATCGGTGACTGGTGGGTGGTAAACATCCGGCAGGGCCAGCAGGCACGCCAACCACGCCGCGGCGGGAATGGCGTGCCCCAACCATTTTCGGCGTGTCACGGTTTGCAGCACGGCCGGAAGTAGCGCGTAAACCGCCGGCCCGGCAACCAGCGTGTAGCGCACAAACGCCAGTTTTTGCGTGTGCTGCCAAGCGTCGCTGACGGCCAGCGGCAATAACGTCAGGTCGAGCCAAAGACTCCAAAACCATAATCCCGGCTGCCGTCGGGCTAGCAGCAGCGGCAAGAGGTAGAGCACTGACATGCAACTGGCAGCGCCAACTACGGCATCGCGCGGCTTGGCAAGAAGTGCGTAGGGCGCCTGCAGCGTCAGCGTCAAAGTATGCAGCAGCGGATGCGCGCCAACATATTTCAAGAAAGTGGCAACAGGATCCGCCGAGGCAAGAAAGTGCCGCTGTTGCCAAAGGAATGGTCCCCAGACTAAGGCGAATATGGCCACGGCAGCCGCCATAGTCAGCAGCACCGCGATGCGTTGTTGCCCTCGCAAGCGAAGCGCGGCATAAACCGCCATGGCCAACAGCGTCCCGACGGCGAAATAGTGGGTCAGCAGCATGGCCAGCAGCGCCGCGCCCAGCGCCCAGCCGCGCCGCGCGTTCCAACCCGCTTGCGCGCACCGCACCAAGGCATTGGCCGACAGCAGGGCGGTCAGCAGCAATTGCGCATAACTCAGGGTTTGCCGGCCATAATCAACCTGCGGGCTGGAAACCGCCATGAGAATCGCCGCCCAAAATGCCACCGCTCGGCCGTTGAGCAATGCCACGGTATCAAACAACACTCCCACGGCCAGGGTTGACAGCACGATGGAAAACGCGCGTTCCGGCACGTCACCAGCGCCGAATAGCTCCTGCCAGAAGCGCAGCAGCAGGGCATACAGCGGTGGATGGTTTTTTAAATTGGCCGACCAGACTTTCCACCACGGCGGGGCCGTGGCCAGGTCGAAGCAATCCATCGGGCTGACGAGCTGATTCAGCGGGAAACTCTCCTGGGCCAATCCGCGGCCGCTGGCAAACTCGGCAAGGAGTGCCTCGTCGAGATGGTAGCCATAGCGCGTTAACTGCGGAACGCGCACCGCCACCGCCAGCAGCATGACGCCAAGCAGCAGCGCCAAGTAGGTCGACAAGGCAAAGCGGCGTGTTTCGGCAGGGCGTTCCAGCGTGGGCATTTCCGACAACATCTGCAAGCTTCCATTGGCGAGTATACACACCACGGTCGGGACTTCCACAAAGAGTTGGAACCCTGGCCGGCCGGGCGCGAATCGTGGCATCAACGGACACGAAGATGGCTGCCTTTTGCCCCTGCGCAGCAGCGTGTGTTGGCCAGGCGTTTCCTGTCCGCTACGCTGGGGATTGAACGCGGCGGAAGATGGAAAAGTGCCAACGGGGCAAACGTGACCGCAGCCGGTCATTGGCCCGGCTTGCCGGGGGCATTCTTCGCCGATACAGTAAACCCACTCGCCCGGCGGCCCGGGCGTTTTTTCGGCGAGCCCACAGGAGATTCAACATGCGGCCCGATGCTTCACATATCAAAGAAATCAAAGTCGTTTCCAATACCCATTGGGACCGCGAGTTTCGCCGGTCGTTTGAGAAAACCCGGCGACGCTTGCTGACCATGCTGGATATCACCCTGGACATCTTGGAGCACGACCCCAAATTCCATTCGTTCACCATGGACGGCCATTGCATCATGCTGCAGGATTACCTGGAACTGCGGCCGGAAAAACGCGCGCTGGTGGAACAATTGCTGAAGGACAACCGGCTGATCGCCGGGCCGTGGTTCACCTTGCCGGAGGAATTTTCGATTGGTTCCGAGCCGCTGCTGCGGAATTTTATCTGGGGACGCAAGACGGTGCAGCAGTTGGGCGGGCGGGTTCCGAGCGTGGCGTATACGCCCAGCTCGTGGGGGCAGACGGGGCAATTGCCGCAGATATTGGCCGATTTTGGCTGCGACAAGGTGATGTTTTATCGCGGCATGTCGCATCACGAAACCGATGCCGAATGGGTGTGGCAAGCGCCGGATGGGACCAGGATGCTGGCCAGCCGGTTTGCGATTTATGCCCGGTACAACTGGTATATGCAGGTGCATCGGCCGGTAACTTCGGGGCGGACGCTGGAAAAGGATTATGTCTGGGGCGAGTTTGATGAAGTGCCATTTCGCTTTGCCGATGCGCTGGCGGGCGAGGATTTGGCGTTTGATCTGAAAGTACCGGCACAGTTGTACAACAAGGGCCGGCTCAAGGAAGCGATCGAAAAGATGGTGGCCCGCGAGGGGCCGCACTTTACCACGCCGATCTTTTTGGCAATGGATGGGTATGACATTTCGGTGGCGTATCCGCTGGAATCGAAGATCATTGAGGACGCCAAGCAGTTGCTGGGCGAGAAGTATCGCATCGAGCACACCAATCTGGAAGGGTTCTGGACGGCGGCGCAAAAGCATTTGCAGATGGACAAGCTGCCGATGCTAACCGGTGAGCGGCGGTCATATCTCAAGCAGGGAATGTGGACGTATTTGTTCCCCGCCACCATCAGTGCGCGAACCTATTTGAAGCAAAAAGACTTCGCGGCGACGGTGTTGCTGACGGCGTATGCCGAGCCGCTGGCGACGTTGGCGACGGCGCTGGGCGAAGAATATCCGCGGATGTATTTGGATCGCGGCTGGCGGTTGCTGCTGTCCAACCACACGCACGACGCCAACGGCGGCTGCGCCCCGGATGCGGCGTGCCAAGATATGGAATACCGTTACCGCGTGGCCAGCGACATCGGGGAAATCGTACTGGAAGATTCGCTATCGTATATCGCGCGGAATCTATCTGCGAAGGGGCAATCGGCGGAGGTGATGCAATTGGTGGTGTTCAACTCGCTGCCGTTTGAGCGCGATGCGGTGGTGCATGTGGATCTGGAAATCCCGGCGCATCTGAAGGCGAAATTTGTGGCGCTGGAACATCCGGCGGATAAGACCGTGGCCCGTCAGCCGATTAGCGCGGAAAAAAGCGGGTCGTTCGTCGAATCGCCATGGGAGGTGTCGCGCATTTTGGATTCGACGCGGGTGCATTTGTACGCGCGGTTTAACAAGCTGCCAGCACTGGGCTATCGCAGCTATATCATCAAGGCCGATCCCAACGAACCGCGCGGGCCGGAGACACTGGTCACCGGGCCAAACTCGATGGCCAACGAACATCTGGCGGTGTCGGTCAACGCCAATGGCACGATCAACATCACCTGCAAGAAGACCGGCAAGGTTTACTGCAATCTGAATTATCTGAGCGATCAAGGCGAAGTAGGCAATGCGTGGAAGCATGTTACGCCGACGTTTGATCGCAAATACAACAGCTTGAGTACGCGGGCCAATGTGGCGGTGACGATTGACGGCCCGGTGGTGGCGGCGATTGCCGTGGATTATCTCTTGCCGGTGCCGATCGATTTCGCCGATGGCAAGAGCCGGAACACGATCATGGTCGATTTGCCGGTGCAGATTGAATACCGGCTGGAAAAAGGTTCGCCACTGGTGAAAGTGACGCTGACGGTGGACAACAAAGCCCGCGATCACTGGCTGCGGGTGAATTTCCCGACGGGATTGAAAACCGATGTCACATCGGCGGACAGTCATTTTGATGTCGTCAATCGTCCAATTGCCATTCCCGATTCCACCGGCTGGGTGGAGAAAGCCGGCGGCACGCATCCGCTGCGCACGTTTGTGTCGATGAGCGATGGCATCAACGGCCTATCGTTGCTGCCCAAGGGCATCTACGAATACGAAGCGTATGACGATGCGGCCCACACGCTGGCGTTGACGCTGATCCGCGCTTGCCGGATCAAGCTGGCAGTGAGCGAAGAAAAACAGACAGAGCTATCCGACCCCGGCGTGCAGTGCCCGGGCGTGCGGCAGTTTGAATATGCCATCGCGATTCATCCCGGCAAATGGTCGGGCGCTGATATCCCGCATACGGCCGCCGATTACGCCGCGCCGGTTCGCGCCGCGATGACCGGCCGCGGCCAGGGCGAATTGCCGCTGGAGTTGTCGCTGCTGACGCTGGACAACCCCAACCTGCCGATCACCGCGGTCAAACAAGCCGAGGACGGCAAGGCTCTGATCGTGCGGCTGTTCAATGCGTTGCCCGAGGAACAAACCGGCACGTTACGTTTCAATAAGAAACTGGCCAGTGCCGTGTTGTGCAAGGCGGATGAATCGGCCGTGGAAGATTTGCAGCCGGTGGGCAACGAGTTGAAGATCAAGGTCGGCGGCAAGAAGATTCGCACGTATCGTGTGCAGTTGGCGTGAGCAGAAATGAACATCAATATCCCCGGTATCGGTACGATTGGCGACCTCACGGCCGCCGGCTTGATTTCCCTGGCAACCGGCGGCAACGGCCGGTATGCCGTTGGCCAGCAAGGCGTGCGGCATATCGTTACGCCGCTGGACCGCAAGGTCGAATTCATCGCTTATGATGATTACACGCTCTGCTTCGTCAAGTCGGCGATGGGCTATCCGGCCATCTATCCGCTGGAGCCGGCCGAATATCAGTCGCCGGCAACGGCGGTGCTGATGGACTTGGACGGCACTTCCGTCCACTCCGAACATTTCTGGATTTGGGTGATCGAGCAAACCACGACCCGGCTACTGAAAAACCCCAAATTCCAGTTGGACCAGGCCGACATCCCGCATGTTTCCGGACATAGCGTTTCTGAGCATTTACAGCATTGCATCGGCAAATACGCCCCGCACAAAACGGTGGAGGAAGCCCGCGGGCATTACTTCGACATCGTGCATTATGAGATGGAAGAGATCATGCAGGGCCGCGGCCGGCCCAATGCTTTCGAGCCGGCGCCGGGGCTGAAAGAGTTTCTGTTGGAATTAAAAGGGCATGGCGTGCGCATCGGACTGGTGACTTCCGGGCTGTATGAAAAAGCTTTCCCAGAGATTCTTTCCGCTTTCCGCACGCTGAACATGGGCGATCCCAAGACATTCTACGATGCGATTATCTCCGCCGGCTTTGCCATCCGCCCCGGCCAGGTGGGCACATTGGGCGAACTGACGCCCAAGCCGCACCCCTGGCTTTATGCTGAAACGGCCCGCGTGGGTCTGGGCATCGACCCGGCCAAACCGGGCGTTCGCCAGCGCGTGATCGGCATGGAAGACAGCGGCGCCGGTGTGGTTTCGGTGCGGCTGGCAGGTTTCGCCTGCCTGGGCGTGGCCGGCGGCAACATCCCCGCCAGCGGCACGCAAGCGCTGGTGCAGACCATGTGCCCGACCTTGGCTGATGCGCTGCCGATTATTCTTGGCAAACGCTGAGCAAATGCGGTTGACAAATGCGGTCGGGACACCATGGGCCAACAGAGGGCTTTTGCAGCGGAGCCTCATAGACATTGCCAGTGCCGTCCCGATCCGACGTAAAGATGAAACTTCGGCCGGTGGGGGTAGTAATCGGATGGGCGTGCGTGTCCTGATCTTTCATGGACGTGTCGTGGCGGCAAAGGTTGATCTCGCGGCCACGCCCCGCGTCGGGATCGACAATGGCGATGTCGCCATCTTGCTTGTCGATGAGAAATCGCCGGCCGTCATTTATGCCGGTAACGTGGTAGAGCGCGATTCCTTCCAAACTTGCCGCGCGGAGCAATTGGCCGTTCCAAGTCCGTGCGGCCACGAAAGGCTTACCGTTGTGGCCGCCGTGATAGACAATGCTGCGTCCATCCGGCGACCAGTTCTCGTGCGAGCGCCATTCCCCTTTGGCTTCCGGGGCAATCGGGCGAAACGTCCCGTCAGTCTCCAGGCACCACACACGGTCGGGCAGCGGGACGCCGGTCAGCGGCCATTGGCCTTCCTTATTGAAAACAATGCGGCCCGTACCCGCCGGGTCGAACTGCACACGGGTGACCCAAAACGGCACTTCAGCCAAGGTGCGGGTACGTCCGCTGGACGTGTCGATAAGCAGGATACGGGTTACCATCCGCCCGGCCTGCATGATGTCGGGCACGCGCCGCAGTTGCTCCCACTGGGTTTGCATTGACTGCCCGAACGCTCGTGGGTCGGCAAGCGGCACGCACAGCGTCTTGCCATCGGGCGAGACGTGCATGAACGCGGTATACCAACCCGCCGGCAAATCGCACACGCGGCGCTCGCCGGCTTGGGGTATGTCGGCTTAGCTCGACCTGCTGTGGTACGATGTGCTTCCGTTAGTTCCGGCACGGTTGGGCCAGGCGAAGGCCAACCCGCTGGCGCAGCAGGGTTATTCGCGCGACAACCGTCCGGACTGCAAGCAGGTGTGCATCGTCTTGGTGGTCGGCCGTTGTGGGATGCCCATCGGCTATGAACTATTCGCCGACAACAAGGCGGACGTGACCACGGTGCAGCAGATCGTCACGACCATGGAGAAGCGTTACGGCCAGGCGGAGCGGGAACCGTGCCGGAACTAACGGAAGGGCATGGTCAGCTAGGCCAATATCGAATTCCTCAAGCAAGGCGGGCGGTGTTATATCGTGGGCACGCTCAAGAGCATGTTGCGCAAGTATGAGAAGCAATTGCTTGCTTCTGATTGTAATGTCGTGCGTGATGGTTTGCAGGTGAAGCTGTGCCCCGATCCCGACGGCGGCAGCGAGGCCTTCATCCTCTGCCGCTCGGCGGACCGGGCCGCCAAGGAACAGGCGATGCACCAGCGTTTCGAGAAGCGGATCGAAGAAGGCTTAACGTCGCTGGCGAAGTTGGCGGCCAACCGCACGCTGACGGCGGTGGCCTTGGCGCAGCGTGTCGGCCGGCTGCTGGGCCAGAACACGCGGGCGGCAGGCTTGTTCCAGACGGAGATCGTCACCGCCGCCGACGGCCGTGCCGGGCTGAAATGGCAGAAGGTGGAAACGTGGCGGACTTGGGCAAGCTTGAGTGAAGGGTGCTACCTGCTGCGTAGCAACGTAGCGGATTGGACGGCCGAGGAACTCTGGCGGGCGTACATGCAATTGACCGAGGCCGAAGGCGCGTTCCGCATCCATAAGAGCGATCTGTCGCTGCGGCCGATCGGGCATCAGAAGCAGGCGCGTGTGCAGGCCCACGTGCTGCGGAAAACCTTGAGCCAGATGTGCCACGCGGCCGGTTTGCGCGACGAGCCGCGGAAGGTGCTGGAAGAACTTGGGCGCATTCAAGTGGTGGACGTGATTTTACCGACGCGAGACGGCCGGGAAATCCGCCAGCGATGCGTGATGCGGCCGACGACCCATCAGGCGATTCTGCTGGACCGGCTGGGTTTGCAGTTACCGGAGCAATTGACGATACGCGAAA